>Ga0180008_1000025_pt1 | contig 168337 bp, 145 predicted proteins | sample MM_PW_MetaG_FD_121121 | JGI IMG/M metagenome (GOLD analysis project Ga0180008, IMG submission 121121) | Groundwater microbial communities from the Aspo Hard Rock Laboratory (HRL) deep subsurface site, Sweden - MM_PW_MetaG | ecosystem: Environmental > Aquatic > Deep subsurface > Groundwater... | reverse complement strand
CTTGATATGGGGTGGGGTTATCGGTGTCGTGGTCTACTGGCTTTACGGCAGCTGGTCGTTGGGTGTGGTGATGACTGCGGCGATGACGCTCAATCTTTTGCTGGCGGCCTTGATGGGCGTGCTGATTCCGGTGACTTTGGCGCGAATGGGGCGAGACCCGGCGCTGGGTGCCAGTGTCATGATCACTGCCGTTACCGACAGTGGCGGTTTCTTTATTTTTCTCGGGCTCGCAACAATTTTTCTCCTCTGACTCGTTCCGCCTGCGTCGACTTGGCGTTTGCCTTGCGCCTGTTGTTCGGGCTACTGTTCTGAGGTTTCGCGCTAGCGAACGCCCTAACTCGAAGCGAATAACAGGCGGCTTGAGCTGCTGATAGAAAGGGAATCCCGATGACCCCCAGCGAACTCCTCCTAGAAGGCGTCGAACTTATGCTGTTCGGCTTAGGTTCCGTTTTTGTCTTCCTCGTGTTGTTGATTGCTTGCATTCGCCTGATGTCTTTTGTGATCGGTCGCTTCGACAGTGCGCCCACCGCTCAGTTGGCTTCCAGCGAACCCGCTGTGGCTGAAGTGGATGCCGATCTCATTACGGCAATCCAGACCGCTATCCATCAGCACCGCGCTCGTCGTGGTTGATTCAGAACAGGGAGTTCCCTTCATGACATCTGTCAAACAGCCGCTCGGCATTACCGATGTGGTGCTTCGTGATGCGCATCAATCCATTCTGGCTACCCGCGTTCGCCTTGAAGACATGCTACCGATTGCCGGCAAGCTCGATCAGGTTGGCTTCTGGTCGGTCGAGTCCTGGGGCGGGGCAACCTTTGATTCTTGCATTCGTTATCTGGGCGAAGATCCCTGGGAGCGCATCCGCGAACTGAAGAAGGCGATGCCCAACACTCGGCAGCAAATGCTGCTGCGTGGCCAGAACCTGCTGGGCTATCGGCATTACGCCGATGATGTGGTTGAAAAGTTTGTCGAGCGTGCTGCGGCTAACGGCGTCGATGTGTTCCGTGTGTTCGATGCGATGAACGATCCACGCAACCTGGAAACCGCTCTGCGCGCGGTCAAGCTGCAGGGCAAGCATGCGCAAGGTACCATTTCCTACACCACCAGCCCGGTGCACACCCTGGAGATGTGGGTCGACCTGGCCAAGCAGATCGAGGACATGGGTGCCGACTCGGTAGCGATCAAGGACATGGCCGGCATTCTCACGCCGTATATGGCCTATGAGCTGGTCTCGCGCTTGAAGGCAAGCCTGTCAATTCCGATCCATATGCAGTGTCACGCCACGGCGGGCCTTTCCACAGCTTCCATTCTCAAAGCGGTCGAGGCGGGCATCGATAATGTCGATACAGCCATTTCCTCCCTCTCAATGACCTATGGGCATTCGCCAACCGAGTCGGTGGTGGCGATTTTCCAGGGCACCGAGCGTGATACCGGGCTCGATCTGCTGCTGCTGGAAGAGATCGCTGCGTACTTCCGCGAGGTGCGCAAGAAGTACGCAAAGTTCGAAGGCTCGCTCAAGGGTGTTGACTCGCGCATCCTTGTGGCTCAAGTGCCGGGTGGCATGCTGACCAATATGGAAGGCCAATTGAAGGAGCAGGGCGCACTCGACAAGTTCGATGAGGTGCTCGCCGAGATTCCTCGCGTGCGTGAAGATCTCGGGTTCATTCCATTGGTAACGCCGACCTCGCAAATCGTCGGTACCCAGGCCGTCATCAACGTGCTCACCGGTGAGCGCTTCAAGTCTATTACCAAGGAAACCGCAGGCATCCTCAAGGGCGAGTACGGAGCGGCACCAGCCCCGTTCAATGTCGAACTGCAGCAGCGCGTCCTCGACGGTGCAGATGTCATCACCTGCCGCCCGGCCGACCTGCTGCAGCCGGAAATGGAGAAGCTAACGGCCGAGCTGAAGGGGTTGGCGCAGGAAAAAGGCATCAAGCTGGCCGAGAACGAGATTGATGACGTCCTCACCTATGCGTTGTTTCCTCAGATCGGCCTTAAGTTCCTTGAAAACCGATGCAATGCCTCTGCTTTCGAACCGGTGCCGACCGGCAAGGAGCAAGCGCCACGGGAGGCGGGCGTACCCGAGGTCTACACCGTCGAAGTCAACGGCAAGTCCTTCGTCGTTCAGGTCAATGAAGGCGGCGACATAGAGGGCATCAAGGCTGTTGGCAGTGGCTCCGCCGCCCCGTCGACAGTCGCTAGCGCGCCGGCGTCTGGTACAGGCGAACCTCAACCGGCTCCGTTAGCTGGCAATATCTTCAAGGTTCTCGTGCAGCCCGGTCAGCTGGTTCAGGAAGGAGATCTGGTGATCATCCTCGAAGCCATGAAGATGGAAACTGAAATCCGTGCGTTCAAAGCCGGCACCGTTTCAGGTGTGAACGTCAAGGTCGGCGACGCGGTGTCGGTGGGCGATAGCCTGCTGACCATCGCTTAAGGAGCGCTGCATGGATAAGTTGCTCAAGCTGTGGCACAGCACTGGTCTTTATCATATAGAGCCCGGTCAGCTGCTGATGATCGTGGTGTGTCTGGGGCTGATCTATCTGGCGATTCGCAAGGGGTTCGAACCCTTGCTGCTGATCCCAATCGGATTTGGCGGCGTGCTTGCCAATATTCCCGTTGCCAACATGGCCGAGGGTGCGGGCATCCTCCACCTGTTCTATGAAGTGGGTCTGCCGACCAGTGTGTTCCCGTTGTTGATATTCATGGGCGTCGGCGCCATGACAGACTTCGGTCCAATGCTGGCTAACCCCAAGACTCTGCTGCTCGGTGCGGCGGCGCAATTCGGTATCTTCGCCACCTTGCTTGGTGCCTTGTCGCTGGCTGCAATGGGGGTTCCGGGGATGGAATTCACACTGCGTGAGGCTGCTTCGATTGCGATCATTGGCGGTGCAGACGGCCCCACTTCAATCTTCGTTACGGCAAAGCTCGCGCCGCATCTGCTGGGGCCGATCGCTGTCGCGGCCTACTCTTACATGGCGCTGGTTCCGTTGATTCAGCCACCCATCATGCGAGCGCTGACGACCAAGGAAGAACGCGCCATTGTCATGACGCAGCTGCGCCATGTAGGTCAGGCAGAAAAGATCGTCTTTCCGCTCATGCTTGCGCTGCTGGTGGGATTGCTGCTGCCGGATGCTGCGCCGCTAGTAGGCATGTTCGCCTTTGGTAACCTGTTGCGCGAGTGCGGGGTCGTGGATCGTCTGGCCGACACCTCACGTAACGCGCTGATAAACATCGTGACCATCGCGTTGGGGCTGACTGTTGGCTCTAAGCTGTCCGCCGAAGCCTTCCTGCAGATGAAAACCCTTGGGATCTTGCTGCTCGGAATGGTTGCCTTCTGTGGCGGTACGGCGGCGGGCGTGCTGATGGCCAAGGTCATGAACATGTTCAGCGCGAACAAGATCAACCCGCTGATTGGGTCGGCCGGCGTTTCGGCAGTGCCAATGGCGGCGAGAGTATCGAACAAGGTCGGGCTTGAGGCGAATCCTCAGAACTTCCTACTCATGCATGCCATGGGCCCGAACGTAGCAGGGGTGATTGGCTCGGCTGTTGCGGCGGGCGTTCTGCTTAGCTTTGTAGGCTAGCGCCACTGCTGATGCGTGGCGTGGGAAAGAGGCACGAGGAAATGCCTACGCTGATAAGGCGTAGGCATTTTCGTTTCATGTTGCTATTAAATCCACCCTATCGCCAAGGTGGCTAACAATGCGTCTTACCAAATGCAAACTGCCCTGTCGTGCTGTCAGGGCGGTTTGCGCTAGTCGTCAGTACTGAACGGATTCAATCTTCTTCTTTCGCAGCTTCGGCATCCTGCGCGATAAGGGCGATCAGTGCGTTTTGCTGGCGGTGGGCCAGCTGGCGAAAGCGTTGCAGCAGTTCGCGCTCATGCAGCGACAGTTCCGGGCTGTCCAGGCGCATTGCGGAATCGTCATCAAGCGCACCTTCTTGAAGAAGGCTTTGCTCTAGGCGAGCAATGATCTCGGAGTTCATGCTTCGATGGTGGTTCCGCGCAACCTCTGCAATGCGCTCTCGCATTCCGTCTGGGAGCCGAACCACGAATTTGTCAGCCGTGCGGCTGGAGTAAACTGCCTGCTTCATTGGGCGCATATTAAACCGGTTAGTCAGGTGGGCGATGGTGGCTTATTGCCGTTCTAGTCACCGGTCTGACACCAAACAGCACATGCTGTTCCACGACCTGCGAAAAAGATGCTGGACAACTTAATGACGCCAATTATACGGCGACAAAAGTAGGAGTAAAGGCTCTGTGGTGGCCAATAGCCTTTATTGTGATCCAGCGCTTATCTCGTCTGCGTCGCTAGCGCAGCACTGGGTCGAATTTGATTCGCCGACCTAGCAGCAGCGTAATCGTAAACAGCACCGCGAATAGCACTGTGCCGCCTGTGACAAGCGTATCCCAGAACTCAGGAAGGGTTGAGCCGATACTCAGGGCGCCGCACAGCATGCCAAGCGCAAGGAATAGATATCCGTAAATAGACATTTTCATCTCCGATAAAGCCTGCATGCAGCCATCTTGGTTTAGAAAATCCAGCGCTGTGCCTGAACGGGCTTGCTTTGCGCGCTGCTGCTAATGGTGCTTGCCGGCACAGAAAGCCTAGGTGTGGTCACCTGGGAGGGGGTCGATGCTGTCTTCATAAGGTCCGTTGTTGGCATGGTCTCAAGCAGCGGAATTGCGACAGCGGCCAAAAGGGCGGTGCTGAGTAGGTAGGCTGGGCGTGGCATCGGCGTCTCCTTCGCGTTACGGTCAGGTAATTAAGCACCTCTCGTGCCAACAGGTTGTTGGTAAATAACTGTTATATATCAATGATTTATCAGTTATTTTCAGATTTGGCCAATGCGCTTTGCAAGATTTTCGCTTCTCGTTCATGCAAAATGCAATGGGTGGTGTGTGCTGTCATGGTCAGCCATTGGGCGTTGCTGCTTTATAAGTGGGGCGGGCATGACAAACGAGCCAATGGTCGCTAACATGCTGCCGCCCGCGTGTCCCAGTAGCTCAATTGGATAGAGCATCCCCCTCCTAAGGGGAAGGTTGTGAGTTCGAACCTCGCCTGGGACGCCACATAGGAGCATTTATCCCCCTGGCCTAGATGGACAGCTCCTGCAAGTCATTGCCTTTAGGTCTGCTTCGATGGCGCATCTCCGTGCTGATTGAAGCCGGCTTCGGCCCCTCCGTTCCGGCCTATCCTCACAACCGGCGCTTAGTGCTGGACCTACGTACCTACTGCATTGTCACAGCTGCACCGACGCTCGGCGGCTCCATAACGGACCGCGAACCAGCGGGTCCTTTCATGCTGCTGGCATGTTTCGGAGAAGGCGTGCCATTGCCATCGTCGCTGCTTCCACCGATCGGGTCGATCTCTGTCTCAGCCGACTGCAGGCGCCATCGACACGTACCGAGTGCACGATAGTTCAGGCCTTCCAAGGTGGTCTGGACGCGCGGGGACGCGTTTGCGGGGGGGGCATTTGAAGAAGGGCGCCAGGCATCACACTGGCTCAACATTCGAGCCTCTAGCTAATCACACCGTGTATAGGGTCAGCTATCAATACGAGCCGGTGTTTTGCGCTGTCGTTTTCTATGCGCAGGCTGACTCGCCGTTTGCTTTGGTCGCGAGCTGACGAGTAGGTGCCGGGTAGAGAGGGTGGCGTTTGATGAACGCCGATCAGTAGCGTGCGTGTTGCTGTATCAACTAAACCGGTCGGTCACCTGATCGCGTCGGGCTTCGCGTTGTAGCTGATAGACGAACCGTTCAACCTGTCTCTGCGTTAAACCGCTGATTCGGTGGAAGCGTATCCCGCAGAACGTCAGATCAAGTTTCTCATCGTAGATAACGTGGCGCAGCTCAGCTGCGGTTGTTATGGCGCCGAAAGGCAAGTCTACGGAAAGTTGATCATAGACTTGGCCGGACTGTAGGCCAGCTTGTAGATTCCCTGGGAAGCTCAGCTTGCAACCTGTTGCAGACATGTCCAGGACTTTGCCCACCAGCGGTTTCCTGATCGTCCTTCCGTTCAGTTGCGCTGCGATTGGCTGCCCGCTCAGTGTGGCGCGATAGGCGTTTCGCCGCTGGTGATAGAGAATTTCGTCTGGCAGGTGAGCCCAATAGCAGCGCGCATCGTCCAATTCGCCAAGATGAACCGGATGTGGATTATTCCAGGCAATTCGCACGCCCTCGTAAAAGCCTTCTATTTGGAAAGCTTCTCCTGACGCCATTAGTCGCTCACCATCGCTAGGTATCAGCTCGTCTAACGCAAGCCAGCCCTTTTCGCGGTTTATCTCTACCAGGTAAGTCTGGTACCGCTGAGCGCGCTCGGCAAAACGGACCTGCAGCGGGATATGGTTATCCAGCAGGGGGCGTAAATTTGCCTGAATTTCGACTGGAGTCTTGAGTATCTGAGGGGGCTGAGGGCCTTCTCCCTCGGCGAAAGGACTAGACACTTGGCGTTGCTCTCCGGCATGTAACGACGACAGTCCAATGATAGCACTTTGATGCTATACGGCTGTGGATGGTTCAGGCCTGGCTGAGCGGGCGATGATGAGTGCTTTTGGCGGCAGCTCCCCGGCGGTCGTAAACGTCCGGGGTCTGGGAGGTGCCTTGCAGTATTTGCAGCATGGTGCCTACGGCGCTCTGGTTGGCCCGGATAAGCTTGCCATTGCGTTCATTGGCTTTGCGGCAGTCCTCAAGGATGATCTCCAGCTGTTCTGCCTGGGCAAGGATCTCGCCGCCTATCTCCGAAGCTGCGGCAAACTGTGCCAAGCCGTTCCGGTCGGCGCTCAGCTGTGCCCTAGCTAATGCCTGGCTGCGTAGTGTGCCGTGTTGGCCCAAAAGTGCCAGCAGTGCCTGCTTTTGCGTGAGCAGCTGCTCCAGTCCACCGAGATTACGCTCAGAGAGCGCCAGATATTCCGCGTTGGTGAGCTCGCGTAGCGTTCTGGCGGTGTCGATATCGTTGGTCAGCTGCTGGAGCAATTCGGAATCTAGCATAGTGGCCTCTGTTGCACTCACGCCCGCTCGCATTGGTGTCAGGCTCAGCGCTGGCTTTCGAACGACAGTAGCTTCGACGCCACTCGCTGGCTGTCCACCTGATAGCTACCATCGGCAATTGCCTGCTTGATCTGAGCAACACGCTCTTGATCAACGGCGGGCTGCTGGTTCAACTTCTCGGTGGTCTGCTGCAGGCGCTGGGCTTCGGGGCTCAGCTGAACGCTCTCCCCCGATACCGGGCTGTTGCCGGTGGTCTTTGCTTCGTCAGTGGAGGGCTGCTGAGCCGTTGGTCGCTCAGTGTTCTGGACGTTGCTGCTACGCCCATTGCTGGTTGAATTGACGGCGCTGTTGGGCCGATTGAAATCGATAACCATGATCGAAACCTCGAATAAGTCAGGACGCTTGCCTGCTTTTCGGCAAATCCAAATAAAACTTTAGTCTTTTTTCATATGGGCGGCTGGCGTAGCGGCGCCCGACTTCACATTGCGACTTCTACCTGCCCGGGACCAACGACGCGGGCTTTGATGGTTCGTCCGGAGCGCTGGTTTTTGACTCTGATCTGAGAGCCAAGCGCGCCGTCGGACAGCGCCTCACCAGGCATTCTTACATTTATCGTAGAGTTTTTCGCGCTGATTACCACCTGGTCGCCTTTTCGGACTATTTCAGCTGCGGATAAGTAGGTTGGAGGTAGCACCTGGTCGGGGAGGGCGCTGCGGGTAATCTTATTGCCCAGCACTTGGTCGAACGAGGTCAGATAGCCTTGATTGAGCAAGCTGACGTCGCGCTCGGCAAGGGTGACATCGGCTAGCTCTACGACACTCTCTCGGGCCAGGGGTCGTTTGGCTACGATTACCTCGCGGAACAAATGGACCTGTGCAGGGACGAAAACGGACCAGGGCGAAGCAGCTTCACAGCTAACTCGCACGGTAATGCGACCAACGGGTTGTGCCGGGCTTTCGAGTCTGGTCGTCAATTCTTGATCGCAGGCCGCTAGCCGTAGGCGCGGGTCCAGCCTGTTCAAGTCGATCTCGTAGCGCGCCTGAATTTGACTACGCTGTAAATAGTCAGTTACTTCCTGCTCAAGAAAAGCGCGGGTCGCGTCGATAAGCTGTTCAGGTCGCGTAAAGCTTGCTGAGTCAGCCAGCTGGCTCAGCCCGCACAGAGTTGCCAATAGAAACGTTTGGAAAAGCGTCTTGCACGGATGCCGGAAAAAAGTCGTCTGTCTGCTCATGTCTTGGTTGAAGCAAGGGACGTGCCGTTTGTTGGCCGTTCAGAAGCTGACTGGGCAGGCGAGACAGGTAATTTTGCAAATCCGTGTTGGTAATGCATGCCACTTCAGCGCCAGATAGTCTGAGCTACAGATGTCTGCCCGCCCATCTCACACGCAAGAGGAAACTGGCATGGCCGGTGTATTGGATTCGGTTAACCAGCGTACGCAGCTGGTGGGACAGAACCGTTTGGAGCTGCTGCTGTTCAGACTGGACGGCAAGCAGCTTTATGGCATCAACGTGTTCAAGGTCAAAGAGGTGCTGCAGTGCCCTCGGCTCACGGTCATGCCTCGGTCGAGCCCGGTGGTGAGGGGGGTGGCAAACATTCGGGGAAGCACGCTTTCTATCCTCGATCTGTCCGCTGCTACAGGAAAGCCAGTGCTACAGGATTTGCCGAATAGCTTTGCCATCATTGTCGAATACAACACCAAGGTGCTTGGTTTTCTCGTCCGCTCGGTGGAGCGGATAGTCAACATGAACTGGGAAGACATTCTTCCGCCGCCTAAGGGTGTTGGGCACGACCATTATTTGACGGCCGTGACTCATGTAGATCAACAGATGGTGGAAATCATCGACGTTGAAAAGATACTCGCCGAAGTGGCGCCGGTGTCCGAAGTGCTCTCGGTCAGCATTGCGGACGAGGCAACCAGTAACAAGGCCTCAACCAGCCGGGTATTGATTGTCGATGACTCGTCTGTGGCGCGAAAGCAGATCATGCGTTGTCTACAAAATCTGGGAATCGAGGTCGTTGCGCACAATGATGGGCGGCAGGCGCTCACCTATCTGCGGAAGCTTGTAGCAGAGGGCAAGAAGCCGTCTGACGAATTCATAATGATGATTTCCGATATCGAAATGCCAGAAATGGATGGTTACACCCTGACGACGGAGGTTCGTCAGGATCCGGCTATGCGTGATATGCATATTCTGCTGCATACTTCGCTTTCCGGTGTGTTCAACCAGAGCATGGTCAAGCGGGTCGGAGCGGACGATTTTCTCGCCAAGTTTCAGGCAGATGATCTGGCCAATCGAGTGATAGAGCGGATCCGGACTACGGATAAGAATTGAGGCTTCGTCCTCTTAATATGACTGGTGGGCATTATTAGTGTCAGGTGATCCGGATTTCGATCAGTTCCGAATATTCCTCGAGAAGACGTGCGGCATTCTGCTGGGCAGCAACAAGCAGTACCTGGTGTCCAGCAGGTTGAACAAGCTTATGGAGCAGCAAGGGCTCAAAACGCTTGGCGATTTGGTCAGGAAGATTCAGGCCCAGCCACGTAGCGGCCTGCGCGAGCAGGTCGTGGACGCCATGACAACCAACGAGACGCTCTGGTTTCGTGACACCTATCCTTTTGAGGTGATGAAAAACCGCGTGCTGCCTGAGCTGCTGAAAAACGCGCCGGGACAGCGCTTGCGTATCTGGTCGGCGGCTTGTTCATCAGGGCAAGAGCCTTACTCGCTGTCGATGACCATCGACGAGTACGAGCGCAGTAGTCCTAGCCAGCCGAAAACGGCAGTTCAGATCGTGGCTACTGAATTGTCAGGCGCCATGCTTGCTGCATCGAAGGCAGCCGAATATGACAGTCTCGCTATCGCTCGAGGTTTATCCAGTGAGCGGCTGCAGCGTCATTTCGAGGTGAAAAGCCCGGGTCGTTGGGTGGTTAAGCCGGCAATTCGTAGTCGTGTTGAGTTTCGGGTGCAGAACCTTCTCGACAGCTATGCAGTGCTCGGCAAGTTCGATGTGGTGTTCTGCCGCAACGTGCTGATTTATTTTTCTGCTGATGTAAAGAAAGACATCCTCAAACGAATCCACGCGACGTTGAAGCCAGGCGGATACCTCTTTCTGGGAGCATCAGAAGCGCTGAACGGTCTTCCTGAGCTGTATCAGATGGTGCAATGCAGCCCGGGCATCATCTACAAAGCAAAGTGATGGTTTCATAGCAAAAGGCGGCAGGAATCTGTCGCTATGGGCTGGATGAGCGGCAAAAACATAGGTCACGCTTTGCCGCTTTTGACGCCTAGTCCGATCCACTCTTCGTAAAAATCTTATAAATCAGTCAGTTGCCGAAATGGCATGGGCTTTGCTGTGAGTTTGCTAAGCAGACTTGTACCCGGCAAAGGGCTAGATCATGAGCATCAGTTTCGACAAGGCACTCGGCATCCATGAGAAGGCGCTCGGTTTTCGCGCTCAGCGTGCCGAGGTGCTTGCCAACAACATTGCCAACGCTGACACCCCTAACTACAAAGCGCGTGATTTGGATTTCAGCTCGGTGCTTGCTGCGCAAAACAGCAAGAACCAGGGCGGATTCGGCGTGGCCGTGACCAGCAGCAAGCATATTGCCGCCGAAGGCATGGAGATTGCCGATCCCGGCTTGCGTTTCCGCACGCCGGCGCACGCTTCGCTCGATCAAAACACTGTTGATGCCCAGGTTGAGCAAGCGGCCTATGCCGAGAATGCTATCGACTTTCAGGCAAGTTTCACCTTGCTCAACAGTAAATTCCGGGGGCTCATGAGCGCCCTGCGCGGCGAATAAAAGGAGCAAAAACCATGTCCCTCAGCAGTGTATTCAGCATCGCCGGCAGCGGCATGAGTGCCCAGAGCACTCGTCTCAACACCATTTCCAGCAACATTGCTAACGCCGAAACGGTGTCGTCTAGCGTCGATCAGACTTATCGCGCGCGTCACCCCGTGTTCGCAACCGTGCTGCAGCAGGCCAACGGGTCGCCGAACGAGTCGTTGTTCGCTGAGCAGGACCAGGCAGGGGCAGGGGTGCAGGTGCTGGGAGTGGTGGAAGACCAGAGCGAACTGCAAGCCCGGTACGAGCCCAACCATCCGGCGGCGAATGCCGAAGGCTACGTGTATTACCCGAACGTCAATGTCGTTGAAGAAATGGCCGACATGATTTCTGCCAGCCGGTCGTTTCAAACCAATGCTGAGCTGATGAATACAGCCAAAACCATGTTGCAGAAAGTACTGACCCTGGGCCAGTAACCACTACGAGATATAGCCATGAGCACGACAGGCGGCGTCAGCGGTACCGGCTCGGTACTTGACCAATACCAGATCAAAGATCGCGAGGTTAAAAGCAACGACCTCGGCAAAAACGAGTTTCTCGAGTTGCTGGTTACGCAGCTGAACAACCAGAACCCGCTGGAGCCGCAAGAGAACGGTGAGTTCATCGCTCAGCTGGCACAGTTCAGCACCGTTGAAGGTGTGGAAAAACTGAATTCGAGTATGGAAACCATGCTGTCCGGGTATCAGTCATCCCAGGCGCTGCAAGCATCGTCACTCGTTGGCCGCAAAGTAATCGTGCCAACCGATAAAGCCGTTGTGGATACCAGCGAAACCTTCAAGGCCAGCATCGTTCTCCCGACAACCAGCAGCAACGTGGCGGTCAACGTCTATGACAGCGCCGGTACGGTAGTGAATCGGATCAACATGGGTCAGCAGGAAGCTGGCAATGTTTCGTTTATGTGGGATGGCAAAGACTCGAGCGGCAAAACCTTGCCGCCGGGCACCTATCGATTCGAAGCACAAGCCACTTATCAAGGCGAGACGAAGGGGTTGTACACCTTGCTTCCTGCCAACGTAGACAGCGTCACTCTCGGACAAAACGGCGGTGAGCTTCAGCTCAATCTGGCCGGTGTCGGCAGCATCGGGCTATCTCAAGTCCAGGTTATCGGTCAGTAACTACCGGCGCGCCCGGTAACAGGAGCAATTCATGTCGTTCAATATCGGCCTTAGCGGCATGCGTGCCGCCAGCAAAGACCTCAATGTCACGGGTAACAACATTGCCAACGCTGGCACGGCTGGCTTCAAGCAGTCCCGTGCTGAGTTCGCGGATGTTTACGCGTCTTCAGTGCTAGGCACTGGCAAGAATCCTCAGGGGAGCGGGGTGCTTCTTGCAAACGTGTCGCAGCAGTTCAATCAGGGCAACATTAACTACACCCAAAACGCGCTGGACCTCGCTATCAACGGCAACGGCTTTTTCCAGGTAAGCAACAACGGCGCGTTGAGTTACACCCGCGCCGGCTATTTCGGAACGGACAAGGAAGGCAATCTGGTCGACAACTTCGGCTACAACCTTCAGGGGTATTCCGTTAATGAGGCCGGTAATATCCAGACCGGGCAGGTCAGTGATCTGAAAATCCAGACGGCAAGTCAGGAGCCAAAAGCTACCGCCAAGGTCACGCAAGGGTTCAACTTGAACTCAACGGATATCGCTCCGACCGATGTATTTGATCAAAATGACCCGCGGACATACAACGCTTCCACCTCTACTAATATTTATGATGAGCAGGGTAACGCACACGTCATGACGCAGTATTTCGTCAAAGGTGCGGTTGACCCAGCGGATCCTGATAGTGCGAACAGCTGGACGATGCATGTTCTTGTCGACGGGAGAAACCCTCAAAATCCGACCGATGCATTGAACGGGACTAAAGCAGCCGAAATGCAGCTCAAGTTCAAACCGGACGGTAGCTTGGCCAGCATGAGCGCGGATGCTGCCTCAGGACTTACTTATTACCCTGCTACCGGTTTGGTCTCGCTCGACGACTGGCAGCCAGCGATGCAAGATAGTACCGGAAATTGGAGTCTAAACGGTGCAGCTACTGGGGGAAGCTTAGACGTATCGTTAGACATGCGTGGCTCCACCCAATACGCCAGTGCGTTCGCCGTCAACAGCGTCAGTCAGGACGGTTATACGACTGGTGAACTGGCCGGTCTCGAAATTAGCGAAACCGGCGCCATCTTTGCTCGCTACACGAACGGCCAGTCCAAAGTACAGGGCCAGATCATTCTCGCCAACTTCGCCAACGTTCAGGGGCTCACTCCGGTCGGTAAGACGCAGTGGGTGCAGTCCTTCGAGTCGGGCGAGCCCGTGCGCAACCCGCCTGGTAGCGGCACCCTCGGTTCCCTTCAAGCCGGCGCACTGGAAGATTCCAACGTCGAGCTTTCAGATCAGCTCGTCAACCTGATCGTGGCGCAGCGCAACTACCAGGCGAACGCCAAGACCATCGAAACAGAAAGCGCGATTACCCAGACGATCATCAATCTGCGGTAATTGCTACCTAGCACTGCGCGGGGTGGCGGGAAACTGCCGCTTCGTTTTTAGAAGGCCCTTCGGGGCCTTTTTTTTGTTATAAAAGGCCTTGTGTTTCAAAGGCTTAAGAATAGTTTAATTGGTTGGCACATGGCTTGCTTTGTTTTGCAGCATAGGTCTGATTAGTGTCAATTCGGGTGCAGCGGAGGTTCCATGGACAAGATGCTTTATGTGGCGATGACGGGAGCGAGCCAGAACGCTCAAGCCCAGCAGGCGCATGCCAACAACCTGGCAAACATCTCGACCACGGGCTTCCGGCGTGACTTCGAGCAGGCGCGCTCCATGCAGGTCTTTGGCGATACGTTTCCAGCACGTGTGTATGCCATGACCGAGCGGCCGGGTACGGACTTCAGCTCCGGCACCTTGCAAGAGACAGGTCGGGATCTGGACGTTGCGATCGAAGGGGATGGCTGGATTGCCGTGCAGGCGCCTGACGGCAGCGAAGCCTATGCCCGTACTGGCAGCCTGAACATCGACACACTCGGCATGCTCCGGACCGGCGATGGTTTGCCGGTGCTCGGCAACGCCGGGCCGATTGCCGTGCCGCCGGAAGAGAAAGTGGAGATCGGCGCTGACGGCTCAATCAGCATCCGTGCGCTGGGTGAAGATCCGAACGTCGTGGTAACCGTCGATCGTCTCAAGTTGGTCAACCCTGATCTCAAGCAGCTGGAGAAGGGCACCGACGGCCTTATACGTATGAAGGATGGACAGCCTGTCGAGGCTGACGCCGCGGTTCGTGTGACCTCAGGCTTCCTTGAGGCAAGTAACGTCAACGCTGTTGCCGAGATGACATCGATGCTGGCTCTGTCCCGGCAGTTCGAGCTGCACGTGAAAATGATGCGTACTGCCGAAGAAGATGGTGCCGCTGCGGCCCGAGTCTTGCAGATCAGCTAATCAAACTAGTCGGCGCGACCAGATTCCGGCGCCATTGGAGAACGACATGCTTCCAGCACTGTGGGTGAGTAAGACCGGTCTGTCTGCGCAGGATATGAACCTGACCACCATTTCCAACAACCTGGCCAACGTCTCGACCACCGGCTTCAAGAAAGATCGGGCTGAGTTTCAGGACTTGCTCTATCAGATCCGCCGCCAGCCTGGTGGCCAGTCCAGCCAGGACAGTGAGCTGCCATCGGGTCTGCAATTGGGTACCGGTGTGCGGATCGTCGGTACGCAGAAGCAGTTCACCGCCGGCAGTCTGCAGACCACCGAACAGCCGCTCGACATGGCCATCAACGGCCGTGGCTTCTTTCAGGTGCTGCTGCCCGACGGCACAGTTTCCTACTCGCGTGACGGCAGTTTCCATCTGAACGCTGAAGGCCAGATCGTGACCTCGAACGGTTACTCACTGGAGCCGGCGATTGTCGTGCCGCCGGAAACGCAGACATTCACCGTGGGCGAGGACGGCACTGTTTCCGTCACAACGCTGGGTAACCCGGCACCACAAATCATTGGCAACATCCAGACCGCTGACTTCGTAAACCCGGCTGGTCTGCAGGCGATGGGCAGCAACCTGTTTCTGGAAACCGCCGCAAGCGGTGCGCCACAAGTCAGTACACCTGGTCTCAATGGCCTGGGTACCGTGCTGCAAAACACCTTGGAAAACTCCAACGTCAGTGTGGTCGAGGAGCTGGTGAACATGATCACCACTCAGCGCGCCTATGAGATGAACTCGAAAGTCATCTCCACGGCCGACCAGATGCTGTCCTTTGTTACCCAGCAGCTTTAACCGCTGTCAGCCGCTGGATTGAGGTGAATATGCGCCGCTTGTTGATTGTCCTTCCGCTGGTGTCCGCCGTGATTGTGTCTGGTTGCATGGCGCCAGCTCCGAAGCCTAACGATCCTTACTACTCTCCAGTTCTGCCGCGCACACCGCTGCCTGCTGCGCAGAACAACGGGGCGATCTACCAGGCGGGCTTCGAGACTAATCTCTACGACGATCGGAAGGCCTACCGGGTTGGCGACATCATCACCGTCACGCTCAACGAGAAGACACAGGCCAGCAAAAATTCAAACTCGAAAATTTCCAAGGACAGCAGTGCCAACATCGGCCTTGGATCGCTGTTCGGCGGCGCTGTTTCGATGGCCAATCCGCTGACCGACAACAAGATGACGTTGGGCGCTGAGTATGAAGCGGCGCGTGATACCTCTGGTTCTGGTCAGGCCGGGCAGAGCAACAGTCTCTCCGGTTCGATCACAGTGACCGTGTCGGACGTGTTGCCTAACGGCATCCTAGCGATCCGTGGAGAAAAATGGATGACGCTCAATACGGGCGATGAGCTGGTGCGAATTGCCGGTTTGGTACGTTCGGACGATATCGCCACCGACAACACCGTCCCGTCGACCCGTATCGCTGATGCCCGTATTACCTACTCTGGCACCGGCGCTTTCGCTGATGCCAGCCAGCCAGGTTGGCTGGACCGTTTCTTCATCAGCCCGTTGTGGCCGTTCTAAGCAGGTGCAGGCAATGAAACTGTTCAGCTCGATTCTGATTGCCTTGCTTTGCGTTGCAGTGCTTCCTGCCCATGCCGAGCGGTTGAAGGACATCGCCACCATTCAAGGCGTACGTAGCAACCAGCTGATCGGTTACGGTCTTGTGGTTGGTTTGAACGGCAGCGGCGACCAGACGACCCAAACGCCTTTCACGGTGCAGACCTTCAATAACATGATGGCGCAGTTTGGTATCAAGGTGCCCGCGGGCGGCAACGTTCAGCTGAAAAACGTGGCGGCTGTGTCGATACACGCTGAGCTTCCGCCGTTCGCCAAGCCGGGCCAGACGATCGATATCACCGTTTCGTCGATCGGTAACGCCAAAAGCCTGCGCGGCGGCAGTCTGTTGATGGCACCGCTTAAAGGGATTGACGGAAACGTCTACGCCATTGCCCAGGGCAACCTGGTCGTTGGTGGTTTCGATGCGGGCGGCGCGGATGGTTCGCGGATCACCGTCAACATCCCGTCGGCCGGTCGGATCCCTGGAGGGGCGACTGTGGAGCGGCCAGTGCCGAGCGCATTTAACCAGGGTACGACCCTGACGATGAATCTCAATCGCCCCGACTTCACTACCGCCAAGAACGTTGTCGATCATATCAATGAGCTGCTCGGCCCAGGCGTGGCTCAGGCACTCGATGGTGGCTCGATCAGCATCACGGCACCGCTGGATCCAAGCCAACGTGTGGATTACCTGTCCATCCTGGAAAATCTGGAAGTGGACGTGGGCCAGGCCGTCGCAAAGGTCATCATCAATTCGCGCACCGGCACCATCGTGATCGGTCAGAACGTCCGGGTTCAACCTGCAGCTGTTACCCACGGCAGCCTGACTGTGACCATTTCGGAAGATCCGCAGGTGAGCCAACCGAACCCGCTTTCGGACGGCCAGACAGTCGTCGTCCCTAACTCCAAAGTGAAGGCTGAGCAGGAGGCCAAACCGATGTTCAAGTTCGGCCCTGGCACCACGCTCGATGAAATCGTCCGCGCCGTGAATCAGGTAGGTGCTGCCCCCAGCGACCTGATGGCGATCCTCGAAGCGCTCAAACAAGCCGGTGCGCTGCAAGCCGACCTGATCGTTATCTGAGGAACGGGACATGGAAAATCGTCTGGGACTGGGTCGTCGTACCCCTGATAGCGGTAGTTACTCCGACCTCAACCGGCTGAATCAGCTCAAGGTTGGCAAGGACCGCGACGGTGCCGAGAACGTGCGCAAGGTCGCTCAGGAGTTCGAGTCCTTGTTCATGAACGAGATGCTCAAGTCGATGCGTTCGGCCACCGAGGTCATGGCGAAGGACAATCCGTTCAACAGCCAGGCCAGCAAGCAGTACCAAGATATGCATGACCAGCAGCTCTCAGTCACGCTGTCCAAGGAAGGCGGTGGCATAGGGCTGGCCGATGTACTGATTCGCCAGTTGAGCAAGGATCAGAAACCTGTCGAGAAGCCTAATCCGTTCGCGCAGGTTGCACAGACTGAAGGTGCCAAATGGTCGAGCAACCCTAACGCCAACACGACGCTCGCTAAGGTTGACCCGGCCCGTAACGATACCCAGATGCTCAACCAGCGTCGTCTGGCCCTGCCGGGCCGTCTGGCCGAGCGGGCGCAGGCGGATGTCGCTGCCGCGATTCCCCAGGCCGAGCAAGCAAACCAAGCGGGAGTGACTCAGCCGTTGGTCAACCTTGACTGGAAGCCAGCCACCGCTTTCGCGGCGCCCAAAGAAGCAGCTTTGACCATCAATGGCGTCGAAGCGAGCGCCCCGAGCGCCCCGAGCAAGACGCGCTTCAGCTCTCCGGCTGAATTCATTGCGACCATGTTGCCCATGGCAGAAAAAGCAGCCAAGCGTCTCGGCGTAGAACCGCGTTTCCTCGTGGCCCAGGCTGCGCTCGAGACAGGTTGGGGCAAGTCGATGATCAAGCACAAAGACGGCAGCAACAGCCACAACCTGTTTGGTATCAAGGCTAACGGCTGGAGCGGGGAGTCGGCGAAAGTCACCACGACCGAATACGTAAACGGCAAAGCGACCAAGCAGGTAGCCGGGTTCCGGGCTTACGACTCGTTCGAGCAGAGCTTCAACGATTATGTCCGGCTGTTGGAGAACAACGAGCGCTATAAGCCCGCGATCCAGGTCGCCAGCGTCTCTGGTGATTCCGAGCGTTTCGTCAACGAATTGCAGCGGGCCGGTTACGCCACCGATCCGCAGTACGCGAATAAGATCAATCAGATCGCTCGTAAAGTGCAGACCTATCAGACAATTGCCGACGCCAGCACGTCGCCCGCGATGCGGACTAGGGGTTAAACATGGCTGACTTACTGAATATTGGCCTGTCTGGCCTGAGTGCCAGCAAGAGCCAGTTGTCCATTACTGGCCACAACATCAGCAACGTCAACACGCCAGGCTTCAGCCGGCAGGATGCCTCCCAAGCGACCCGCACGCCGCAGTTTAGTGGTGCTGGGTACGTCGGTTCAGGTACGACGCTGGTCGAGATCCGCCGTAGCTACAGCGAATTCCTCACCAGTCAGCTGCGCAGCAGCACGTCCCTGAGCAGTGACGTTGAAGCGTACAAAAGCCAGATTGACCAGCTTGATTCGTTGCTAGCTGGCAGCACGACAGGTATCACCCCATCGTTGCAGAAGTTCTTTTCAGCGCTGCAAACGGCGGCGGAAGACCCAGCCAATATTCCGGCACGTCAGCTGGTGTTGGCTGAAGCCGAAGGCTTGGCACGCCGTTTCAATACCGTGTCTGACCGTCTGACTGAGCAGAACAACTTCACCAATAAGCAGATGGCTGCAGTTACCGATCAGGTCAATCGGCTCGCGGGCAGTATTGGCAGCTTGAACGACGCCATCGCGACCGCTTCGGCCAATGGCAAACAGCCCAATGATTTGCTCGATGCGCGCGACGAGGCCGTGCGGCAATTGTCGACGTATATCGGCATCAGCGTTACGCCCCAGGATGACAATAGCTTCAACATTTCGGTCGGCAGTGGTCAGCCGCTGGTTGTAGGCAAGACGGTGAGCCAGCTCAAGGTGGTGCCGGGCCAGAGCGACCCCAATCGTCATGAGATTCGATTTGTCAGCGGTGGCTCGGAGCAGGGCATTACCTCGCAGATCACCGGCGGTGAGCTGGGTGGCTTGATCCGCTATCGCGAGGAAGTACTGGATTCGACGATGAATTCGTTGGGACGGCTGGCGCTGGCGGTGAGTGACCAGGTCAATAGTCAGCTGGGGCAGGGGTTGGATCTGAAGGGAAATGTCGGCGAGGGATTGTTTGCTAACTACAACACCGAGGCTTTAGCAAAACTGCGTGTCAGCGCTTTCTCCGGCAATAAAAGCAACATTCAGCCGGAACTGGTAATAACAGAGACCAACTTGCTCACTAACAGTGACTATCGGCTGGAATTCGATGGTGCTGACTATACGGCGCGCCGGTTGAGCGACGGTAAGGCGATGACAGTGTCACCGTCATCTCCAGGGAGCTATCCCGCGACTCTGACTTTTACCGATCCGAACGTCGCACCGGCGCTTCCAAGGGGCCAAGGATTTGAACTGGTCCTCGGTGCTGCCCCGGAAGCAGGCGACAAGTTTAGCCTTCAGCCTACTCGGCGCGGTGCTGCGGACATCAGGGTGTCCTTGGACCAGGCGGATCAGTTAGCTTTCGCTGCGGTAGCGAGCGGACAGAGTAAACTTCAAAACGCCGGTACTGGAGCTATCAGTCAACCGGATATGGCATCGGCACCATCGCCGATTGACCTCAACGTCCTCAAAACGGCATTTGGCAGCGGGCTGAGCCTGACTGCAACCGCCAACTCCGACGGTACTTTCACCTTGACCGACGCTGACTCTCTGCCTAGCGGTTGGGCCTACGTGGATGCGAAGGGCGATCCTCTGGTTGACGGTAGTGGAGATCCGCTCGCCCCAACACTCCAGTCCGGTACGACCAACACTGTTCGCTTGGCGTATACGGCTACGCCAGGAGGCACTTATCAGTTCGACTTCAATGTCAGCGGGAGACCCCAAACGAGCGATAGTTTTTCGCTGACCTACAACCAAGGCGGCGTCTCTGATAACCGCAACGCGTTGAAGCTGGTCGACCTTCAGAGCAAACAGACCGTCGGGGTATCCGTAGACGCTGATGGAAAAACCCTATCAGGCGCTAGTTTCACCGATGGCTACGGCGAATTGGTCGAACGGGTCGGTACGCTGACAGCCCAAGCGCGAATGGATAGCGAAGCGACAGGGGCGATTCTCAAGCAGGCCACCGACAACCGCGACTCGCTGTCAGCCGTGAACCTCGATGAAGAAGCGGCCAATCTGATCAAATTTGAGCAGTACTACAATGCGTCCGCTCAGATCATTCAAGTTGCTCGCTCCATGTTCGATACATTGATCAGTACCTTCAGGTAACAGGCCCGCTCATGCGCATCTCGACCTTGCAAGCATTCAATAACGGCGTAGCCGGCATTCAGCGCAACTACTCCAATGCAACCCGCACGCAGGAGCAGATCAGCACGGGTAATCGCATCCTGACGCCGGCGGACGATCCGGTTGCGTCGGTGCGTTTGTTGCAGCTTGAGCAGCAACAGAATGTGCTGAGCCAGTACAACTCCAATCTGACGGCGGCCAAGAACAGCCTTACCCAAGAAGAGGTGACGCTGAATTCCGTCAACACGGTGCTTCAGCGTGTTCGCGAGCTGGCTGTCCAGGCCGGTAATGGTGCGCTTGATCCGCAGGATCGCAAGTCCATCGCGGCGGAGCTGGGTGAGCGCGAGGACGAGCTTCTGTCGCTCATGAACACCCGCAACGCACGTGGCGAATACTTGTTTGCAGGGTTCCAAGGCAAGACTCAGCCCTTCGTCCGCGGTCCGGAAGGGAGCTACAGCTATGTCGGGGACGAGGGGCAGCGGAAGCTGCAAATTGCTAGCTCCCTAGATATTCCCATTAGCGATAACGGCAAGTCGATTTTTCAGAGCGTGACGAACGCGGGTCGACTAGATAGCGCTCTGGATGTTTCGAGCATCCCGGCAGGTGTTGAGACGACACTGAGTGTGTCGAAGCCGCTCGTAAGCGATGAAGTGGCGCTCACAGGGGCCCCGTCGTTTCCGGCCGACGGAGTTGAGATTCGTTTTGAGGCGGATGGCGCGTTTTCTATATACGCCTTGCCACGGCAGACGGATCCGGTGAGCGGAGATTTCACCGATGATCCGTTGCCAGATGGCATCAACTTAAAGCTAGATGACGACGCTAAAAATTCAGACCAGCTCGTTTTCCGGGGAGTAACGTTACATTTCGATGGCGAGGCGGTTGGCGGTGAACGAGTAGTGGTGATGCCCGGAACAATCACTAACGTGGCGTCAGATGGCACAATTACTGCCGAGTCAGTCCAGAACAAGCAAGGCATCCTCGACACCATCGCCAATCTTCGCTCTGCTCTGGAAGATCCGTCTACCGGCAACACCGGCGTCCGCGACGCCGTTGCCGTTGCCCTGACCAACCTCGATCACGGCATGGTCAGCGTTGACCAAGCCCGCGGCAATATCGGTGCCCGTCTGAACGTCATCGAAACCAGCCAAACCGATAACGAAGATGTTGCGCTGGTCAACAAAGGTGTGCAGGCCGAGCTGCGTGAGCTCGACTACGCTGAAGCGCTGTCTCGGCTATCGATGCAGACGGTGGTGCTTGAAGCAGCCCAGCAGAGTTATGTGAAGATCGCGGGATTGAGTCTGTTCAACGTGATGCGTTGAGTCGCCCGGAGGGCACGGTTCACAGAATAAGCAGCCCGATTTGACTTGCTATTGGTGCGACTTAGAGTGTCATTGCGGCGCATGGAGTACCGCGTCGCTAATCCGACACTCATAAGGACATGAACAATGCTTAAGTCATTTATATCCGCTTCAATATTCGCACTGCTCGCTGGCGTCTCGCTCAGCAGTTTCGCTGGCCCGACCAAGTCTGCTGACCCAGTAGTGGTTGCAACGGCCCAGCAAGCTGCGCCGATCAACATCAATTCGGCCGACGCCGAAACCCTGACCCGCGAACTCAAGGGTATTGGCGCAACAAAGGCCAAGGCGATCGTTGCTTATCGCGAAGCGCATGGCCCATTCACCGCCGTCGATGAGCTCCTCGAAGTTAAAGGAATCGGTGCGGCCACTTTAGAAAAAAATCGAACCAAACTGGGCGTTAACTGACCAGCCTATTTTTGAATAAACGAAGCCGGTCATTCGACCGGCTTTTTTATGCCTGTAACGGTGCTGCGCAGACCCGCTCTCAAATCGGGCCGGCTCTGCTGCGTTGGCTATCCCGGTCCGGTAGGTAGGAACGCGGGCCTACGCGCGCTGTCCTTGTTAGAACGCTCAGCTAACTTTGTCTACCGCCTTTGAGGCCGAATTAGCCTTAAAAAGGCGTTGACATGTTACGGTTATTCACATTGATACCGTCTTGTCTGGGAAGACACCTGTACGCGGCGCAGCAGATCGCTGGGGTTTGCTAACTTACTGATTGTAAAGATTTATTTGCGCTGAGTAAAAAGCTGCCGATCTGTTTAGAGGCCACGTCACTCGGGCGTTCCAGCCAGTCATCCAGCCGCTGTTCACAAGCTTATCCACAGGTTCTGTGGATATTTTCAGAGAACGAGCAAAGCAGCTCTAGTCGGAGGTATCTGATGAAAACACCTTGGAATCTCTTTAAATACCTACCGATGGCGCAACGTGTGCTCGCTCGGGGCCGGTTGCCCATCGTGCTACTTGCGGTCGCGCGCAAACGCTCGGCTCAGGGTGGGTTGATGAAAGGTCTGCGTGAAGATCTTGGTTTGCTGCAGCAACTGTGTGTGGCGTGGTGGCGAGGCGAATATCGGCAGGTCAGCAGACCAGCGCTGGTGGCTGCGGTAGCTGGTTTGTTGTATTTCCTGTCCCCCTTGGACGCTATCCCCGACTGGATTCCAGGTCTTGGCTTCGTTGATGATCTGGCAGTACTGGGTTGGATAATCCGCAAGTGGTCTGGCGAGTTGCAGGCGTTTCGGGCCTGGAGAGACAGCCAGTCAGCGGATATACGAGCAAGTATCGACCGGTTACCCTCCTTGGACGAGCCAATGGATAGCGACGTTAGCAACGGGCGGAATGTCGGGCGCTAAAAAGGCCCTGGATTAGTTCTTTCGAATGGCTCGTGCAGCCCCTTTGCTCATTCTTTGGTGCGACCGGCTGGTGTCGAAAAAATCGACGCGCGGACTGGTAAGATCCCGACTTTCCAATTTGAGACTACGGTCGGGGTAGCGGATGAGTGTTCAGGTCATCATGCGGGACGGTAAGCCAGAGTATGCCGTGCTGCCGTGGGAGGAGTATCAGGCTCTGCTGACGAACGGGCGTGACGTAAGCGCCGCAAAGCCAGTGGAGGCAAGTGATACTGCTCCAGGCGCATTGCCAACTTTCGGAACGTTGCCGATGTTGCGAGAGGCTAAGGGGTTGAGCCAAGAAGCGCTGGCGCGCTCGGTGGGTATCAGCCCTGCTTATCTCGCCCTCATCGAAAGCGGTGAACGCGATCCCGATAATGCGATACGTCGCGCACTCGCCCGCGCATTGGAGATCGAAGGATGGCAGCAGGAGGCGTGACAGGCACCGCAGCGTCAATTCGCATCAGCCGTCCACATTGGCAGGCATTGTTGGACGAGTTGGCTGAGGTGCGGCGACAGCGCCATCTGGTCACTTACCGGGCGTTGGTCGAACGGCTCCAGTTACCAGTGCCTGCCATGCAAACCTTGACAGCCGCGCTGGAACATCTGGCTGCGCTGGATGCCCGTGCGGATCGGCCGCTACGTAGTGCGTTGGTGGTGAGCCAAGGGGCAAGTCGTCTGCCAAGAACCGGTTTTTTCGAATGTGCTACTCGCCTAGGGCGCTTTTCTGGTCCGGCAGACGGTTCTGCGGCCGCATCCTGGCACGCAGGTGAGGTTGCGCGAGTGTTCGAGTTTGATTATCCAGGGATTCCGTAATGCTGAACAACATCCGTGCGCGAGTCGGTTATCTGTTTGCTCGCAAATTGATGAGCTTACGTTGGGCCGTTCAGCAACCGAAACTGTGGCGCTGGATGGAGGGCCAATTTTCGCGCATGGCTGCGATTGGCGATTCGAAGGCGCAAAGCTTTTATGGCCATATCCTGCTGTTTCGAGGACAGGGATTTGGTGCTAGGCAAGAGGGTATACGTCTGCTGCGTCTGGCTGCCGAAAAGGGCGATGCCAAGGCCGCTTACCAGATGGGTGTCATCAGCCTGGGCGAAGACGCTACTCACGGCCCAGACGGCGCCAAGGCCGCGCATTGGTGGAAGCTTGCCGTCGAGGCAGGGCACCCCTTAGCGGCAACCAGGTTGGCTCAGCTGTACACGGCGGGAGGCCATGGCCTCGCACGAGACGTGCAGCAGGCGGAGCATTACAAGGCCAGTGCAGCCAGACTCGGACTTTGATTACTTGTGACTGAGATAAAGCGTCCGCGTTTGCAGGCTCAACCCTAGTACCTTTTGGCTTAGTGCCTGGTGTCGGATGCAGTCTGCCGATTGGCGTGACGCGGACATTTCTTACCATGGCTGGCGTCCGTACAATGCAGCGCTTTCTCGGTTGGGTCGTTTCTAATGCAGATCGCCTTGGCGCCTATGGAAGGGCTCGTTGATGACATTCTCCGCGACGTTCTCACCCGTGTTGGCGCTGTTGACTGGTGCGTGACCGAATTCATCCGTGTGTCGGATCGTCTGTTACCGGCATCTAGTTTTCTTAAGCTTGCTTCCGAGCTTGAACACGGCGCTGCAACCCGCGCAGGTACGCCGTTGCGTGTGCAGTTGCTGGGCTCGGATCCGCTCTGCCTGGCTGACAACGCGGCGTTCGCGTGTAGCCTCGGTGCCCCTGCAATCGATCTAAATTTCGGCTGCCCGGCCAAAACGGTCAACAAATCCCGCGGTGGCGCCGTTCTGCTCAGGGAGCCGGATCTGCTTCATTCCATCCTTCACGAAGTACGCAAGGCGGTTCCGGCGCAGATACCGGTTACCGCGAAGATGCGTTTGGGTTTTGACCACAAGGACGGCGCGCTCGACTGTGCCCGTGCACTGGTTGATGGCGGTGCTGCGCAGCTGGTTGTGCATGCGCGGACCAAGGTCGAGGGATACAAACCTCCAGCGCATTGGGAGTGGGTGGCTAAGGTTAGGGACGTCGTCAATGTGCCGGTGTTTGCCAATGGCGATATTTGGTCGGTCGAGGACTGGCGACGTTGCCGTGAGGTCAGCGGAGTTGAGGACATCATGCTAGGCCGCGGACTGGTTTGTCGGCCGGATCTGGCTCGGCAGATCGCGGCGGCAAAGGCCGGTGCGCTGCTCGAGCCGCTGAGTTGGGAAGATCTGCAACCGCTTTTGGCCGATTTCTGGATGCAGGCGCGACGCAAGATGTCTCCGCGCTATGCGCCTGGTCGTTTCAAACAATGGTTATCCCTGCTTACCCGTAACTATCCGCAAGCCGTTACGCTGTTCGCTCAGGTTCGGCGGGAAAACGACTGCGATCGGCTCGACGCACTGCTGGGTCTAGACGTAAACGCGCAGGGGCTCAAGACGGCTGTCTAGCGTCCTCCGCTCACATCGAGTAGAGCGCCGCTGGTGTAGCTGGCCTTGTCGCTGGCCAACCAGAGAATCGCTTCAGCGACCTCTTTCGCTTCACCACCCCGGCCCATGGGCACGCTGCTCCTTACACGCTCGATGCGATCAGGCTCACCACCGCTGGCGTGAATTTCTGTATGGATCACGCCGGGCCGTACGGCATTGACCCGGACGCCCTCTGCAGCGACTTCCTTGGCCAGCCCGAGGGTCATGCTATCTATCGCGCCCTTGGCGGCCGCGTAGTCGATGTACTCGTTGGGCGCGCCGAGTTTGGCTGCAATTGAGGAGACGTTGACGATGGCACCGCCGGTACCACCGTTGCGAGTGGACATGCGCTTGACCGCCTCGCGGGCGCAGAGAAAGCTACCGAATACATTTACCGCGAATACGCGTTCCAGGCGTGCTTTGTCCATGTCTTCGAGGCGCGTCTGGCGTTCGAGCATGCCGGCGTTATTGACGAGTACGTCGAGCCTGCCGAATTCGGCATCAAGCGCTTCGAACAAGCGTATGACTTGCGACTCCTCCGCTACGTCCGCCTCGACCGCAATTGCGCGCGCGCCCCGGCTGTGCAGCTCGTTCAATAGCTCGTCGGCTGCGTCCTGGCGCGATCGAAAGTTCAAGCACAACGCGTAGCCTTCAGCCGCTGCGAGCCTGGCTGTGGCAGCGCCGATGCCATGGCTGGCCCCCGTTATCAACATTACTTTCGACATAAAAAATCCTCGACGACCGGTCTTGAAAACAGGCGAGCAGTTCCTATTTTGGGCATCACAGGATGCCGAATTCGGGTCCTGTATGAACCACTCGCTGAATATCAGGAGACAGCAAAATGACTAGTTTTTCGATGGCCCCACTGTTTCGTCAGTCCATTGGTTTCGATCGCTTCAACGATCTGTTCGAGTCCGCGCTGCGCAATGATGCAAACGGCTCGTTCCCGCCCTACAACGTGGAAAAGCACGGCGATGATCAGTACCGCATCATCGTAGCTGCCGCTGGGTTCCATGAGTCCGACCTGGATTTGCAGGTCGAGCGAGGCGTGCTGACTGTGAGCGGTGGCAAGCGTGAGAACAGTGGCGAAAACGTTACCTACCTGCATCAGGGAATCGCCCAGCGTGCTTTCAAGCTCTCGTTCCGCCTCGCCGACCATATTGAAGTGAAGGGCGCAGAGCTGAGAAATGGGCTTCTCAGCATCGAGCTCGAGCGTGTCGTGCCAGAGGAGGCCAAACCCAAGCGCATCCCAATTAACGGTGAGCGTTTGGCGTTGGAGGGCTGAGCGAGCCGCCAGCACGTAGCTTGAACAGTAACCCCGCCTGCGCAGTTCGCACGGCGGGGTTTTCGTTTTCTGGCAACGCCTTTCAGCTGAGTGAGTGAGTTTTGAGCAGTTCTCCGAAATCTGCCGGCGGAAGAGGGCGGCTGAAGAGATATCCCTGATACAGGTAGCAGCCTTGCGCTTGGAGCAGGTCAAGCTGCGCCTGTTGTTCGACCCCTTCGGCAATCACTTCCAGCCTTAGACTTCGCGCCATTGCGACAATGGCGCGAATGATCTCGGCGTCGTTTGGATCATCCAGTGCATCGCGAACGAAGGACTGGTCGATCTTAAGGACATCGACTGGTAGCCGCTTCAGGTAGGTGAGGGAAGAATAGCCGGTGCCGAAATCGTCCATGGCGAAGCTCACGCCCTGTCGGCAGAGGCGGCGCATCTTGGCGATGGTGTCGTCCAGGTTTTGGATAACGATGCCTTCGGTGATTTCCAGTTTGATCATCGTGTGCGGAAGGCTGACGGCTTTGAGCGCTTCGAGAACCCGCTCGACGAAATCACTTTGGCGGAACTGTCGTGGGCTGATGTTGACGCAGAGGCTGAAGCTGTCCGAATCAACGACGCCATTGGCCAACAGCGATGCGGCGATGCGACAGGCCTCCCTGATGACCCAATTGCCCACTTCGACAATCAGGCCGCTTTCTTCGAGCACGTCGATGAACTGGGCAGGGGAACGCACGCCATCCACCGGGTGATGCCAGCGCAACAGGACCTCGGCGCCGATCACCCTGGCGGAGCGCGCGTCGACCTGTGGTTGAAGGTACAACTCGAATTCGTTGCGCTGCAGGGCAAGACGCAGTTCGCTCTCAAGCTGCAGGCGTGCACTGGCGGCTTGTTGCATTGTGGTGCGGAACAGCTGAATCGCATTACGTCCGGCGTCCTTTGCCCGATAGAGCGCAATGTCGGCGCGCTTCAGCAGATCGGCAGGCGTCTCGCCGTGATCAGGCATCAAGGCGATGCCGATACTGGGCGTTACCTGCAGCCTGTTGCCTTCGAACACCATAGGCTCGGCGAGGAGGGTGCGAAGTTTTTCGGCGACCTGGCGGACATGGCGGGTCACCTCCGAGCGCTTGCCCGTCAAACCGGTGAGTAGCACAACGAATTCATCGCCACCCAAGCGGGCTACGGTGTCCTCCTGTCGGATGCTGGCCTCGAGGCGGGCAGTGATCATTTTCAATACCGCGTCACCGACAGGATGTCCAAGCGAGTCGTTGATGTGTTTGAAGTGGTCAAGGTCGAGAAACAGTAGGGCCCCACGCAGCTTGTGGCGTTTATGCAGCGCCGTCTGCTGAGTCAGGCGATCCATTAACAGCGTTCGGTTAGGCAGGTTAGTCAACGGGTCGTGATAGGCCAGGTGGTGAATTTGCGCGTGGGCGGCCTTGAGTTGGCTGATGTCCCGTGCGGATAACAGCAGACAATCTGTGTTGTTCAGCACGATGGGTTCTACCGACACTTCAATGTGCTTTAAACGACCGTGACGATCCTGCCCGACCATCTCCCAGTTCGTCACCCGGCCGTCACGTTCGAGCCGTTCGAGAATCTCCTGGCGCTGCGTGCTGGGCCAGACGCCCAATTCATAAGAGGTTCTGCCGATGGCTTCTTCGGGACTGTAGCCTGAGAGGCGTTGGAAGCCTTCGTTAACCTCGATGAATCGTCCCGTGCCGCGCTCGCTGATGATGATGGCGTCAGGGCTCGAATGAAAAGCCTTGGCGAATTTAACCTCGCTGGCCTTCAGCGCCGCCTCGGCCTGTTGTCGTTTGGTAATGTCACGAAAAGTGGTGACGATGCACAGGCGGCGGTCGACGCGGATGAACCGGCTGGAAACCACGCAAGTGACGATCTGTCCTGTCCTGGTGCGGAACTGTGCCTCGGCGTTCTCCAGCCGTTGATCACGCATCAGTTGCTCGAACAGTGATTTTCGCTGCCGTTCGTCCTGCCAGATGCCGATTTCCGGAGCAGATCGCCCGACGATATCGGCGCTCTCCCAACCGAACACCACGCCAAAGCTCGGGTTGATCTCCATGAAAACCCCGTCGCGGATGCGGGACAGGGAGATCGGGTCTGGACTGCCTTGAAACAAAGCTGAGAACTTCGCTTCCGACGCCGCCAGGTGCTGTGTACGTAGGACCCGTTCGGTGGCGTCGATGATAATTCCGGCCATGCGCAAGGGCGCGCCACGCTCGTCCCGGTAGAGCTTGGCGGTGCTTTCGAGGTGCCGAATCGTGCCGTCTGGATGGTTGGCCTGGTAGGTGGCCTGATAGGTTTGTCGACGCCCGGCGAGGAGGTCGCTGTATGCCGCCCGCATGGTCTTGCGGTCGTTCGCAGCGACGCTGCGGAAAAACTCACGAAACGATCCGTCGAATGGGCCTTCTACCAGACCTTGCAGCTCGGAGGCCCTGGACGAGGCATAGAGCCGGTCGCTTGGAATGTGCCATTCCCAGTTGCCCAGCTCTGCGGAGGCGAGTGCAAGCTCAAGGCGTTCTTGGCTGTCTTCCAGCGCCTGCGCCTGAATGTGACGGTCGGTGATGTCGCGGATGACGCCCACCAGCGTCGTCTCCCCATTCTCATTGACCTGTCGTTGCCCATCGATTTCAAGCCACCGCACACTGGCGTCTGGCCAGCAGACGCGATGGCGGAAGCTGAACCGTGGTTCGGCGCCAGTGAGCATCGAACATATTGCGGTCTCGACGTGCGGTCGGTCTTCCGGGATGACGAGTTCGAGATACCGAGCTGGAGAAAGCTCTACGAGCGGCGCGCTCAGGCCGAACAGCTTCCCCGTGCCGAGGGACCAATGCATGGCGTCGCGTTGAACATCCCAGGACCACAGGCCGAGCCCTGCACCGTCAAGCATCGATAGTAGGCGCGCAACGTCCTGCCATGGTTGTGGTGCACCTGGGGAGGCATCGGACGTGGCATCAGGCGGCAACATGAGCGGCCTCGAAGAGCTGGGTCTGCGTGATGTTTCGACGGTAGGCGATGCTCATGGCTCTCTTGGATCTTGTTGTTGTCCCGCGAACTTATCCGTAGCTAGTGGCAAAGTGCAAGTGCGCTTAGTCGGCCTCCAGCAGTGACATGAAGGCCTTTGCCGCGTTCGACAGGGTGCGCTCGGTATGGGTGATGTAGCCGAGCTCCCTCGCCAGTTGAATGCCCGAGAGGGGCAATCGTACTACCTGATCATCAAGCATGGTGCGGGGCAACACACTCCAGGCGATCCCAATCGAAACCATCATTTTGATGGTCTCCATGTAATTGGTGCTCATCGTGATATTAGGCGTCAGCCTCTCACGCTCGAACAGCCGGTGAGCGATGTGATGGGTGAACGTGTTGCCACCTGGAAATACCGCAGGAAAGCCGGCGACGTCGGCTAGCGTTATGTCAGGCTTCTGGGCTAGCGGGTGTTCGGGGGCGACGACGAAGTCCAGTGGATCGTCCCATACCTTGACCGCGCGGATCGGCGATGCGGTCTGCGGTGCCAGCGTGATTACGGCCAGTTCGGCTCGACCATGCAGAACTTCATCGTAAGCGACCTCCGAATCAAGGAAACGAATATCCAGATTCACCTTCGGATAGGCGCGCGTGAAGGCTCTCAGCAACGGTGGTAGACGATGCAGCCCGATGTGGTGACTGGTGGCCAGGCTCAGTTGTCCGCTGACGTCGCCGTTGAGGTTGGTCAGTGCACGACGGGTATCGTCCAGCACGTTGAGGATCTGATAAGCGCGAGGTAGCAGCGCGCGGCCAGCTTCAGTCAGCCCGATTTCCCGGCCAAGCCGATCAAACAGTCGCACGCTCAGCTGTGATTCCAGCGAAGCCAGGCGCTTGCTCACGGCCGGCTGAGTCAGATGCAGACGCTCAGCGGCGAGGGAAAAGCTGCCCATCTCGGCGATTGCTATAAAAGCGTTAAGGCTGGCGAGGTCCATGGCTGGCTCCGGTCATCGGTTTTGGACTGACGTCATTAGCATGAGGATAGATGTCTGTATTCCGATAAGGAATGAGTAAGATGAAAAATATGAATTTGAGTAATCCATTGCAAGTCCCTAGCATGACCTCATAAGCAAAAGGGCTATTGCCCAACGCACTGATGAGGAAAGTCCGATGGCTGGCAAAACGCTCTACGACAAGCTCTGGGAAATGCACGAGGTCAAGCGCCGCGATGATGGCTCGTCACTGATTTATATCGACCGTCATATCCTGCACGAAGTGACCTCACCGCAAGCGTTTGAAGGGCTTCGCCTGGCCGGGCGCAAGCCATGGCGCATCGATGCCAACATTGCCACCCCGGATCACAATGTGCCGACTACCAAGGGCGAGCGTCAGGGCGGCTTGGAAGCGATCGCCGATGAGGTTTCCCGTATCCAAGTGCAGACTTTGGACGAGAACTGCGACGACTTTGGCATTCTTGAATTCAAGATGAACGACGTTCGTCAGGGCATCGTTCATGTGATCGGCCCAGAGCAGGGAGCAACCCTGCCGGGGATGACAGTGGTCTGCGGGGACTCGCACACCTCTACGCATGGCGCTTTCGCTGCACTGGCCCATGGCATCGGCACTTCGGAAGTCGAGCATGTGCTCGCCACGCAGTGCCTGGTCGCTAAAAAAATGAAGAACATGCAGGTGCGCGTCGAGGGCAAGCTGCCCTTTGGCGTGACTGCCAAAGACATCGTTCTGGCCGTGATTGGCAAGATCGGCACGGCCGGTGGCAACGGTCATGCGCTGGAGTTCGCTGGCAGTGCCATCCGTGACCTTTCGATGGAAGGGCGCATGACCATCTGCAATATGTCCATTGAGGCCGGGGCGCGCGTAGGGATGGTGGCTGCAGACGAGAAAACCATCGCTTATGTGGACGGTCGACCCTTTGCGCCCAAAGGCGCCGATTGGGAGCGGGCTGTCGAGCTCTGGAAGACGCTGATTTCTGACGAAGATGCCATTTTTGACACGGTCGTGGAGTTGAATGCCGAAGACATTAAGCCACAGGTTAGCTGGGGTACCTCACCTGAAATGGTGCTGGCGGTTGACCAGAACGTGCCGGATCCGGCTGTTGAAGCTGACCCTGTCAAGCGTGACTCCATCACTCGCGCGCTGAAGTACATGGGGCTGCAAGCCAACCAACCGATCACTGACATTCAACTCGATCGCGTTTTCATCGGTTCTTGCACCAACTCCCGGATCGAAGACCTGCGCGCCGCAGCGGAAGTGGCGAAGGGTCGTAAGGTTGCCGCAACGGTCAAGCAAGCGATGGTGGTGCCGGGGTCCGGGCTGGTCAAGCGGCAGGCCGAGGCGGAGGGGCTGGACAAGATTTTCGTTGAGGCAGGCTTTGAATGGCGCGAGCCGGGTTGCTCCATGTGTCTGGCGATGAACCCGGACAAGCTGGGCAGTGGCGAGCACTGCGCGTCCACCTCCAACCGCAACTTCGAAGGTCGGCAGGGTGCCGGTGGCAGGACGCATCTGGTGAGCCCGGCAATGGCGGCCGCGGCTGCGGTGACTGGTCGTTTCGTAGACGTTCGTGAATTGATGCAGGCCTGAGGAGACCACCATGAGAGCATTTACCCAGCATACCGGTCTCGTCGCGCCGCTCGACCGCGCCAACGTCGACACCGATCAGATCATCCCCAAGCAGTTTCTCAAGTCGATCAAACGCACCGGTTTCGGGCCCAATCTGTTCGATGAGTGGCGCTACCTGGATGTCGGGCTGCCCAATCAGGATTGTTCGACTCGCCCCGTGAACCAGGAGTTCGTGTTGAATTTTCCGCGTTATCAGGGGGCTAGCGTCCTGCTTGCGCGTGAGAACTTCGGTTGCGGTTCATCCCGTGAGCACGCGCCCTGGGCGCTGGAAGAATATGGCTTCCGGACGATCATCGCGCCGAGCTTTGCCGACATCTTCTACAACAATAGTTTCAAGAATGGCCTGCTGCCGATCGTCCTGAAGGAAGACGAGGTCGACGGACTGTTCGAACAGGCAGAGGCCACTGAGGGTTATCAGCTTACTGTAGACCTTGCCGCTCAGACGGTTACCCGTCCGGACGGTGTCCAGTACAGCTTCGAGGTCGATGCATTTCGCAAGCACTGCCTGCTTAACGGCTTGGATGATATCGGCCTGACTCTGCAAGACGCTGAGGCCATCAAGACGTTTGAAACCCGTCATCAACAGAACCAGCCCTGGTTGTTTGGCGCTATTAAGTAAATAAAGAAGCGGAGAGCTCAAGCAACTTGCTCGTGGCTTTCAGTTATTACAAAGGGAAATTTATCAATGTCCAAGCAGATTTTAGTTCTTCCGGGCGACGGTATCGGCCCTGAAATCATGGCCGAAGCGGTCAAGGTGCTGGAACTGGCCAACCACAAGTTTCAACTCGATTTCGAGTTGAGCTATGACGAGCTGGGTGGCGCGGCGGTCGATAAATATGGCGTACCACTGGCTGACGAGACGCTGGAGCGTGCTCGTGCGGCGGACGCCATTCTGCTGGGCGCGGTTGGCGGGCCGAAGTGGGACGCCATCGATCCGGCCATCCGCCCCGAGCGTGGCTTGTTGAAAATTCGCTCCCAGCTGGGCCTGTTCGGGAATCTGCGCCCGGCGCTGCTGTACCCGCAGCTGGCGGCCGCCTCTAGTCTGAAGCCGGAGATCGTGTCCGGTCTGGATATTCTCATCGTCCGGGAGCTGACTGGCGGCATCTATTTCGGTCAGCCCCGTGAGAGCAAAACGCTGGAAAATGGCGAGCGTATGGCGTTCGATACGCTGCCCTACAGCGAAAGCGAGATCCGCCGCATAGCCAAGGTCGGTTTCGACATGGCTCTTGTTCGAGGCAGGAAGCTCTGCTCGGTGGACAAGGCGAACGTACTGGCATCCAGTCAGCTGTGGCGCGCTGTTGTGGAGGAGGTCGGCAAAGATTATCCGGATGTCGAGCTTAGCCATATGTATGTCGATAACGCAGCGATGCAGTTGGTGCGCGCGCCGAAGCAGTTCGACGTGATCGTCACCGACAACATGTTCGGCGACATTCTGTCGGACGAAGCTTCCATGTTGACCGGCTCGATCGGCATGCTGCCTTCTGCTTCTCTCGACTCGAACAACAAAGGCATGTTCGAGCCTTGCCATGGTTCAGCTCCGGATATAGCCGGGAAGGGTATCGCCAATCCGCTGGCAACGATCCTCTCGGTGTCGATGATGCTTCGCTACAGCTTCAACCAGGTCGCTGCCGCGGATGCGATCGAGAAGGCAGTTAGCAACGTGCTCGACCAGGGATTGCGAACAGGTGATATCTGGTCCGAAGGTTGTGAAAAAGCGAATACTCAGGTGATGGGCGATGCGGTAGTCGCGGCGCTCGCGAAGTTGTAATCTCTCTGGCCCCATTGCACCGGCCGTTGATAGCGCTAGCGGGCGACGGCTAGGCGGAAGCGCCGAATAGTGCGAGGCGTGGTGTTTGATGTGTATGAACAACGCGCCCGCGCTTTTGAACCCGAAAGCGTCTTTGTTTATCGACGGCCCGTCCCGCGGGCCACATATATATAGGTGTAGTTGCGATGAAACGTGTAGGTCTGATCGGTTGGCGCGGTATGGTTGGTTCCGTGCTCATGCAGCGGATGCTGGAGGAGCGGGATTTCGACCTGATCGAGCCGGTGTTCTTTACCACCTCCAACGTCGGCGGTCAGGGTCCTTCGATCGGCAAGGAAATAGCGCCGCTGAAGGATGCCTACAGCATCGATGAGCTGAAAACTCTCGATGTAATTCTCACTTGCCAAGGTGGTGACTACACCAGTGAAGTCTTCCCGAAGCTGCGTGAGGCGGGCTGGAAGGGCTATTGGATCGATGCGGCTTCCACGCTGCGCATGCACGACGACGCGGTTATCGTGCTGGACCCGGTGAACCGCAAGGTCATCGACCATCAGCTGGATGCGGGCACACTCAACTACATCGGTGGCAATTGCACCGTCAGCTTGATGCTGATGGGGCTTGGCGGTCTGTTCGAGCATGGGCTGGTCGACTGGATGAGTGCGATGACTTATCAGGCCGCGTCTGGTGCAGGTGCGCAGAACATGCGCGAGCTGATCAAGCAGATGGGTAGTATCAATGCTTCGGTCGCTGACGAGCTTGCTGACCCGGCTAGCGCTATTTTGGACATCGATCGAAAAGTTGCCGAATGCCAGCGCTCGGAGGCGTTCCCGGTCGATAACTTTGGCGTTCCACTGGCCGGTAGCTTGATCCCTTACATCGACAAGGAGCTACCGAACGGGCAGAGCCGCGAAGAATGGAAGGCCCAGGCGGAAACCAACAAGATCCTGGGTCGATTCAAAAGCCCGATTCCGGTGGATGGTATTTGTGTTCGTGTCGGCGCCATGCGTTGCCACAGCCAAGCGTTGACCATCAAGCTGAACAAGGACGTGCCTATCTCGGATATCGAAGGCATGATTAGCCAGCACAACCCTTGGGTAAAGCTTGTTCCGAACCATCGTGACGCAAGCATGCAGGAGCTGAGTCCGACTTCGGTGACTGGCACATTGAGTGTCCCGGTCGGCCGCCTGCGCAAGCTGAACATGGGATCGCATTACCTCGGTGCATTTACCGTCGGCGATCAGCTGCTTTGGGGGGCGGCCGAGCCGTTACGCCGCATGTTGCGCATTCTCCTAGAGCGTTAATACTAGAAAGCGATACCAGAAGCGCCTCGGCAACCCCGCGGCGCTTTTTTTGTGCCGAAACCCACCGAGACGCATGCGGACTGGCATAGCCGAGGTGGCGTTTCTCTGGTATTTCGTCGGGTTAAGTCTCGAATGTTCAGTGTCAAGAATGCTTTCCGCTACAGTGGGGCGCTTCAAGGGTTTGAAAAAGCCAGCACTCGGTGAGCACGGGTCGCCAGCAGTTGCGACTCGCTTGAAGCCCGCGGAGCTAATTTGTGGATTGGGTCTGATAACGTGCGAAAAGGCGTAGTGGGCAACGCTGCCTGGTCTGGTGAGTTGTTGATAAAACACTATCTGTAAAAGATACTTGCTGGAAGTTCGAAGAATTATTCTAGCTAACAACGCTGTTTAGGCTTATCGCTGACGGGGGACCGCCACCTGGCGGGCGCAGGCAGTGACTATAAGACCCTCTCGAAGATCCGAGAAAAGTTAAAAAACAAGGATTTACACAATGGTTCGGGTTCGCAATCTGGTGCTGGCAATCGCGGCTGCTACCGCGCTGACTTCCGAAATGGCTTATGCGCTGGGTTTGGGCGAGGTCACGCTGAAGTCCTCGCTGAATCAACCGCTGGTGGCTGAAATCGAACTGCTGGACGCGAAAACGTTAGCGCCCGGTGAAGTTGTGCCGGTTCTGGCGTCCGCTGAAGATTTCAATCGGGCAGGTGTCGATCGCCAATACTTCCTGACTGACCTGACTTTTACTCCGATTTTGCGCCCAGACGGCAAAAGCGTCATTCGGGTGTCTTCGACCAAACCGGTCCGCGAACCCTATCTTAATTTCCTGATCGAAGTGCTCTGGCCAAGCGGGCGGCTCCTGCGTGAGTACACGTTGCTTTTGGACCCGCCACTTTACTCGCCGGAGATTGCCGCTTCGGTCGCGCCGCAACTGCCTGTTGCTGCTCCGATTTCCCGGCCTGCCGCAGTCCCGCAAGTCGCGACACGACCTGCTTCCTCCTCCGCCACCAGCGCTGCGTCGTCAAGCGACCAATACAAGGTCACGCCTAACGACACGCTGTGGGAGATTGCTGAGCGTGCACGCCAGGGCGGCACGGTCCATCAAACAATGTTGGCCATTCAGGATCTTAATCCCAACGCCTTTATTGGCAATAACATCAACCGCATGAAGAATGGTCAGGTGCTCCGTCTTCCTAATGCCGAGCAAATTGGCAGTCGTTCGCAAGCCGAGGCGATTCAGCAGGTCGCGCAGCAGAACGCGAGCTGGCGCCAGGCTTCAGGCTCGGCAGCACCAGCTGCTCGTCAGCTCGACGCCACTCAGCGTGGCTCGGCAGGTGCTGCGCCGTCGCGCAGCGAACAGGGTGACAATCTCCGGCTAGTTGCCCCAGAACCTGGCAAGTCGACCATTGGAAGTGATGAAGGAGCTGGTGGTGATGCGGCCGCATTGCGCGACAAGCTAGCTGTTAGCGAAGAGAGCCTCGATTCCAGCCGTCGCGAAAATCTCGACCTGAAGGATCGTCTCAACGACCTGCAGGGGCAGCTGGACAAGCTGCAGCGTCTGATGCAGCTGAAAGACGACCAGTTAGCAAAATTGCAGGCACAGCTCGCGGCCGGGACGGAAGCAGGGGCAGGTGTCGCTGCGCCTTTGACCCCTTCGGCCGAAGAGACTGGCACAAGCGCTGAGCTTGCGCCCGAGGCTGCTGAAGGGGATTCTCAGCTTGGTGATGGAGCCAATGCTAGCCCGGACGCAGCGTCGCAGGCCCCTCAGAGCGAAACCATAGAGCCTCCTACGCAGGCCGAGCAAGCACCTGTTGTGCCGGCCGAGCCGGTTGCCGATCCGCAAGAGCCAGAGACCGATGGCTACATCGACGAGTTGTTGGGCAGTCCCGTTCTGCTCGGTGTTCTGGGCGGCAGCGCGTTACTGCTGTTGCTGGTCGGATTAATGGTGCTGTCACGTCGTAACGCCATGAAAGAGGCGGAACTGCAGGAAAGCCTTCTTACCGACAATTCGACTGATAATTTTTATCTCGCTCAGGCGGAGCTTGAGTCGTCTGAGAGCGATTCGGCCGATCTAGGCGCCGCGCACGATGCTGAACAGGTATCAGCAGATTCGCTTGCTGGCGCGGGTAATGACCCCTTGGCCGAGGCGGATATCTATATTGCTTACGGTCGTTTTAACCAGGCTGCCGAACTGCTACAGAACGCGTTGAACGACGAGCCGCAGCGTAGCGACCTGCGGCTGAAGCTCATGGAGGTCTATGCCGAACTGGGCGATCGAGATGGATTCGCGAGGCAAGAGGTTGAGCTTCGCGAAATAGGTGGTTCGTTTGCGGAGATCGAGCAGACAAAGGCCCGTTATCCAGCGATGGCGGCGGCCGGTTTTGGTGCTGCGGCTGCCTCTGCCTCTACAAACGATGATTTTGACACCTTCAGTCTGGATGACCTCGAGCTGGAAGAGCCAGCCCCGGTGACGGAGCAAAAGGCGGACGATGACTTCGATCTGAGCCTCGATGATCTCGAGCTGGACGATGACCTGGCGGTTGCACCCGTAGCGCCAGCTAGCGAAGCCACGCCGGAATTGGATGATGTCAACTTCGACGAAATCAGTCTCGAGGTCGCAGCCCAAGAGCAATCTGCCGACGATTTCTCCTTCGATCTAGACGAGCTAGCAGCAACCGAGAATGTGTCATTGGACGATGAGCTGGCCGGCTTCTCGCTTGATCTAGACGAGCAGCCCAGCAGTTCTACTCGTGACGAAGACCTGATGCTGGGTCTCGGTGACGAGGCAAAGCCAGCCTCGACCGAGTCGGTGGAAGAGTTTGACTTTGGGCTTGCTGACCCTGTGCAGCCCGCTAGTATGCCCGACGAATTTGACCTGTCATTGGATGACGAGCCTGCTGCAGAGTCGGCGCCGGAAACTTTCTCCTCAGAGTTGGAGGTGGTCGAGGCCGAGCTTGACGACCTTTCACGGGATTACAATGAGACGCTTGATCCATCGGCAGTAGTGCCGGAAAGCGCAGTTGAGCCGACCACGTCTTCGGCCGAGGCTCTGGACGACGATTTCGATTTCTTTGCCGATACCGACGAAACCACCACCAAGCTGGACCTCGCGCGGGCTTACATCGATATGGGCGATGCCGAGGGCGCTCGCGATATTCTTGACGAGGTCATGAGCGAGGGAAGTGACACCCAGCAGCAAGAAGCGCGAGAGATGCTCGCTAAACTAGCCTGACTATGATCGAAGCAGTACACCAAGTGGCAGCCCCATCGGCTGCCGCTGACGTTTTCAGAATTGCCCTCGGGGTTGAATACAAAGGCGCCCGGTATCGTGGCTTCCAAAGGCAGCGTGACGGCGTACCCTCCATTCAGCTGTCTTTAGAAAACGCCTTGAGCAAGGTCGCCGGGGGGCATTCGGTCACGTTGAGTTGTGCTGGACGTACCGATGCGCTCGTTCATGCGTGTGCCCAGGTCGTGCATTTCGATACGCTGGTAAAACGATCCATGCACGCCTGGGTGATGGGTGCGAATCAAAATCTGCCCAGCGATATCAGTGTGACTTGGGCCAAGGAGATGCCTCGCAGCTTCGATGCACGGTTCAGTGCCATGGCCCGCCGTTACCGTTACGTGATTTACAACGATCATATCCGGCCTGCCCACCTAGCAGAGGAAGTGACCTGGAATCACCGTCCCCTGGATATCGCACTCATGCGTGAAGCGGCGAAGACCTTCGTCGGAACTCATGACTTCAGCGCATTTCGGGCGCGCCAATGCCAGGCAAAGTCGCCCATCAAGACGATTCATCATTTTGAATTGCTCCAGCATGGCAGACTTATTGTGCTCGACGTACGTGCCAACGCTTTTCTGCATCATATGGTCCGGAACTTCGCTGGCGTGCTCATGACAATCGGCGCCGGCGAGCAACCTGTCAAATGGGCGCGGGAGGTATTGGTGTCACGGGTAAGGCGAACTGGAGGGGTGACGGCTCACCCCTTCGGGCTGTACCTCGTCCAGGTGGACTATCCCGATCAGTTCCAATTACCTGAACGCTATTTGGGGCCGCACTTTCTGTCCGGCCTGCCGGATGTACGGGCACTCCCGCGCTGAGGCAAAAAGCCCAAACTGAAACTGGCGCGGCGCAGGTAGTGGTGCGGCTGAACGATGCAGGTTGCAGCCTCTGGTGCTTTTGTTACCATCCTGGGTCTTCTATCGCAGGTGTCCGCCGTTGCCTATCGTTCGTAGCAAGATATGTGGAATAACCCGAGTCGAGGATGCGCTTGTCGCAGCTGATGCCGGGGCGGACGCAATCGGCCTTGTGTTCTATGCCAAGAGCCCTCGGGCCGTCAGCATTCAGCAGGCGCAGAGAATCGTTGCCGCACTTCCGCCGTTCGTCACCACTGTAGGCTTATTCGTTAACGCGTCGCGTTGCGAGATCAACGAAACGTTAGATGCGGTGCCGCTGGACATGCTTCAGTTTCACGGTGACGAAGCCCCCGCCGACTGCGAAGGGTTCTGTCGGCCTTGGTACAAGGCACTCCGAGTCCAGGCGGGCGAGGATGTTCGACGGCAGGTTGCGCGCTATGCGGGCGCCAGTGCCATTCTGCTTGATACGTTCGTTGCAGGCGTTCCAGGTGGGACTGGAGAAGTTTTCGACTGGTCACTGATCCCGGCTGATCTGCCCAAGCCCTTGATACTCGCTGGCGGGCTCACGTGCCAAAACGTCCAGCAGGCTGTGGCCGAAGTGCGGCCATTTGCCGTCGATGTCAGCGGCGGAGTGGAGCTCAGCAAAGGCATTAAAGATCCTGATTGTGTGAGGGAATTCGTTCGGTTGATAAGGGCGTCGATGTGACGAACCTAGGGCGTTTGCCGTCCAGTTACAGTTCGCTGTGCTGGCGAGCCGCCATTCATGCATCGCCGTAGATGCGCGATGACTCGAGTCTCAGCGACAGCGCCTTAAGGCCTATCGCTTACGCGACGCAGTGAGCTCCGATTGGAGACCGGTCGCAACGATGAATTTGCCGGTGCGTGCAGACGTTACGCGCGGGACTGACAAGCTGTGGAGAATAAAAGCATGAGCAACTGGCTGGTAGACAAGCTGATCCCCTCGATCATGCGCTCGGAAACGCAGAAAAGCTCAGTGCCCGAAGGGCTGTGGCACAAATGCCCGTCGTGTGAGGCAGTCCTCTATCGGCCGGAGCTTGAAAAAACTCTGGACGTTTGCCCGAAGTGTCAGCATCACATGCGGATTGACGCACGCACCCGTCTGGACATCTTCCTTGATAAGGAAGGGCGTGAAGAAATAGCTGCGGACCTCGAGCCTGTTGACCGATTGAAATTCCGGGACAGCAAAAAGTATAAGGATCGCCTCTCCGCTGCGCAGAAACAAACCGGGGAAAAGGACGCTCTGATTGCGATGCGCGGAACCTTGATGCATATGCCAGTAGTGGCCTGTGCATTCGAATTTTCCTTCATGGGCGGCTCCATGGGAGCAATAGTTGGCGAGCGTTTTGTGCGTGCTGCGAATGCTGCGCTTGAGCAACGCTGCCCTCTGGTCTGCTTCGCAGCATCCGGTGGCGCTCGTATGCAAGAAGCGCTGATCTCGTTGATGCAGATGGCCAAAACCTCCGCTGTCCTGGCTCGTATGCGCGAAGAGGGGTTGCCATTCATCTCCGTCCTCACCGACCCGGTTTATGGTGGCGTATCGGCGAGTCTGGCCATGCTGGGGGATGTCATTGTTGCGGAGCCTAAAGCGCTCATCGGTTTTGCTGGCCCGCGTGTGATCGAGCAGACTGTGCGCGAAAAACTACCGGAAGGGTTCCAGCGCAGTGAGTTCTTGCTTGATCACGGCGCTATCGACCTGATCGTTCCTCGTTCCGAGTTGCGCGCTCGTCTGTCGCGTCTTCTGGCTCAGCTGCAGCAAATGCCTACTCCAGGTGAGCCCGCTTTGGTCACGGCTGACGCATGACCCAGCGGAGCCTGGAGGACTGGCTCGGATACCTTGAACAGCTGCATCCCGTTGCCATTGATATGGGCCTTGAACGATGCCGGGAGGTGGCCGCGAGGCTTGGGCTAACGCGTCCAGCTCGCCAGGTCGTCACCGTTACAGGTACCAATGGCAAGGGATCCACCTGCGCCTTCATTGCTCGAATGTTGGTGGGGCAGGGCAAGACGGTCGGTGTCTACAGCTCGCCGCATCTGTTGCGCTACAACGAGCGGGTTCGTTTCAACCAAGTCGATGCGACAGACGAGGCATTGTGCGAAGCGTTCGAGGCGGTCGAGCAAGCGCGTGGCTCTGTTTCTCTCACCTATTTCGAAATGGGCACGCTGGCTGCTTTCTGGCTTTTCGAGCGTGAGGCGCTCGATGCCGTGGTATTGGAGGTCGGGCTTGGTGGGCGTCTCGATGCGGTAAATATCGTGGACGCCGACGTGGCAGTAGTAACCAATATTGGCTTGGATCATGCCGAATGGCTTGGAACGACCCGCGAAAGCGTGGCGTTTGAAAAGGCCGGAATATTTCGTGCTGCAAAGCCCGCGGTATGTGGTGACGCCGACCCTCCAGAATCGATGCTGGAAAGCGCGGCTCGGTCCGCTGTGCCGCTTATCGTCCGTGGGCGCGATTTCGACCTGCGTAGGGAAGCAACCTGCTGGCATTGGCGTGGTATAGACGCCCAAGGCGCCGTCCGAGAGCTGTTAGATCTTCCGATGCTGACCCTGCCACTGGATAACGCTGCGCTAGCGCTACAGGCGTTTGCATTGCTCGAGTCGTCTTGGCAGCCTGAGCGACTGGTCGAGGCGCTACAGAGCACCCGAGTTACCGGACGCCTGGATCGCCGTACCGTCTACTGCCGCGGCGTTGAGCTTTCGGTAATGCTAGACGTTGGGCATAACCCGCACGCAGCTGTCTATCTGGCTGAGCAGCTCCATCGGGAGTCGAAGCCCGGTCGCCGCCTCGCGGTGTTCGGTCTTTTGGCTGACAAGGATCTCTCGGGTGTCATTGACGCGCTGGCGACTGTTTTTGATGCTTGGGCAGTCGCACCATTACCCACCCATCGCTCGCGCTCTGCGGACGAGTTGCGTTCGGCATTGATGGAGCGCGGCGAGGCGGTCACTATCTACACTGGCATCTCCGAGGCGCTCCAGCGGCAATGTGATGAGGCGCGCGAGGGCGATGAGATAGTGGTGTTTGGGTCTTTTTATTGCGTGGCTGAAGCGCTGGCCTGGCTTGATCGGCACGCATCTGGTGGAGGGCATGCTCTTGGTGGATAGAGGATTGTTGCAACGTATCGTCGGCGCGTTGGTGCTTGTTGCGCTGGCCGTGATATTCGTGCCGATGCTTTTCAATCGTGATGATGCGGGCCAGCAGGTTGCCGTCGATCCGCCCGCAATGCCTGAAACACCGGCTACACCGGCAATCGAGACACAGCCTGTAGAGGTACCTGAGCCAGAGGTCGACCCGATCCCAGAAAATTACGAAATTATCGAAGAAGGGCCTGTGGCTGAATCCAATAGCCCGGCGGACCCCATCAATGCTGCTCCTGTGGGATCACAGCCTGCTCCGGTCACTCCCGAGTCGGCAAGCGCTCCGCCTCCACCGGTCAAGCCGGCAGCGGCTGATGGGCAGCGGTTGGACGCAGCCAATCTGCCGGTCAGTTGGTCTGTTCAGCTGGCCAGCCTTTCCAGCCGTGAAAACGCCGACAAGCTCGAGAAAACACTACGATCTCAAGGCTACAACGCCTACATACGTACTGCTGACGGGATGAACCGGGTGTTCGTGGGGCCTTTGGTGGAGCGGGCGGAAGCCAATCGTCTGCGGGACCAATTGCAGCGACAGCAGAAGCTCGACGGGTTCGTTGTACGTTTCAAGCCAGAGCAAGGCTGACTCATAACGGCGTTCCAGTTCGTTTAGGCGGCAGCCTGGAGGGCACCTACGCGGTGCTTACTCCCTGGCTTGCGCTCTGGTAAAATGCGCCGCCTTTCTCCTTTGCAGGAAACCCTGTGGCATTCACCTGGGTCGATTGGGCGTTCATCGCCGTTGTGGTCATTTCCAGCCTGATCAGTTTGAAGCGCGGTTTCGTCAAGGAAGCGCTTTCCCTGCTCACCTGGATCATTGCTGGCGTCATCGCCTGGATGTTCGGTGGTGCGCTTTCACACCATCTCGCGGACTTCATCAGCACACCTTCCTTTCAAGTCATCGCAGCGTGCGTAATCTTGTTTGTAGTGACGTTACTAGTTGGCGCACTGGTTAATTTTCTCGTGGGAGAGCTGGTGCGCGTCACCGGCCTCTCCGGTACGGATCGCTTCCTTGGAATGGTATTCGGGGCGGCTCGAGGGGGCCTGCTGGTCGTGGTGTTGGTTGGTCTGCTCAGCCTCGCCCCGGTCCAGCAGGATCCCTGGTGGCGAGAGTCAACGTTGCTACCTCATTTTCTGTTGGTTGCTGACTGGTCGAAGAACCTGATCCTTGGGTTTGGAAGCCAGTGGGTGGCCGGCTCGCTCGATGCTTCAAGCTAAGACGAGCAATCTTTAGAAGGACTCGGCACGGCTAAAACCTGTGTGATGTCCGGATCAGCCTGTAACAACTGAGAGGTTCCTTGCATGTGTGGCATTGTCGGCATTGTCGGTAAGTCGAACGTCAATCAGGCGTTGTATGACGCGCTTACCGTTCTGCAACATCGTGGGCAGGACGCAGCCGGAATCGTGACCAGCGACAGAGGCAAGCTGTTTCTGCGCAAGGACAACGGGCTGGTTCGGGACGTGTTTCAGCAGCGTCACATGCAGCGCCTGGTGGGCAACATGGGTATTGGTCACGTGCGTTACCCCACCGCGGGCAGCTCTAGCTCGGCGGAAGCACAGCCGTTTTATGTGAACTCGCCTTATGGCATCACGCTGGCGCATAACGGCAACTTGACCAACGTCGACCAGTTGACCAAGGAGATTTACGAGTCCGACCTGCGCCATGTAAACACGAATTCCGACTCGGAAGTGCTGCTCAACGTCTTCGCCCATGAGCTGGCAGTGCGTGGCAAGCTGCAGCCCACCGAGGAGGATGTCTTTGCTGCCGTCGCCAAGGTGCATGAACGTTGTGTAGGTGGTTATGCAGTGGTGGCCATGGTGACCGGCTATGGCATCGTTGGCTTCCGCGATCCGCATGCAATCCGTCCAATCGTGTTCGGGCAGCGGCACACCGATCAGGGTGTGGAGTACATGATCGCGTCCGAAAGCGTTGCGCTGGACGTGCTGGGCTTTTCGCTGATCCGAGATCTGGCACCGGGCGAGGCGGTATACATCACGGCAGATGGCAAGCTGCACACCCGTCAGTGCGCGCCGAATCCGCGCTACGCGCCTTGTATCTTCGAGCATGTCTATCTTGCGCGTTCAGACTCGCTGATGGATGGCGTTTCCGTATACAAAGCGCGCCTGCGCATGGGCGAGAAACTGGCCGACAAAATCCTCCGGGAGCGGCCCGAGCACGATATTGATGTCGTCATCCCAATTCCCGACACCAGCCGTACGGCTGCATTGGAACTGGCCAACCGACTGGGCGTGAAGTTCCGCGAAGGCTTCGTCAAAAATCGCTACATCGGTCGGACCTTCATCATGCCCGGCCAGGCCGCACGCAAGAAATCGGTACGGCAAAAACTCAACGCCATCGACCTTGAGTTTCGCGGTAAGAACGTCATGCTCGTGGACGACTCCATCGTCCGGGGAACGACCTGCAAACAGATCATTCAGATGGCCCGGGAAGCCGGGGCGAAAAACGTCTATTTCTGTTCTGCAGCGCCAGCCGTTCGCTACCCGAACGTTTATGGGATCGACATGCCCAGTGCACACGAACTCATCGCGCACAATCGCAGCACCGAGGAGGTCGCAGAGCTGATAGGCGCCGACTGGCTGATCTACCAGGATTTGCCGGACCTGATAGATGCAGTTGGTGGCGGTAAGGTAAAGATAGAGAACTTCGATTGCGCAGTGTTTGACGGTAAGTATGTGACTGGCGACATCGATGATGTCTATTTGCACAAGATCGAACAGGCCCGCAATGACCTCAGCAAGAGCAAGGGTGTCGCTGGCAGCGCGATAATCGACCTCTATAACAACTGATCGACAACCTGGCGGCCATGCCGCCTCGGTTCAAGGTGGAAAACGACTATGACAACCGACTGGGACGCAGGCCGGCTGGACAGTGATTTGTCTGGTGCGAGCATGGATACGCTGGCTGTTCGAGCGGGCCAGCGCCGCTCGCCTGAGGGTGAGCATGGCGAAGCGCTGTTCTTCACCTCCAGCTATGTGTTCCGGAGTGCCGCTGACGCTGCCTCACGTTTTTCCGGTGAGGTGTCGGGTAATGTCTATTCACGCTATACCAATCCCACCGTGCGAGCGTTCGAAGAGCGTATCGCTGCTATGGAGGGCGCCGAGCAAGCGGTAGCGACCGCCTCTGGGATGTCGGCGATTCTGGCCATGGTGATGAGCTTGTGTTCTGCTGGCGATCATGTGCTCGTGTCGCGCAGCGTTTTCGGTGCTACGGTTTCGTTGTTCGAAAAATATCTCAAGCGCTTCGGGCTCGAGGTCGACTACGTACCGCTTACCGAGCTTGCAGCCTGGGCGCCGGCATTCAAGCCCAACACCAAGTTGGTCTTCGTCGAGTCGCCATCCAACCCGCTGGCTGAGCTGGTCGACATCGCCGAGCTGGCGGCGTTGTGTCATAGCAATGGTGCGATGCTCGCCGTGGATAATTGCTTCTGCACGCCAGTTCTCCAGCAGCCTTTGGCACTGGGTGCCGACATCGTCATTCATTCCGCCACGAAGTACATCGATGGTCAGGGCCGTTGTCTGGGCGGTGTGGTTGCCGGTCGTGCGGAGCAGATGAAGGAAGTCGTGGGCTTTTTGCGCACCGCAGGACCAACGCTCAGCCCGTTCAACGCCTGGATATTTCTCAAGGGCCTGGAAACGCTGCGCCTGCGTATGCAGGCCCATTGCGCCAGTGCTCGTACGTTAGCCGAGTGGCTGGAGCAACAGCCGGGGATTGAGAAAGTCTACTACGCAGGCTTGCCCAGCCACCCTCAACACGAATTGGCCAAGCGTCAACAGAAAGACTTTGGTGCGGTGCTGAGCTTTGAGGTGGGGGGGGGCAAGGAGGGTGCCTGGCGTTTCATCGATGCCACCCGCTTGATTTCCATCACGGCGAACCTGGGTGATAGCAAGACCACCATCACCCATCCTGGCTCGACGACCCACGGGCGGCTCTCTGCCGAAGACCGTGCCAAAGCAGGCATTCGCGATAGCTTGATAAGGGTGGCCGTGGGGCTCGAGGACGTGGTTGATCTACAAGCTGATCTCGCCCGAGGGTTGGCGGCGCTCTAAATCAATACGGTCAGGCGAAAAGGACCCCGTTAAGAGCGGGGTCCTTTTTTTATGGAACACGGATCAGCGCGAGCGTCGTGTGCTGAAGTTGCAATTTCAGTCCTTTACCGGCTCGAAATTCACCACGAAACCGTCAAGGCGCTGTTCAGTCGCCAGTTCTTCTCGAACCCGATTGGCCTCCCGGCGGCTGTCTATCGGACCCACGAACACCCGATGCGTCCGGCCGGTAATGCGCAGGTAGGCGTCAAAGCCCGCCTCGCGAAGCTTGCTCGCCAGCGCCTGAGCACTGTCACCGTTTTGCAGGCTTGCCAGTTGCACTGCCCAGCCTGAGCGAGAGGACGCCTGAATTGGCGGCTGCGTTTGCGGTGTGAAGCTTTGCGGTGCACGTTGCGTTGCGGGAGTAGAGGGCATGCGGCTGCGTTGCTCGGGCTCGTTGGAGCGCAGGTCGATCGCCGGGGCTGGTTGTCCCTGTCCATCGAATAAACCTTCCGGGGTGGCCGGAAGAATGGTCGGGCTGCCGGGGTTGGTTTCGATGACTCGGATGTCGCTGTATTTCTTGCCCGACAATGCTGCCAGACCAGCACGGTCGCGAATCACGGTCGGTCGCAAAAACACCATCAAATTGCGTTTGATATGACTTTCCTGCGTTGAGCGGAACAGCGCTCCTAGCAGTGGGATGTCGCCAAGCAGAGGCACCTTCGAATCGGTTCGGGTCACATCGTCCTGAATCAATCCCCCCAGTACGATGACCTGGCCATCCTCAGCGAGGATGGTGCTTTTGATGGATCGTTTGTTGGTGACTAGGTCGACAGCCTGAGCAGAAAGGCTGGCGGATGGCGCAATCGAGGAGATCTCCTGCTCGATTTCCAGGCGTAGCGTGGCGCCCTCATTGATATGCGGAACCACCTTGAGCGTGACACCAATGTCCTCCCGCTCAATGGTCGTAAACGGGTTGTTTGCGCCGGAAGCGTCGGTTGTGTAGGTGCCGGTTTGGAACGGCACGTTCTGGCCAACCAGGATTTCGGCTTCCTGATTGTCCAGCGTCAACAAGCTCGGGGTGGAGAGTAGGTTGCTTTTGCTGTTGGCGGAAAGTGCGGTGATCAGTGCACCAAAGCTACGGGTGCCAACGCCAATGATTGCACCGTCAGGCAGATTGTTGGGGATTTCATTGTCATTGATGGCGTTGAGCACAGTACCAATGGAAAGGCCTGTATTGCCAAAACTGACTCCACCTACGCCGCCCGTGCCACCTCGTGCATCTACGGCCCACTGCACGCCAAGGGCGTCGGTGATATCGCCAGATACCTCAACGATGGCTGCCTCCACCATCACCTGCGCCCGCGGCACATCGAGTTGGCGCACGATTGATTCGAGAGTCGAGATAAGTTCGGGTTCCGCCAGCATGACCAGTGCGTTGAGGCTCTCGTCCGCGCGAATGAGAATGTTCTGCTGACGTCCCGCTCCCCCTTGGACCTCGCCATCCCCTTGTTCGGCGAGGCCTTCGGAAATGTCGCCGAGCATCTCGGCCAGCGACTTGGCGTCATTGTGGCGAAGGCGAATCACCCGCGTATTGGCTGAGCGCGTGCTGGGCGTATCGAGTGTCTTGGCCAGGCTGGCCAGCTTCTGGCGCGCCAGTTCCGGTCCGGTGAAGATCAGGCGATTGGTGCGCGAATCGGCAATGATCTGCGCACCTGCGGTGTCCTTGGCCTCGCCGCGTGCCAGGGTATTGCGCAGGACTTCAGCGATGTCGACGGCCCAGCCATATTGCAGATTCACTACTGAGTAATCGTCGTTCTGGGCTTGGTCGAGCTGTCGGACCAGCTCTTCGATGCGTGCGATGTTGGCACTACGGTCGCTGATGATCAACGCGTTCGCCGAGCTGACCGCAGCGAGATGTCCGTACTGTGGAACCAGTGGGCGGATCAGTGGGATCAGCTCGGTGGCGGATGTGTGTTGGACCTGAATGACGCGCGTTTCCAGCAGATCCCCTCCAGTCGGGCCGCCACCGGCCTCCGATTTCGCTTCGGCGTTCGGCACGATTCTGGCGACCTCACCCTGTGTGAGTACGCTGAAGCCGTGAGTTGCCATGACCGACAGGAACAATTGGTAGACCTCTTCCAGCGAGAGGGTCGTAGACGATACGACGCTCACCTGACCCTTTACGCGAGGATCAACGATGAAGGTCTGTCCGGTCAGTTGGCTGATCTGGTCAATGAAGGCCCGAATGTCGGCGTCCTTAAGGTTGATCGTCCAGCCGTCCTGTTGGGTCTCGCTTGGTTCGATTCCGGGATCGGCCGCGTACAGGGGCAGGGGGGCGGCGAGCAGACCGGCGGCGAGCAATGCAATGAGCGGGCGGGAGGAAAAAGGCAGCATCGGTCAGTTGTCTTCCGTGGTCTGTTCGTCGGAGGGCATGGTTTCTGTCGGGCTTGTAGCCCCTTCCATTTGTTGCCGGAGTGCTTCCATTTGCTGCTGAAGCATCTCCGCTTGCGGATCGAGAGCTTCCATCTCCGCTGGTTCACTGTAGTCGGGCAGGCTATCGGGCACGGCCGTCGGAGAACGGACGCTTGGGAAGAACAGGCTGTCAATACGACCGCCACGCTTTACCTCAACCCTGTCGGGTTGAACGCTGTACAGGCGTACCCCTGACTCCAGTTCTTGATCGACCCGATAAAGCTGTGGCGGTTGGCCGCTTAACTGAATGATCGCAGTCGACCGAGCCGGGTCGGCATGAACGAAGCTGCCTAGCAAGGTTAGATCAGAACTCGATTCGCCGGGCGTATAGCTTTGTCCGCTCGAGGCCGGGGAACCGAACAACCTTTCCATTCGCTCCAGATCAGGTGCGGCCCCGGCGGGTTGGCTGCTGTCCGTGATGGCTGCAGGCGGCGTTTGGGTCAGTCTGAGCCAGGCCATGACCTGACTGGCCAGGTAGAGACCAAATAGCACGACAATGACTGCGCTGAGGATCAAGGGCGCAAACCGGCGAATTTTCTGCAGTGCTGCGGGGAAAGCCAAGCTAGGCACTCCGTGAAACCAAATGTTTGATGGTCATGAACGCTGACTCGCGGCGGCGGTTGCTGACAATATGAACAGCGGGCTTGAGTGCCAGTGTAGACCCGGACCATGACAAAGAAGCACTTGAGTATGCCAGTGCAACTGACTGTTTTTCAGGCAAAAGGTGCCCGGAGGTCGTGGAATGAGCGATGGGGCCACGAGGGCTTGGAATATTTTTGAAAAAATCGCGACACACTGTTGACTTGATTTCCCTTGGTGCGTAAATTGCGCGCCTCGCAGGGCGATCAGCCATCAGCCTTAACGGTTGACACTAAACGCCTTGCGAGTCGGACGAAAGTCCAGCCGACGCGCAGCGGTAGTTCAGTCGGTTAGAATACCGGCCTGTCACGCCGGGGGTCGCGGGTTCGAGTCCCGTCCGCTGCGCCATATTTGCTTCCCTTCTGCGGAAGCCACGCGAAAAGCGGCCTTACGGCCGCTTTTTTCGTTTCTATCGTCTGTATTCCTTCTTCGCTTCATCTTGCGTCAGGCGCTTGCGTCTGGCCGCGATGCGCTTGCCTGTCGTCAACTCCGACGACCCTCAAAAAAAATTGTACATCGTAGATTTAAAGTAGCGGTTTGCACTGCTTGGAAGGTGTTCTAGCGCCGAAAAGCCGGCTGTTTCGATTTTAAGAGCTAAATACTTGTACAAACATATGTCATTGTGACATCTTGCTGTACAAGTTATGGGTGGGCTAGAGCTTCTCTTGCCGCGGCGTAACGACATTCATCCCCGGCTGCCGCGCAGCACGTATGCAGAGACTCTCAATGAACAAGCAGATGTCAGTATCCAAGCGCCTCGGTCTCGGATTTTTCGTCATTCTCGCGTTGATGGCAGCCGTGGCCATGGTCAGTGCGCTCAAGGTCGACACGATCGATCGAACCATGAAGAGCATCAGCTCTCAGGCGGGTCTGAAGCAGCGCTACGCGATCAACTTCCGGGGAAGCGTTCATGATCGCGCAATTGCCGTACGGGACGCGGTTAGCGCGGCTGACGCTGACTTCGCACGAGGTCGGATAGCGGAGATCGATCATCTTGCAAAGTTATATGCCGACTCCGCTGGCCCGATGAAGGCGATGCTTGCGCAGCGCACGGCTGACCCGGTCGAGCTTCAGCTGATGGGGCAGATCGAAGCGATCGAAGCGAAGACCAACGACCTGACCCGAAAAGTCGTCGACATGCGGTTCGCTCAAGGCTCGGAGCAGGCTTATGCCTTTCTCTTGGAAAATGTTGCTGGCGCTTACAGCGAGTGGCTTCGGCTGATCAATGCCTTTATCGACCACCAAGAAACGTCCATAAGCGAGCAAGTGACTGTGGTGCGCGATACGGCTAGCGGTTTTCTAGTGCTTATCATCACAGTCACTGGTCTAGCGATTTTGCTGGGCACAGCTATCGCCATGCTGATCATCCGCAAGTTGCGATCGACCCTTGGTGCTGAGCCTGATGAAGTGGCGCGGGTAATTGGCAACCTTGCCGACGGCGATCTCGGCCAGGTGATCCTCACCCGCTACCCGGACAGCGTAATGGGGGCAACTGCGAAGATGGCCGGTCGACTGACCGGCATCATCGCCGAGGTTCGTGCTGCCGCAGACGGGCTGGGTGTCGCGTCGGGAGAACTGCTTACCTCATCGTCCAACAGCAGTCAGCAGATTCAGCAGCAGTCCGCAGAGGCTGAGCAGGTGGCGACCGCCATCAATCAGATGGCGGCGACTGTCAGTGAAGTCGCAAACTTTGCGGCCCGGGCCGCGATGGCCGCCAAGAGCGCCGACGAGCAAGTCGAGACCGGCACGCGAGTGGTGGGTGAAACGGCGATATCGATCCACAATCTGGCCAAGGTGCTCGAGCAAGCCACCGAGACGGTTAGCCAGGTCTCCAAGCAAAGCGGCAGCATCGAAAAGATTCTTCAGGTCATTACCGCCATTGCGGAGCAGACCAATTTGCTGGCGCTTAATGCTGCCATCGAGGCCGCACGCGCCGGTGAGCATGGTCGAGGCTTTGCAGTGGTGGCGGACGAGGTGCGGTCGTTGGCGAACCGGACTCAGCAATCGTCAAGCGAGATCAGCGAAATGATCGAGTCGTTGCAGGCGGGAGCAAGCAAGGCGGCTGAGGTGATGCAAACCAGCAAGCGAATGGCGCAGCAGACGGTCGAGCAGACCCTCGAGGCGGAGGGCGCTCTGTCGAAGATCCGCCAGGAGGTTGGCTCGATCAACGAAATGAATGCCCAGATCGCCACGGCATCCGAGGAGCAGAGCGCGGTGGCCGAGGAGGTCAACCAGAGCGTGACGCGCATCCATGACTCCGCAGTGGCCAGCTCGGCCGCCTCAAATCAGGTTGCCGCTTCGAGCAGAGACCTGACGACGCTCGCCCAGGAATTGAATCGAAAGGTTGGTTACTTCCGGGGCTGATGCAGGGGGCCTAAGTCTTGCTGGTGCATTGCGTAGTGACCTTCCGACGCGCTACGCGTATTCCCGGCGCGGCTGATGGCCGCAGCTGAGCCACAAAAAAGGCCAAAGTGGAGGGGCATGGCCACATCCTTGGCTGTTTTACCTTGACCTGCGTCAACCTGTAACGGGGTATCCGGCGCACCCTTGCGGTTAAATGCTGTCAGTAATGCGTGTTGTGACTAACAAGCCAGGGGCTGATGGCGTACTGACGAGGGGTGGTTAATGTTCGGTTTGGAAGCGCTTGAACTTGCGCGTATCCAGTTTGCTTTCACGATTTCCTTCCACATCATCTTTCCAGCGATCACCATCGGGTTGGCGAGTTTCCTGGCAGTGCTGGAAGGGTTGTGGCTGAAAACCAAGCGCCAGGTCTATCGAGACCTCTACCATTTCTGGCTCAAGATATTCGCCGTCAACTTCGGAATGGGTGTGGTATCGGGGATCGTCATGGCCTACCAGTTCGGTACGAACTGGAGCGCCTATTCCGAATTCGCTGGAAGCGTCACGGGGCCATTGCTGGCTTACGAGGTGCTGACCGCTTTCTTCCTTGAAGCCGGTTTCCTCGGTGTCATGCTGTTTGGCTGGAATCGCGTGGGCGCCGGGCTGCATTTCTTTTCGACGCTGATGGTGGCAGTCGGCACCCTGATCTCCACGTTCTGGATCCTGGCTTCGAACAGCTGGATGCACACACCGCAAGGGCACGAGATCATCGATGGCATCGTGATCCCAGTGGACTGGTTTGCCATCGTATTCAACCCCTCGTTCCCGTACCGTCTGACGCACATGGCGATTGCTGCCTTTCTCGCGACTGCGTTCATGGTCGGCGCATCTGCCGCTTGGCACCTGCTGCGCGGCAATGACAACCCGGCGGTGCGAAAGATGCTTTCCATGGCGATGTGGATGGCGCTGATCGTTGCGCCGATCCAGGCCGTGGTTGGAGATTTTCACGGGCTCAACACGCTTGAATACCAGCCGGCGAAGATCGCCGCGATGGAAGGTCATTGGGACAACTCGTCAGGTGAGCCTACTCCGTTGTTGCTGTTTGGCTGGCCGGATATGGAGCGCGAAGAAACCCGCTACAAGGTCGAAATTCCGTACCTCGGTAGCCTGATTCTCAAGCACAGCCTGACCGAGCAGATCCCGGCGCTGAAGGATTTCCCCAAAGAAGACCGGCCCAATTCCACCATTGTGTTCTGGACCTTCCGTGTGATGGTCGCGCTCGGTCTGCTGATGATCGTCACAGGCTTCTGGAGTCTGTGGCTGCGTCGAGGTGGCAGGCTGTTCCACTCCAAGCCCTTCTTGCGCCTCGCATTGCTGATGGGCCCGTCGGGGATTCTCGCAATTCTCGCCGGTTGGTTTACCACCGAGGTTGGGCGGCAGCCGTGGGTGGTGTACGGGATCATGCGGACCGCCGATGCAGTATCCAACCATGGCGCCGGGCAGCTTGGTCTGACCCTGGCGATGTTCGTCCTGATCTACTTTGCGGTGTTCGGCATAGGGTTCGTCTACGTCCTGCGTCTGATCGGCAAAGGGCCAATCATCAACGAGGGAGACGAGAAGGGCGCCGGTGGGCCGGGGGAGAAGCGCACGCCAATGCGGCCGCTGTCCGCCGCAGACGAGGCGATACCGCACGATCATGGCGACAAACTGGGCGAGAGGAACTGAGTTATGGGTATTGATCTTTCGCTGATCTGGGCCGTCATCATCATCTTCGGCATCATGATGTACGTGGTGATGGACGGGTTCGATCTGGGTATCGGCATTCTCTTTCCGTTTCTGGCCGATACCTCCGAGCGGGACGTCGCGATGAACACCGTGGCGCCGATTTGGGACGGCAACGAGACGTGGCTGGTACTGGGCGGTGCAGGGCTGTTCGCAGCGTTCCCGCTTGCCTATTCCGTCGTGCTTTCGGCGCTATACCTGCCGATCATCTTCATGCTGATGGGGTTGATCTTCCGTGGTGTGGCGTTCGAATTTCGCTTCAAGGCCAGCGCGTCTCGTCAGCATGTGTGGGACAAGGCCTTCGTTGGCGGCTCGCTGGCGGCGACCTTCTTCCAGGGGGTCGCACTTGGCGCCTTCATTCATGGCTTCCCCGTGGTCGATCGAGCTTATGCCGGTGGTCCGCTGGACTGGCTGACACCGTTCTCGGTGTTCTGCGGCGTGGCGCTGATCGTGGCGTATGCCTTGCTGGGCTGCACCTGGCTGATCATGAAGACCGCTGGCGATCTGCAAAAGCGCATGCATGACATCGGCATTCCGCTGGTTTGGGCCGTGCTGGCCGTAACCGGGATCGTCAGTATCTGGACACCGCTGACCCATCCGGATATCGCTGAGCGCTGGTTCAGCATGCCGAACCTAATCCTGTTCCTGCCGGTGCCGATTCTGGTGCTGGCATGTACGTTCGGGCTGCTTCGATCGATCAAGCGTTACGCTCACTACTCGCCATTCCTGTTCACCCTGGCGCTGATTTTCCTGGGCTACAGCGGACTCGGAATCAGCCTCTGGCCGAACATCATTCCGCCGTCCATCAGTATCTGGGACGCCGCCGCACCGCCTCAGAGCCAGGGGTTCACCCTGGTCGGGGCGCTGCTGATCATCCCGCTGATCCTGATGTACACCGCGTGGAGTTACTACGTATTCCGCGGCAAGGTCAGTGCAGAGGACGGCTACCACTGAAACGGGCCGTCACGGAGCGATATATGCAAAACAAGCACGAAAGCGGTGCAGCCAGACCCAAACCGCTGTGGAAGCGCATGACCTGGTTGGTTTTGATCTGGTCGGCCAGCGTTCTCGCGCTGGGCGTGGTTGCCTGGCTGCTGCGCCAGGCGATGACCGCGGCGGGTCTGACATCGCCCTAACCGCCGCGCTAGAGCCTATCTGCGGCCTGCGGCGATATGGCGCGTTGTGGCAGCAGCCCGCTCGGGCTATTTATTGGTCATCCGCCGTGTGAAGCGCTTCATGTTTCGGTCATGTACGCAGGTTAGTTTCGCTGGCATGGACTTTGAAACGCAGAACTGGGCAACCCGAAGAAGAGGATCGTTTCTATGGACGACTATCAAGACGAAATTCTCGAGTGGCACGCATCTGAGCAGGATGGGCCGGAGCATGCTGACGACGCCTTCGAGCTTTGACGGAATCAGTCGGCGCGCCGTTGTGCGCGCCGATATTCTCCCGGTGTCTGGCCGCTCCAGCGTTTGAATGCGCGTTGGAAGGCTTCCGCCGAAGAGAATCCGAGTAACCAGGCAATCTCGCCGAACGCCGATTCGGTGTCCCGAATGTAGGCCATGGCAAGATCGCGGCGAGTGTCGTTGAGAATCGCGCGGTAACTGGTGCCTTCTTCATCCAGCTTTCGACGCAGCGTCCAGGGCGGTAACTGCAATCGTCCTGCAACTTGCTGCAGATCGGGCTCCTGGCCCTTGAGCATCGCCCCGAGGAGCTGAGCCACTCGCTCGCGGATGCTGCGGGTTCGAGTGCGAACCTCCAGTTCCGCCTCGCAGAGTTCGAGAAGCTGGCGCCAGGTACCCGGGCAGTGCTCCGGGTTGCGGAGCGCCAGTGTCGCCTGGTCCAGTCGCAGTTGATTGTGCTCGGCGCCGAATTCGATCGGTCTTGCGAAGAACGCTTCGTAGCGTGCAGCGTAATCGGGGCGTTGAAATTCAATTTGCACTGCAACCGGGGTCAACGGCTGGCCCGCGACCGCGCCAAGTTGCGTAACCCAGCTGGCCAAGACGGTGTCCACGACGAACCGGTTGTAGCTGTTGTACGGGCTGATCGAGTAGAACCTGAGCCAGGCACCAGATGCATCCTCGTGGAACCCTGAGGCGCCCCGGTAATTGGACGCATAAAGCGGCTCGTAGCGAATCAGTGCACGTGCGGCTTCGCGCACCGTAGGGGCTTGCGTCGAGGCCACGCCGACCAGGCCAAGGTGGCCGGCCTTGCGCAGCCGCCCCATTTCAAGCCCTAGCCCAGGGTCGCCCGCCAGCTGCATGGCCGCATGACCCAGACGCATGTAGCGAGGGATCGAAAGCCGCGCTCGCGGCTCCGATAGCCGCGCATGATCGAGGCCATACGCATCCAGCAGCGGTTGGGGGTCGATCTGCTTTTCCTGCAGGGCACTGACCAGGCTGTGCACGAAGCCAACCGAGAGATCACCAAGGCGGACCCGTTGACGGTTCATGGTCGATTCGGCAGCCACTGGTTGCGCAAACGCACCGGCTCGCCGTGATGGTGTCGTGTCGGCCTGCGAGGCGAACCGACGAGATTCCAGGGCAGCCCCAGCGTATGCACATCCATCCGCGCCAGTTTTGCAGTTACGCCCAGGTTCTCGCCGCAGGTGGCCAGCGGTTCGTCACGTGCGCCCGGTACTGCAATCAGCTCCGCTTCGTCGGCAACATGCCGGGCATAGGCATCGCAGCCGAGCAAAACGATCAACCGACCGGCCGGCGTCTGGAGTACCGATGGCGCCTGACCTTCGAGCGCTTCGCTGTAACGGCGCTCATAACGACTCAGTTTCTGCTTGTACTGCAGTGGCCCCAGTACCTCGCCGTCCGGCGTGAAGCTGAGGCTGACCTGCCGAAGCGGCCCGGTACCGCTCCGTAGTCGACCTTCGTCCAGATAGGGTTCGGGCAGCACGATCGAGCCGGCGACGAGTGTCACACCGTACGCCTTCGCCAGGCCTCCGAAAATTAGCTGATAGTCATCAGCCATCTTCCGTGCCTTGATCTTTAGAACGGCCTCAGTACGGTGATCATCCCCTTCGTTGCCCAGTAGCGCACGCAAGTAGTCCCAAGGGTTGCTCAGCGCCATCCACTGCACGGCGTCGCGCAGCGTGCGGGCCTGCTGGACTTCAGGCTTCTCGCCGAGCGCGAACAGGCCCGTGCCGACATGCTCTGGCAGCACGACAACCGTTCGGGGATTGAGCAGTCCGGCTTTTCGCGCCTGGTCCAGGTAGGTGGCGAACTTCAATTGCAACCGCTCGCGGCTCTGGTAGTCCGCCGGCATCAGTCGGGTTTCGATCCCGAGCAGGTTGCCGGTTTCACCCGGCTGGCCCTGGCTCTCGATAGGCAGAACCCGAAGGTCAGACAGCAGAGGGCCGCTGCCCCGGTCTTGGGTCCAGTCGAGGTAGATAAGGAGCGCCACGAGGGCGAGCACGGCGAGGCCGAGCAACTTGCTATAGGTGCGCATGGGTTACAGAGCTGGATATGTTCCCGCAGAGACTAGGCATCGCACAGCCGCTTGCCAAGCGTTTTGCGCATTTGAGTCATGTAGTTGTGATTTTCGGTCATTGAGCGCGTGGCGGGTGCTGTTTATCGTCACGGCATTGCGACTGCGCCCGACAGAGGCGCGGCGATCCAACCGACGAATTCTGGCACTGGCTGTGCCGCCTGATCGAGGAACGAACATGACTGCTTTTCCGCATCTGCTGGCTCCGCTGGACCTGGGGTTTACCACGCTGCGCAACCGCACGCTGATGGGCTCGATGCATACAGGGCTGGAAGAAATGCCCAATGGTTTCGAGCGCATGGCCGCGTTCTTCGCCGAGCGGGCACGTGGAGGCGTGGGTCTGATTGTCACGGGTGGGGTAGGCCCGAACGAGGAAGGTTCGGTGCGCGCCGGAGCAGCTAAGTTGTCGACCCTCGAGGAAGCCGAAGAGCACAAGGTGGTCACTCAGGCGGTGCACGAGGCAGGTGGCAAGATCTGCATGCAGATTCTCCACGCCGGGCGTTATGCCTACAGCCCTCAGCTGGTGGGCCCGAGCGCCATCCAGGCGCCGATCAACCCCTTTACCCCACGCGAGCTGGACGAAGAGGGCATCGAGAAGCAGATCCGTGACTTCGTCAGTTGCGCAGGTTTGGCTCAAAAGGCTGGCTATGACGGCGTCGAGATCATGGGATCGGAAGGCTACTTCATTAACCAGTTTCTGGTGTCCCATACCAATCACCGAACCGACCGTTGGGGTGGCAGCTACGAAAACCGTATGCGTCTGCCTGTAGAAATCGTCCGCCGTGTACGCGAAGCGGTAGGCCGCGAGTTCATCATCATCTATCGCCTGTCGATGCTCGATCTAATGGAAGGCGGCAGTACTTGGGACGAGGTACTGATGCTGGCCAAGGCCATTGAACAGGCCGGTGCCACCTTGATCAATACCGGCATTGGCTGGCACGAGGCCCGCATTCCCACTATCGCCACCAAGGTGCCACGCGCGGCGTTTACCAAGGTAACGGCGAAACTGCGCGGCCACGTCGGCATCCCGCTGGTAACGACGAACCGTATCAACACGCCGGAAGTCGCCGAGCAGGTCTTGGCAGAAGGTGATGCAGACATGGTTTCCATGGCTCGTCCGTTCCTTGCCGATCCAGATTTCGTCAACAAGGCGGCAGCGGACCGCAGCGACACCATCAATACCTGTATCGGCTGCAACCAGGCCTGCCTGGATCACACGTTCAGCGGCAAACTGACCACCTGCCTGGTCAACCCACGGGCGTGTTACGAAACAGAGCTGAATTACATCCCCACCACCACGATCAAGAAAATTGCCGTTGTGGGAGCCGGCCCGGCTGGCCTGGCAGCTGCTACCGTAGCGGCGGAGCGCGGTCATCAGGTAACGCTGTTCGATTCCGCCAATGAGATTGGTGGTCAGTTCAATATCGCCAAGCTCGTGCCGGGCAAGGAAGAGTTCTTCGAAACCCTACGCTACTTCAAGAGCAAGCTGCAGAGCACTGGCGCTGACGTCCGCCTGAACACGCGCGTTAGCGCTGCTGATCTGCTAGCCGGCGGTTTTGATGAGATCATCCTGGCAACCGGAATTGCGCCACGCACGCCCGATATCCCAGGTATCGATCATCCAATGGTGATCAGCTACATCGACGCAATCCTGCAACGTAAGCCCGTTGGGCAGCACGTAGCAGTCATCGGTGCCGGCGGGATCGGCTTCGATGTGTCGGAGTTCATCACTCACAACGGCCTCTCTACCAGTCTCGACAGAGAGGCGTTCTGGCGCGAATGGGGTATCGACCTTGCGCTGGAAGCTCGGGGTGGGGTGGCCGGCGTTCAGCCTGAGCCACACGCACCGGCACGGCAGGTGTATCTGCTGCAACGCAAGAAGTCCAAGGTTGGAAACGGCCTGGGCAAGACGACCGGTTGGATTCACCGCACTGGGCTGAAGAACAAGCACGTGCAGATGATCAGCGCCGTCGATTATCTGGGGGTCGACGATAAGGGCCTGCATATCCGTGTGGCAGATGGTGAGCCGCAGGTGCTTGCAGTCGATACGGTCATCGTCTGCGCCGGCCAGGACCCGTTGCGGGAGCTGCAAGCCGAACTGGAGGCGGCTGGGCGCAAGGTCCATCTGATCGGAGGGGCCGACGTTGCCGCAGAGCTCGATGCCAAGCGCGCCATCAATCAGGGTTCGCGGCTAGCCGCCGAAGTGTAATGCCGAAGCCCCGCTTTCAAGCGGGGCTTTTTCGTACAGGAGCAACGACGTGAACACATCCCTTCCGCTACACCCGGCCGCTGCTGCAACCTTACAGCGCTGGCATCAGATGATTGCAGCTGGCGATCTCAGCCGGTTACCCGAGCTGCTGCACCCGCAGGCGGTGTTTCGCTCGCCGATGGCCTTCACGCCCTATGAGAGCGCTGCGGCGGTCGATCTGATCCTCAATACCGTGGTCAGGGTATTCGAAGACTTCGCCTATCACCGCGAGCTGGCCAGTACCGATGGCACAGACGTCGTGTTGGAGTTCAGCGCTCGCGTCGGTGATCGTCAGCTCAAGGGTATCGACATGATTCGTTTCGATGAGGCTGGGCTGATTACCGATTTCGAAGTCATGATCCGGCCGATGAGTGGGCTGCAGGCGCTCGGTGAGGAAATGGGCAGGCGTCTCGCACCTCAGCTTGCGGCAATGAAGGGCCGACCGGCTTAGTCCAACCCGTTCACAGTTTGCCGGTGGCGTTTCGATAGCCAATCCTGGCGCCGAAGTCGCTGCCAACCCAGTCACATTGCCGGTTTCGCTTTTTCCCCTACACTTCGGCCCAACCATGGGCTAGCGAGCGCTGAGCGCCTGCAGCGCGGATATCCCGCGGGCCGTTCAAGTTGTTGAGGAACCGAGCATGCAGATCAAACCGCAGACGGTCGAAGCCGTACTGTTCTTCAATGATGGCGGCGTCTGCAAGGAAATGCTCTACCCAGAATTCGAGGCCATGCTCGATGGGGTTGTGAGCATGCTGGAGTTCGCCGATCAGCAGATGCGGGTCGCGTATGTGCTGGTCAATGCACGGCTGCAGATTCGCGCGGCGGTGTTCTTCTATCTCGATTTCAACGAGGACGGATCAGCCGACAGTGGCTGGAATATCCCGCTGCGCAGCCTTGCCGAACGCACCGGGCGCGGGCCGGATCTCGGTGCCGGGCCGATCCGCCTGGCCTGTCGCAGCCAGTGCCCTGTGTCCTGGCACCAAATGCACTTGTGGGACCCGGACCTGACGCCCGGCAAGAACCACTTCGTCATGTTGCGTGATCGCATCAAGCGCAACCAGCTGGGACTGCTGGTGGAAGAAGAGGCACCACAGGCCGTGCCCACCGAGCGTCTGCAAATGGTGGCTGAAGACACTTGGTACGCGCCGGATGCGGCCAGGCAGGCTGCCACTCGCCGTACCGAGCAGCTCGAAAAGGAACAGCGGCTCAAGGCTGCGCAGTTGATCAAGCAGCAGCGTTTGCGCATTGCCAGCCTGGAACAAATGCGCGAGGCCGACCTCGCTAAACTGCGGGATCTGGCCGCTCAACAGCAGGCAACGCTGCAAAGTGAAATCACCCGATTGCGTGGGCAGCTGCTTGAGCATGAGCAGCAGACAGTGAACCTTCGCGCCAAGCTCGCAGAACAGGCCGAGGGCTTCCAGAAGACCCGTGAAGAGATGAGCCAGCAGCTGCGCGCGGTTGAGCAGAACAGTCGTGACGAAGCCGATGCTGCACGGGCGCGCTTCAACACCGAGCTGCAGGTGCAGGTCGCCGCAGCGGTTGCTGAATACAAGGAGCAGATTGCTATTCGGGACGTCGAGCTGGCTTATCGCAACGAGCTGGATGCGCAACTGCAGGAAGAGATCGAAGCGTTACAGAAGCAGGTGGGCGTGCTGGCCGAGCAATCGGGGGACCGAGTGCTCGAAAGGCTGTCGCGGATCGGCGTGGTGTTCATGGCTTATCATCCCGGCGCCGGACATCTGACGATCGCGCTTCAGGATATGGCGCGCTATCAGGAGAATCCGCTAGCGTACGCCGCCGCTAAATGTGCGGTCTCCGAGGAGCAGTATGGCAAGTGGGTTCAGCATTATCAGCAACCTACCTGCGTGGCCAGCCTCTCAACTGGGGAGCGCTGCAACATGCCCTTGGACAAAGTCGACTCGCCTGCACGCTTCGTGATCGGCGAGTCCAATTGTTGCGCCAGGCACCGGTCTCAGGATCGACTGCGTACCGGTAGCTGACAGGGTTTCTATCATTTCTGCATTTATCCCCAGCCTGGACCCGGTGCCGCTGCAGCTGCTTGATCTGCCCTGGCTGCGCAAGGCCGATGTTCAGGTTGCCGTGCTGCGGCTGGATCTGGTCGATCCGGAGCTGTCCGGGAACAAGTGGTTCAAGCTCGCTCATCACCTAACTGCGGCGCAAGCCAGCGGCGCGTCAGGGTTGATCAGCCTTGGCGGCCCTCACTCCAATCATTTGCATGCGCTAGCCGCAGCGGCCAAGCGTTACGGCCTAGCCAGCGTCGGGCTACTGCGTGGCAATCCGCAGCAGACAGCCACTGTCGAAGATTTGCAGCGCTTCGGCATGCAGCTGCACTGGCTAGGTTATGGCGGCTATCGCGAACGGCACCGGGCGGATTTCTTCAATTCCTGGCAGGAGCGGTTCCCCGGTTACTACTGCGTACCCGAAGGCGGCGGCGGGCTTGCTGGAGCACGGGGTTGCACCCCGCTGGTCGACCACGTGCAAACTCGCCTGGCCGACATCGGCTGGGAGGATTATGACGGCTGGTGGCTTGCCGCGGGTACGGGTACCACCTTGGCTGGGTTAGTGATCGGCGAGGCGCAGCGGCGCAGAAGGATGGTCCACGGAGCGCTGGCAGGCCCGCCTTCGCACGGCGTTGCAGACGAAGTCAGCCGGCTGTTGGGAGACGCCGGCACTGCTGACTCCGGGTATCAGCTGGTCGACGCCAGCCGTGGAGGCTTCGGTCGATTCGACGAGCCGCTGGCTCGGTTTCTGCTGGAGACTGAAGCGGTTTCAGGCGTTCCTCTGGAGCCTGTTTACACGGCTAAGGCGATGATGGCATTGCGCCTTTACGTGCAGGGCGGTTATTTTGCCTGCGGCACGCGGCTCATCTTCGTGCATACCGGCGGTCTGCAGGGCCGGAGAGCTGCCCAGGCGCAGCTGGACGGGCTGCTGCGCTGATCCCTCGCCCCTTTGGAACTCATGGATGAATAAGCTGCTGCCTCCCGATCTTCTCCACCGCCTGGTTCCGCTCAACACACTGTCGCCTCGATATCTGCAAGAGATTCGCCATCAATTGGTGCCGCGCGCCCTGGGAGCAGGCGAAGTGCTGTTCGATAAGCAGACGCCATCGGGTTTGAGCTATTTCCTGCTCAGCGGCGTCCTTTCGCTGCTGACGCCGGAAGGCGAGCGGCGGTTGGTTGCTGGCTCGTCTGAAAGTTGCCATATGTTGGTTTCCGGCGCCCGGCTGAGCAGAGCCTGCGCGCTGGATGATGTCAGCGTGCTGTGCATCGACAGTGAACAGCTCGATCGCCTGGTGTCCTGGCAGCATGCCAATGCTGATCTGCTGCTGGAGCTGGCGACGGCGGGCGAGTTGACCGACTGGCTTGAAACGTTGCTGGAGAATCCGCTGTTCGCCAAGGTGCCTCCTGCAAACATACGCGACATGCTCGGCAGACTTGAGTCCATCGATATGCCAGCCGGCCATGTGCTGTTGCGCGAAGGTGAGGCCGGCGATTGTTGCTACTTCCTTAAGAGCGGCCGCGCCGAGGTCATGATCGGCCTTGGCAGCGCCGGGCAAGTGGTAGCGGAGCTGGACGTCGGGGCCTGCTTCGGTGAAGAGGCGCTGCTTACCGACGGACCGCGCAACGCTACCGTTACGCTGATCGAGGATGCGTGTGTGCTGAAGCTGGCACGCGAGAACTTCGTTTCGCTATTGAAGGCGCCGGTAGTCGATGAGCTCAGCCTGGAACAGGCGAATGCGCTGATTGAGCAGGGCGCCCAATGGCTGGATGTTCGGCTGTTGGAGGAGTATCAACAGGGACATGCTCCGCAAGCGCTGACGATGCCGCTGCATCTGTTGCGGCTCAAGGCGCGATTGCTGAAGCAGGATCGGCTGTATCTTTGCTACTGCGACAGCGGCAAACGCAGCGCCAGCGCGGTGTTCCTGCTGACGCAGCTGGGCTTCAGCGCTTATCCGCTGCGAGGCGGCCTCGACGGGCTGTCGGCCGAGGATTATGCGATCTTGCTCTGTGAGCGGGGCAACGGTTATCTCGCGCGTTCCGGCGGGCGAACCGAACGCAGCGGCTGAGCCGACGAGAGTCTAGCTCAGCATGGCGAGCAACCAGCCGGCGATGCCGCCAGCCAGTACCACCAGCCAGGGCGGCAACTTCCACACCATCAGGGCAGCTAAGGCTATGGCCGCCAGGCCAAAATCGCCTGGGCCAAAAATCGCGCTGGTCCAGACCGGATCGTATAGCGCTGCCAGCAACAGCCCGACGACCGCAGCATTCACCCCGCCCAGCGCTGCTTGCATGCGCCGATTGGCACGCAACCGGTCCCAGAACGGCATGGCGCCGAACACCAGCAGAAACGATGGTATGAACACGGCGATCAGGCACAGCGCGGCGTTGATCAGGCTGCTACTGCCGCCGTGAATCGAGGCCCCAAGAAAGGCAGAAAACGTGAATAGCGGCCCTGGTACTGCTTGGGCTGCGCCGTAGCCGGCCATGAAAATGTCATTGCTGACCCAGCCGTTGGGCACGACTTCTGCTTCCAGCAGCGGGAGCACCACATGGCCGCCACCGAATACCAACGCGCCAGCGCGATAGAAGCTGTCGAACATTTCCAGTAGCTGGCTGGACGAGGCGGCAGCCAATGCTGGCAGCACAAGCAGCGATGCAAAGAACAGCAGCAAGGCCAAGGCGCCGGTTGTTTGCCCCACGCGAGGCCGAAAAGGGGTGAGGTTGGACAGGGCAGCAGGGCGAAACAACACCAATCCCGCCAGGCCGGCGATTGCGATGACGGCCAGCTGCGCCCAGGCACTGGCCAACAGCAGAACAGCGCAGGCAGCCAGCAGCGCGATCGCGATTCGCGGGCCATCGGTGCATAGGTTACGCGCCATTCCCCATACCGCCTGAGCGACTACGGCGACCGCGACGATTTTAAGGCCGTGGAGAAGCCCCTCGGGCAAACCATCGCCCAAGTGGCCGATGCCCAGCGCGAACAACGCCAAGGCGACCGCTGAAGGCAGCGTGAACCCTGTCCAGGCCGCCAGCGAACCGCGATAGCCGCCCCTCAGCAGGCCGATGGCAATTCCGACCTGGCTGCTCGCCGGGCCGGGTAGAAACTGACAGAGGGCTACCAGATCCGCATAGCCCTGCTCGTCAAGCCAGCGCTGGCGGTGAACGAACTCTTCACGAAAATAGCTCAAGTGGGCCACCGGACCGCCGAATGACGTCAGCCCGAGGCGCAGGAATAGCAAGAAAATTGCCCACGGACTCGATTGTTCCGGTGCGAATGACTGGACCTGGTCCGAATTCATCGAGCTGACCCTGACGGTGGAAGAAGGTGCTGTTGCCGCACAAGTCTGCCGGATGCAGATGACGTTTTCACGTCAGGTGCAGTTCAGCGGGCCGGCCAGGTGCTTGGGACCAGGAACAGACGCTCCTGTTCGAGCCAGTGTCCATCTGCGTGCTCCTCCAGGCGAACCAGCATTTTCGCCTGGCGTTGGCCCTCGACGTCGATGACCCACCGATCGAAATCGGGACGCTGCCAGACGGCGCTCCACGGCACGCGAGCGGGAGCCAACCAGGCATGGCGAGGCAAGGGTTGCCAGACTGTTTCTTGGTCGCTTCCAGCGAATGCCGGCCAATCGTGGTGACGCAGCCAGCGTCCGCCGAGGTGATGGGGGCTGGCGCCGGCAGGCGGGGAGCAGGCGCTTGCTAGCGGCTGGAACAGATAGCCGCCTAGCCACAGCGCGCTGTTGATCGGGGCGCTGGTCAGTTCGCTGAGCAATAGTTGCGCGGCGGGCACCGAGGGCAGCCTCAACTGGTGGTCACAGAGGCGCCTCAGCTTGATGTCGAGTCGGTCGTGGCTGCCGGGGCCCAGCCAGCGATCGTGCCGCGCGCTGTCGTCGCCCAGTCCGAGGTAGAACTTGACGGCCAGCTCCAGATGATGGACACCTTCCCGGTCACGCAGAAGCAGGTCAATCTCGCCCAGGGTATGGCCGCCATGGCGAATCGGCAGGTTCGCTACCAGCAGGTCGACATCGGGCGCCTGACACAGGGCGAATTGCCAGAGGCGCTCGTAATAAAGCCCCAACCGCCTGATGCTGCGTTGCGCGAGCCAGGCCTCGAGGATCCCCGGCTGCGTGTCGAGCAGGCGCAGCCAGTCGGCCAGTTCTTCAGGGTGCTCAGCCCAGCGGCTGACCGTTAAAGGGTGTCGTTGTTGCGCCGGGGCCTCGCTCAGCAACGGTGGTGAGAGCAGCGCCCAAGCGAGATCCCGCACGGCCGGGTGCATCAGGCTAGGGAGCAAATCGCCAAGATAGGGAAGGTTCATGCAAGCAGCATAGCCGAGGTTGGTTTGCTGCCACTTCCAGCTTTCGCCCATAATCCGCCGGCTGCACTGCAACGGGGAGTCCGAGCCGACCAGTTTGTTGAACTCGAACGTGCCTGCGCGACACCAAACTGATGCCAGATACGTTTCGGCCGATTGGTGTTTCTCCTGTCCCGCAACCGCTTTCACCCGTCTCGCCTACAGGGAGCTTCAATGGACCAGTTCCGCAATATCGGCATCATCGGTCGCCTGGGCAGCTCCCAGGTGCTGGATACCATCCGCCGGTTGAAGAGATTCCTCGTGGAGCGCCACCTGCACGTGATTCTCGAAGAAAACATCGCCGAGGTGCTGCCTGGCCATGGCATGCAAACCTCCTCGCGGCAGCGCCTCGGCGACTCTTGCGATCTGGTGATCGTAGTGGGCGGTGACGGCAGCCTGTTAGGCGCGGCGCGGGCGCTGGCCAAGCATCGGGTGCCAGTGCTGGGGATCAACCGGGGCAGCCTCGGGTTCCTGACCGACATTCGCCCGGATGAGCTGGAAGAGAAGGTCGCCGAGGTGCTCAGCGGACAATACACGCTGGAGAATCGCTTCCTGCTCGAGGCCCAAGTGCGGCGCTTCGAGGAGTCCATTGGCGAAGGCGACGCGCTCAACGACGTGGTGCTGCATCCCGGCAAGTCGACCCGGATGATCGAATTCGAGCTGTATATCGACGGTCAGTTCGTCTGCAGTCAGAAGGCCGACGGGCTGATCATCGCCACCCCCACGGGCTCAACTGCGTACGCACTTTCCGCTGGCGGGCCGATCATGCACCCCCGACTGGATGCGATCGTGGTTGTTCCGATGTATCCGCACACCTTGTCGAGCCGGCCCATCGTGGTGGATGGCAACAGCGAACTGAAAATCGTCGTCTCGCCGAATATGCAGATCTACCCGCAGGTCTCCTGTGATGGCCAGAACCACTTCACCTGCGCGCCAGGCGATACCGTCACGGTGCGCAAGAAACCGCAGAAGCTTCACCTGATCCACCCGCTTGACCACAACTATTACGAGGTCTGCCGTACCAAGCTTGGCTGGGGTAGTCGCCTCGGTGGAGGGGAATAGTGCTTGTCGACCCGGAGCGCAGCTACGACCTGATTGGGGACGTGCATGGTTGCGCCCACACATTGGCTCGTCTGCTGGAACAGCTGGGCTATAGCCGGCACGGCGACGTGTGGCGGCATCCTCGTCGGCAAGTGATCTTTCTTGGCGACATCATTGATCGCGGTCCACGGATTCGCGAAGCGCTGCACCTGGTCCATGCAATGGTCGACGCGGGGCAGGCGCATTGCATCATGGGCAATCACGAGTTCAACGCACTGGGCTGGTACGCCCCGGCGCCCCCCGAGAGCGGCAAGGCCTTCGTTCGCGATCACACGCCGCGGTACGCCATGCTGTTGCAGCATACCTTTCAGCAGTTCGAGCACTATCCGCAAGAATGGGCCGACTTCCGTGAATGGTTCATGACGTTGCCGCTGTACCTTGAAAACGAGCGTTTTCGGGTCGTTCATGCCTGCTGGGACAATGCGGTGATCAGTCAGCTGCGCGAGCGGTTGGTCAATGGATGCGTTGATCCCGCATTCTTGCGGGACGCGGCGTTCGCCCAAGGCTTCGCTGCCAAAGCACTGGACCGCCTGCTGCGCGGCACCGACATGCCGTTGCCCGAAGGGCTGACGCTGACCAGCGCGGAGGGCTTCACCCGCAGCTTCTTCCGGACGAAATTCTGGGAAGAAAATCCCCAGACCTACGGCGACATCGTCTTCCAACCCGACGGCCTGCCGGAAAAGGCCGCACGGGTGCCACTCAGCGATAGCCAGAAGAGCAAACTGTTTCTCTATGGACCGGATGACCCGCTATTGTTCGTCGGGCACTACTGGCGTAGCGGAACACCCGCGCCGATCCGACCCAACCTCGCCTGTCTCGATTACAGCGCGGTGAAATACGGCAAGCTCGTCGCCTATCGGCTCGATGAGGAAACCAGACTCGACCCGGCGAAGTTCGTCTGGGTGGACGTGGAGCGATAGATGGCCATCATCGAGGCGTTGCGCCTGCCATTGTCAGAGGACCTAAGCGGTTTCATCGCCTTGTTGCAGCGGTTGCAGGTGCCTTGCCGCGTCTCCGAGGAGTCTGGCGAGCAGGTCTTGCGGGTGCCGGCAGAGACGGCCGAGCAGGTCCGCGAGCTCTACCAGCGCTATCCCCGGGGCGACGGCGCCGTGGTGGCCGAACAGCCGCCACGGCGCGGCGGCGGTTTTGTCGCCAGCCTTCGCCGCAGCCCGCTGACTGCAGCGGTATTGCTGCTGACGATGATCGCAGCCGCCATCACCATGCTTGGCGAGAACTTCGAGACCATTCGCTGGTTCAGCTTCGGTGACTTCCGCATCGACGGTGAGTACGCCTACTTTGCGACGCTCGAACAAACCCTCGCGGCAGGGGAGTGGTGGCGGCTGGTAACGCCAATCTTCGTGCATTTCGGCTTCCTGCACCTGGCCATGAACTCGATGTGGTACTGGGAACTTGGGCGGCGCATCGAATATCGACAAGGCGCGCTGATGTTGCTTGGCCTGACGCTGGTGTTCGGCGTCGTTTCCAATGTGGCTCAATACACCTACGGTGGCCCCGGCATTTTCGGAGGATTATCCGGCGTTCTGTACGGGCTGCTCGGGCATTGCTGGCTATTCCAAAAACTCTCTCCCGATGAGGCCTATCGGCTGCCGCCCGGCGTTGTGGTGCTGATGCTGGTCTGGCTGGTGGTCTGCCTGACGGGCGTGATCGAAGTGGTGAGCTTCGGCGCATTGGCGATCGCCAACGCGGCGCATGTTGGCGGTCTGGTTGCCGGCTGTTTGACCGGCGTTCTCGGCGGGCTGCTGTCCCGTCGCAGAGCGGTGCGAATGGGCGACTGAAAGGCTGATCGGTTTTTCCCTAAAGCTGCGCTGCTCGGTAGAATGCGCGCTTGATTCCCTGGGAGCCGGCCATGTCGTCCTTTATCGAAGCCATCGAAAATATCACCCCCGAAATCTACGAAAACCTCAAAACCGCCGTCGAGCTGGGCAAGTGGAGCGACGGGCGCAAGCTGACGCCCGAGCAGAAAGAGACCTGCCTCGGTGCGATGATCGCCTGGGAGATGAAGAACCTGCCGGAAGAGGAGCGCACTGGCTATATGGGCGGCCAGGAGTGCGCCTCCAAGAGCAAGAACAAGGCGCCTATCGACACCAGTCTGTTTTCACCCGCTTCGGGAACGCGTCACTGATGCTTGAGCTGGGACGCGGCGCGCTGAGCAAGATGTCGATTCAGCTGGGTGAGCAGGCACAGTATTCATTCCGTCTGAACGACCAGCTGGTGCCGGTCAATCCGCTGATCGGCAAGACCCTACGGTTGGAATATCTGGGTGCCATTCACTGCAGCCATTGTGGACGCAAGACCAACAAGAGTTTCAGCCAGGGTTATTGCTACCCCTGCTTCAAGAAACTGCCGCAGTGCGATATCTGCATCATGAGCCCGGAAAAATGCCACCACGACTTCGGCACCTGCCGTGACCCGCAGTGGGGCATGGATTTCTGCATGACCGACCACGTGGTGTATCTGGCCAACTCCTCGGGTATCAAGGTCGGCATCACCCGCGCCACCCAACTGCCCACGCGCTGGCTCGATCAGGGTGCCAGCCAGGCGCTGCCGATCATGCGCGTTGCGACTCGCCAGCAGTCAGGAATGGTAGAAGACCTGTTGCGCAGCCAAGTGGCAGATCGCACCAACTGGCGTGCCTTGCTCAAGGGCGATGCCGAACCCATCGACCTGATCGAGATCCGCGAACAGATCTTCGATGCCTGCGCTGAGGGGTTGCGAGAACTACAGCAGCGCTACGGGTTGCAAGCGATCCAGCCAGTGGCCGATGCCGAGGTGCTTGAAATCCGCTATCCGGTCGAGGCCTATCCGACCAAGATCGTCAGCCTGGATCTTGAAAAGACTCCGGTCGTCGAAGGCACCCTGCGCGGTATCAAAGGTCAATATTTGATCCTTGATACGGGGGTTATCAATATCCGCAAGTTCACCTCGTATCAGATCGCAGCCAGCAGCACGGCCTAAATGCAAGGCGGGTAGCGGGGATAGGGTGGACAACTGCGCGGCCTTGTCCACCGATAAGCGCTGGCTGCCAACACCAGGTTCAAGGATGCACGGCCTGGAACAAACGCGTCGAAAAGCCTAAGCCGTTTTCCACCCTACAAGTCAGCCGCGACAGACGCTAAGCTCGAAGTCATCCTCCGCCCGGCCTCCGGGCGGGCAGTCCATTGCCCCATTACAGCTTGAAGCTTGCCGCTTGAAGCTCAGCCGACGAGGTTTCCATGCGCACCGAACAACCGAAAGTCATTCATCTAAAGGATTATCAAGTTCCGGACTACTTGATCGATGAAACCCACCTGACCTTCGAGCTGTACGAAGACCGCACCCTGGTGCATGCCCAGCTGGTCATGCGGCGCAATCCGGAGGCCGGTGCCGGGCTGCCGCCTTTGCAGCTTCACGGTCAGGATCTCGAGCTGATTTCGCTGGCGCTGAATGACCGCCAGCTCGGCCTGGGCGACTACGAAGTGGCCGAGGAAAGCCTGACACTGCAGCCCGATTGCGCCAGCTTCACCCTCGACAGCACCGTGGTAATCCATCCGGAGAGCAACACCGCGCTGGAAGGTTTGTACAAGTCGGGCAGCATGTTCTGCACTCAGTGCGAGGCCGAAGGCTTCCGCAAGATCACCTATTACCTCGACCGCCCGGACGTGATGAGCAAGTTCACCACCACCGTCAGCGCCGAGAAGCATGCCTATCCGATCCTTCTCTCCAACGGCAACCCGATCGCCAGCGGCGAAGAAGACGATGGGCGTCATTGGACGACTTGGGAAGATCCCTTCAAGAAACCCGCGTATCTATTCGCCTTGGTCGCCGGTGATCTCTGGTGCGTCGAGGACAGCTTCACCACCATGAGCGGTCGCGACGTGGCGCTGCGCATCTATGTCGAGCCGGAAAACATCGACAAATGCCAGCACGCCATGGACAGCCTGAAGAAATCGATGACGTGGGACGAAGAGGCCTACGGTCGCGAGTACGACCTGGACATCTTCATGATCGTCGCGGTCAACGACTTCAACATGGGCGCCATGGAAAACAAGGGGCTCAACATCTTCAACTCCAGCGCTGTGCTGGCGCGCGCTGAAACGGCCACCGATGCTGCACACCAGCGCGTCGAGGCGATCGTCGCCCATGAATACTTCCATAACTGGTCCGGTAACCGCGTGACTTGCCGCGACTGGTTCCAGCTGTCGCTCAAGGAAGGCTTCACCGTGTTCCGCGATTCGCAATTCTCCGCTGACATGAACTCGCCGACCGTCAAGCGCGTCGAGGATGTGTCCTACCTGCGTACTCACCAGTTCGCCGAGGATGCCGGCCCGATGGCCCACTCGGTGCGCCCGGAATCCTTCATCGAGATCTCCAACTTCTACACCCTGACCGTTTACGAGAAGGGCGCTGAAGTGGTGCGCATGATCCAAACGCTGCTGGGTGAGGAGGGCTTCCGCAAAGGCAGCGATCTCTACTTCGAGCGGCACGATGGCCAGGCGGTGACCGTCGATGATTTCGTCAAGGCGATGGAAGACGCCAATGGTGCCGACCTGACGCAGTTCAAACGCTGGTACAGCCAGGCGGGCACGCCGCGACTGGCCGTCAGTGAGCAGTACGACGCCGCCGCAAAAACCTACAGCCTGACATTTCGCCAGAGCTGCCCGCCAACGCCGGGGCAAAGCGAGAAGCTGGCGTTTGTCATCCCAGTTTCGCTGGGCCTGCTGGATGGGCAGGGCAACGAGATTGCACTACGCCTGCAGGGTGAAGACGCACCGGTCGGTACCACCCGCGTGCTGGCCGTCGACCAGCCCGAGCAGACCTTCACCTTTGTCGATGTGCCGGAGCAACCATTGCCTTCGCTGCTGCGTGGTTTCTCCGCTCCGGTGAAGCTGGACTTCCCCTACAGCCGTGATCAGCTGATGTTCCTGATGCAGCACGATTCCGACGGGTTCAACCGCTGGGAGGCGGGGCAGCAGCTGTCGGTCCAGGTGCTGCAAGAGATGATCGGGCAGCATCAGCGCGGCGAAGCGCTGCAGCTGGATCAGCGTCTGGTCGCTGCACTGCGCAGCCAGCTCGAGGACGAAAGCCTCGATCAGGCGATGGTCGCGGAAATGCTGTCGCTGCCGAGCGAGGCCTACCTGACCGAGATCAGCGAGATCGCCGATGTCGATGCCATTCACGCCGCGCGTGACTTCGCTCGCCAGAGCATCGCCACCGCATTGTTCGAGCTGTTCTGGAAGCGCTACCAGGCCAATCGCGAGGTTTCGCGGCAGACGCCCTATGTTGCCGAGGCGGGCCACTTCGCTCGTCGTGCCCTGCAGAACATCGCTTTGTCGTACCTGATGCTCAGCGGAAAGCCCGAAGTGGTCGCCGCCTGCGTCGAGCAGTTCGAGGACGCGGACAACATGACCGAGCGGCTGACGGCGTTAGCAGTGTTGGTCAACTCGGGCTTTGAAGCCGAGCGTGCCAAGGCGCTGGCCTCGTTTGCCGAGCGCTTCAAGGATAACCCGCTGGTCATGGATCAGTGGTTCAGCGTGCAGGCTGGTAACACCCAGCCGGGTGGTCTGGAGCGCATTCAACATCTGATGCAGCACCCGGCGTTCACGCTGAAGAATCCGAACAAGGTTCGCGCCTTGATCGGCGCCTTCGCCAACCAGAACCTGGTGAACTTCCACCGTGCTGATGGCGCTGGTTATCGCTTCCTGGCCGACCAGGTCATTGTGCTCAACAAGCTCAACCCACAGATTGCATCGCGCTTGTTGGCGCCCTTGACCCGCTGGCGCAAATACGACGTAAGCCGTCAGGGACTGATGAAGACCGAGCTGGAGCGGATTCTGGCGTCCGGTGAGTTGTCGAGCGACGTGTACGAGGTGGTCAGCAAAAGCCTTGCCTGATCAGGCCTGCGACGCTAGACCGTGACAGACGAAAATCCCTCACTTGCTGCGGGATTTTCGCTTTCAGAAGACTGAGAAGGTCTGGTCAGACGCCCCCTTCCGATGCGTGACGTGAAGGACGCAAAGCGCCATGCCATAAGGCCCACCTATCACGCAACATCATTGAGCCATGCTTAACAAAACATAACGTCCAAGCAATTGCCGCCGCTTTCGAAAGCCCTATAGCATGGCCTCGCCTGTCTCCATACGCAGGCCCTACCTAATAAAAATAAAGGGGGTATGTATGAGTGAGCCCGTCATGTGGCGCACACCGGTTGGCCGCGCGAAAAAAACTTCCCGCACGCCGATGTTTAGTAGTCAATCGCCGCTGGCAAGAACGCTCTCGCTCTGCAGTGTTCTCTCCATTTTATTTCTAGCCGCGCCTGCTCAGGCCCAAAGCCCTGCCGAGCCAGGCGTTCGCTATGCGATCGAATCGCAGAAAGCCGCAACCAGCTTGCTTCTCGATATTGCCCATGCTGGCAAACGTCTGGTTGCAGCCGGTGATCGCGGTCACATCCTTTACTCCGACGACGGTGGCGCCAGCTGGACCCAGGCCAAGGTGCCCACCCGGCAGCTGCTTACGGCGGTGTATTTTGCTGATGACAAACATGGCTGGGCGGTGGGGCATGACGCGCTGATCCTCGGCACGACGGACGGCGGCCAGACCTGGACGCAGCAGTACGAAAACCGCGAAGGCGAAGTGCCGCTGCTCGACGTCTGGTTCGAAAATGCCCAGCACGGTTTTGCCACCGGCGCTTACGGCGTCCTGTTGGAAACCACCGATGGCGGGGAAAACTGGGAAGACGTAGCTGATCGCCTCGATAACGAGGACGGTTTCCACCTCAACGCCATTGCCGAGATTCCCGGGTCCGGCCTGTTCATCGTCGGCGAGATGGGTGGCATGTTCCGCTCCGCTGACATGGGCGAAACCTGGGAGCGCGTCGAGTCGCCCTATCAGGGCTCGTTCTTCGGCGTTGTTGGCGGCGGCGAGCCGGGCGTCGTCGTCGCGTTTGGCCTGCGTGGCAATCTGTTCCGCTCAACCGATTTCGGCGACAGCTGGCAGGCGATCGAGCTGCTGGATGACGGTGATGCCGTGGAATCGGGTCTGGCTGATGGCAACCGGTTGGCCGATGGACGCATCGTCGTGGTCGGCCATGGCGGCACCGTGCTCAGCAGCGAGGACGACGGACAAAGCTTCAAGCTGTTCAGCCGCCCTGACCGACGCTCCTTGTCGGGCGTCGTCGGCAACTCGGATGGCAATCTGGTCCTCGTCGGGCAGAGCGGCGTCCGGATCGTTTCGCCGACCGGCGCCAACCTGCCCGTACAACAACAATAAGCCGGAGCCAACATGACCAAGCATCAGCAGAAGCCGGCGTCTTTCCTCGAGCGCCTGATATTCAACAATCGACCGGCAGTGATCCTTGTCTGCCTGTTGATCAGCGTGTTCCTGTTCTATCAGGCTGCCCAGGTTCGTCCTTCGACCAGCTTCGAAAAGATGATCCCGCTGGGGCATCCCTACATTCAGAACATGCTCCAGCATCGCGACGATCTGGCCAACCTGGGCAACACGGTTCGGATTTCCGTGGCAGCCAAGGATGGTGACATTTTCTCCAAGGACTACATGGAACCCCTGCGTCAGATCCATGACGAAGTCTTCTATATCCAGGGTGTCGATCGCTCCAACATGAAGTCGCTGTGGAGCCCCAGCGTTCGCTGGACCGAGGTGACGGAGCAAGGGTTTGCCGGTGGTGAGGTCATTCCGCAGACCTATGACGGGTCCCCGGAAAGCCTCGATGACCTTCGCAGCAACATTCTCAAGTCCGGGCAGGTCGGTCGTCTGGTCGCCAACGACTTCAGGTCCAGCATCATCGACGTGCCGCTGATGGAGTCATATTCGGATCCGGAAGACCGCGGCAAGCAGATCAAGCTCGACTACCAGAAATTTTCTCACGAGCTGGAAGAGAAGATTCGCGACAAGTACGAGGCTCAGAATCCTAATGTGGAGATTCACATCATCGGTTTCGCCAAGAAGGTCGGTGATCTGATTGACGGTCTGGTCGGCGTTGCGCTGTTCTTCTTTGTCGCCATCGGCATCACCCTGGCGCTGCTGCTGTGGTTCACCCGCTGCTTCAAGAGCACCATCGCGGTCGTCGTCACCACGCTTATCGCCGTTGCCTGGCAGCTCGGTCTGCTGCACACGCTGGGTTTCGGGCTCGATCCTTACTCGATGCTGGTCCCGTTCCTGGTATTCGCCATCGGTATTTCCCACGGCGTGCAGAAGATCAACGGCATCGCCATGGCTTCCGGCGAAACCGATGATCCGCTTGCGGCCGCGCGGATGGCATTCCGTCAACTGTTCATCCCAGGCATGGTGGCGCTGGCCTCCGATGCCGTTGGCTTCGTGACGCTGCTACTGATCGACATCGGTGTGATCCGCGAACTGGCGATAGGTGCTTCGCTGGGTGTGGCGGTCATCATCCTGACCAACCTGATCCTGTTGCCGGTGGCGATTTCCTACATGGGCATCAGCCAGCGCGCAGTCAAGCAGGCTAGAGATGAGGCCGCGCGTAACCATCCGTTCTGGCGCCTGCTGTCCAACTTTGCCAACCCGATCGTCGCGCCGATATCCATTGTCATCGCGCTGCTCGCCGTGGGTGGAGGACTCTGGTACGGCCAGAACCTGAAGATCGGCGACCTTGACCAGGGCGCACCGGAACTGCACCCGGATTCGCGCTACAACCTCGACAACGATTTCGTCATCAGCAACTACTCGACCAGTTCGGACGTGCTGGTGGTGATGGTGAAAACGGCGCCCGAGGGCTGCGCCCATTACGACACGCTCGCCGCCATGGACGAGCTGATGTGGAAAATGGAAAACACCGAGGGCGTGCAGTCGGCCGTTTCGATGGTCACCGTGGCGCGGCAAAGCATCAAGGGCATGAACGAGGGCAGCCTGAAGTGGGAAACGCTGTCGCGTAACCAGTTCGTACTGAACAGTTCCATTGCTCGTGCCGAAGGCATGTACAACAGCGATTGCTCTCTGGCGCCGGTGCTGGTGTTCCTCAATGACCACAAAGCCGAGACGCTTGAGCATGTGGTGTCCGCGGCGCGTGAATTCGCCGAGGAAAACAACCGCGAAGGTTTGGAGTTCGTCCTGGCTGCGGGCAACGCCGGTATTGAAGCAGCGACCAACGAAGTCATCGCCGCTTCTGAAACCACCATGCTGATTGCGGTCTACGCCGCGGTGAGTTTCATGTGCCTGCTGACCTTCCGCTCCGTCGCAGCGACTCTGTGTATCGTTCTGCCGCTGGTGCTGACCTCCATTCTCGGCAATGCACTGATGGCCTTCATGGGGATTGGCGTAAAAGTCGCGACGTTGCCGGTGATCGCACTCGGGGTGGGTATTGGTGTGGACTACGGCATCTATATCTACAGCCGTTTGGAATCCTACCTGCGCCAAGGCATGACGCTGCAGGATGCCTATTACGAGACCCTGAAATCGACGGGCAAGGCGGTCATCTTCACCGGTATCTGCCTGGCAATCGGCGTGTTCACTTGGGTGTTCTCGGCGATCAAGTTCCAGGCTGACATGGGCCTGATGCTGACCTTCATGTTCCTCTGGAACATGGTCGGCGCGATCTGGCTGCTGCCTGCACTGGCGCGCTTCCTGATCAAGCCGGAGAAGCTGCGGCAGAAAGCGTGACATAGCCAGGCGCTAAACTAAGAACCCCGCAAAGCGGGGCTCTTAGTATCTAGCGTTGGGGACGCGGAGTCTGCCATCACGTCGCTCTACCATCGCGGGCTGTCTGGTGGGCTGAAGCCCACCCTACCTTAGGGGCACGCCCTGCTGGGCATTCGCTGCCCGAACCTCAGAGTAGGGTGGGCCGGGCGGCGCTCCGCTTCAGCCCACCGTTCCCCGGTAGGACGGTTCGGTGATATGGACCCCTACGTGCTGAGTGTCAGCTCCAGCTTCGACCATCCGGTCCAACGTATCAGCAGCTACCTATCACGCAATCTGGCTTAGCCCCTGCGTAACGGCTTGCGCGGCGACTTCGCCGATGACCAGGATCGCGGGGCTCTTCAACCGGAACGCGGCAGCATCGGTGCACATAGCCCCCAGTTGCGAACGGCATTCGCGCTGTTGCGGCAGCGAGGCGTTTTCAATCATCGCCACCGGAGTGCTGGCAGGCAGGCCGCCTTCCATGAGGCCGGCCTGTACCTGCTGCAAGCTGCTCACGCCCATGTAGACGACCAGCGTGGTGCCGGTCTTGGCCAAGGCATGCCATTCGGGGCTGCTGCCGTCCAGGGTATGTGCGGTGACGAGGGTGACGCCGCGTGCTACGCCGCGTTGGGTGAGTGAGATACCGCATTGGGTGGCGCCGGCCAGGCCTGCGGTGATGCCATTGACCAGCTCGACCTCGATGCCGCGCTCCGCCAGCCATTCGGCTTCCTCGCCACCGCGGCCGAAGATGCACGGGTCACCCCCTTTGAGCCGCACCACGCATTTGCCCTGTCGTGCGTAGCGCAGCATCAGCCGATGGATGAATGCCTGTGGCGTCGAGCGGCAGCCGCCGCGCTTGCCAACCGGGATTACCCGTGCGTTCGGGCAATGCTCAAGTACTGCAGGGTTGACCAGATCATCGATTAGCACCACCTGCGCCTCGCGCATGGCGCGTACGGCCTTGAGCGTCAGCAGTTCCGGATCACCGGGCCCTGCACCCACCAGCCAGACTTTTGCGCTCATGTCTCTACCTCTCATGCTGCTGTAATGGTGTCGGCGACACGCCAAGCATCGCCAGCTGTCTATTGGTGGAGCCGTTCAGGCCACCGCTGGCTGCTTTACCAGCAACCGTTTGATTTCCGGTACACAGGACCCGCAGCTGGTGCCGCAACCCAGCTCCCGCTTCAAACCATTGAGGTCGAGGCCGCGGTCTATGCCCGCACAGATCGCGGCCTCGCCAACGTTCATGCAGTTGCACAGGGTCTTGGCCGCGCGGACGCCACCGCCCGGCGGTGTGCTCAGTGGCGCCAGCAGCCAGCGACGCAGTGCCTGATCGGCCGTGCCGTCGTGCCAGAGCTGTTTCAGCCAGTCGCGTGCGGCGGTTTCGCCGGACAGGCTGAGGGCGACGATGCGCCCCTCCTCGATACGCACCCGCTTACCGACAGCACGTCGTGGGTCGTCGTAAGCCACTACCGGGCCTTCATTCAGCCCCAGCAGCTGTTCGATCTGCGCCAGTTGTGTCGCATCCGGGGCTTCGTTACAGGCGGCGCGGATGACCAGCGCCGAACGGTCTCGCCCGGTCAGGCTGAAACTGGCATAGGCGAAGCCTTCAAATAATGGGCGCAATGCCTCGAAGCGTTTCTGCACACTGCCTTCTACCAGGGCAAAGAATTGCCAGGGCAGTTCGACCTTTTCCACCTCGATACCGGCGTGCTTGAGCTCCGGCTGTTTGGAGACTGGATCGAAGTCCGGCAGTGTCAGCACGTTCACGCCCATTCCCTTGAGGAAGCGATCCCCCCAATGCATCGGCATGAAGGCCTGGCCGGGCCGCAGGCAGTCGTCCTTCTGTACCGGTAGCAGTAGCTCGCCGCGACGGCTGCGGACCTTGACCAGCTGGCCATCGAGCAGACGGCGACGGCGCATGTCGTCACCACTCATGCTCAGTAGCGCCTCCTCGACGTGGCCAAACAGGCGCGCCGCGGTGCCAGTGCGGCTCATGCCGTGCCAATGGTCGCGCAAGCGACCGGTGTTCAGCGTGAGCGGGAAGCGCGCCTCGCGTCGTTCCTTTGGCGCCTGGTACTGCTCGGTGAGAAAGCGTGCGCGGCCGTTGTCCGTAGGGAAGACCCCGTCGCCATAAAGGCGCGTGGTGCCCTCTGTGCTGCCGGCGGGGAAGGGCCACTGCTGCGGCCCGAGCCGGTCGATCAGCGTATGGCTGAGGCCGGACAGGTCGAGATCACGGCCTGCGGTCAGCCACTTGTATTCCTCGAATATCGCCGACGGCGTATCGAACGCGAACAGGCTGGCCTGGCCGGGGCGCATCAACTTTTCCAACCGACGCGCGAAGTCGCAGGTGATCGCCCAGTCGGCCCGCGCCTCGCCCGGTGCGGCGATGGCGGGGCGCACATGGCTGATGCGGCGCTCCGAGTTGGTCACCGTGCCTTCCTTCTCGCCCCAGCTGGCGGCGGGCAGCAGGAGATCGGCGTAGCGACAAGTTTCGGTGGTGAAAAAGGCTTCTTGCACCACTACGAAAGGGCAGGCGGCCAAGGCCTCGCAAACTTTCTGCTGGTCCGGCATGGATTGCGCTGGGTTGGTACAGGCGATCCACATCGCCTTGACCTTACCGCTGCGCACCGCCTCGAACAGCTCGATGGCGGACAGGCCTGGCGCTTCCGGCAATGCCGGTACGTTCCAATAATCAGCCACTTCAGCTCGATGCCCCGCATTGCCCGCTTCGCGATGGCCGGGCAACAGGTTGGACAGGCTGCCGGTTTCGCGACCGCCCATGGCGTTGGGCTGACCGGTCAGGGAGAAGGGCCCGGCGCCGGGCTTGCCGATCTGGCCGGTGGCCAGGTGCAAGTTGATCAGCGCGCTGTTTTTGGCGCTGCCAGCGGTGGACTGGTTGACGCCCATGCACCAGAGCGAGAGGAAGCGCTTCGACGTGCCGATGAGGCGGGCGGTGGACTGCAGTTCATCGACGCCAATGCCGCAGAGGTCCGCCACCATGGCCGGGCTGTAGTCGCGCACCATGCGCTTGAGGTCGTCGAAGCCATCGGTATGAGCGTCGATGAAGTCACGGTCAATCCAGCCCTCCCAGAGCAGGATGTGAAGGATGCCGTGGAACAGCGCAACGTCAGTCCCCGGCAGGATCGCCAGGTGCATGCCCGCCAGGTCGCAGGTGTCGGTGCGGCGTGGGTCGACGACGATGACCTTCATCTCCGGGCGCTTGGCTTTGGCTTCTTCGAGGCGACGGAACAGTACCGGATGGGCGTAGGCCATGTTGCTGCCGACGATCAGCAGGCAATCGCTCTGTTCGATGTCCTCGTAGCTGCACGGCGGGGCATCGGCGCCTAGGCTGCGCTTGTAGCCGACTACGGCGGATGACATGCACAGCCGCGAGTTCGAATCGATGTTGTTGGTGCCGACCAGGGCGCGGGCGAGCTTGTTGAAGGCGTAGTAGTCCTCGGTCAGCAACTGGCCGGAGATGTAGAAGGCGACGCTGTCCGGGCCATGTTCGGCGATGGTCTCTGCGAATACGTTGGCCGCGTGGTCCAGCGCGGCGTCCCAATCCGAGCGTGCCCGGGCCAGCCCCTTGGCCAGCCGCAGTTCCGGATAGTGCGCGCGGGCGTCCAGGTCGCCGGTCAGGTGCAGGGTCGCACCCTTGCTGCACAGCTTGCCGAAGTTGGCGGGATGGTTCGGGTCGCCGGCGACATCGAAAATGCGCTCGCCGTCGTGCTCGATCAGTACGCCGCAGCCCACGCCGCAGTAGCAGCAGGTCGAAGCGGTTGTCTGGCGCATGGCGTCGGTTCCTAGGAAGTGTGGCTTCGTAGGGTGGGCTTTAGCCCACCGTTATTTATTGGTACAGCGGTGCATCGTTGCCCGAGCTCGCGTCCTTCGGGGAACCCTGCGGTGTTCGGGCCAGTTCATAGGGTGGGCTGCAGCCCACCCTATGATTTGGGGGCGCCGTTGTCGGGTAGGGTGGGCCGGGCGGCGCTCCGCTTTAGCCACCTGTCTGGCTGTTAAGCGAAAGCAATACGCGGCCGTTCTCGATGCGCGCTTCGTGTCGATGTGCGCAGCCCACATCCGGCGCCACGGCTTCGCCGCTGTCGAGATTGATCTGCCAGTTGTGCAGCGGGCAGGCGACCTGCTTGCCGAAGACGATGCCCTGGGACAGCGGGCCGCCCTTGTGCGGGCAGCGGTCGTCCAGTGCGAACACCTGATCGTCGGCGGTGCGGAAGACCGCGATGTCACCCTTCGGCCCGGCGACGATGCGTGCGCCAAGTGGGTTGATCTCATCCAGGGAGCAGATGTCGAACCATTTCATGGTTGTTTCCTCGCAATTCGGTTGATCAAGCAGCTTTCCGGTAGCGGCGAATCGTCACGCGGGCTCGATCTGGGCCAACTGAATGGTTTCGTATTCTTTCTTCAGCGATTGCTCGGCGATGGCCTTCTTCCAGCCATCGCCCTCGAAACTCAGCGAGAACATCAGCCGCTGGGCCAGTGCCTTGCGCCGGGTTTCGTCTTCCAGAACTATTTTCTTGATGTATTCCAAGCCGACGCGCTGCATGTAGTGCACGGTGCGTTCGAGGTAGAAGCCTTCCTCGCGGTAGAGCTGGAGAAAGGCGAAGCTGTATTCGGCGACTTCCTCGGCGGTCTTGACCTTGACGAAAAACTCGCCGGCCTCGGTCTTGATGCCGCCGTTGCCACCGACGTACAGCTCCCAGCCGGAATCGACGCCGATGATGCCGACGTCCTTGATACCGGATTCGGCGCAGTTGCGCGGGCAGGCGGAGACGGCCAGCTTGACCTTGTGCGGCGAGTACATGCCGAACAGTGCCTTCTCCAGATCGATGCCCAGCCCGGTCGAATTCTGAGTGCCGAAACGGCAGAACTCCTTGCCGACGCAGGTCTTTACCGTACGGATGGATTTGCCGTAGGCGTGGCCATCGGGCATGTCCAGGTCCTTCCAGACGTTCGGCAGGTCGTCCTTCTTGATGCCCAGCAGATCGATGCGCTGTCCGCCGGTCACCTTCACCATCGGCACCTGGTACTTGTCGGCAACGTCAGCGATGCGGCGCAGCTCGGCGGCATTGGTCACGCCGCCGAACATCCGCGGAATGACCGAGTAGGTCCCGTCCTTCTGGATATTGGCGTGGGCGCGCTCGTTGATGAAGCGCGACTGAGGATCGTCCTTGGCTTCGCCGGGCCATGAAGAGATCAGGTAGTAGTTCAGAGCCGGGCGGCAGGTGGCGCAGCCGTTGGGCGTGCGCCAGTTCAGGTAGCTCATCACCGCCGGGATGCTGATCAGGTGTTCGTCGACAATGGCTTTGCGCACCTGGCCGTGGTTCAGGTCACTGCAGCCGCAGATGGCTTTTTCACTTTTCGGCTTCACATCCGCGGCGCCGCCGACGGTGCTCATCAGGATCTGTTCCACCAGCCCGGCGCAGGAGCCACAGGAGCTGGCGGCCTTGGTGTGCTTTTTCACATCGTCGACGGAGAACAGCCCGTGCTCCTGTATCGCCTTGACGATGGTGCCTTTGCACACGCCATTGCAGCCGCAGACCTCCATGCTGTCGGGCATCGCCATGGCCTTGTTCTGGCCCTGGTGACCGGTGTCGCCGATGGCTCCTTCGCCGAACATGAGGTGGTCGCGGATCTCGCTGACGTTATGGCCCTCGCGCACCTGACGGAAGTACCAGCCACCATCGGCGGTGTCGCCGTACAGGCAGGCGCCGACGAGGATGTTGTCCTTGATCACCAGCTTCTTGTACACGCCGCCGATAGGGTCGGAGAGGGTGATGGTTTCGGTGCCTTCACCGCCGAGGAAATCGCCCGCGGAGAATAGGTCGATGCCGGTGACTTTCAGCTTGGTCGACGTCACCGAGCCCAGGTAGCGCGAGAAACCCAGCATCGCCAGATGGTTTGCGCAGACTTTGGCCTGCTCGAACAGCGGCGCCACCAGGCCGTAGGCGGTGCCTCGATGGTTGGCGCATTCGCCGACGGCATAGACGCGCGGGTCGTAGGTCTGCAGGGTGTCGTTGACCAGGATGCCGCGGTTGCAGGGTATTCCAGACTTTTCAGCGAGTTCGCTGTTGGGACGGATGCCTGCGGCCATCACCACTAGATCCGCGTCGATCACTTCGTCATCGGCGAAGCGCACGGCTCGTACGCGGCCCTCATCGTTGCCGATCAGCTCGGCGGTCTGCTTCTGCATCTTGAAGTTGAGGCCACGGGCTTCCAGTGCCTGCTGCAGCAGGGTGCCGGCTGTCTTGTCGAGTTGGCGCTCCATCGGCCATTCGCCGATATGCACTACGGTGACCTCCATGCCGCGCAGCTTCAGGCCATTGGCCGCTTCCAGTCCGAGCAAGCCACCGCCGATGACCACGGCGTGTTTGTGGGTCTTGGCGGTGTCCATCATCTTCTGGGTGTCAGCAATGTCGCGGTAGCCGATCACGCCGTCGAGCTGGTTGCCCGGGATCGGCAAGATGAAGGGGTTCGAGCCGGTGGCGATCAGCAGGCGGTCGTACTCGGCCTCGCTGCCGTCTTCGGCGATCACGCGGCGCTTGGCGCGGTCGATCTCGACCACCTTGCGGTTGAGCATCAGACGAATGTTGTTTTCGGCGTACCAGCTGAGGTCGTTGAGCACGATCTCCTCGAAGGTCTGCTCACCGGCCAGCACGGGGGAAAGCAGGATGCGGTTGTAGTTCGGATGGGGCTCAGCACCGAACACGGTGATGTCGTAGAGCTCAGGGGCGAGCTTGAGCAGCTCTTCAAGGGTGCGAACCCCGGCCATGCCATTGCCAATCATCACCAGCTTGAGTTTCTTCATGCTGTTCTCCGTGCCGGGCCGGCGCGCTGAATGCTGTCGGGCCATGCCGTTGAAATATCCAACAACGAAAAAGGCGTCCCACTGATCTCCCAGTGAGGACGCCTTTGTCCTTGTTTTCCGTATTCGGAGCCTGACCCTCCACGTTGAAGGTCCGGCTTGATGTAAGCCTGACAATGCAGAGGCTGTGCCAACCTGATCGCGGTTCAGCGGCTGGCCGCGGTCAGCCGTAGCGCGCATGTCGCCCTGCGCGACGTCTTCGTCGCGCAGCCCAGCACTGACGGGCGCCTGGCACGGAGCGAACCGGTACAGGCGCACGTAATGCTGCGCTGTCTTATCGTTTCGCCAAGCCTGCGCAACCGGGCCGAAGCGACTTGCAGCTGCACCCCTATATAGCAAGCTGCGCAGTACTGGTGCGTCGGTGGACTGCTGCGAGTCTTTTTGGTGGGCTGAAGCCCACCCTACGCAATGAGGCCGTGTGTCGTGACGGCTCTTGGTGGTTGAGACCCGTAGGTGAACCGGGTGGCAGCTCCGCTGCACCCGTAGGGTGGGCTTCAGCCCACCATTACGGAGGAGGTCGCGGGCTGCATGGCGAAATTGACCGTTGACAGCCGCCGGCCCGCTTTTCTATTGTTTCGCCCATGCGCCGATTTAGTCAGCTACTTGCGGGGCGCCTGGAGCCAAGGCTTCGAAATACCGCTAAAGCGCTGGTTCGGTGTCGCCTCCCACCGCTGCCCAGCGGAATTCTCGAGGCGGGACTTCTCCCAATGAATGCACTGCAACGCGCCCCTCTACGTTTGGCCCCTATCACCAGTGGGCTTGTCCGCAGCAACCCGAAAATCCTCCTTGGCGGTAGCCATCAACCTTCGTTGTTACGTTATCTAGACGGCTGGCCGAAGCGCTGGGGCAGGCCGCGTGCCTTTCAGGTTCAGTTCACCGGGGTCGATGAGTCGCTGGCGCACTTTGCATCGAACAGTTTCGATATGGCCGTGATCCAGGCGCCGAGCGCTGAACGTCTCGAAGACTGCGTGCGGCAACTGACGCGTGTGGCCCGGCAAGGTTTGATCGTCCGGCGCGTGTCGGTCTGATCGCAAGGTGATTGGTTAGCTGCCTTTCGCCAACCAGACCACCAGCATCAGATTTAGCAGCAGTGAAATCAGGGCCAGCCCACGCCAGACCTTCAGCGGTTCGCGTTCCAGCAGCGGTAGTGTTGCCGTGTTGCTGGCCAGCCGCTCCCCCTGTTCCAAGGTCAGCAGCCATTCCTCCGCGGTTTCGAAGCGCTGCGAGGGGTCAACCGCGACGGCGCGCCTGAGCATGTCATCCAGCCACTGGGGCAGATCAGGGCGATACCGGTTTGCTGGCACAGGGCTGCCGAAACGGGGCCGCTGGAAAGCCTCGACTTCGCCGTAGGGAAAACGGCCGGTCAGCAGGAAGTAGAGGGTGACGCCTGCCGCATAGAGGTCCTGCTCCCGGCTCGGCGCTTCGCCGCTAAAGGCCTCGGGCGCGATATAGCTTGGGGTGCCCGGAAGATGATGCGGCAGGTCACGGGACAGACCTGGGCAATAGGCGAGGCCGAAATCCAGCAGGCGCAACTCGCGGTTGTCATCCAGATGCAGATTCTCGGGCTTGATATCGCGGTGCAGGATGTTGCGCCGGTGCAGCATGCCCAATGCTCGGACCAGGCATGGGGCCATCTGCAGCCAATCGGTCAGTGCCATCGGGCCCTGTTGAGTGAATTGCTGGGCGAGGGTCTGGCCACGGTATTCACGCTGCACGTAGTACAGGTGCTGGCGCTGGGGCAGTCCGTGGACTTCGGGAAAGGCACGGCCGGCGACGCGGCGCAGAAACCACTCTTCCTGCAGCAGGGCTGGCCCGGCTTCGGGTTCATCGTCGCGGCTGGGCGGCAGCGTTTTCAGCAACCAGGGCTGACCCTGCTGATCACTCACGCGGTAGACCAGCGACTGGCGCGACTCGGCCAGCAGCGAGTCGACGGCCCAGCCTTCGAACACCTGTCCGGGGCGTAGCTTGGGTGGCAACGGCCAATCTGCAAGCTGTGCGAGCGAATCGGCTAGTGCCGCTTCCGGCAGTTCGTCGACCCGCAGCAGCAGGGCGCTGGCGTTGTCCTGGCTGCCGGTCTGGTGGGCTAGATGGACCAGTGTTCTGGCCGCGCCGGACAGATCAGGTTCGGCGCTGAGCACATTCCGGATATCGCCTTCGGTAATGCTGGCCCAGACACCATCACTCAGCAGCAAAAAGGATTCGCCGAGGCGCAGCTCGCCGTCGAGGTAATCCACCACCAGATGCTGGTCCAGGCCCATGGCACGCTTGAGCACGTGCTGCATGTTCGGCTGTTCCCATACGTGGTCTTCACTGAGCCGCTGCAGCTCGCCATCGAGCCAGCGATAGGCGCGACAGTCACCAACATGGGCGAGGGTGAAGCGACGGCCGCGCAGCACCAACGCGGTCATTGTGGTCAGCAGCGGTTGCCCACCCCCGTTGGCCTGCAGCCAGCGGTTGTGAGCAACCAGCAGTCGATCGAGAGATTGCGCCACGGTCCAGGTCTCCGGCGTGGCGTAGTAATCGGTGGCCAGCGCCTGCAAGGTCGCGCGTGCCGCCAGGCCGCCATCGGCGCACTGGCTGACGCCGTCCGCAATCGCAAACAGCGCGCCCTTGCTTGCGGCGAGCCCGGGGGTTGGCGTGACGATCCGCAGCGCGTCCTGATTTTCCTCACGGGGGCCGGTTGCGGTGGCTTCGCCAAACGACAGCTGCAACGGCATGAGGCAATGCTCCGATGGGGCTAAGCGGGAATGGACGGCGAAGGCAGGCCCTATGGCCTGCCTTGTGGTTAGCGTATTCGAACTCAGACGCGTGCGGCGGTCATCGCGGCGGAACCCCAGGTGGTCCTCCAGCGACGCTTCACGCCATAGAGCCCGAACCACGCCAGCGCACCGAGGCTGGCGAACAGCCACAGACCCATCTGGTAGTCACCGGTGGCCTGCTTGACTGCACCCAGACCGGCGGTCAGCAGGAAGCCACCGATACCACCGGCCATCCCGACCAGTCCGGTCATCACGCCGATTTCCTTGTTGAATCGCTGTGGCACCAGCTGGAACACCGCGCCGTTACCTGCGCCAAGGCTGAGCATGGCAACGACGAACAGCGCCAGCGCCGCCGTCGAGCTTGGCAGGTTGAAGCCGACCACGAACAGGCACGCCGCGGCGACGGTGTACATCACCAGCAGCGAGCGAATACCGCCGATGCGGTCCGCCAGTGCACCGCCCAACGGGCGCAGCAGGCTGCCGGCAAAGACGCAAGCCGCGGTGTAGTAGCCGGCCTTGACCGGATCGAAGGCGTACTGATCGTGGAAATAGCCGGGTAGGGTGCTGGCCAGGCCAAGGAAGCCGCCGAAGGTCACGCTGTAGAAGAACATGAACCACCAGCTGTCGCGATCACCAAGCGCCTTCATGTAATCGGCGAAGGACTTCGGCGCAGGGCGGTTCGGCGCATTCTTGGCGAGCGAGGCAAAGATGATCAGCGTCAGCACCAGGGGAATCAGTGCCAGACCGAACACGTTGCTCCAGCCGAACATCGTGGCCAGTACCGGTGCGAACAGCGCCGCGAGCACCGTGCCGGAGTTGCCTGCACCGGCAATGCCCATGGCCTTGCCCTGATGCTGCGGCGGATACCACTGCGAGGCCAGGGGTAGCGCCACGGCGAACGAAGCGCCGGCCATGCCGAGGAACAGGCCGAGCAGCAGCGCTTGCTCATAGCTGTGAATGCCATGCAGCCAGGCGATGAACAAGGCGGCGATCACCACGACCTGGCCGAACAACCCAGCGGTCTTCGGCGAGGTGCGATCGGCGAGCATGCCCAGCACCAGTCTGAGCACGGCGCCGGAGAGAATGGGTGTGGCGACCATGAAGGCACGCTGTTGCGTAGTCAGCCCCAGGTCGGCGGCGATCTGCACGCCCATGGGGCCGAGCACGTACCAGACCATGAAACTCAAGTCGAAATAGAGAAAGGCGGAGAACAGTGTCGGGGTGTGGCCGGCTTTCCAGAAACTGGTATTCATCGGGTAGGCTCCAGGCATTCATCTAGTGCAAAAGAGGCCGCCCCAGCTTCGAGGCGAAAACAAAAAGGCGCCGCACCACGCCTGCCGGAGCAGGAATGTTGCGACGCCTTTGTCTTAATGTGGAGACCGCCGTTGGCCTACCGTGCCGAGAGCCAAGCACCTAGCGTGCCAGTCTGCTGCCGGCCGCGTTTTACGCAGCAGTGATGCTGGGCACGGACAACCGGACGTCGTCGGCTGCACAACCGTTGTGCGATGAGCGCCATTTCGGGGCAGTGCTTTGGTGAATGTCTTTATCCTCTCGGTGGCTGCTAGGCTTGGCCTGCAAAGCTTTGAGGAGTGATCGATGCCCGTTATTGCCACCCTGACCCTGAACCCGGCAATGGATCTGTCCGTCAGCACTGCGCGGGTGACCAGCACCGAGAAGTTGCGCTGCTCGCTGCCGCGGCATGACCCGGGCGGCGGAGGGATCAATGTCGCGCGGGTGGTCGATACGCTGGGGGGCGATGCGGTGGCCATCTATCCCGCAGGCGGTCCGTTCGGTGATCTGCTCACGCGTGCGCTGGATCAGCTGGGCCTGGCGCACCGCCCCGTTCCGATCGTTGGCGACACGCGTGAAAGTTTCACGGTGGACGAATTCGAGACTGGGCTGCAGTACCGTTTCGTGCTGCCTGGTCCTTCCTTGTCCTCAGATGAGCTGACCCGCTGCCTCGACGTATTGGCCTCGCTGGATCCAGCGCCGAGGTATCTGGTGCTGAGCGGGAGCTTTCCGCCGGGTGTGACGCTTACGTTCTACGATGATCTGCTCAGACTGACGCGACGCATCGGTGCCAGGCTGGTCGTCGACCTGTCCGGCGAGCCCCTGGCCTACGCTGCCCGCCGGGGCGGTGCATACCTGCTGAAACCGAGCCTCAACGAGCTGTCGACTCTGGTGGGTCGCGCGATCACGAGCGAAGTGGAACAGGAGCAAGCGCTACGCGGCCTGATGGCGAACGGTTGTGCGCAAATAATTGTGCTCTCGCTGGGCGCGGAAGGGGCGCTGGTGGCCTATGGCGAGCAGCTACACCGGCTGCGCTCGCCACAGGTCCCAGTCGTCAGTGCGGTGGGCGCCGGCGACAGTATGCTCGGTGCCATTGTGCTGGCGCTGGCCGAGGGGCGCGGCATTGATGAGGCTGCGCGCTTCGGTATCGCCGCCGGGAGCGCAACCGTGATGCGCCCCGGTACCGAACTCTGCCATCGCGAGGATGTGCAGCGACTGCTGCAGCTCGGCGATGGCGAATGTTGGGCTAATTGATCCGGTTGACCCGCGGGAATTTCGCGGCAAATGCGTCAGGCATGGCGACGACACGGCTTTGCGAATAGTCGTAAAAAACGAAGCCGGATTTGGCCATGGCAATCAGGGTGCCATCGGCCGGCCGGGTAATACGGAAGGTGATGTCGCCGCCGTACTTGTTGAAATCCATGACGCCGACCTCGAACAACAAGGCATCCCGTGCATGGGCTTCGGCTTTGTAGGTGGTGGCCAGGTCGGTGACGATAATTCCACCACCGTCCTTGTTGGTCTCTGCGATGCCATAGGCAAACAGGAAGCGCGCGCGGGCCTCTGAAATCATCGAGATCATCGAGTCGTTCGCCAGATGGTTGCCGGCGTTGATATCGGTGATACGTACCGTCAGTTGGGTGGTGAAACAGAACTGGTCTTCTGGGAACTGCAGGGTCAGACGGGCCATGGTGCTCTCGTGGACTGGATGCGTGGCGCCGGTTCAGCGCAACGTGCGGGACGCGGATTGTACGCGTCCGCCGAGCAGGCCCAAGTCCGACAATCGTCTCAAGTGGCTGCGCCCTTTGCTGTCATACCCATTAAGCGATGCTATGGCGAATACCCTGCAGGCGCTCATCAATAATCGGCGTGATCAACGCGTAGCATTCGGCCGGCGCGAGGCTGATGCGCGGCGCATTGATCAGGTTCTGCTCCAGGTGTTCGATGAGGCTGCTCAGCGTCTTGCCGCCAATCGGGTCGGCCAGTCGCTGGCACAGGTAACGCATCTGGATCTGCATATCCAGCGGGCAGGTGTCGAAATTGGCCGCACGCACCGCGAGGCCGCGCAACCGGCCAAGGTCTTCCAGTGCGCGGCAGGCTTCGCATAGGCCGGTGACCTGTGGATTGCCCTGGTAGGCCAGGCGCAGCTCCAGTACGTGAATGCTCTCGAGCACCTGTTCGATGAGGATGCAGTGCGGCTCGAAGTCGGCCGGGTTCTGGCGAACCTGCTGCCACAGCGCGCGCATCGCGGGGCGGTTTTCGTCGCCATTCCATTCCTGCCAGAGCCGGTCGAGACGGCCAGCCACTTCCAGGCGCTGCGTTGCTGCCGAGGCATTGCGCTGACCACCGAGGCCACGATGTTTCTGGATGAACTGTAGAACTTCCAGCGCCTGCTGCAGCGCCTGGACGTCGGTGGTGCTGATTCGCTTGCGATGCCGCTCGGCCGCGACGCGGCTCAGATGGTTGCCAAGCAGGACCAGGCAGGCGGCCAGGGTCAGGGCGATTGATACTTCCATGGTCAGGCTTCCGTACGGCTGAGGCGGGTGAGATAGAGGGTCAGGCTGTGCAGTTCTTCGGCCTGGGCGCGCTGCTGATCGACGCCTGTTTCGACGTGCTCGAGCTGGACGCGAAGCAGGTGATTGCTGTTGCGCTGTTCGTCGAGGGCCGCATGCAAATGGTCGAGTTCGGCCAGGCTCTGCTGACTGCGTCGCGCCAACTGATCGAGTTCGGTCGCCAGCGCGCTGCTCTGCTGGCCGCTTTGCTCGAGCAACTGCTGATGCTGAACGACCTCGACTTCCACACGGCGGACAGCAGCGCCTGTGGTTGCAACCACACGGGTGATGTCCTGAGCGGCCCGGTCGCTGGTCAGCGCCAACTGACGAACCTCGTCAGCGACGACTGCAAAGCCGCGGCCATGCTCGCCGGCGCGCGCGGCTTCGATCGAGGCATTCAAGGCGAGCAGCTGGGTTTGTTTGGCGACGTTCTGGATGCTTAACGCGGCGTTGCCCACCGCGGCGGTGTCCAGAAGCAGCTGGCCGACCGCATCGGCGGTGCGTTGCATGCTTTCGCGGACATCGCTCATCGAATGGCTGACAGTCAGAGCGCTGTCGCGACCGGCCTGGCTGTCACGATGGGTTTCGGCAAAGGCCTGCATGGCTTGCTGGCCCAGCGTGTCGACACGCGCGAGGTTGTCGCTCAGCGCTTTGCTGGCGTCACTGATTGCCAGGACGCGCTGACCCTGGTCGATGCTGCTGTGCTCGGCTGCACCGGCCATGCGCTCCAGGGCATCGCTGGCGAATTGCACCTCGCTGCGCAGACGTTCGCTGCGCAGCGACTGGGCACTGAAAGCAGCAACCAGATCCTCGCGCGGCTCGCTGAGGTGCTGTTGCCGGCCAAGCAGCCTCAACAGGTGGTCGCTATGACGCTGGCTTGCGCGCCGTTTGCGCTGTTGGCTGAGTTGCATGCCTCCGGCAAGGCAACCGAGCATCAGCGACAGCAGCGGCTGCTGCCAGAGGGCTGCGAGACAGGCGCCCGCCCAGGCCGCAAGCAGCAGCCAGTCCAGGTGCTGGCTTACCGCAGTGCCTGGCTCGGCTTTGAAGGCTTCTGTCGTCTGGCTGGTCCCGATCAATGCTCTGTCCATGTCGTTGATTCCGGTTCGATTTGCTGAGGGCTGTGCGAGCTCGAACTGAACACGCTTCGCGAGCAACTTCGTTGATACGAAAAGTGTCGGTACGGCGCGCCATGCAAGGCAAAACTGAGCCGTGTGGTGGTCATGCCGCGGGCCGCTGCTGGCGTTGGTAGAGGAACTCGAGGACTTGCGCGCGGTAAGCGTGGTACTGAGCGTCGTGTGCCAACGTCATGCGGTCGCGTGGATGCGGGAGATCAACGCGCAGGATGTCGCCGATGGTGGCCGAGGGGCCATTGGTCATCATCACGATACGGTCGGAGAGCAGGACGGCCTCGTCGACGTCATGGGTGATCATGATCACCGTGTTACCGAGGTCGGAGTGGATCTCCATCAGCGAGTCCTGCAGGTGCGCACGAGTCAGCGCATCGAGCGCGCCGAAGGGCTCGTCCATCAGCAGTACCTTGGGCTGCATGGCCAGTGCGCGGGCAATGCCGATGCGCTGCTTCATGCCGCCGGAGATCTCGCTGGGGCGCTTGTCGCGGGCGTGGGTCATGTGCACCAGTTCGAGGTTGTGCTCGATCCAGTCGCGCATTTCACGTCTGTTCTTCTGGCCCTTGAAGACCTGGCGCACCGCCAGTTCGACGTTCTCATAGCAGGAAAGCCAGGGCAGCAAGCTGTGGTTCTGGAACACCACAGCGCGCTCCGGGCCGGGCTCGTTGACCTCTCGGCCGTCGAGGATCACGCCGCCGGTGGTGGCCTGATAGAGGCCAGCGACGATATTCAGCACCGTCGACTTGCCGCAGCCGGAGTGACCGATCAGCGAAACGAATTCGCCTTTGGCGATGCGCAGATTGACGTTCTGCAGGGCGCAGTAGAGGCCCTTGTCGGTGGGGAAGCTGATACCGACGCCGGTGAGTTCGAGATGGGTAGGGTTCATCGTGGTTTCCTCAGCGCAGGTCTGCGTTTTTGTCCCAGCTCACGCGGCGCTGGAGCATCAGCATGATGCGATCCAGGGCGAAGCCGATCAGGCCGATGACGATCACCGCGACCATGATTCGGCCGAGGGAGTTGGAGCTGCCGTTCTGGAACTCGTCCCAGATGAATTTACCGAGGCCGGGGTTCTGCGCCAGCATTTCCGCGGCGATCAGCACCATCCAGCCGGTCGCCAGCGACAGCCGCAGGCCGGTGAAAATCATAGGGATGGCGGCGGGCAGGACGATGCGGCGCACATGGCTCAGCGGCGACAGGCGCAGCACGCGGCTGACGTTTTGCAGATCCTTGTCGAGGTTGGCGACGCCGACGGTGGTGTTGATCACCGTTGGCCACAGGCAACACAGGGCGACGGTCAGCGCCGAGGTGACGAAGGACTTCGCCATCAACGGGTCCTCACTGACATAGACGGCGCTGACCACCATGGTCACCAGCGGCAGCCAGGCCAGCGGCGACACCGGCTTGAAGATCTGGATCAGCGGGTTCATCGCGCTGTACACCGTCTTGCTCAGCCCGCAGACGATGCCCAGCGGCACGGCTATCAGCGAGGCAATGGCAAAGCCGGTCATCACCGTGTAGAGGCTGGTGAAGATCTGCTCGAAGAAGGTCGGCTTGCCGGTGTAAGAGCGAATCTTCACCTCGGCGTCCGGGTTCTTCGCCAGCTTGGCGGCGTTGCGTTCCTCTTGGCGCTGGTAGAAGGCATCGGCTTTCTCCCGCGACTGGACATGGGCATCGACCAGCCCGTTGAACTGCTCGGCTACCTGGCTGGGCCCTGGAAACTGGCCGAGGCTAGTCTGGATATTGGTCGCCACCAGCTGCCAGAACAGCAGGAAGGCCAGAATGCCCACCAGCGGCATGATTACCTGCGGTAGCCAGCGCTTGAGCCGGGCCTGGCGGCCGGCCTCGAGCGTTTGCTTGATGTTTTTTGCGACGGCTGGATTGCTCATCGACGTGTCCTCTCCGGGTATCGGGAGCCGCAACGGCTCCCTGGTGGCGGGATCAGAGGGTGGTATCGCCTTTCAGGCCGATCGCGAACTGTTCGAGATAGGCGTTGGGCGTGTGTCCGTCGTAGGTGATGCCATCAATGGTGTCGGCCAGCGGCTCGCGGACGCCGTCTTCATCGGCTGCGGGAAAGTCGTCCGCAGTGAGCAGGCCGTCTTCGATCAGCGCGGCGGCGGCTTCGCGGTAAATGTCGGGGCGATAAACCTGCTTGGCGGTCTCCAGATACCAGCTGTCCGGCTTGGCTTCGGCGATCTGGCCCCAGCGGCGCATCTGCGTCAGGTACCAGATGGCGTCGGAGTAGTAGGGGTAGGTGGCGTGATAGCGGAAGAAGACGTTGAAGTCCGGTACCTCGCGCTTGTCGCCTTTTTCGAACTCGAAGGTGCCGGTCATGGAATTGGCGATGACCTTGGCATCGGCACCCACGTACTCGGGCCGCGCGAGAATCTCCACCGCTTCCTGGCGGTTGGCGTTGTTGTTTTCATCAAGCCACTTGCCGGCTCGGATCAGCGCCTTGACCAGCCGTTTGTGAGTTTCCGGGTTGGCTTCGGCCCAGGCCTTGGAGACGCCGAAGACCTTCTCCGACATGTTCTTGCGGATCGCGTAGTCGGCCACTACCGGCACGCCGATACCCTTGAACACCGCCTGCTGGTTCCACGGCTCGCCAACGCTGTAGCCATGGATGGTGCCGGCTTCCATGGTCGAAGGCATCTGTGGCGGCGGAGTGACCGAGAGCAATGCCTGGGCATCGATCTGGCCGCTGATGTCGCCCTTGTTCGGTGCGTAGTAGCCGGGATGAATGCCGCCAGCGGCGAGCCAGTAGCGCAGCTCGTAATTGTGGGTGGAGACCGGGAACACCATGCCCAGGTTGAACGACTTGCCGCTGGCGTTGAGCTGCTCGATCACAGGTTTCAGCGCGTCGGCCTTGATCGGGTGCTGCGGTTTGCCATCGACCATCGGCACGTTGGGCTTCATTTGCTCCCAGACGGCGTTAGACATCGTGATGGCATTGCCATTGAGGTCCATGGTGAAGGCCGTAATGATGTCGGCCTTGGTGCCAAAGCCGATGGTGGCGCCGATCGGCTGGCCAGAGAGCATGTGCGCGCCGTCCAGCTCGCCATCGATCACGCGGTCCAGCAGCACCTTCCAGTTGGCTTGAGCTTCGAGCGTGACATAGAGCCCTTCATCTTCGAAAAAGCCCTTTTCGTAGGCGATGGCAAGGGGCGCCATGTCAGTGAGCTTGATGAAGCCAAGCTTCAGCTCTTCTTTCTCCGGTTCGGCAGCCCAGGCGGTCATCGGTACCAATTGCAGCAGGGCAGAGCATCCGAGGCTGGCAACCAGTGTTTTCAGCAGCGTACGGCGAGTCTTGCGCATGATTCTTCCCTCAATCGCGAAACGAAAAAAAGGCGTAACGGACGCACCCTCTGCATGAGCAGAGCGAGCACCGTTGACGCCTTTGTCAATTCGTCCCGATCACCGCCGTTGGCGACCCGAAGACGTGGTACTGGAGGGATTGCAAGGGGCTTGCCAGTTCGCGCAATGCCGGGATTTGCAGCGGCTAAAAATAAAAAAGCTACATCAATACAATGGCTTGCGTATCGAGCGAGTCATGGGCAGGTTGCCGCGGTCTCGGCACGCTGCAACTCGGTTCGGCGCGATAGGCGTGCAGCCAGCGCACCCCTTGGCTCCGTTTTGGTTCGTTTGAACGGAGCGCAGGCGTGCTGCTCATGAGGCGAAAAGTGGGCTTGGCTGTCTAGGCGTTGTTGCGGGGGCGAGGGCAGTACGGTTCGGCCCAGAACCGCGTGGTTTGAGAAGCGAACAAATCCGCTACGAGGGACGCATTGTGCAAGCCTCAGCACTGGGCCCTTACCTGACACCTGGCATGGTCTTGAACGGCCGAATGTATCCGGCCATTTGGCTAGGCTAACGCTAGGAGAGGGCCGAAACGCCGCCGCAGGTTACTGCCCCAGCAGGTCGTTCATCGCAATGATCTGTTCAGCCACCTGAATCAGCTTTTGCTGGCGGCTCATGGCCTGGCGGCGCATCAGGGTGTAGGCCTCTTCCTCGTTGCAGCTGCGCATCTTCATCAGCATGCCCTTGGCGAGTTCGATGCGCTTGCGCTCGACCAGTTGCTGGTCGCGCGCGTGCAGTTGCGCACGGATCGCCTGGTCACTTTCGAAGCGGGCCATGGCCACGTCGAGGATCGGTTTCAGGCGCTGGGCCTGGATGCCTTCAACGATATAGGCGCTGACGCCGGCGCGGATGGCCTGGCGCATCGCGTTGGGGTTGTTGTCGTCGGTGAACATGACGATCGGACGGGGCTGGTCACGGCTGACCATCACCACTTGCTCCATTACGTCGCGGCCGGGGGAGTCGGTGTCGATCAGCACCACATCCGGGCGAATCGCCTCGACCCGTTCGGGCAGGTCGATGGTCAGACCGGATTCCTCTATCACCTCGAATCCGGCTTCGATCAGAGCGCTGCGCAAGCGGCCGACCTTGCGTGGGGTATCGTCGATCAGGAGAACGCGAAGCATGACAGTCTCCCTTTTCAAGGCTTGGGGCGCAGTGCGGTATCAGCCAGTGCATGCAACGCGAAGCTGCGTGCGTAACCCGCAGGATCGCTGCCATCCCAGCGACTGCCGTCCATGAGAATGGCGTTGCGCATGGGTGAGTCGGGCACAGGGATGTTCAAGGCAGTTGCCGCGTCACGGTAGAGGCTGGTCTGCTGCACGCTTTGCGCCACGGCGAGATAATCCGGATCTTCACGCAGCAGGCCCCAACGGCGTAGCTGAGTCATGAACCAGAGGCCGTCGGAGTGGTAGGGCATGTTCACTTCGCCGTTGCCAAAGAAGCGCAGCGGGTGCTTGTCCAGCCAGGCATGGCCGAGGCCGTCTTCATATTGACCGAGAAAGCGGGGCTCGATGGCCGCAACGGGCGCATCGACATAGTCGCTACCGGCGATCAGCTGCGCGGTGCTGCGGCGGTTTTCCTGGCTCTCGTCTATGAAACGGCTGGCCTCTAGGATGGCCATGACCAGCGCACGGGCGGTATTGGGGTACTGATCGACGAATTCGCGCGTGCAGCCGAGCACTTTTTCCGGATGGTCCGGCCAGATCGATTGGCTGGTCGCGATGGTGAAGCCCATGTCTTCTTCAATGGCCTGCGCGCCCCAGGGCTCGCCGGCGCAGAAGCCATCGATGCGACGCGCCCGTAAATGGGCCACCATCAGGGATGGCGGCACCACCAGCGTGCGCACGTCGGCCAGCGGGTGAATGCCGTAGGCGGCCAGCCAGTAGTAGAGCCAGAGCGCATGAGTACCGGTTGGAAATGTCTGCGCGAGGGTGAGTTTTGCACCACTCTGGCGCACGCATTTGCCGAGCGCATCGGGATCGGTCACGCCGGCGGCCTTCAGCTCACGGGAGAGGCTGATGCTCTGACCGTTTTGCGCCAGCCCCATCAACACCGCCATGTCCTTCGGTGCACCGCCTCCGATGCCCAGATGCACGGCGTATATCAGCCCGTAAAGCCCATGAGCGGCATCCAGTTCGCCTTCGACGAGTTTGTCTCGCACGCTGGACCAGGAACTCTGCCGTTGCAGGTTGAGCGTGAGGCCGTAGGGCTGGGCAAAGCCCTGGGTGGCGGCGACGATCAGTGATGCAGCATCGGTCAACGCCATGAAACCAAGGTTCACGACATGCTTTTCTGGCGCGTCGCTGCCGGCGACCCAGGCTTTGGCGTCAGGACGGAGCGAAGGGGTGGGGTCGGTCATGCTGAGGGGAACCTTTGCCATGCGAAGCGCACACCGTCCGGAAGGGGTTCGGTGCGAGCCGGGATACCTGACTCAGGTTTAGCAAGCCACATGCCAAGCGCAGGACACGACGCGTCTATCTACTCGCTACTTGGCGCACGAACCAGCGGCAGCGGCGAATGGACTGGTCGTAACCCCGGAACTGGGACCCCCAATTCAGCGCGGGTACAACGGCGGCAGTGCGCTGGCTTCCCGTTCTGCATCGCCAGCCTGTCTTGCCGGCAGGCTCTGAATGGCCTGCCACAAGGCTTCGCCTTGCCAGCGTTGACCGGTCTCGCTGTACAGCGCACCGTTTAGCCCGTCGAGTGCGTCGGACAGCGGCTCGAAGCGCGCCGCCATATCGGCCAGCGTCTCGGGCTGCTGACGCGCCCAGGCATCAAGTGCATGGCGGGTAGCCTGAGTGTCATTGGCCAGGCAGGCCCGTTTCAGGTCATCGAGCAGGCTGCGCGGGGTCGGGCCGGTCTGCACGGTGCGGATCACCGCAGGTTGGCTACGCGCATGTAGCCACAGGCCAAAGCCGAGCAGGGTGGTCAGCGCCAGCAAGGCGCTGCTCAGCTGCCAGGGCCACAGCCGACGCGCTTCACGCTGTTCAGGCACGTCTGGTGCGTCGATGGCGGGCTGTTGAAGGTTCGGGTTGTCGGCCACCAGCAGGTTCCGCCCAGGCAGAGTGCTGCGCTCCAGGCGATCGTCAAGGGTGTTCCACCAGACCACTTCAACGGGTGGGAGCTGGAAATCACCGGTGCGCGTCGCGACCAGGGCTTCGCGCTGCTCGCGACTGCCGCTGACGCCGTTGGCGGTGATTTCGTTGTTCAGGGTCGGCTGGTCGGGGTAGCTGCGCAGGCCTGGAACCTCGGTCGAGCCGATGGGTGGCAGCTGGCTACTGGTCAATCCGTCGGCTTTCAGCAAAAGGCTGCGGGTCAGGGCTTCACCCAGTTGAGCGTCCGCCGGCTCCGGACTCCAGGCTTCGACCAGCGTCAGGCTTCGGGCAGGCAGCCAGGGGACGTCGGCGGGATACTCAGCTGGCTTGGCTTTGACCGTCAACGGAATAGTGGGAGATTTCACCTGGGTCGAACGCCCGAATCTGGAGCCGTACTGATCACCGGTCGCCGGTGCGACCGTGGTGGCGCCGAACAGCTGTGCGGGGATCGTCAGCTCGCCGCTCTTCTGCGGAAACAGCGCATAGCGGATTTCGATCACGCCGTGGCGAACCCCATTGATGTCTTTTTCATAGGTGCGGGGCTCGCCCAGTCGCTCCACCAGCGCGTCGCTCATTTGCAGCGGGGACAAGGTGCTGTCGTCGTAGAGCGATACGGAATGGTAGATACGCAGGGTCAGCAGCACCTGTGCCTGCACATAGGCCACTTCCTGATCGAGGCTGGCGTCGATGAAAATCGGAGCAAGAAGATCGCTATCTCCAGCGCTGGGCTCGGTGACATGCAAGGTGATGGGTTCGCTACGGGCATCGCCGAGTTGCAGCGGCGGAATGACGACATAGCCGGTCTGCAGTGGCTGGAGCGTGACCTGCCATTGGGTTATCGCCTTCGCCTCGCCATTGGCGCCGGCAAGCTGGTTGCTCTGGCGAGTACCTGACACCTTGAAAAGCCCGTCGAGCGGCTGCAAGTCGGGCTTGCCAAAGGCGGTGCCGTCGGCCGTTTCCAGAGTGAGTTCGACCGTTTCGTCCAGGCTCAATTCGGTGCGGTCGACCCGAGCGAGCAAGGTGGCCGCGTTCGTCTGCAGGCCCAGCAGGAGCAGAAACACCAATGTCATCCAGCGCATCATCGATTCAATCCCTGCCGTTTGCGTTGTTCATAAAGAAACTTGCGCCTTAGCAGCTCGCCGGGATCGTCCGGAATCTTGCGCAGCCACTGGTTCATTGCCTGATCCTGCTCGGGATCGACAGGCACTTGCTGGGCTTGTGCGATCGGCTGGTCGGTCGCTTCTGAGTTGGACTCGGGAGGGGCCTCGTTCTGTGTTTCGCTCGACACCGCGCCCGCTTGGCTTGGCGGGGCCTGCGTCGTGGCTTGATCCGTCGAGGCAGGCGATGCGGCTGGCCCTTTGCTTCCGCGCGCCTGCATCTGCTGTGCGGTTTCAGGTGTCCGTTCTTGCGGTGTCGGCTCGTCGGGATTGGCTTCTTCCTGAGTCTGTTGCTGGCGCAGGGCCTCTTCGACTGCGGCTTTATTACGCCGCGCAACGTCCAGGCCAGGGTCCAGTTCCAAGGCTTGCTCATAAGCCTCGATGGCGGCTTTCAGCTCATCATTGCGTGCCAAGGCATTGCCGCGGTTGTAGTGGTCGGCTGCGGAGTCGCCCTGGCTGAATTGTTCCGCGGCGCCGGCAAAGTCTCCGGCCTGGTAGCGCGCATAGCCCTGCCACTGGTAATTCTTGAAGTGTTTCGCGGCTTCGTCTGGGCGAGAAGATTCCAGCAGGCGCATGCCCTGCTGATCGGGGCGCAGCCAGAGGTCGTCAAAGCTTAGAGCGCTCGCGGGTTGCGGGACGAACAGGAAGAGTGGCAAGCAGAAAAGCCAGCCCCGTCGTCCGGCACAGGCTGCAAGCAACAACAGGGGCAGTAGCAGCCAGTAGCCTTGGTCATGCCAGGTGTCGAGACGGGTGGTCTCGTCTTGCGCCACGAGCTTGCCGTTGCGTTCGAGCAAACCGAGGTTGCGCAGGTCCGCATCATCGACTCGAGCCTGCTGATAGCGCCCACCGATACGGCTGGCAAAACGCCGCATGGCAGTTTCGTCGAGCCGAGGAATGATGATGGCGCCTTTATCATCTTTAAGGAAACTGCCGTCCTCACGGGGAATCGGGGCGCCCTGTTCGGTGCCGATGCCGAGCAGGAGCAGCGACTGATCGCCGTCTTCGAGCAGTTGCTCAATTGCTGTGCGTTCTGGCGCGCTCAGGCTGCTGCCGATCAGCAGCAGGCGGCCGCGGCCGTTGGCGCCCTGCTGGAGCAGTTCGATGCCTAGCATCACCGCCAGATCAGCGCGGTAACCAGGTTCGGGCATAAGGTCGGGTTTCAATGCATCCAGAAGATTTTGCGTGGTGGCCATGTCGTTGGACAGCGGCACCAAGGTGTGAGCGCTGCCGGCGAATACCACCACCGCCGTCTGCGCGTCCTGACGGGTCTGGAGCAAATCGATGATCTTGCGTTTAGCCTGCTCGAGCCGGCTTGGGCGCACATCGGTTGCCAGCATGGCCGGGGTGGTCTCCAGCAAGATCACCAGCGGGTCCGTGCGTGACAGGCTGGGCTGCTCGACCTGTTGCCAGCTTGGCCCTAACAGCGCCAGACAGCTTAAAAGCCAGGCGGAGCCAAGCAGAAGCCAAGGGAGCTTGCTGTTACGCAGCTTGCCGCGGGTGAGCAGAACGCTATGAAAGGCTTCGGGCAACAGGCGCTGCCAGCGGCCTGTCTGGCGCTGTCGATGCCATAACCGCCACAACAGCCATATCGGTAGTGGCAATAGGATTAACCAGAACGGTCTGAGCAAGTGCGGCAGAAGTTCGCTCATGATGGCGTGCTCCGCCGGGCGAGTTGACGCAGCGACAGCGGCCAGATGCTGCGCGCGACCAGCAGCCAGCTGAACAGCAGCGCGGCCCCCAGTGGCCAGGCATAGAGCGCAGTGGCCACGCGTGCCTGAGCCGGCTGTTGGGCTGCAGGTTCGAGTTGGTCGAGTGTGGTACCGACTGCTTCAAGCTCTTCATGCGTACGCGCTCGGAAATACTCGCCGCCGGTTTCATGGGCAATCGCGCGCAGGGTCGTTTCGTCCAGATCGCCGCCGGGGTTGAAACCGAAGCGATTAAGCGTGCTGTCACTCGCTTCTGCACCGATGCCGATGGTATGCACCTTGACGCCTGCCGCCGCGGCGAGGCGAGCTGCGAGCAAGGGGTCGACTTCGCCACCGTTATTTGCGCCGTCGGTAATCAGCACCAACACGCGACTTTTCGCTGGCCTTTCGCGCAGGCGCTTGACTGCTAGGCCGATGGCGTCGCCGAGGGCAGTGTTGTTCCCGGCGATGCCGATCACAGCCTCATCGAGCCAGGTGCGTACCGTTTGCCGGTCGAAGGTCAGTGGTGCCTGCAGGTAGGCCTTGCTGCCGAATAGGATCAGCCCGACGCGGTCGCCGCGCCGCTCGGCAATGAAGTCACCGAGCAGGTGTTTGACCAGTTCCAGCCGGCTGACCTCTTCGCCTTGCCATTGCATGTCCGGGTAGTCCATGGACCCGGACACGTCGACCGCGAGCAATAGGTCGCGACCATTGGTGGGAAGCGGCAGCGGTTCGCCAAGCCATTGTGGCCGCGCGGCCGCGAATACCAGCAGAAGCCAAATGAGCAGATAGGGTAGCTGCTGCCGCCAGGCGGGCAGGGCGATGGCGGCCCGGCGGCCGGCAAGGGCTTCCAGTTCGGCCAGAAAACCAACCTTCAGCGCCGCGTCGCCGCTTTCGGATACTGGCAAAAGCCAGCGCAACAGCCAGGGCAGTGGCAACAGGAGCCAGACCCACGGCCAGGCCAGCTCAAACATGCTTGCGAATCCAGATCTGCACGGACTGCTCTAGGCCTTGGATGGCCTTGTCGTCCAGCCGGCACTCGGCGCGGTAAGTGCCTTCAACCAACACCATCCAGCGCGTCAATCCGGCCGCTGGACACCGATTGTCAAGAAACGCCAGCCAGGCACGCCCGCTCAACGTATGTGGATGATCGTCCGGATAGCGTATCCGACACAGGCGTTTGAGCAGCGCATTGAGTTGCTGCAGCCAGTGGCTGGCCGGTTGGCCATTGTAGGGCTTGTCCAACTGGGCAAGTTCCAGCAGTGCAATCTGGCGCTGAGGGTCGAGGGGTTGTTCGTGTTGGGTCAAATCGCCTCGTTTCCCGCGCTGGAGTCGCTTCCATGGTCGGAATTTCAGCAGAAGAACAACGCTGAGCAGCAGGGCGGCGAGGAACCACCAGCCGGCCGCCAGGGGCCACCAACTTATAGCCGCTGGGGTAATGAGGGGTTCAAGCTCGAGGGCGTTCATCGGGGCGCGCCTTTATGCTGCCCGATGAGGTGTTCGCGCATCTGCTCAACTAGTTCACGCGAGGTATTCAGCGGCATTAACGGCAGGCGTAAACGGTCAGCCAGACGTTTCCAGCGTGCGCTGCGCGCTTCGCCTTGCAGTCGGTAGGTATGTCGCAGCGCGGCGTCATGGGTGTCCAGCTCCAGCCGTGCGCCGAACTGCGCAAAACGCAACAGTCCGGCTGCCGGTAACGCATGATCGAGTGGGTCACAGACCGGGATCAGCAGCAGGTCGACATGCCGCGCAAGCAAGGTCATCTGCTGTTCCGCGGCATCGCTCAGGGCGCGTTCGTCACAGATGATGACCGCCAGGCTACCCGGACGTAGCACTTCGCGTGCACGCCTGAGGGCCAGGCCAAAGGCCTCGGGGTCATCGGGCTGGTCGGCTTCTAGACTGGCATTGGCGCGGGCCAGGCGGTCCAACAGTTGCAGGAGGCTCTGCTTGCTGCGCCGGGGTTTGATTTCTTGCTGTTCGCCGCGCCCGAAGACGAGACCGCCGACGCGGTCGTTGTGACTTAGCGCGGCCCAACCCACCAGGCTGGCGGCCTGGGCAACCACCACTGATTTGAAGGCCCGCTCGCTACCAAAGAACAGCCGTGGACTTTGTTCAACGAGCAAATAGATTGGGCGTTCGCGTTCTTCATGAAACAGCTTGGTATGCGGCTCCTGTGTGCGTGCAGTGACTCGCCAGTCAATGGTGCGGACATCATCACCGGCCTGGTAGATGCGCACCTGATCGAAATCCACCCCACGCCCGCGCAGCTTCGAGTGGTGCAGGCCGACCAACTGGCTGCGCCGATGCGGGCTGGTAAACAAGGGCACTTCACGGACGCGATGACGCATGTCGATAAGCTCGGCAAGGCTCACCCGGATCCCATCGTCGGGCTTCGTAGGCGCCGACCTGTCGGCGGCGGACCGCGAGGGTTGCATCAGGCCACCGCGACCACGTCGAGGATGCGCTGCAGAACGCGATCCTGATCGATACCGGCGGCTTCCGCTTCGAACGAAAGGATCAAGCGATGGCGCAACACATCGAACAGCACGGCCTGAATGTCTTCAGGGCTGACGAAGTCCCGGCCAGCCAGCCAGGCATGGGCGCGTGCACAGCGATCCAGCGAGATCGAACCGCGCGGGCTGGAGCCGTAAGCAATCCAGCCAGCCAGCTCTGCGTCGAACTTCGCGGGGGTGCGCGTCGCCATGACCAGCTGCACCAGGTATTCCTCCACCGCGTCGGCCATGTACAGGCCAAGGATTTCCTTGCGCGCGGCAAAAATCGCCTGCTGAGAAACTCGGTGCTCGGGCGCGGTTTCGCCATTGATTGCTTCACCGCGCGCCTGTTGCAGGATACGTCGTTCCACCGAAGCGTCGGGAAAGCCCAACTTAACGTGCAGCAGGAAGCGGTCCAGCTGCGCTTCGGGCAGAGGATAGGTGCCTTCCTGTTCGATGGGGTTCTGTGTGGCCATCACCAGAAAGAGTGGCGACAGGTCGTAGGTGCTGCGTCCGACGCTGACCTGCCGCTCGGCCATGGCTTCGAGCAGCGCCGACTGGACCTTCGCAGGCGCTCGGTTGATTTCGTCCGCCAGCACCAGATTGTGAAAGATGGGGCCCTGCTGGAATACGAAACTGCCGGTTTCCGGCCGGTAGATCTCGGTACCGGTGATGTCGGCAGGGAGCAGGTCCGGCGTGAACTGGATGCGATGGAATTCCGCTTCGAGGCCTCCTGCAAGCTCTTTGATCGCCCGCGTCTTAGCCAATCCCGGGGCGCCTTCGACGAGCATGTGGCCATCAGCCAGCAGCGCGATCAGCAGACGCTCGATCAGCCGTTCCTGACCAAGAATCTGAGTTGAAAGAAAGTGTCGCAACGCGACTATGGCTTCACGGTGGTCCATCGCTTGGCTCTTCTGCAGGGGCGTGTCGGGGCGGGCGCTCGACCGGCACGACTTTAATTCATTACCGAGGGGCCGGCTATGCGCGGCTCGGCAAGTTCGTCACGCCAGATCAGCCGATGGTCTGCACTGACCGGCGCCGTGCATTGTTCGTCATGCGCCTGAATTAAATGTGACTGCTGGGTCGCTGGCGTCGCCAGACAAAGGAGACCAGAGTGGGGTGCATTCCCGGTCCGCTGAACTAACGTTGAACTTACAGGTTGCGTTGCCGGTCAGGTCCCGCGACTGCCCAAGTCGAATTCCAAGCCAGAATGGAGCGAAAAAATGGCGTTCTTTACAGCTGCCAGCAAAGCCGATTTTCAGCAACAACTGAAAGTGGCCCTGGCACAGCATGTCGACGAGAAACTCCTGCCACAAGTGGGACTCTTCGCCGAACAGTTTTTCGGAATCGTCGCATTGCCCGAGCTGACCCAGCGGCGCATGACCGACCTGGTTGGCTCGACGCTGGCCAGTTGGCGTCTGCTGGAGCGTTTTGACCCGAGCAGCCCTGTCGTTCAGGTATTCAACCCCGATTATGAAAAGCACGGTTGGCAGTCGACCCACAGCGTGGTCGAGGTGCTGCACCCGGATATGCCATTTCTGGTCGACTCGGTGCGCATGGAACTGACCCGTCGTGGCTATGCCATTCACACCCTGCAGAACAGCGTGCTGCAGGTCCGCCGTGACGGGGATGGCAGCCTGGTCGAATTGCTGCCCAAGGGCAGCTCAGGTGAAGGCAGCGAAGCCGAGTCGTTGATCTTCGTCGAAATCGATCGCTGCGCCAGTGCCGCGGCTCTGCATGAACTGGAACAGTCGCTGCATGGCGTGCTAGCTGAGGTACGCCTGGCCGTCACCGATTTTCCAGCGATGAAGGCGAAGGCCGAGGAGCACCATGCCCGTCTGGCGATGTTGCAAACGGCTGATAATGCCCAGCTGGCTGAAAGCATGGATTTTATGCGCTGGCTGGCTGACGATCATTTCACCTTCCTCGGATACGAAGAGTTCACGGTTGTCGACCAGGGCGAGGGCGGTCGCATTATTTATGACGAGGCGTCGCTACTAGGTCTGTCGCGCCATCTACGCACTGGCCTTGAAGCTGACGATCAACTGATCATGCCGCCGGCCCTGGCCTATCTGCGCGAGCCGCTGCTGCTGTCATTCGCCAAGGCGGCTACTCCGAGCCGGGTGCACCGGCCGGCTTATCCGGATTTCGTCTCCATTCGTGAATTCGACGAGCACGGGCGGGTTACCCGTGAGTGCCGCTTCCTCGGGCTGTTCACGTCGTCGGTCTACACCCAGAGCGTGCGGCGAATCCCTTATATTCGGAGCAAGGTGGCGGAGGTGATCGAACGGTCGCACTTCGATGATTCGGCGCATCTGGCCAAGGAGCTGACTCAAGTATTGGAAGTGTTGCCGCGCGACGAGTTGTTCCAGATGACGCTCGATCAGCTGTTCAGCACTGCTATCGCCATCGTGCAAATCCAGGAGCGCAACAAGCTGCGCCTGTTCCTGCGTATCGATCCGTATGGGCGCTTCTGCTACTGCCTGGCCTATGTCCCCCGTGACAGTTATTCGACCGAGACCCGCCTGCGCATCCAGCAGGTGCTAGTGGACCGCCTGGAAGCCAGCGGCTGTGAATTTTCCACCTACTTCTCCGAGTCCGTGCTGATCCGCGTGCAGTTCCTGCTGCGTCTGGATCCGCACAAGCAGGTGCAATTCGATCCAGTCCAGTTGGAAAACGAGGTGGTTCAGGCCTGCCGAACCTGGCAGGACGACTACTCGAACGTGGTCATCGAGCGTTTTGGCGAAGCCCAGGGTACCGGGATACTCGCCGACTTCCCGAAAGGCTTCCCAGCTGGATATCGCGAACGTTTCGCGCCGCAATCGGCGGCTGTTGATATGCAGCACGTGCTCAGTCTCAGCGGACAACGGCCGTTGGTGATGAGCTTCTATCAGCCGATCACGGCAGTGGAAAACCGCCTGCACTGCAAGCTCTATCACCTGGATACACCGCTGCCGTTGTCCGACATGCTGCCGATCCTGGAGAACCTCGGGCTACGTGTTCTGGGTGAGTTTCCCTTCCATCTGCGGCGCAAGGATGGCCGTGAATACTGGATTCACGATTTCGCGTTCACCTATGCAGAAGGGCTCGAGATCGATCTGATGGAGATCAACGAGCCGCTGCAGGACGCGTTCATTGCCATCAATAACGGCCAGGCGGAAAATGACGCGTTCAACAGGCTGGTACTGACCGCGGGGCTCACCTGGCGCGAAGTAGCGCTGTTGCGCGCTTACGGCCGGTACCTTAAGCAGATTCGCATGGGCTTCGATCTGGGCTATATCGCCAGCGCTTTGCTCAACCACACCGACATCGCACGCGAACTGGTGCGGCTGTTCAAGATGCGGTTCTACCTGGCGCGCAAACTCGGCGAAGAGGACCTCGCTGATAAACAGGCGCGGCTGGAACAGGCCATCATCACGGCTCTGGATGACGTGGCGGTGCTCAACGAGGACCGCATCCTGCGGCGCTATCTGGCGCTGATCAAGGCAACGCTGCGAACCAACTTCTATCAGGCCGATGCCAGCGGCAAACCGAAGAGCTATTTCAGCTTCAAGCTAGACTCGCGGTCGATTCCAGAGATGCCGCGCCCGGCGCCGAAATTCGAAATATTCGTCTATTCGCCACGTGTGGAAGGCGTACACCTGCGAGGCGGCAAAGTCGCGCGAGGCGGCTTGCGCTGGTCCGATCGGGAAGAAGACTACCGCACCGAGGTGCTAGGGCTGGTTAAGGCGCAGCAGGTGAAGAACGCCATCATCGTGCCGGGGGGCGCCAAGGGTGGCTTCGTGCCACGGCGTCTGCCTACCAACGGCTCGCGCGATGAGGTGCTGGCCGAGGGCATCGCTTGCTATCGGATCTTTATCAGCGGCCTGCTGGACATCACCGATAACCTCAAAGAAGGCATCGTCGTACCGCCTGTCAACGTACTGCGCTACGACGAGGATGACCCTTACCTGGTGGTTGCCGCTGACAAGGGCACCGCAACCTTTTCCGATATTGCCAATGGCATCGCCGCGGAGTACGACTTCTGGTTGGGCGACGCCTTCGCATCGGGTGGTTCGGCCGGCTACGACCACAAAAAGATGGGCATCACCGCTAAGGGCGCCTGGGTCTCGGTGCAGCGGCACTTCCGCGAGCGGGGCATCGATGTCCAGCGCGACAACGTCAGCGTGATTGGCATTGGAGACATGGCTGGCGATGTGTTCGGCAACGGCTTGCTGATGTCCGAAACCTTGCAGCTGGTAGCCGCTTTCAACCATCTACATATCTTCATCGATCCCGACCCGGACGCTGCGCGCAGCTTTGTCGAGCGGCAGCGCCTGTTCGATATGCCGCGCTCATCCTGGACCGATTACGATTCTTCATTGATTTCCGCTGGCGGTGGCGTGTTTCCCCGTTCAGCCAAGCGCATCGCGATCACGCCACAGATGAAGGCGCGGTTCGAGATCGAGGCGGATCAGCTGACCCCAGCCGAACTGATCCACGCATTGCTCAAGGCGCCGGTCGATTTGCTATGGAACGGCGGCATTGGCACCTATGTGAAGAGCACCGCGGAGACCCATGCAGACGTTGGGGACAAGGCCAACGACATCCTGCGGGTCAACGGGAACGAGCTGCGTGCCAAGGTCATCGGCGAAGGCGGCAACCTGGGCATCACCCAGTTGGGGCGCGTCGAGTACTGCTTGCAGGGTGGCGCGGCAAATACGGACTTCATTGACAATGCCGGTGGGGTGAACTGCTCCGACCACGAGGTCAACATCAAGATTCTCCTCAACGAGATCGTCAGTGCTGGAGACATGACCGGCAAGCAGCGCGACCAGTTGTTGTTCGAGATGACCGACGCCGTGGCCGAACTGGTGCTGCATGACAACTACAAGCAGACCCAGGCGCTATCGCAGGCCGAACGTCGCGCCCATGAGAGCGGCAGTGAATACAAGCGACTGATCACTTCCCTTGAAGCGGACGGCTTGCTGGATCGCGCGCTTGAGTTTCTGCCGAGCGACGAAGTGCTGGCCGAGCGCGCAAACCTGGGCAAGGGATTGACGCGGCCTGAGCTGTCGGTGCTGATTTCATACAGCAAGATCGAACTGAAGGAGGCGCTGCTGCAGTCTCGCGTGCCGGACGATGCCTATCTTGCTCGGGAGATGGAAAGCGCATTCCCGCAGTTGCTAGCCGAGCAGTATCGCCCGGCGATGCTGCAACACCGTCTCAAGCGCGAGATTGTCAGCACGCAGATCGCCAACGACCTGATCAATAACATGGGGATCACCTTCGTTCAGCGGCTCAGAGAGGCGACCGGCCTGAGTGCCGCCAACGTTGCGGGTGCTTATGTAATTGTGCGGGACATCTTCCATCTACCCCATTGGTTCCGCCAGATCGAAGCGCTCGATTACAAGGTCCCGTCAGAATTGCAGCTCAACCTCATGGATGAACTGATGCGGCTGGGGCGGCGAGCGACCCGCTGGTTCCTGCGCAACCGTCGAAGCGAGCTGGACGCCGCACGTGACGTCGGGCACTTCGGGCCAAGGGTCGCGGCGCTCGGGTTGAAGCTCGATGAGCTGTTGCAGGGCGGAACACGCGAGCTTTGGCAGGCGCGTTACGAGCGGTACACCGATGCCGGGGTGCCCGAGTTATTGGCGCGAATGGTAGCCGGCACCAATCATCTCTATACGCTGCTTCCAATACTGGAAGCCGCTGATGAAACAGGGCAGCCACCCGCTGAAGTTGCAGCGGCCTACTTCGCTGTCGGCGGCGCGTTGGAGTTGCCCTGGTATCTTCAGCAGGTGACGGGTCTGCCGGTGGAAAACAACTGGCAAGCCCTGGCTCGGGAAAGCTTCCGCGATGATTTGGACAGTCAGCAGCGCGCCATTACGGTATCGGTGTTGCAGATGGCTGACGCGCCTGAAAACCTGGATGCACGCGTTCAGCTTTGGCTGGAGCAACGGGAATATCAGGTCGAGCGTTGGCGGCGAATGCTGGTCGAGCTGCGCAGCGCCAGCAGTGTGGATTACGCCATGTACGCTGTTGCGGGTCGCGAGCTACAAGACCTCGCGCTGGAAAGTGCGAGACGCTAGGTGCGATTCAGCGCCGGGTTTCCTGGCGGCTGATTTCGTCTGAGATGAAACGCCGGTGCCTTGTGCATCGGCGTTTTTTTTCAGCTGCAAAATGGTGCTGGTCGGCGAGGGGGTGTCTGAGTTCCGACGCAGCTGCGTCGGATAGATCAGTCCGCTTGTACCGTCCGATTGCCGAGGCGGAAACGCGTAATCTGCGGCAGATCGCGCAAGTAGCGAACCATATCCGGAGCGCCGGCGAGCTTGAGTCCTTCTCCCAATGCATTCGCAGCGGGTTGCCCCTTGTCCAGCAAGAGCAGCTCGGAGTTATTGGCGTTGCGCAGCAGCGTCAAGCGCGCATAGGGAATCTTCGCTTCGAGCAGCAGGCCCATGAATCCTCGGTCGCTCCACGCTTGTGCTGGCATGGTGACTGCGTGGTAGTCACTATCGAGGGCCTGTAGACCGGCTGCATCGAGCCGGTAATCGGTAAGTTCGCAGGGAAGGTTGACCTCTAGCCCCCGCAGCCGTGCGTAGGCGATCGCACAGGCGAAGGCTTCGGCATGGTGCTCGCCGCTCCAGTAAATCCGCTCGCCGAGCCAGCTGGCTTGACGAAGCTCGATTGGGGCCTGTTCGTTGTAGCCCGGCAGCGCAGCGGTGATGGTCCGTATGAAATCCTTGTAGCTGATCACGCGTAACTGGCGACAAGCGGGTGTGGCGGCCAGTGCTTCGAAGGTCGGGTAGACTGCTCCGTCAGTACTTTGCCCACCGAGACCGTCAACCTGACGTAAGTCGAGCGATGGATAAGCGCTCTGTTCCTGACGCACGAGCCGCGTCAACGCAGCGTGAGCCTTGGCTTTGTCTTCCTGAATCGGGCCGGATAGGGCGCTTCTCGGAAGATCAGCGAATCGCTGCAGACAAGGGCCGTCGTGCCAGAAGATGCTCGGCGCTGGCTCGGAGAGCGAGGCAAAGGGTAAGCTGATTTGGCTGGCATGCTCGAGGACCTGACGCGGCGATTTGCCGGTCAATCCAAGGCGTTGGGCAAATCTGACGATTCGTGAAGTCACGGGCGGCATCGGCTCGGGCAGACTCATCATGGTAGATGAACGCATAGGGCAACGGTCGAAGTGTGGCAGAGCCGTCCACGCTGTGCACCGTATTTGCCGAGCTTTTCTAGGTCGAGTTGGGCAACCAACAGCAGTGATAGGTCACTGTTAGAGAGCCGGTATGGCAAAATCGCTGCGCTGATCAATGAGGGAGCCTCCATGCCAAGCCTCTTGCTGGATATTGCACTGCCCGCCGATAAGCTGCTGGCGGTCTATCAGGGGCGCGCCAATCGTATCCTGATCAAAAGCCGGGAAGGGAAGAGCGTCAGCTTGCCGGCACATCATCTGCGACCCTTTTTGACAACTGCCGGTGTGTTTGGTTCATTCGAGATGGAGTTTGCTCCGGAAGGTAAGCTGATTCGTTTGCGCCGACTCGAATAGCGCCTTTCTTTGGATGATCCAGATAAGGGCCCTACGTTGCGCCCGCTGTGAGTAATGCCCGCCTGCTATACTCTCGCGCCACACTTTCCAGGATCCAGGCTGCGTATGTATAACCTGGCCCGCCAGCTGCTTTTCAAGTTTACGCCTGAGACGTCCCATGAACTGTCGCTTGATCTTATCGGCGCGGGCGGCCGTCTAGGCCTCAACGCCATGCTGAACAAGGCACCGGCTAGTTTGCCGGTGCGGGTGATGGGATTGGATTTCCCTAACCCGGTGGGACTGGCGGCCGGACTGGATAAGAACGGCGAGGCGATTTGCGGGATGTCGCAGCTCGGATTCGGGTTTGTCGAAGTGGGTACTGTGACGCCGAGGCCGCAACCTGGTAATCCAAAGCCGCGTATTTTTCGGTTGCCCGAAGCCGAAGCCATCATAAACCGTATGGGTTTCAACAATCACGGCGTCGATGCCTTGCTGGAGCGGGTCGATGCGGCTCGTTTCAAGGGCATCCTGGGTATCAACATCGGCAAGAATTTCGATACGCCGGTCGAGCGCGCTCAGGATGATTACCTGTTGTGCCTGAACAAGGTCTATCACCAAGCGAGTTACGTCACTGTGAACGTCAGTTCGCCCAATACCCCGGGGTTGCGCAGCCTGCAGTTCGGTGACTCGCTCAAGCAGCTGCTTGACGCGCTAGGCCAGCGCCGCGAAGACCTCGAAGTGCTTCATGGCAAGCGTGTGCCGCTGGCCATCAAGATCGCGCCGGATATGACCGACGAGGAAACCAGGCTGGTTGCCGAAGCGGTATTCCAGGCCGGAATGGACGCGGTTATCGCGACCAACACGACGCTGGGTCGTGACGGCGTGGCGGGGCTTGCCCATGCCGATGAGGCGGGCGGGCTTTCCGGTGCTCCGGTGCGAGAAAAGAGCACCCACACCGTCCGGGTGTTGGCTGAAACCCTGGCGGGCCGCTTGCCTATCATTGCCGTTGGTGGGATCACGCAAGGGCGCCATGCGGCGGAAAAAATCGAGGCCGGAGCAAGTCTGGTCCAGCTTTACACGGGTTTTATATACAAGGGGCCAGCGCTGATTCGCGAGGCTGTAGACGCCATCGCTGCACTGCAATCTCGGAAGGAAACGAATCGTTAAGCTGTTCTTCGGTGGGGCTCCCGATGGGAGCCCCGGGCTTCAAGCCCGCCGCCCGGATGGGGCGTGCCAGTCGAAGTCGGTGTGATTGTGTCAGCCGACCGCGTGAAGTTCGTTCAATCGGTGGATACCGGCCGCGCCGGTCAGACCGTCCCAATTGTCGCCGCGACCCTCCCGCCAGCCGTTAATCCAGGCTTGGCGTACTTCGGGATGAGAAAAAGGACAGAGATCGCGAGATTTACCGTGTATGCCATGCTGATAACCGCGTAGAAATGCTCGTTCCATCGGATCACGCTTGAGTCTTCTCATTGGGTATTGCCCTCAGTGGTTGACTGGTGTTTCCGTTGTCCTCATGGCGAGGTTGGCAGATAGACTGCCGGTGAAGCCCGCTGCCGGCGTGGCGGGTTCTTCCAGCATCGTTGCGATGCCGGACTGAGTCGAGTTCTAACCCAATGACTGCAAAGCGGGAATGATCGTTTTGTAATAAGTAGGTCACCAAACCGTAGCACCGCCTATAAGGCAGGCAGGGAGCGCTCCCGGCGCTGCCAATGTTGTACCGCAGCGTCAGCTTCGCGACGAAAAGACAGTCGGAAACCGCGCGATATATCGAATCGAGATTCGGAAGTCTGCCCAACCGAATCGAACAATTGACTGGACATGCCATGACTGATCGCCACGAACTTATCCTCACGTGCCCCAAAGGTCTTGAAGGCCTGCTGCTCGAAGAAGCCAAAGAGCTCGGGCTCGAGGAGACGCGTGAGCAAACCGCGGCAATTCGCGGCTATGCCAGCATGGAGGTTGCCTATCGGTTGTGCCTCTGGTCTCGGCTGGCCAACCGAGTACTGCTGGTGATCGAGCGCTTCGCCACGGTCAACGCCGAAACGCTCTATGAAGGTGTGCACCAGGTCGACTGGTCGGAGCATCTCGCGGCGACCGGTAGCCTGGCGGTCGAATTCAGCGGTCATGGATCTGGTATCGACAATACTCACTTCGGCGCGCTCAAGGTCAAGGATGCCATCGTCGATCGACTCCGTACGGCGACCGGCGAACGACCCAGTGTCGATAAGTTGAATCCGGACCTGCGTGTCCATCTGCGCTTGGACCGTGGACAGGCGGTGCTATCTCTGGATCTGTCCGGACACAGCCTGCACCAGCGCGGCTACCGTCTCCAGCAGGGCGCGGCGCCGTTGAAGGAGAACCTCGCAGCCGCCGTATTGATTCGTGCGGGCTGGCCTCGCATCGCTGCTGCTGGCGGCGCTCTAACCGACCCGATGTGTGGCGTCGGCACCTTTCTTGTCGAAGGCGCAATGATGGCGGCTGATATTGCGCCTAATCTCCGCCGCGAACGCTGGGGATTCAGTGCCTGGCTCGGACATGTGCCGGCACTGTGGAACCGTCTGCATGCCGAAGCACAGGCGCGTGCCGAAGCGGGCATGGCCAAACCGCCATTATGGATACGTGGCTACGAGGCGGACCCGCGCCTGATCCAACCGGCGAAGAACAATATAGAGCGAGCGGGGCTGGCGAGTTGGATCCGTGTCTATCAGGGTGATGTGGCGACGTTCGAGCCTCGGCCTGATCAGAATCAGAAAGGCCTGGTCATCTGCAATCCTCCGTATGGCGAGCGTCTGGGCGATGAGGCGAGTCTGGTTTATCTCTACCAGAACCTCGGTGAGCGACTGCGACAGGCGTGCCTCGGCTGGGAAGCGGCTGTGTTGACCTCCGCACCGGAGCTGGGCAAGCGCATGGGCATCCGCAGCCACAAGCAATACGCCTTCTGGAACGGTGCGCTGCCTTGCAAATTGTTGTTGATAAAGGTCGAACTGGACCAGTTCGTCACTGGCCAACGACCATCCGCTACTGAGCCAAAGAACGAAGACAAACCCGTGCAGGAGTTGGCTCGCCTCAGTGAAGGCGGGCAGATGTTCGCTAACCGGTTACAGAAAAATCTGAAGCTTCTGGGCAAATGGGCCCGCAAGCAAGGTATCCAGTGCTACCGCCTGTACGATGCCGACATGCCCGAGTATGCCCTGGCGATCGATCTATATGGCGACTGGGTGCATGTGCAGGAATATGCGCCGCCGCGCTCGATTGACCCTGAGAAAGCCCAGGCGCGACTGTACGATGCGTTGGGCGCCATACCTCAGGCGCTGGGCATTTCCCAGGACCGTGTTGTGGTCAAGCGTCGTGAGCGCCAGAGTGGAACGCGGCAGTACGAGCGTCAGGCCAGTCAGGGAACCTTTCTTGAGGTCACGGAGGGCGATGTCAAGCTATTGGTGAATCTCACCGACTACCTCGATACCGGGTTGTTTCTTGACCATCGGCCGATGCGTCAACGTATCGCGCGCGAGGCGGCTGGCAAGCGTTTCTTGAACCTGTATTGCTATACCGCAACTGCCACCGTTCACGCGGCCAAGGGCGGCGCGCGCAGCACAACCAGTGTTGATCTGTCGAAAACCTATCTGGATTGGGCGCGACGCAATCTGGCACTGAATGGTCTGTCAGATCGACAACGTCTGGAGCAGGCTGACGTTATGGCCTGGCTGGAGGAGGATCGTGGCGAATACGATCTGATCTTTATCGACCCGCCGACGTTCTCCAACTCGAAGCGCATGGAGGGGGTGTTCGACGTCCAGCGCGATCATGTCGCTTTGCTCGACCTGGCGATGGCGAGATTGGCCGCTGGAGGCACGCTGTATTTTTCCAACAACTTCCGCAAGTTCGTACTCGACGCGGGCGTGGCCGAGCGCTACGCCGTGGAAGAAATCACCAGCGCCACTCTGGACGAGGATTTTCGCCGCAACAGCAAGATCCATCGTGCCTGGAAGCTGCAGGCACGCTGATTGACGGTGGGGTGGGCGCCACTGCGTTGCGATCCCAGCAGAGCGCACGAGTGATGCCTGCGGCGGTTACCTAGCGTTGCTGCCGTAAGTCCAGCGTCGGCGGAGACCTCCGACGCTGGACTTAATCGACTAACGTTGCGCGGTATTCTCGTTTGCCGGGCGGTTGTACAGACTCACCAATACCTGATCCAGCACCGAGGAAGCGCCCCACGGCCGAGGATGGTTGAGTATCGCGACGACGGCCCAGGTATTGCCGTCGTTGTCGCGGCTATAACCTGCAATTGCGCGTACTGTGTTCAACGTTCCGGTCTTGACATGCGCCTTGCCGGCAACCCCTGTATTGCGCAAGCGCTTGCGCATGGTGCCGTCCACTGCGGCCAGCGGCATGGATGATATGAACTCTGCCGCGTATGGGCTTTTCCAAGCGGCTTGTAGCAGGCTGGCCAATTCGCGTGCGCTGACGCGTTCGGCCCGCGACAGGCCGGATCCGTTCTCGATGACCAAGTGCGGCGAAATCAAACCCTTTTTCGCCAGCCACTGCCGGATGACCCGCTGCGCGGCCATGGAATCATCTGCATCCGCTTCGTTACGGAATTCGGCGCCCAAACTCAGGAACAACTGCCTTGCCATGGTGTTGTTACTGTACTTGTTGATGTCGCGAATGATCTCAACCAGATCTGGCGAGTAGGCTCGTGCAATCATTTTTGCATCCTTGGCCACTGGCGCTACTCGATCCCCGCCGAGAATAGTGCCGCCAAGCTCCTTCCAGATCGCCCGTACCGCACCGGCGGCATAGCGCTGGTGGTCAAGTACTGAGAGGTAAGTCTGTCCGCTGCATCCAGCCGGCAGCTTGCCGGTGACGACCACGGTTACCCCATTACCGTTTTCGATCGGGTTGTAGCGGATGTCGGGCCAGCCCGGGCATTTGGCTTTTGGCAATGCCTGAATGCGATTGTCGATCTGAACGGTGGCAATTGGCGGCTCGACCAAGACTTTGACGTTGCCGCCATCGTTGCGGGCGATGAAGCGAAGTGCCTTGAGGTTGACCAAGAGTGCATCTGGTCCGACCAGGAAAGGCTTGTTCTTGTCATTGCCATCGTCGTCGAAGACCGGCAACGTCGGTTGCACGAAATGGCTGCGGTCGAGGACAAGATCGCCCGTAACGGTCTCTACGCCGTTGGCTCGCAGGTCTCGCAGCAACAACCAGAGCTTTTCCATGTTGAGCTTCGGATCACCGCCGCCCTTGAGGTAAAGGTTGCCATTTAGCGTGCCGTTCTCGACCGGTCCGTCAGCATAGAACTCTGTCTTCCACTGGTGGTTAGGACCCAGTAGTTCCAGCGCGGCGTACGTCGTGACCAGCTTCATGGTCGAGGCTGGGTTAACCGAGACGTCCGCATTTACGAACGTCGGTGATCCGGTACCGTTGAGCGGTAGCATGACGACGGATAGCGCGCTGTTCTCGATCTTGTTTGCCTTGAGCGCCTGCGCCACGCGGGGCGGTAAGGTCTGATTGACGGTTTCGGCGAAGGCGGGAAACGCCAGCGGCAGCGCTAGCGCGGCAGCGGCGACACGGGAGAGGAACTGGCTAATCGCGCCGCTCCGATTGGCTGGGGCAGACAGACTCGAGATCAATGACATACAGGTTCCCTACAGCGTTCAGGGAAGAATGGCGGGCCATTATGCCCACGTCCGAGAAGTGACGTGCTTCTCATCCGACAAGCGTAGACGTCTGGCTCCCTTCCCTGCAAATAAAGACTTAGTGAGCTGTCGTCGTTTTGGAAATATTGGTCTAGCAGGCCGGCCCGGCAATCGCACTAGCCGTCCGTTGCTGTTAGAGTGCGCGCCGTTATTATCGTTATGTAAGGACCGAATCAATGGCTACCAATCGCTCGCGTCGTTTGCGCAAAAAACTTTGTGTCGATGAATTCCAGGAATTGGGTTTCGAGGTCAGTCTGACCTACCGTGATGGTCTCGAAGCCAAGGCGGTCGATGCGTTTCTGGAAGCCTTCCTGAACGAAGCCATCGAGATCAACGGTCTGGGCTATATTGGCGGCGAAGATTACGGTTTCGTCTGCCTGGCCACTCGCGGTTCGGTCAATGAAGAGCAGCGCGGTCAGGTTGAGGCTTGGCTCAAGGGCCGCGAAGAACTGTCCGAATTCAACGTGAGCCCGTTGATGGACGTTTGGTACCCGGAAAACGAGATCAACGCTAAGGCGTGATCGAATCATCCCTGCCCTGATCGGTTGCGGCTGGTTGCCTGGATTTGCGCAACGCAATTCGGGTGACCAGCCGGCGCAGTAGGTACATGAGTAAGGTAACAACCAGCGCCACGCCCACGCCAATGGCGGCATTAATCAGACGCAGCTGTGGCAAACCCCAATCTTGCGCCAACGTTTCGGCCAGCAGAACGAAGCTCAAGGTTGTCTGCAGAACGAATAACCCATAGTGGTGTGACTGGAATGCCCGGCTGAGCATTACCAACGGCAGCATGATCATGACCATCATGGGTGGATCGGCCAGGCTGTGGCCCATATAGATCAACACCGCCGCTGCACAGAAGATCCCGATGCTGGCTTGCAGGGCGCGAACGAAGCTGCGCTGAAGGTCCATCTGCAGAGTGGTGAACACCGCAAGCGTCAGCCAGTAGCCTCGGGGCAGATCTGCCAGGGTTACGATCAGACCGCCAATCGCTGCTGCCAGGACGTAGCTAATCGCGTGCAGCCGCCACTGGCGAATGGGTGTGCGTCGTGCTCGGCGGCGCAACACTTTCAACAAGCTCAACAGTCGTGGCATATACGGCCACATACGCAAGCCATGCATGCCTCGAAGGCCGAAAGCTAGAAGAGTGACCCAAAGGCCGCCCAGGGCGAACAGCGCGGCAATCGCCTGAGGATTGTTGAAGTCGCCAACGCCATGCTGGCCCTGGCCCAGACACAAGCAGATGGCCAGACCTATCCCGAGCTTACCGGCCTCGCTGCCGTATCGTTGCAGCCATGCGAGCAAGAGGCCGTAGAAGGCAAACAGGCCGAGACTGATCAGGGGGTGTGTCGCTGACCAGAAGCCGAGCCCGGCGCTACCGGCGCCAAGCCCAATCAAGAGCAGCATTCGCAGCATGCCGAGGCGGTGGAGCGGGTTCGCCTTTGCCGCCTGGAATGCACCAACCGTCGCCCACAGGAAGCCGGGATGCCCGCTAAACAGTCCCAGCAGCAAGGGCAGGGCGCAACCCAGACCGGCGACTGCGGCAGCACCCCAGGCGGGGCGCCCAGGCTGCCAGCCGACGTATTTCCATAGCGACTTCTTCATCAGGCTCACGTCGGGCTCGAGCGTCCGGTCATTTCGCTGGCCATCTCGGTCGCGTAGCTGTCAGTCATGCCTGCGATGAAGTCGATCATTCGAATAAACGATTGATACAGCGGCCAGTCAGGATCTGGTGCGTTGTTTCCGAGCAGATCCAGGATGCGGCGATTCTTGAACGATAGTGTGCGACCCCCGTGTTGCTCCAGTGCTGCCCCACAGAAGGCGTTAAGCAGTATTTCGAGTGTCGTATAGGCGCCAATCTCGTGCAGTGTCTTGCGCTTGTCTTGGAAAATCTTTTCCCGGGCCATGGCCTTGGCCTGCAGGACGCATTGCTTGGCTGGGCCATGCATATGCTCGACCAAATCTCCAGTAAGGTGACCGGTCAGCAACTCCTGCTGTTGTTCGACGAAAGCTTCCGCGGCGGCATTGGTGAGATGCTCAATAGCCTTGCCCCTGAGGATCGCCAGCTTGCGCCGACGTGAGCCTTCGGGGCCCAGCTGCCGGTAGGTCTCAGGCACGTCATCGCCCACCAGATTCAAAAGTAGGGCTTCAACCTCGCCATACTCCAGAAGGTCCATCTCAAGGCCATCTTCGAGATCGATGAGCCCATAGCAAATATCGTCGGCAGCCTCCATCAGATAGACCAGGGGGTGTCGCGCCCAGCGCTGCTCGTCCAGCTTTGGAAGGCCGAGCTTAGCGGCTATCTGCTCCAGTAACGGCAGCTCGCTCTGGTAACAACCGAACTTGTGTTTCTTGTAGCCAAGCGCCTCTGCATGACGCGATGTCCAGGGGTACTTGAGGTAGGTTCCCAGCGTTGCGTAGGTCAGGCGTGTGCCGCCGTCGAACTGGTGGTACTCGAGCTGGGTGAGTACCCGGAAGCCTTGGGCGTTGCCCTCGAAATTGAGAAAATCAGCGCGTTCGGCATCGCTCATGTCATCCAGCCAACCGCGTGCGGCAGCCTGTTGAAACCAATGGCGGATGGCATCCTCTCCGGAGTGGCCGAACGGTGGATTGCCGATATCATGAGCCAAACAGGCGGACTGGATCACCATGCCGAGGTCTGCTGGGCTGCACCACTCTGGCATGTCATCGCGAAGCACTTCACCCACGCGCATGCCGAGCGAGCGGCCAACGCAGCTGACCTCCAGCGAATGGGTAAGGCGTGTGTGAATATGGTCGTTGCTTGATACCGGATGCACCTGGGTTTTGCGCCCAAGCCGGCGGAACGCACCGGAAAAGATGATCCTGTCGTGGTCCTTGTGGAACGGACTCCGACCAAGCTCTTCATTGCTACGTACAGATTTTCCGAGCCGCTCACGATTGAGCAGCGTGTGCCAGTCCAAAGAGCAACCTCCTTGATGTCGCCAGTGGGGGAGGCTTGCTCAGCGGATCAGATTCCTCTGTACGCACAACTGAGCAGCCTGATAACCATTCCTGTAGAAGGCTGCCAGCCTACAGGAGTTGCTGGCCGCGAGACCATCAGCATTTAGCTGGGAGGCGTATCACCTGAGTCACGCACAAAGACCATTTCTACGTCTAGTGCCGCAGCCTGCGGATCAGGGGATAGAGCATTATGCCTACCCTGGCCAGTCTGCCGATCTTGCCCAGTCGACGGCCGAATAGGGTAAGCCCCACAGTCGCGGCAATCATCAGTGGGCCTTTCCCACTATGGTGCTCTGAGGTCGTGCCACGGCTCGTGACCATTCCCTTGATCCGTTGAAAAGGGTGGACTAACGGTTGTGAGTGATACAAGACTTGTTGGCGGTTCATTTCCATGCGCAAGCGAACCAGATCCTTGCGCATGGCTAGATCGCCGGAGCTGCTGAGTGGAAGGCTCATGGCAGTAAACGCTCCCGGTTTCGGGCCAATTCTTCGACCGTCGCTTGAAAAGGCGAGACGCTTTCTTTGGCGAGACGTATGGCGCGGCTGATACAGACGGCCAGCACAACCGCATAGATAGCGCAGAGAACCAGAATCGCCGCGATAGGGTTGCTGTCCCAAAAGGCGATCACAATTGCCGCCGACAGCCCAACGAGAATCAGCAACCCAAGGATCAAGCTGAGACTAGCCAGAAGAAACAGCTTGAAGACCCGCGCCCGCTCTTCCTGAATCTCAATTCCGATGAGCTCCAGATGCCCTTGTACGAGGCCTGCAACCGCGCTGCCCATCTTCTTGATGGACGGCGCAGGGGCGTCTTCAGCGTGTCTGGTTTCCATTGGATCCGTTCCCCACATTATTAGCGGCGGGTAATCAGGCCGAAGAGAAAGCCAACTCCCGCCGCAATACCGATCGATTGCCATGGGTGAGTATGAACATACTCCTCGGTGCACTGGATGGCGGCCTGGCCCTGTTCCTTCAGGGTACCTTCCTGATCCTTAAGCATCTGGCGGGCCCGACTGAGGTTGGCGTTGATCTTACCGCGGAGCTCTTCAGTCTGGGTGCCGGCAGTATCCTGCGTGTGTTTCAACAGGCGCTCAGTATCGCCTATGAGGGTATGGAATTCTTCGATGAGCGCATTCTGAGCTGCCTGCAGATTGCGACGATGAGCGGACTTATCGATCAGGGACGAGCTGTGGGTTTCGGTTGTTCCGTCAGGGATTGGCGTGTTGTCGCTGGTGCCGAAAGTCGATTCGGTAGACATCTGCAGTTCCTCTTGAGTCTCGCAGGGACGTTAGGTCCGGTGCTTAGGGTTTCGAGCGTGCCGGCGGTGCAAGGTTCCCGTTTCGGTTGAAAGCGCTTGGAGCATCCATTTATCCGAAGCTCACAATGGCTCCGCAGCATGAGAAAAGACCAGGAAAAAGAAAACCCGCCGAAGCGGGTTTCCCTCTCTACTGCGTTTTCACGCTGCAGCCGCTATTACATCAGCGGGATAGTGTAGCTGGCGATCAAACGGTTTTCGTTGATATCGTTGCCGGTACCATTGCTACGGGCAGTCGCATTACGCCATTTCAGATTCAGGTTTTTCAGGGCACCTTCTTGGAACGTGTAAGCAATGTCCATGTCACGTTCCCACTCTTTGCCTTCAACCCCAGCACTACGCTCGAAGTTATCGCCGGTGACGTAACGGGTCATGAAGGTCAGCCCAGGAACGCCGATGGAAGCGAAGTTAAAATCGTAGCGTGCCTGCCAGGATTTTTCGTCTTCGTTGGCAAAATCATTGATCTGAACATAGTTCACGAGGAACGGATCTGTTGCGCCAGCCAGATAGGCGAAGCCAGTGTCGCCGCTCATCTTCTGGTAACCCAGACCAAAACTATGGCCGCTCAACGAATAAGTGACCATCGCTCCGAGGGCTTTGTTGTCAACGTTGCTGCTACCATCGTCAGTGGAGCGTGCATAGCGCAAGTCCGTTTTCAAGGATTGCTTGTCGCCCAGTGGTAGAACATGCACGAGGTTGTAAGAGTGCTGCTTGTATAGGTCTTCCAGGTTGCTGTAGTAATAACCTGCTGTCAGGTTATCCATCAGCTTATAGTTACCGCCGAGGAAAACGAACTCATCGGATTCGTTGACCGCGTTGGCGTCCATGACGATGCCGCGCGTGTTAGTAGTTTTGCCGAATGCAGTTGCGCCATTAACGGCCATCAGTTCATGGTTCATCGAATCGCGGTGGTTGATACGATTCGCATATCCGGCTTCGAGCGTCAGATCTTTGATCTCCTTGGAAACCAGTTGTGCGCCTTGCATGACCTGAGGGAGCAGCCGGCTGTCGCTGGTGCCGATGGCCTGGTTTTTCAGCTGCAGAGTACCGACCTTGAGTACGGTTTCGGAGAGCTTCGCTTTGGCAGTCAGGCCAAATTCGGAAAAATCGTCCGGAGCTTCGTTTCCGAAGGAGCTAGGCATCAAGCCTGAGCCGGCAGTGTCTTCGCTGGAATACAGCTTTACGCCGAGCAGACCGAGTGCGTCAACGCCAAAACCTACGGTGCCTTCGGTGTAGCCAGATTCAACGCGCAGAATAAAGCCTTGTGCCCATTCTTCTTGCTTGGATTGGTTAGCGCTAGTCAGATTGTCTTGACGGAAGTCGCGGTTGAAATAGAAGTTACGCAGTTCCAAACCAGCCTTGGTGTCCTCAACGAACGCAGCCTGAGCCATGGTTGGAATAGCCAGTGTTGCTCCCAGAGTGGCAAGGGCCACGCCCCGGGCGATTGGGGTCTTGAGCATTTCTTATTTCTCCTCGTTGGATGATGCTCTGAAGTCGCTCTTTGGCGCCGTGTAATAAAACACTACCTCAGTATTTGAGCCTTTAGACCTTAGTCTTTAAGGCTTAAGTGTGGGGCGTTGGTAGCTCTCTGATAGCTGTTTCTGACGAATTAAACGCCGGCCAGAAATACTACCGATGCGTGCCTAAGCCTCCGGCCCTGCGGCTCTGGGGTCGCTTGGGCTGCCGCATCCTAGCCGTTTGCCAGCGTCGCGTCGATTCGCAAAATCAAACCGTTGTTTGAGTGGGTTCAAGGTCACACTTTTTTATTCGGACTAGGTCCAGAGAACGAGACGCTGTGGGCAGTCTGCTGCATCGTGACGGGCCTGCTAGAATTGCGCTGCCCCTTAATGAGCTCCTGACTATGCATCTGCCAGAATGTCAACTATTCGGAACGCTGGGTTGCCACCTGTGTGAGCAAGCCGAGGCGGTAGTGCTGCCGCTCGTAGAGAATGGGTTGCTAGTTGAACTGCTGGATATAGCGGAGCGTCCGGATTGGTTTGACAGCTATGGCCTTCGTATACCCGTGCTCCGGCGTGTCGACACGGGCGCTGAACTGGATTGGCCGTTCGAGGTAGAGCAAGTCGTTTGGTTCTTGCAGAGCTAGCTTCGATGACGCGTGGTGGATGAGTCGGAGCCAGCGATGACGAATCGATATCAAAAGGGGCGAGGTAGGTAAACCTAGGCAATGCCTTATGGTTTTCAAAGCAAAAAAACCGGCCATGGGGCCGGTTTTTTCTAAGACTGATTAAGCCTGAGCGGGATTTTGGTCGGAGCGACTGGATTCGAACCAGCGACCTTCTCGTCCCGAACGAGACGCGCTACCAAGCTGCGCTACGCTCCGAAGATGGCGCGCATTTTACATAAAAAGTTTTGCTTCACAAGCGTCTAGCGAAGGCTTTTTCACCAGTGCCAAGGATGATGCGTCGCCCGAAAGAGCGGTGAGCTAGAGCTCTTGGACGGTGCGAACCTGATCCTTATTTACTCTGCCCGGTTTCCCGTCAATGCCTTCAAATTCATAGAAGCCTGCTTCGTCGTCATATTCAGGCTGGTCCAGCGTTTGAATTTCGCGACCGTCGTTGAGCGTGATGACGCTGGGGCTCGAGCAACCGGTAAGGAGGGTCATTCCGACCAGGGCGGCCAAGGCGGGCCCGGTAATTGTGCGCATGTTGAAACTCCTCTGTAGTTGCGTCTGTGACGGCGTTTGACGCGCCTAAGTTCCCTCTGGAGGCGCCTGCTGCGAAAGCAGCTTCGGTGAGTTTAGATTGGCCAGGCGCGGGTCGTCTGTATGGAGATCAAGGGCGCGCACTTGCAGCGTCAGTAGCGCCTTCAAATTGCTTCGTTCGCCCATTTGCCAGGCGGCCTCGATAGCGGGGGCGAGTTTGACCGGGATGATGCAGAACAATGGTTCCCACTGTGCGCCTCTTCGAGTCATCAAAGGCGTGTCGGGGTCTTGTTGTGCCGTTTCGTACAGTTGTCTTAGTAATGCTTCGTCTATCAGGGGTGCGTCGCAGGGCAGCACCATCATCCAATGGTGGTAAGCCGCTGCGAGCCCGGCTCGTATGCCTGCAAGCGGTCCCGGAAAATCCGGCTCATCGTCATTAACCAGCCGGTCGGCAAAAGCGGCGTAACGCGTTTGGTTGCGGTTGCAAGAAATAAGGAGATCATCCGTCAGGGGGCGAGCTATGCGATGCGGCCACGCCAAAAGGGGCTTGCCGTGCCAGTCTACGAGCCCCTTGTCTCGCCCGCCCATGCGCTGTCCTCGCCCGCCCGCCAACAGCAGAATCGAGCAATTCGCAAACCTGCCTTGAATCATCGAATGCTCCTTCAAAATTCTGTCTATAACACCCGATCGCAGTATCCAACAACCGTAAGGTGGGGGACGCGATGACCTAATCGGTCGTCGTTCTGTTGGATATCGAACAAAAAGGGAGGGCGGAGTAGGTAGGATTTAGCTTCAGGCGCCCTCGTCTGCAGCCTCGGTGAATGGGAGTCGTGAGAGCTACCAGTCTGCATCGTTTGGGCAATGCTGTGCTCAGTGAATTTTACGTCGAGTGGCCCTTAGTTAAGGGCCGAATCAGCAATGGACCGGATGTCTGCCGTGCCGCCAAGGCTCGAGGCATTACGTCGGACATCGTCGCCCCTCGCTGCCGGCGACAAACTGATCGGATTTTTTACTGTCTACCTTTCCCGTCTTTGCCAACTCTGGCTGTGATGTGTCTGGTATTGCCCATAACCAAGGAGAAATATGATGCAGGAGAGAAATGCCTGGGTCGATTACGCCAAAGCCATTGGGATCATTCTGGTGGTCTACGGACATGTCGCGCGTGGAGTCTTTAACGCCGGTTTGCCGATGGATCAAGACAAGTATCTTCTCGTCGATAGCGTCATCTATAGCTTCCACATGCCGCTGTTTTTCTTCCTGTCGGGTTTGTTCTTTTACGACTCACTGGTTAAGCGAGGGAAAACCGGACTGGTCGTGAACAAGATCGATACCATTGTTTACCCCTTCATCGTGTGGTCTTTGTTGCAGGGCGTGGTAGAGGTCGTGCTATCAAACTACACGAACGGTGATGTGACGTTAGGGGAGGTGTTCTCGTTGCTCTGGTCGCCACGGGCTCAGTTCTGGTTCCTCTATGCGCTGTTCCTGGTCTTCGTTGTCTGCTCCTTGGTTTACGCCAAGACCGACCGTCGTTACTTTCTGCCGCTTTTGCTGGTCTTCGGTGTGCTTTATGTGCTCAGTCAAGATCTGGCTGTCGGCAGTATCGGCAAGTTTATCTTCGGCAATGTTGTGTTCTTTGCGCTCGGTATTTGGTTCAACGAGATCAAGGCGTACTTCCTTGCCCGGTATGTCCCTCTCACCTTGTTGCTCGGGGCGTCATTTCTAATTGGGCAGTACCTGTTTCACGTAACGTTCGGCTTGAATTGGGAGGTGGGCGGCTTGTCGGTGCTTGCGCTGGCGACTGTTTCGATCCTGTTCGTGATCGCCCTTGCGATGTGGCTCGGCCGGTTTCGCATGGGCTGGCTGCTATTCATTGGCGCCTCATCCATGACGATCTACCTGATGCATATTCTGGCGGGGAGCGGTATCCGAGTGGTCCTTGGCAGCTTTATGGGCATCGACTCCATAGCTGTCCATTTGATTGTCGGAACCTTGATCGGGCTTGTCGCGCCCTTGCTGGCTCAGATGATCATCAAGCGGTACGACCTTTATTTCTTGTTGGCTCCGCCAAAGTCGTTTTCCGCGAGCCACCTGCTGGCACGCAGGGCAATGGCACATTGATCGGGTAGATTTACAGGTGTAACGGTTGGCCTTGCCTGCGACCCGTGTCGTTTTTACCGCCAGGATCCGAAAGGCTTTCGGATCTTTCGCGGCCAGCAGCGGTTTTCTTCAACCACAGCTGACTCGTAGAATTTCAAGCGATTCGTCTGTCGTCAGGGTTAGTCGCTGAGCGTTGTATTCCATTGTCACAACGTCTCCCGGCCGAACGATGCGTGCAATGGCGGCCTTGCTTTTTCGTCGTGCCTGATCGAGAAGCGCCGGGCTGGCCTGCTCCCCAATAAGCGTCTGGATAGTAGAAGCATCGCATTTACCGGCGTTGCTTCCTGTCGGTTGCACGGTGCCGGATGGCGGCTGACAGCCTGTTAGGATGGAGCTGCATGCCATCAGAGCAGCTATGTGGGCAATATTCATATCGGTCTCCTTCGGTTTTGACGTTGTTGATAACAGTCACGAGTCCGCAAATCCAGTCGAGCCGCTGGCGCCAACCACAGCGGGCAAAGGGAACTGGCGGAACAGTCGCCCCGTCTTACTGTTGAAGGCACATTGCGCACCGCACTGGCCGCAAACAAAAATCAAGGAATTCCGCCATGTTTAACTCGTCCGTGATGAAGCGTGTTGCCACCCTTTTAGCAGCGATGCATTTCATGCTGTTCGCACAGATTCCACTGGCCCAGGCGGCAATGATCGGCAGTGCGGAAATAATTGCCGAACAACAGCAGCAGGTAGATCGCCAGCAATTGCTGACAATGCTTGAGAATAAAGACGTCCAGAAAAAACTAGTCTCAATGGGCGTTGAGCAGGATCAGGTCGAGCAGCGAATCAACAGCCTGACACCTGCAGAACTTGCACAATTCAATCAGCAACTGGATCAAGCGCCGGCCGGTGCAGGGGTGGTTGGGATTATCGTGCTGTTTCTCGTCATCTTCATCGTGACCGACCTCCTGTGCGCTACGAACATCTTTAACTTCGTCAACTGTATCAACCGTTAATGCAGCGACTGCTACTGCTGTTTGCCGTACTCCTTCTCGGGGCGTGTGCGCGAACGCCGATCGTCCCGGTTGGAGTCGCGGGTCTCCCCGAGCAGGTTGAGTTGGACGAAGTTCCATTCTTTCCGCAAGAAGACTATCAATGCGGGCCTGCTGCGCTCGCGACTATGCTTACCCAGCGTGGCATCGCTACCCGGCCGGAGCAGCTAGTCGAGCGGGTTTATCTTCCGCAGCGCAAGGGCAGCCTGCAGGTTGAAATGGTTGCGGCTGCCAGGGCTCACGATCTGCTGGTCTATCCGTTAGAGGCCCGGCTTGAAGCGGTGCTGACCGAAGTGGCAGCTGGAAATCCTGTTCTGGTGCTGCAGAACCTTGCCTTTGATCGCTGGCCTCAATGGCATTTTGCGGTGGTGGTGGGGTATGACCTGGCGACGCAGACCCTTGTACTGCGCTCCGGGACTACTCGACGCTGGACCGGAACTTTTCGCCAGTTCGAGCGAAGCTGGGCCAAGGGCAAACGTTGGGCTGTAGTGACGGTTTCGCCCGATCAGTTGCCTCGTACTGCGCAGGAAGCTGTCTGGCTGAAGGCTGCGAATGATCTTGAGCAAATCGGGCGTGATGGTGCGGCTTTGAACGCTTATGAAACGGCTGCGCAACATTGGTCTAGTGGCTTGTCATGGTTCGTGCTTGCCAACGCTCGGTACGCGCTAGGCGACGGGCATGCTGCGGAGCAAGCCCTGCGGACCAGTGTTCAGCGTGACAACTCTTTCGCACCTGCCTGGTTCAACCTTTCGCAGGTGATGGCGGAGCGGGGATGCCGTATTCAGGCATCTGCATCCCATGCGTGCGCGGTGCAGCTGGCGCCGAAGGACCGCCGATTCAGAGCAGAGCTACCCCCAGGGCCGGACGAGCCGGGCGCCTGTGAGGCCGCTCCAGCTTGCCCCGTTCAGTGACGCGTCAGAAGCCGATTCTGTCGCGCAGGCTGTAATAGAGCGCACCGAGCGCACTTATTGGCGCGCTGAACTTCTGACCACCAGGAAAGGGGTAATGCGGCAAGCTGGCAAAGGCGTCGAATCGCTCTGCCTGACCTCGTAGTGCTTCGGCGATCACTTTTCCGGCGACATGAGTATAGGTGACACCGTGACCGCTGCAGCCTTGGGAATAATAAATGTTATCGCCGAGTCGACCGACTTGCGGTAAGCGCGACAGTGTCATCAGAAAGTTGCCGGTCCAGGCGAAATCCGTCTTGATGTGTTCGAGTTGAGGGAAGGTCTTGAGCATTTTCGGTCGGATGATCGAATCGATATCGGCTGGATCGCGCGCGCCGTAGGCCACGCCACCTCCATAGATCAGCCGCTTGTCAGCGGATAGCCGAAAGTAGTCAAGCAGGTAGTTGCTGTCTTCTACGCAGTAGTCTTGTGGGAGCAGGGCCGCTGCTAACTCAGAGTCGAGGGGCTCTGTAGCAATCACTTGGGTTCCGCAGGGCATGGATTTAGCTGCCAGTTCCGGAATCAGTCCTCCGAGATAGGCATTTCCCGCAACGACGACGAACTTCGCGGTCACTTGGCCGTGCTGAGTATGAACACGCGGATTGCTTCCTCGATCGATACGGACTGCTGGGGTTTGTTCGTAGATCGCGCCGCCCAGCGATTCGACCGCTGCTGCTTCGCCTAGTGCAAGGTTGAGCGGATGGATGTGGCCACCGCCATGATCCAGCAGTCCGCCTGCGTATCGCTCGCACGCAACAACCTTTCTGATGCCGACGTGGTCGAGCATCTCAAGTTGATCGTAGCCGTAACGCTCCCAGAGCGCTTTTTGCGACTCGAGATGGTGCATCTGCTTGATATTGAATGCGGCAAATACGCCTCCGCTTTTCAGATCGCAGTCGATGCCATAACGTGCCACCCGCTCGCGGATGATGCGCCCACCCTCGAATGCCATGGCCCCGATTAGCCGTGCAGCTTCAGCACTGGCAGTGCGCTCGACGGTGTCGATATCGCGGCTGTAACTGTTGACGATCTGCCCGCCATTGCGTCCGGAGGCGCCAAAGCCGACCTTGGCGGCCTCCAGTACGACGACGCGAAACCCTTGCTCGAGAAGGAACAGCGCTGTCGACAGCCCGGTATAGCCAGCGCCGATTATGCAAACATCCGACTCAATGGCGGTTTTCAAGGGGTTGCGAACTGGAGCCGGGTTCGCTGAGGCCGCGTAATAGGACGCCGGGTATGAGGTGTGCGACATTATGGTTGTCCTGTTGTAAATACTTGACGCCGATGCTATCTCGAGAGTGCTGCGCGCGCTATAGCAGCATTAGGTTCCTATTCGTTACGCCAAAAATTACAAATATCAGTGGCTTAGCGAAAAAGCGCTTGACTCTTTCAGGCGAGTCTCTAGAATGCGCGTCCATCGGAGGCACATAGCTCAGTTGGTTAGAGCACCACCTTGACATGGTGGGGGTCGTTGGTTCGAATCCAATTGTGCCTACCAATTCCGAAAAGGGTCGCGCTAGCGACCCTTTTTTTATGCCTTGCTTGTCAGTGCGGCGGCTTTCTGAAAGCATCCGCGCTCCTGTATTTCCAGTGACTTCGGTCCGTCTCGATCGCCTTAGGGCTCCTGCCAATGTGCGGCAGGTTATTCGGCGGGTCGCTTTCCTGGCTCATCCCAACCCATGTGGCCTTTGGTAGGGGTCACCACTAGGAGAGGAGGCGCCATGCCCACCATTACTCTTCCTGACGGCAGTCAGCGTTCGTTCGATCAACCGGTCTCCGTTGCTGAAGTGGCGCAATCCATTGGCGCCGGTTTAGCCAAGGCGACTCTTGCCGGTAAGGTCAATGGTCGTCTGGTTGATGCCTGTGACCTGATCGAGAGCGATGCGAGCCTGCAGATCATAACGCCGAAGGATGAAGAGGGGCTGGAGATCATCCGCCACTCCTGCGCTCACCTGGTTGGTCACGCTGTCAAGCAGCTATATCCAACTGCGAAGATGGTTATTGGTCCGGTCATCGCCGAAGGTTTCTATTACGATATTGCCTTCGAGCGACCGTTTACACCGGATGATATGGCTGCGATTGAGCAGCGCATGAAGCAGTTGATTGATACCGAATACGATGTGATCAAAAAGGTTACGCCTCGTACTGAGGTTATCGAAGTATTCCGGTCGCGTGGTGAGGACTACAAGCTACGTCTAGTAGATGACATGCCTGACGAGCAGGCTATGGGTCTCTACTACCACGAAGAATACGTCGACATGTGTCGTGGTCCGCATGTGCCAAACACTCGTTTCCTCAAGTCATTCAAGCTGACCAAGTTGTCCGGTGCCTACTGGCGTGGCGATGCGAAGAATGAACAGCTTCAGCGCGTCTACGGCACTGCCTGGGCGGACAAGAAGCAGCTTGCAGCTTACATTCAGCGAATTGAAGAAGCCGAAAAGCGCGATCATCGCAAGATTGGCAAGCGCCTTGATCTCTTCCATACCCAGGAAGAGGCCCCTGGCATGGTTTTTTGGCACCCGAATGGCTGGACCATCTACCAAGTGCTTGAACAGTACATGCGCGGCGTGCAGCGTGTGAACGGCTACCAAGAGATCAAAACACCGCAAGTTGTAGATCGCAGCCTGTGGGAGAGATCCGGGCACTGGGGCAACTACGCTGAAAACATGTTTACCACTGAGTCGGAAAGCCGCGATTACGCGATCAAGCCGATGAACTGTCCCTGTCACGTTCAAGTGTTCAATCAGGGGCTCAAAAGTTACCGTGAGCTGCCGCTGCGTCTTGCAGAGTTTGGCTCTTGCCACCGCAACGAGCCCTCTGGTGCGCTGCACGGAATCATGCGTGTCCGGGGTTTTACCCAGGATGACGCGCACATTTTCTGCACTGAGGAGCAGGTCAGTGCTGAGGCAGCTGATTTCATCAGGCTGACCATGCAGGTCTATGCTGATTTCGGTTTCAGTGACATCAAGTTGAAGTTGTCAACGCGGCCTGAGAAGCGCGTCGGAGACGATGCGTTCTGGGATCGCGCCGAAGCAGCACTGGCAGGTGCGCTGGATGCGGCTGGTTTGCCTTGGGAGTATTTGCCGGGGGAGGGTGCGTTCTACGGCCCGAAGATCGAGTTCACGTTGCTCGACTGCCTGGGTCGTTCCTGGCAGTGCGGCACCTTGCAGTACGATCCGAACATGCCCCAGCGTCTCGATGCGAGTTACGTGGCGGAGGATAACAGTCGAAAAACTCCAGTCATGCTGCATCGCGCGATCCTTGGTTCGTTCGAGCGCTTTATAGGTATTCTAATCGAGCACTATGAGGGCGCGTTCCCGGCCTGGCTTGCTCCGACGCAAGCGGTGGTGATGAATATCACCGACAAGCAGGCCGATTTCGCTGGCGAAGTTGAGAAAATTCTCAACCAAAGCGGCTTCCGTGCCAAGTCCGACTTGAGAAACGAAAAGATCGGCTTTAAAATCCGGGAGCATACCTTGCTCAAGGTTCCTTATCTTCTGGTTATCGGAGATCGGGAAGTCGAGACACGAGCCGTTGCTGTGCGTACGCGTGAAGGCGTTGATTTGGGCTCCATGCCCCTTGATGACTTCACCCAGTTGCTGACACAAGCGGTTTCCCGGCGTGGTCGCCAAGAATTGGAGTAATAATTATTAAGCGTGAAATGAGACAGGATAAACGAGCTGCACCCAAGGCCCCGATCAACGAGAATATCTCGGCTCGTGAGGTCCGTTTGATTGGTGCTGATGGCGAGCAGGTTGGCATCGTCTCGATTGATGAAGCGCTTCGTATAGCTGAAGAAGCCAAGTTGGATCTGGTGGAAATTTCCGCCGATGCGGTTCCTCCTGTATGCCGGATCATGGATTACGGCAAGCATCTTTTTGAAAAGAAGAAGCAGGTTGCCGCAGCGAAGAAGAACCAGAAGCAGATTCAGGTTAAAGAAATAAAGTTTCGTCCAGGGACGGAAGAAGGGGACTACCAGGTCAAGCTCCGCAACCTGGTGCGTTTCCTGAGTGAAGGGGACAGGGCCAAGGTATCGTTGAGATTCCGCGGTCGTGAGATGGCGCATCAGGAGCTGGGGATGGAACTGTTGAAGCGGGTCGAGGCTGATCTGGTGGAGTACGGTTCGGTCGAACAGCATCCAAAGATGGAAGGACGCCAGCTGATCATGGTCATCGCTCCCAAGAAGAAAAAGTAACCACCAGGGCACTGGCAGGCCTTGCGGTTATTTGAAATCACCCACAATGTGGAGTACCGAACATGCCAAAGATGAAGACTAAAAGCGGCGCTGCGAAGCGCTTCAAAAAGACGGCGAATGGCTACAAGCACAAGCACGCTTTCAAGAGCCACATCCTGACCAAAATGTCTACCAAGCGTAAGCGTCAGCTGCGTGGTACATCTCTGATGCACCCGTCTGATAAAGCAAAAGTAGAGCGGATGCTGCGCGTTCGTTAATTCGGTCAAGACTCAGAGGAATAACTCATGGCTCGTGTTAAGCGTGGCGTCGTCGCTCGTCGCCGTCACAAGAAAATTCTGAAACTCGCTAAAGGCTACTATGGCGCTCGTTCACGAGTGTTCCGTGTTGCCAAGCAGGCGGTAATCAAGGCTGGCCAATATGCCTACCGTGACCGCCGTCAGCGGAAGCGTCAGTTCCGCGCTCTGTGGATTGCTCGTATCAACGCCGGCGCTCGTGTAAATGGTCTGTCCTACAGCCGTTTCATTGCTGGTCTGAAAAAAGCAGCCATTGAGATCGACCGTAAGGTCCTGGCCGAGTTGGCAGTGAATGAAAAAGCAGCTTTTGCTGCAATTGTCGAAAAAGCCAAAGCTTCTCTGGCCTAAGCCCATCGACAATCGAATCTTCGGATTCGTAGCGTCACCGATAGGGGAAGAGCCTTGTGCTCTTCCCCTATTTCGTATCTGAAGGGGCATTTGCAAAAATGCACCTCGCGTAAAGCCTAAGCGCTGATCGTCTGGTGCGGTTCTGCAAGAACCTCTGGAGGTTGTACATGGAAAACCTGGATGCACTGGTCTCGCAAGCGCTTGAGGCGGTGCAACATAGCCAAGACATCAACGCCCTGGAGCAGATCCGGGTTCAGTATCTCGGCAAGAAAGGCGAGCTGACCCAAGTCATGCAGACCCTGGGCAAACTTTCCGCGGATGAACGCCCCAAGGCCGGTGCGCTCATCAATGCAGCGAAGAGCCGTGTTCAGGATGAACTGAATGCCAGGAAGGCGGATTTGGAGCAAGCTGCGCTGAGCGCCAAGCTCGCTGCCGAGCGGATCGATGTGACATTGCCAGGTCGGGGAGAGGCCTCCGGTGGGCTGCACCCCGTGACGCGTACACTAGAGCGGATTGAGCAATTCTTCAGTCATATCGGCTATAGCGTTGCCGAGGGGCCAGAGGTCGAAGACGACTACCACAACTTCGAAGCGCTCAATATCCCCGGCCATCATCCTGCCCGGGCGATGCACGACACCTTCTATTTCAACGCCAACATGCTGTTGCGTACCCATACCTCGCCCGTTCAGGTGCGCACGATGGAGTCGCAGCAACCGCCCATCCGCATCGTTTGCCCGGGGCGTGTCTACCGATGCGACTCGGATATCACCCATTCGCCTATGTTTCATCAGGTTGAGGGCTTGCTTGTCGATGAGGGTATTAGCTTTGCGGATCTAAAAGGCACCATCGAGCAGTTCTTGCGGGTGTTCTTCGAAAAGCCGCTGGGCGTCCGTTTCCGGCCCTCGTTCTTCCCGTTTACCGAGCCGTCGGCCGAAGTGGACATGCAATGCGTCATGTGCAGCGGAAAGGGATGTCGCGTCTGCAAGCAGACCGGCTGGCTCGAGGTGATGGGCTGCGGCATGGTGCATCCGAATGTGCTGCGCATGTCCGGTATTGATCCGGAAAAATACCAGGGCTTCGCTTTCGGTATGGGAGCCGAGCGGCTTGCCATGCTGCGCTATGGCGTCAACGACTTACGCCTGTTCTTCGATAACGACCTGAGGTTCCTGGCTCAATTTCGCTAGGTCCAGAGTCCAGTCAAAGAAATTTTAGGAGAGCAGGATGAAATTCAGCGAGCAGTGGTTGCGTACATGGGTCAATCCGCAAGTTTCTCGTGAGGAACTGGTGGCGAGGCTGTCGATGGTCGGCCTCGAAGTGGATGCGGTCACCCCGGTGGCCGGTGAGTTCAGTGGCGTTGTCGTCGGCGAGGTGCAGAGCACCGAGCAACATCCGGATGCGGACAAGCTGCGCGTCTGCCAGGTCAGCAACGGCAGCGAAACCTTTCAGGTAGTCTGTGGTGCGCCCAACGTGCGCCCGGGCTTGAAGATTCCTTTTGCGCAGATCGGCGCTCAGCTGCCGGGCGACTTCAAGATCAAGAAAGCGAAGCTTCGCGGCGTCGAGTCCAGCGGCATGCTCTGCTCGGAAACCGAGTTACAGGTTGGTACAGACGACAGTGGACTGATGGAGCTGGCTGGCGATGCTCCGGTTGGTAGCGATTTGCGAGTGTATCTCGGCCTGGACGACGCGAGCATTGAGATAGGCCTTACGCCGAACCGCGGCGACTGCCTCTCTGTCGCAGGGCTAGCGCGTGAGGTAGGCGCTATCTACGGCGCGACGGTCGCTCCAGTCGATATCGTTCCGGTGGCTGCGAGCCACGATGAGGTACGCCCGGTCGAGGTGTTGGCACCCGCAGCCTGTCCGCGTTATCTAGGGCGCGTGATTCGTAATGTAGACCTGTCGCGGCCCACTCCGCTGTGGATGACAGAGCGGTTGCGTCGTTCCGATATTCGCAGCATCGATGCGGTGGTAGATGTCACCAACTACGTAATGCTCGAACTTGGGCAGCCACTGCACGCGTTTGACCTAGCCGAGATCCATGGAGGCATCAGGGTTCGGATGGCTGAGGATCAGGAGAGGCTCGTCCTGCTCGATGGTCAGGAAGTGACCCTGCGCAGCGATACCTTGGTCATCGCAGACCATCAGCGTGCCCTCGCAATCGCTGGGGTCATGGGTGGTGAGCATAGCGGCGTGAGTGCAGCGACACAGGATCTGTTTCTGGAAAGCGCCTTCTTCGACACCATTGCCCTTGCCGGCAAGGCGCGCTCCTATGGTTTGCATACCGACGCCTCGCATCGCTACGAGCGAGGGGTTGATTCCCAGCTGGCCCGCCGGGCCATGGAGCGGGCAACGGCGCTGTTGTTGGATATTGTAGGCGGCAGCGTCGGGCCCGTAATCGAAGCCGCCAGCGACGCCGATCTCCCCCGTGTTGCACCGATTCTGCTACGCAAGGATCGAATCGAGCAGATGCTGGGGTTGAGCATGGCGGGCGATCAGGTCGTCTCGCTGCTGTCAGCTCTGGGTCTGGGTGTTGCCGAACAGGGCGAAGAGTCATGGGAAGTCAGCGTTCCCAGTCACCGGTTCGATATCAGCCTAGAGGTAGATCTGATCGAGGAGTTGGGGCGTCTGTATGGCTACGACCGCTTACCGGTGCGTTATCCCCAGGCACGTCTGGCGCCTGAGGCCAACCCTGAATCCCGAGCCGAACTGCCCGCCCTGCGCCGCTTGCTGGTTGCCCGTGGCTACCAGGAAGCGATCACCTACAGCTTCATCGACCCAAAAATGTTCGAGCTGTTCAGCCCTGGCGTCGAGCCGCTGCAATTGACAAACCCGATCTCGTCGGACATGGCGGCGATGCGCGCGACGCTATGGCCAGGATTGATCAAGGCATTGCAGTACAACCTGAACCGACAACAGACGCGGGTGCGTCTGTTCGAGAGCGGCCTACGTTTCGTCGGTCAGCTTGACCAGTTGAAGCAAGAGCCGATGCTGGCCGGTGTCATCACCGGCAGCCGTTTGCCGGAGGGTTGGGGCAACGATAGAGCCGCAGCTGATTTCTATGACATGAAAGCCGACGTCGAAGCCTTGCTTGGATATGCCGGTGACTCTACCGCCTATGGCTTTGCCGCCACCGAGCATCCTGCTCTACATCCTGGACAGACTGCTCGAATCGAGCGGGGAGGGCGTCTGGTCGGCTATATCGGAAGTCTTCATCCTGAGTTGGCCGCCACGCTGGGTATCGATCAGCCCGTCTATCTGTTCGAGCTGTTGGTCGCCGAAATCAGCGAAGGCCGGCTGCCGCGTTTCAGTGAGCTGTCCCGTTTTCCTGAAGTGCGTCGCGACCTGGCGATTCTGGTGACACGTGAGGTTCCGGCTGCCGATGTGTTGCTATGCATTCGTAAGGCCGCGGGCGAGAACCTGACGGACCTCAAGCTATTTGATGTGTATCAGGGTAAAGGTATTGATCCTCTTAGCAAAAGTGTGGCAGTCGGCTTGACCTGGCAACACCCTTCGCGCACTCTAAACGACGACGAGGTGAGTGGTGCGATGCAGCAAATCCTCTCCTCCTTGGAAGAAAGGTTCAACGCCACGTTAAGGAAATAGCGTATGGGGGCTCTGACGAAAGCTGAAATGGCGGAACGTCTATTTGAAGAGCTAGGCTTGAATAAGCGCGAAGCTAAAGAGTTGGTCGAGCTCTTTTTCGAGGAGATTCGCCAGGCGCTTGAGCACAACGAACAGGTGAAGCTGTCCGGGTTCGGCAACTTTGACCTGCGCGACAAGCGACAGCGTCCTGGGCGTAACCCGAAGACCGGTGAAGAAATTCCCATCACGGCGCGTCGTGTCGTGACATTCCGGCCCGGCCAAAAATTAAAAGCCAGAGTCGAAGCATATGCTGGAACCAAGTCATAACGACGAACTGCCAACGATACCTGGCAAGCGCTATTTCACTATAGGTGAAGTGAGTGAGCTATGTGCAGTTAAGCCGCATGTGCTGCGCTATTGGGAGCAGGAATTTCCACAGCTGAATCCTGTGAAGCGTCGTGGAAACCGGCGCTACTATCAGCGTCAGGACGTGCTGATGATCCGGCAAATCCGTTCGTTGCTTTACGAGCAGGGCTTTACCATTGGCGGTGCTCGCCAGCGGATGTCAGGCGATGAGGCTCGCGAGGACACTACCCAATACAAGCAGCTCATCAGGCAGATGATAACTGAGCTTGAAGACGTGCTTCAGGTGCTTAAAACCTAAGCCCTTCTGACGAAAAAACTTTCACATATTCAGTCGCTTAATGTATAGTTCGTTCCGTTTTCAGCGAACCTGAAGATGCAGTCGGGGCGTAGCGCAGCCTGGTAGCGCACTTGCATGGGGTGCAAGGGGTCGAGTGTTCGAATCACTCCGTCCCGACCAAAAAACCTCAAGAAATCCAGTCACTTAGCGGTGACTGGATTTTTTTATTTCTGGCGCCTGCAAAATTTCTGCAAAATACCAGCAAAATCCTATTTGTAGAACCTTTCCGAGGGTTTCTGAATATGCAAGTCATCTTCCAGCCGCAATTGGCCTGACTCAAGAACGTGCGATGAGGTGGCTGTTTGCACGTTTGTCGCCACAAGAGCATGGGCCATAGGGTGGTGACGAGTAAGTCATCCGTGCTGTCGGCAACAGTCTCCTGCTGACGTTTTGAGCTCCTTTTGCAACTTGCTGTATACCCGATGACGTGCAGTGAGTGCGTTTTGGTACAGGCTCTCTTTCCTTCGACTCAGAAGACAGCTGTGGCCTGGAGCAATCTATGTGAGCGATCCTGATCGCTACCCCTGATCCTGGGTTTGTGGCATATACCATCTCTTCATTTTGGATGCGCCCTAAGGGCTGTACATGTATTAACGCGGCGATTGCCTGTCCCGAGTGGTCAGCATGGATGGCCGGCGCTCAGGATCAAGGCCGATGACTCAAGCAAGCTCAAGCAACCTCAAGCGCACCTTTTATGCACTGTATTCCGGGCTGAAAGCTGGTTTTAGGGTATTCAAGTCCACCTATTCCCCAAGTCTCACGAAGTCTTCTTTAGAGCCGCTGACGCCGGTGCTACTTGAGGATGATCGCTTTGCGCGCTACGAGCAGGAATTGCTTGGTGCTCTGAACAACGACGAGGTATTGAACATTGCACTCACCGGTGGATACGGGGCCGGTAAGAGTAGCGTTGTGAAGACTTTCTTCGAGCGCAATCCCCAGTTCCCGTATGTCACGGTCTCCCTCGCGACGTTCAGTCAGGAGCCGCCTGCCCAGACATCTAGGTCACTAGATACCCAGGTGTCGAGTGATAACGCTTCCATAAGCGCTGCATTGGCGGAAAAAGGAGCTGAGGCCTCGACTTCTGAGCTCCTCAACCGAATTGAGGAAACAATTGTCCAGCAGTTACTTTACTCCGTGCGTGCAGACCGGTTACCCAAAACACGCCTGAAGCGAATCGTCCAGGTTTCGAACACCATCATCTTTATACGCACCTCCTTTCTGGCTGTGTGGCTCACCGGCCTCTTGAGACTCTGTGTGCCCAAGCTGGAGAAGCAGGCAGGCGTTGATCTGGGTTGGCTAATCAAGGGGCTCATGCTGATTCCCGAATGGCTCGCTGCCAGCATCGTTGTAGCCGGTGGGATATACACGGTGTACGAAGTGCTGAGATTCCTTTCAAAATTCAGCATCGACGGACTCACCCTTAAAGGAGGCAAGCTCGAAGCCACCCATCATGGGTCAGTGCTCCATAAAAACGTGGACGAGATTCTCTACTGCTTCGAGTGTAGCGATGTCCGGGTTGTCGTCATCGAAGATCTGGACAGGTTCGATATCCAAGATATCTTCTTCCGACTGAGAGAAATCAATTTCACTATCCGCCAGTCTCCCCAGGTCAGGCGACCAGTACATTTTCTTTATGCCATCCGAGACGAGCTGTTCACGGTCACCGACAAGACAAAGTTTTTCGATCTGATCATTCCAATCATCCCGGTCGTGAACTCAGAGAACTCGCGAGAGAAGTTGAGCGAGCTGATGCTCGCACGAAAAGTAGGTGGCAATTCCTTGGGTGCCAAGCTCGACGCAGCCCTGGTAGAGACGGTGTGCTATTACATCGACGAGATGAGGCTGATCAAGAACATCGTCAACGAGTACGACATTTACTCCAGCCTCTTATCAAAAGATGGCTTGGTGCTTGATCCCAACAAGCTTTTCGCCATCGTAGTGCTCAGAAACCTGCACCCCGATGCATATTCCGACCTGATCAAGCGCAGAGGTTCCATTTATAAGTTGCTGACAGGCTTTTCTGGGTGGGTCAAAGAAGAGGTGCAGCGGCTTGAAGAACAATTGGATGAGTTGAGTGAGCTGTTAACACGGAAGCAAAATGAAGTCGCAACAAGTATGGCTTATCTTCGGGCATGCGTGTGGTACGAGATCCAGCGACAGGGAGGGCAGCCAAGTTCCAACGCAGTCAGCACTCCTAACGGTGTCGTTCTCACGCTGCAACAGTTCGTAGAGGACGGCAACTTCGATACCGTGAGCCAAGCGAACTGGGTGAGGCCGATGTGCACTAGCCCTTACGGCAATACGAACGGGCAAAGCATCCAAACCCATCAGCTTCTCGCGACAATGAAATATCAAGCTCGCGCCAATCTGTTGCAGCGTTCGCTAGATAGCATTGAGGGGGAGATCAATGCCGTGCGGAAGCAGATAGTTCGTCTCAAAACAGTCTCCTTCCGCGAGGCCGCCCGAAAGGGTTACGGCCCAATAATCGCGAGCTCGCTTGCCGGGCTAGACGTTGTTACCTACTTCATGCGTCGTGGCTTTTTTGACACTGACTATGTCGACTACCTGGGCTACTTCTATGAAGGTTCTCTGACCCAAGCTGACAAGAATTTTATTCTTGCACTCGGCCGGGGAGAAATACTTGATGTGGCCACTTCCTTGCAGAACCCCGAACATGTTGCGAGCAAGTTGGACTTCGACTGTCTTGATGAAGGCAGGGGCATCATTGCCGGGGTACTTGCTGCGCTTGCAACGCATCGAGACGTTGACAGCTCAGAGCTTGCTGCCGAGAAGCTGGCGGTCGTTCTGAGGAGTGGCCACAAACACTTGGAACGGATGGCTGAAGCGGTGCAGTTGCTCCTTGGAGGGAAGGATGGCCAAGCGGTCATCAAGGCGATCTTCGAAACAGATCAGAACCTAATGCACCAGCTTCTTCAAACTGATCGGTTTGGATTCAGTGACGCCAGGCAGCAGTACATCAGCGCCATCTTGGATACATTGACGACCGCACAGCTCACTGCCATGAAGGATAAGAAGGGCTTGCTACTGAAGGCCATCAATGGGCTTTCAGATATCGCTCGCCTAATGCCTTCCTTGGAGTCAAAGCGAGGAGGCTGGAATTGGCTCCGCGATAAACCCGCTCAATTCGGGGCTGTCAGTGATGCGACATCGCTCGACGATCTCAAAAAGCTTGTTGCGTGGGGATGTCTGGAACTATCACTGCCCATGCTCCAGCTACTTTGGCAAAAGCTAGGTGTTCCTTCGATTGAGGAGGCTCAAGTGACTTATGGGCGTCTTGAGAGCCTTCAGCTCCCTGGCCTGCTGGAGCGTATCAAGGCGCATCCCGAAGCGTTTATTAGTGAGCTTCTGAGCCAAGACGGCGTTCTCCCTGAGAGCAGTGATTCGCTCGTGAAACTGCTACATTTGGTTCAAGACGATCCGGATTTTACGGAGCAGTTACTGGATCGAACCCAATGCGTCGTGTCTGATCTCCGAGAGGTTCCTCTGGAGATTTGGCCACGTTTCTTGGACATGGATCGAGTCGAGCCAATTGATAGGGCTGTTTGGACTGTCTTCGATCAGGTGATTGATCCAGAAATACCTTTTGCCGACGCAAGTGGGGATGAAATAAGGGAGTTGCTTAAAGAGAAACTCCTCTCTTTTGTTGAGCGCCATGTTGGGGTGTTGGATGGTGAGCTCTGGCAAAGGGATCCAGCACGGCAAGCTACGCTTCAGATTTATCTTCTTCTTCGCAAAGAGCTATCTAACACTACGCTACGCGCGTTGTTTGCCGATCTGACATTGGATCCCGCTGTGGTGCTGGTTTCTGGGCTGCCTCCTTTACGCTGGGAGTTTTTTGCATTCGATAGGTGTGTGCCTTATACCGTGGAAATCCGAGAGGCATTTAAAACCCAGGCGCCACGTATGGTGTCAGCCTATATCCGCCGGTGCTGGACGGAAGCCAAAGTCGATCTAGATCTAACGGCGCTGCCGATTGATTTGGTGTGGGAGCTCACTCGTTACGAGACAGTCTCGATTTTGGATGCGCTGACAATGTGGCAGGGCATTCCCTTCGAGGCTTTCGATACTTGCGAAGGATCATCAATCGAGCTTGCGAAGGTCTGTGGGCGCGCCAACGCCGAAGGTGTCAGCTTTTCGGCGACGTATCTACCGGTCATCCTTCAGGTTTTTCAGGATGGCACCCTCAGCCGAGAAAATAGGATTGAAATGATTATTCAAGCCCTCACGCTTAACTGTGAATGGGGGCGAATAGACGCTGCCCTGCTGCTATTGGGCGATGAGTACCCCAACATTGCTCGGCGACGCCGTGTGCACCTACCTAATTCCGATGAAGACAAACGGCTGGTTGAAGCACTTGGGCGTCGAAATTTTGTTGGGGGTATCAGCCATGAGAAGAAACACATCGTCGTGTACCGCAGACCAAGCGCAATGAAGTAGTCGCTTATCATCAGGTAAGTGAGCGTCGAAATTTCGCAGGATCTTACGCTTCATAGACCTATCCATGATGAAGTCATAAGTCGGGCATCACGCCTGGCCAGTGACTGCCATCCACAGGTGGCTCCACATCATGCAGATGAGCTGGCTCGTTACGCCCGGGTAACCTCTGCGTGCGATGCCCTTGAGTCTTTTCTCGGGGCTCGCCCGCGAATGGATGATGATGTGTTCGCTTTGCTATCGCAGCGTCGCGCACAGATCGCTGATTTGATCGCGTGGGCTAACCTTAACGCCTACGAGCAGGAGCTGCCCTCTGGCTTGTACTTGGCAATACCGTTTTTCCCGCGTTGTTCAGACAAACAGCCCGTATGGCTGGTGAATCGAACAGCGAAGCCCGTCATTTATGTCAGCCGGTCACTCTATGCGTTTGCAAGCACGGATGATGGCGTCGATGAGTATCGAACAGCAGGCTCTGCGTTTAAGGACGGAATTGCAGTTTCTGCCTTGATTGCGCCGGGTGAGAGATTGCAGATCGATGAGTACTCTATGACCTTCGACGGTGACTTCGTCAGCAATCGCCGGATTGTTCTCCACATTGATGGCGAGCGTCGCGAATGGTTTGCGAGTATCTCGAAGCTTGGCGGTTACCTCTGGGACGCGGAGCTCCATGGATTTCATGCGTTGAAGGATGTCACTGAACGATGACCTCGCAGGTGCGAGAGCTGGCAACGAGACGGGCAGGAAAAAGCCTTATTCGATGGCGGGTGCTCCTGAATAAAGCTTGGCGCCACAGCGTGGAGCTGTCGTGGTGGCATGTCTTCATCGGGAGTTGCTTTGGGAAGATGCTAGGTAGTGACCAGCGCCGGAACATCTTGGCGTCAGCCAATCCTCAGTAATAGCGCGCTATGTTATAGGGCTGAAGACTTTCAGATTGGGGATGTGTATGTAAGGTTATGCAGGACAGGGCGGCCAATGCATGGCGGAGTTTTTGCCGTCATAGACTGCAATGTCTTCCATTGCAGCTGTGAGCGTGTGTTTCGCCGCGGATACCCGTTCTTCGGCCTTCCAAGCCCAAGGGCTAGATGCCTCCGCACGGCGCCATGCATGGCAGATGGGAAACTTTACGAAACATCGCGGGGTGGCTCTGCTTGCAGCCGCCTCGCGTCCAGATAGTGAATCTGAAATTCTGCCGCAGGCCTTCAGCCGGCATTTGCAATGCCTGTTCGATGCTCATTGACAGTACAAACGGGGTGTCGCTGCTGTCATCAAACAAAATTTCCAGTCCTTCTCGGTCGTCAGCTTGGTGCATGGGCCCGCGGGAGATGACTACATGCTTGGCGGTCTTCATTTCACGTAATGCATGCTTTAGGAGATCCGGAAGCAGAAGTCGTGCGACGCCTGCATTCCAAGACAGCAGGGCGTACCCAGAGTGGAAATACTCGGAGTCCCAATAGTTGGTGTGCTTAATCAGCGGGCCGTCGTTGACGATGGTTAGCAGGCCGTGTTGGGTATGTGCGTTCATATGCTCTCCTTTGTTTTGGGCTGTGTGTCAGTTGGGGAGTTACTCGTCAGTAAACTCGCTGATATCGAGATCAGGAGAGACCTCAACCCAGTCGGCAAACTCGTGGCCTTTTAAATAGTTCAAGGTCATGTCGGGGCTGGCGTGGCCAGCGATCTTCTGTGCGTCTTTGCCTGCCATTTGATACATTTTCAAAGAGGTGCCTCGGATCTCATGTAAGCCGGGCATCTCTTTCGCTGTGTAGCTCGGATAACACTGCGCCGCGTCGCGTGCCTTTTTGAACTCAGTGCTCAGGTAATGGCCTGTGACTTGAGTGGGATGCTCTTTGCTTTCGCACTTACGCTTTCGATCCGGCTGACGGTGAATCAGGAAAGGGGACTCAACATCATCACGGCACTGATCGATAACTTTTTGAAAAGCAGGAGTAATCTCCAGCTTTAACCAGGCTGCGTCAGTTTGGTCTCCGGTTTTTTGTTGGATGACGTACATGTAGCCGTCTTTTATGCCATCAAAGCGTAGGTTCAGCAGGTCGCAACGGCGCTGTGAAATCAGAAGCGCGAGGTCAATGGCATTCTTTAGCCACTGCGGTGCATGTTCACGGATGGCCTTGATGCCGTCTTTAGTGTGACGTTTACGTTGTTTGTCCTCGTTGCGTTTGAGGGTTTTAGCTGCCTCATTGCTTTCTACCAGCCCTCGCGCAACAGCATGGTTGAAGAGGTCGATCAGGCGTCCCCTGGCCTGATTGCTTGCACGAGGGGAAGCGATTGCACTTAAGAACGTACTGATTTGTTTCAATGAAACCATGTTCAAGGGGACGCGGCCGAACGCGCTGTCAATCTGACGCAGGCGGATCAGGTAATTTTCCAGCGTGCTTTTCTTTAGTTTCCTTTCCTTCATTACCGACCTTTTGTAGTCGTCAATGAAGGCTGAAACGGTCAGTGTGTGTTCGGCCATTACCGCTGCAATAAGGTCTGTGTTGGTCATCAATTTCGCATTCAGAATTTGTGCGCTCTTGATGGCTTTCTGGCGATCATGGCCGAAGTTGTGCCATTTGCTCTTGAGAGTGTCCTTGTAGCGGTATCCCTTGGTGTCCTGGTTGTAATAGAGATTTAAGGGCAGATCGCGGTTAGCTTTTTTTCTTGGACGAGCCATTGATCACCGTCCTGCCAGCACTTTAGTAACGAACTCATCTGCGTTTTGCGCTTGGTATTCGTTCCAGTCGACGTACCAATTGCCGACCACCTGCTTGCCAGGCAGTTTGCAGTTGAGCAAGTGCTTACGGATTGACTGGCGAGTCAAGGGCGTGCCGTTCTCGCCCCAAACCCGACGTTGAAATTCTTTAATGCTGATGAGCTCTTGATGAATGCTCATGGTCTTTCTCCTGGACAACCTCTTCGTCATCGAGCTGAAGGCTTACCCATCGCTCGATCTCATTGCTGCACCACCCGACTGAGCCGCCGCCTATTCGGCGGCCCAAGGGAAATCGTCCTTGGCTCATCCACAAATAAACGGTGCTGCGTGATATCCCGCACACGTGGCTCACCTCTTTTATTCGCATGATTCGGCGCATTAGCTATAAAACCTCATATGAAAAGTGTTCGCGATAACGTAAAAGCGATAATTTGGGGCGAAAAAAATCAAAACCTCTGAAGTCGACTAGCGACGATTCCCACCACGCGCATGCTCGCATCCAAAGGAACCAGCTCTTCCTCACCCGCGTTTATCGCGAAAAGCAGAAACTGTCCGATTGGTGTGTCCATGACACGGCCTAGCAGAATGGCATCATCAGAGCGTACGACCACAATGTCTCGCCCAGCCAAAACTGGAGCGTTGGGCTCAATCAGCAGAAAATCATCTTCGCGCAAATTCGGAATGTGGAAGTTTCGTGTAGCCCGGAGCAGAAAGGCGCGCGAGCTGTGTGGAAAGGGCCAATGAAAACGGCGCTGTTGCTCCAAATGTTGTTTATAAGCAGTATCGGGATCGAGTAGAGAGCGAGCTGTCCAGGCCAGGAGCTTTAGGCCAATCGAAGTCTCTGTACCTTTAGGAGCGGTGCTGGATTCCAAATATGCCGCGCTCTGCTCACCGGGAACGGCACTCTTGAGCATCCGCTGCACGCTCTGATCAGCCGCCGACGGTATCTGGTGCAAATTGCCGCGAAGCAGCGCCATGATTTGTTCGTTATTTTGGCCACTGTCGAGCCATTCGGCCGGCACGTCCAACGCTTTCGCAAGGCTCACAAGGCTGCGCGAGCCTTTGTTTCGCCCTGCTTCTAGGGACGCCAGGCTCGACTGCGCAATGCCGGCACGATCAGCTAGTTCTTGCTGAGTCAGACTGCGGTACTTTCGCGCGCAAGCGACTCGCTTGCCGACGCTATCGAGACTGAAATCCATGGCGGGTTCCTTGTTGACGTGCGACGGATCGTAAGGAGCTCTGGCCTGTTTGTCAACGTAAATACGATAATTTATTAGCGCAAAAACGATTTTATAGGTCTAGCGATCTGCGTATGAAAGGTTCCGTGTGAGCCGCGCGGTCATCGACTAGGTGGGTCGCGGATCCGGTGCCGAAAGATGCATCCGTCCTGGCCACGGCGAGCGGACGCGCTTGATGAATGCCAGCACTTGATCTTGAAAGCACAATAACGCGTTCGATGGCGAGGCCGGAGGGGTAGTGGCGAGCCGGCGGCGGATGCGCAACAAAGTGATTGAGTTCGCCTCGCACGGCTTCTTCAGACCAACCCGAGCTCCTCAGCCATCCGTGATCACTGCAAAAGCTGAATCAGAGAAGCGCTACGACCGAAGGCGGTAGCAAGACTCCTCAAGGTTCCCCATCAGTCACTGGATAGAGGTGCTTTTGAACCGCTTCCGCTAGATCATCAAGGGCGTCCCTGAGTCGCATGTCCTCACGAGAATCGCCGCTTTGAGGTTGGAAAGTACGCGCATGTCTCAGCAATGCTTCGGCGTAGTTGGTACTCAAATCGAAGGTAATCATCTCAGCTCCTGGTTCTCGTTGCGCTTTGATAGCTTGGGTAGCACGTGATCCCGCGCCCAGTTTCTACGCTTAGCCTGTTTCAAGGTTGGACAGGGGCAATGACTGTCTACAACCAGCCAGCAATACACCAGGCTCGCAGTTTAGATTGTGGTTTTTCTATCTGCCACGCTTCCTCTGGCATCTTGTCAATAAAGGTTAATTATAAATAACCGCTCTTCGGCTAATTGTGTCTTTGCCATAAAAAGTGCTTGACGTCTAAGTGTCTCGCTCCGATTATTCACGCACTTTGAATTGGTCGGAGACGACAAATGGCGAGTCGGCTGGTTGGTCTGATGGCTTTAAGGTTAGAAGCTACCAAGCTTAGTCGGTCTATAGGACTAGGCCATAAGTCTTCTATTGAGATAAACAGTAAGGAAGGCTTCGTTTCCGGTTACATTCCTAGCCACAACCAACTCCTTGAGCTGATCGCTCGCCAATGGGGATTCGACAGTTATGATCAATTTCTTATAAATCAGGAAAATCTGGCGGCATACATCGACCTCAATCTTAAAGCGGGGATATGGCATACCTTTCGCCCTCTTAGACCTTCTATCCAAGCGTACTCGCGCTGCATTGAGGCTATTGAAGACGCTTTAAACGCCGGAATTCCCCTCGCGGTAGCAGCACAACTTAACGGTGCCAACTTCGATGGTTTTGAGTTCAGTGACGCACTGGCGTGGCGGTTTGGTTCGCGGCTGCTCAGAGCTAACATGAGCTTCGCTGGCTTGAGAGCCCGTGGCGCGCTGGTCTCGGGCCTGTGGGCCAGCTCTGTGAGCAGTTTCGTTGGCGCTGACCTCCGCGAGGCCAAGTTTTATTCGTCCGACGATACAGGGGTAATCGCGCCTGGGATTCGGCTCGGCCAGATTGACTTCGGCGGCGCTAATCTTGAGCGAACAGATCTTCGGTGCTCCTATTTTTCGCACTGCTCATTTCTAGGCGTCTCCATGGCCGGGGCTGATCTGAGGTATTGCCATCTCACGTCTTCATATTTTGACAGCGCAGCTAGACCTTTGATTGATGACATTAAGCGGGGCCGCTTTAACGAGCAGTGGATATTTAGCCCTGACCAACCTGATCGGCTTGTCGCCTGTCCGGCCTAGGTACTAATAGTGGTTTAGGGTTAATAACTATAAACCGCATATTCGATCTTCAAGCTATATATAGATAATAGTCAGTACTGACATTCATTGGGACACAGATTGTTCATCCTTGGGACAGGTTCACCGGGGCAGAGAAGTTTCGCCAAAATTCTGCTCCGTTAGATGTTGATGGTTCAGTGAGGGAAGAGGGTATGGACGATTTAAAGAAAGTATCTCATTTGCTATACGCCCCGGGTGAGGTAATGCCTGGCATCGAGATGTCGTTGGCAGAGGCGTGCGCTCGCGGTTCAGCGGCTGCGTTGTTTGATGAGATGCCGTTCTGTGTTGTGCGTGACTGGATCTGGATCGATCTCATCGTGCCTGACTCGATACAAGAAACGTTACAGGCGTCCGGGCAACAGCCGGCGATGGTGTATGCCGGCCGCGTGTTGTATGACAGTGCCCATCGTTTCGACGAGGGTGACTGGGTACGAACATCGCAACTGGTTGAGTTTGCTGATGGGTGCATTTTTAGAACGCGCAATACCCGTTATGTGCTTGCTGGCCCGGGGGTTCGCAAAAGCGCTGAGCTTACAACGGTGTTGAGGATTTTCTGATGCTCAGTCCGATATTGGAAGGCATGGACGTGCCAGACAACCGCCACCCCGATGTGCCATGCGACATCTGTGGTATCTCCACGCGGGTGCCTGGGTACGGTGAGCAGTTCGGTGTGCTGCAAGCGCGCTGGGGGTACGGTGCGCGCCATGACGGTGAGCGTTACCGCGTCCGAATGTGTGAGACCTGCTTCTTCATGACCTTGGCGTACCTGCGGCAGGAGCGGCGCATACATCATTTATTCGACGACACACAGCAGCATGACGACTGTGAGTTTGGGCGTATTGCTCGCGACGACTACTGGTTTGACAGCTAGCGGTTAGTGGCCCCAGATGCTTTCCACGCACAAGCGAGTCCTGTCATGCGTATTCATCTCCCGTCAGATTTTCATCTTGAAGGGAGCCTTCACTGGCCGGTTTTACGCACGCCGATGTGGTGACCCATGTGAAGAAATTGGATTCAATCCTGGCCTGGAACTGACGATATGAAGATGCCAATCCCAACCAAGGACGAGCCTATAGCAGCCAAGCTGCGACGTGCCGTGAATACGTCCTTCGGTCGCCCGGTGACAGCTTATCTGACCGACTGTTATTTCCTTGCTGGATGCGGCCTCGGCATTACATACGGCCACGCTAGAAAAGACATGCAGGGGCGATTCGCGGACGGTCATCGGATTCGTACCTCGCAAGTAGTCGAGGCGCACCGATATGGAGAGTTTTGGCTTCTGCACACGTACAGTGGCAGCTTGTATGTGGTGGTGACATTTCGAGAGGAGGGCGGTCTCGAGTCGCTTTATACGATGCTGACGATTCTTCTGAACGGCGTTCATCCCGCTCCCCCGTCCCTTCACTGAGGCTGATGTAGGGCCATTAGAGCCGGTCGGTTTCATCCAAGCTCATGTCTTATTTTTTGGTGGGAAGATGCAGTCGCTCATCTCGTTTGAGGTCGGTAATCCAACGCTTTTATCCCGGTGGGAGGCGAACAAAATATTCGCTGCTGACGTGTGCGCGTACGATCAGCAAAGGTTGGTCAGGAGGGCGAGGGTTTTGTTCCTGGTTGCCGAGGGTGTGGCGTCGGTGTTGGGGAGCCACTTGGAGAATGTACGCAACGCCAAGCTCCCTGCGTCCCAAAAAAGCTTTGTCGAGTGGCTGCGAGAGGAGAATGATCGTTACAACGCAGGCCAAGGGATCATGGCCTTCATGTACGAGGGGCACCAGTACAGGTATTTGAGCTACGTGACCTCTGCATTCATTGCGAAGCAGGATCCGTCGCTCAAAATGGGCATCAGCTACCTCGACAGTGACACTGGCCGACATGTCTGCGTCGCTTTGGATCCGCTTCCTGTATCACCTTAGCGCTCAAGCCGCGACGAAGGCTGCCTCGCACAGCAACTCATGCGACGTGAGCGCGCCGAGCCTCCACCTCCGCATTGGGCTGGTTGCGGTGTTTGTCCCACTTGTCGCTTAAGACCTTGTCGAGCGCCATCACGGCAGAGGAGGCGGCATCCATCTCGCTCGGCATCCATTTTCCGTAATGATTCTTGAGCATTTGATCGTCGGTATGGCCCAGCTGCCTGATTAGCCATTGGGGCTCTGCAAAGTTGGATAGCGCCCGGCTCGCGAACGTATGCCGGCTTTGATTGACGCCGCGGTATCTGACGCCCGCTTTTTCCGTGTGTGTTTTGAACCATCGATCCAGCGCGGACTGGCTCCAGGGCATGCCAGTCCTTGGATTGCGAAAGAGCAGGCGCACCTGTTCCTTGCCGATGGTGAGGTTGTCCAGGTGAGTGACTTCTATTTCCTCAAGCGGTGCATGCTGCGCATCAGTCAAGATCTGACAAAGCAGATCGACTGCCGGCTCCAAGACGTCGATTTCACGGGCTCTCGACAAAACCTTCGGTGCCTTGTGTTCGCCTTGCACAAACGCTCGGCGAACTGAAATTTTCCTGCGCGGTAGGTCAATGTCCTCGACTGCCAATGCGACTAGTTCCGAGCGCGACAGCCCGAGCCAACAGTTACATACCACCATCCTGGCTGATGCCATGTTTTGCGGGTCGGCCCAAAGGAGCTTCTGCATCTCGTCGAGATCGAAAGGATCAGCAATGCTTTTGGCCTCCATGCGATGGTTGGTGATGCCATCAGCACGGTTGGAGAGGGTGATGTCGTTCTTCCTGGCATCCTCCCAAACTCCTCGAACGACGGTTAAAACATCGTTCGCTGTCTTTGGCGAAAGGCCTTTAGGGTTCGCTTTACTTCGTACCAGCTGGTTTCGAAGTTGCTGTAATTCCTGAGTCGTCACGTCCGCCAGGCGCCGACCTCCGAATCTCTGAAGGACATGCCTGGCGCGGCTTCGGTAATTGATAGCCGTACTTTTCGATTTGCCTGACGATTGCGTCATCAACCAAGCCTCGACCCCTTCGGCTACGGTCATATCACGGATGTTTTTAGGAGCGTGCTCGGCGGAAACTGCGCGCTCCTGCCCAACCTCTTTCTCAAGCATCCGTTTGGCCGTTGTGGAGTCAGGAAAGCGTTTTGAATAGTCGAAACGTCCTGCGGCAATCGCGTCGACCACCTGCTGGCGTAAGCGAGCTGCCATTGCGATGCTCAGCTCATCAAACTGACCGCGCTCTACGACCTCTCGACAGCGTTTTCCGCGATACATGAAATTGATCCTTAACGACCTTCCATGGCGTTCGACGCCCGGTGGAAGTGGTGAGGGCGTAGTCGTTTGGGTGGTTTCCAGGGCAGTAACGCTCATGGGAATGCTCCGTTCATGTGATCTGCAAAGCGCGGTTCCTCCGTGCTGTGCTGGCGGTTTGAGTCAGAAGTGATTGCAAAAACGATAGCACGCGATGTGAGTGTTGACAATAATCGCCAATGTGATAATTTTGGCGTGTTGGCGCGGAAGCCTAAACGGAATGGTACGCCCTGCTGGATAGATAGGAGGTCGTGAAATGGAAGCAATTGGGAAGTTAGGTGAGATAGGTATGTATAGCCATCGCCCTATATGTCCGCTAATCGCTATAGGCATGGCCTTCATGATTCTGCGTATTCGCACTTAGCGGCTGATCCCTGCTGTATGCAATTAGCTAAATAAGTCGGACTACACGCTGACAAAAAAGACTGATGCATATCGATAAAAAAACGTGGCGGACACCACAGCCGAACCCAGCGGTGACTCTGGAATAATAAGGTATCAATAATGAAAACTATCTCTATTAATGAATTAGAAATTCTGCTAGCTCGTAATGACTGGCAGCGCGACGAAAGTCTCGAAGTCGTTCAACGTCTTGATCGCCAAGTTGAAGACTGGAGCGTAATTAACGAATTTCCTAAGCTGATAAACATTACTCATGTTTGGGGGTGGGCTTCAAAAATCTCTAGCCTCGAAGGTGTCAAAATCACTTACAACGAAGGCTTTAGCTACGACGAATGTGACAGTGATTCTCTGTCAACAGGAACCGAGGGGCTTGATGATGTTTGGTCTGTAGAAGGCGTTACGGTTGTTGATGATGACGGTGACGAGCTGAGTGCACACGCAATGGCCAGCTACCTGAATTCAGATTTCAGCGGCATTGATTACAGCGTGCTTGAAATTGACCAAGTAACTGACATTGACGTAGACGAGGATGCCGACATGAAGACATTCACAGTTAAGATTGATAAAGCGCCTAGTATCCGTTTCACTGGCAAGCTGACAGCAAGCGCTGCCAGTTCTGACAATAAAGCGATGGGTAGCAGCTACAGTGGTCACGCAGGCCGCTGGACAGAGCTTGAATTATATGAATCTAAAGGCGGAAAATTCATCTGTCATCAAGTTGCCCGGACACTCTGGCAAGGTGAGCGCGACCGCTTCAGCGGCAAGGTTTGCGAAACGCTGGAAGAGGTTAAGGACTTTTTTGGACACTGCTGGCTAGCAAGCGAGCTTTATGCAAAGGCTGGAATTGCTTTAGAGGAAAATATTTCTGACTGCTGCTGATAGCTTTCTTAGATCCAAACCCGTCAAAGAAAACTCTTGAGGGAGAGCTATGTAACTAAGAGTTAAATAGCTCAATGCTTGGTGCTTCTGCGCCAGGCTTTACAGTCCCAGCTCAGTATCCGTAGAGTCTTTCCTAGGGGCTTGGCTAATGGTTATGTTCTTAATGGCTTCGAGAAATATAAAAGATTTCTCGCTATTGGTTATTTCTTCCTGACTCATTATCTCGATAACTTTGCAGACGGCATCGTTTATTTTCTTTTGCGGATTAGTCCGTGCAAAAGTTCCCTGAGCCTGAGTCGGCCAATGCGGAGCAATCATAAGCAACAAAGCGAATAAATGGCGTTCATTGATGGGTGTCGACCTTTTTGGTAGCAGAATTTTTATATGCTGCCACGCTTTGACTTGGTCTTCGCTGAGTTTTTTGTTTCTCCCATATGTGTCCATTGCTTCATAGGTGAACCGATACATCTTTCCCGAAACGCTTTCAACATTCTTTCGAACGGCAGCGCTAGCATATGCATGCTGAGCGGTAGTATTGCCAACTATCGCATCAAGGCGACTGTTAATTATTTGTGCAGCTAGGGAGCTAGGGCGAAGGATGCTTGCTGCTGTTTGTTTGGCATCGGCCTGATGAATAAAATCATCCAGAAATTTTTCCGGAATGCACTTTAAGAAAGTGACTGGGGCATAGCTCAGTGCTGGATCGCTATCGGGCATGAAAACTATGCGCGCATGCCAAGCCTGAATTAAGTTTTTCTTGGTTTCCTGGCTTAGGTTAAACAGGCTGGCGATACTTTCTATCTCATGAAGAGGTTCGTTATTGTCGTAATGAAAGTGGCATGTGGTTCCATTTATCAAATAGTGATAGCGCATTTTTTTGTCCTTATTATTTTTATAATGTATATACTTTGAGCTATGCGTTTTCGGTTTGTCAATCGGCTAGACTCTTGTCGTATATAGAGCCTTACATATACAGCTTTGGATTTAATATATGTCGTTTGACATGGATATGGTCTGTCCCGGGCAGAGTGGACACTGACTTAAGGTGGATAATGTCCGCCGTAAGGAGTGTTCATGACCCAGACCAGACGACGTTTTCCTGAATCCTTCAAACGCGAGGCGGTAGGCCAGGTGCTTGCCGGCACGCCGATCCGGCATGTGGCCGATACGCTGGGCATAGCTGAAAGCCTGTAGTCGTCACGCTCTGCCGATTGCGCCGAATCACCTGGATCGCCAATTCGCCTCGGATCGCGCCAACCGGCACTGGTCTCGGACATGACCTACGTGCGGACGGCTCAAGGCTGACTGTATCTGGCCGTGGTGCTCGATCTCTATTCACGCGCTGTTGTCGGTTGGGCGATGCATCACCGGATGCAGCAGGCCCTGGTGCACGCTGCTCTGGAGATGGCCGTTGCACGCCGACGGCCGAAATAAGAAGTGCTGCTGCACTCGGATCGTGGCAGCCAATACTGCGCATACGACTACCAGGCCTTGCTGCGCCGACATCGAATCGTGCCCAGTCATTCACGTCCGGGGAACTGCTGGGACAACACCGCGATGGAGAGCTTCTTCCGTTCGCTGAAAGCCGAGCGGGTGTACCTGACTCGCTACGCCAGCTATCAGGAGGTGGAAACCGACCTGTTCGAGTACATCCGCTTTTACAATCACCGCCGTCGCCACTCAACGTTGGGCTATCTCAGTCCGATGGAGTTTGAGGCGAAATGCGAGCAGTAGCTTTTAACTACCTTGTCCACCAGTTCCGGGGCAGACCACTAGCCTAGGAGGCATGCTTTGAGAGCAGTATGCATCTCGGTTGTCCGTAAGCTGCGTCCGAAATGGTGCCGGGGATCATTTGTCCTCGGACGCGATGTCCGTTATCAGGGTTGGCGTAAAGGCGGGCTCCAGTGTGTGCAGCGCATACCACCGAAGCTGCTCTGCGTTTAACGTCGATTGGGGAGCGATGGCAGTGGTAACCGGGGCGCGAACATGGCTCCTTGAGCAAGTCACAGCTGAAATAAAGACGAATTGAAGTGAAGCATCGTTTTTGGCTAGGAGCGTTCGTAAGTTACTGAATCTAAAAGAAAAACATTGATTTTATGAGTATTAGCTATTTGCCAATAGCGACCGTTCGTCGGAACGTCAAAGCAGGGGGGGTTGAAAAAAAATTTCCGCGACGGATCTTTATATTTGAGAACAAAAAAAAGCTGGTGATTTACTGGCAGTGGTTTGCGTCAGGTAAACGAAGGTCTATCGGCTTCGGTCATTGCCATCTATAGAAAAGCTAAAAAGCTTGTGTCGCCAGCAACGCCGCCTCCTAGGGATCGTCTTTTTTGCAGCCGAACGGCTGCGGCTTTAGATTTGATGACAAAAAACGTAAGAGGCATAATTTTTTTTGTTGACAGTGGTTGAGTTATGTGTATTCAGCTATCCGGGCTGCTGGATCTCTGTGCGTTTGCGCTTTACCAGTGTTCACTAGATCTCTGCTCTCAATCCTCCGTCCCCATTCCTGCCCCAACCTCGCTTCGCCTCGAACGGCTTAGCGCAGCTTAGTCAGGCTCTCTGCGTGCTAATCTGGATAGGTTGTGTTTAGGTGCTTACTCTCGCGGCAGGTCTCTACAGGCATCGTGTTCTGCCTGGAATGCCTTTACCCAGGCATTTGGTCTGGTTAATGTGTTTACCACGCCCTAGCTAACAAGACTCAGAACTACTAATGAGCCAGCTTTCGCAAAGGGCTGAGTAGTGGCAAGGAGTGGGTACGGAATGGACTGGGAATCGCTGCTAGACGAGCTGTGGCGTTACGCCTCATCGGATCCTGGAGAACTGGCGGCGAAGATTCGATCTTGCTTAAAAGGGCACTCCTCGGAAGGGCTGCTTCATGCTATCTCGCATTTGATTACTCAAGGGCAGCATGCCACTGCCAGAGCGCTCCTTACCGAATTCCTGAAAAGTCATCAGTCAGCGGATGATATCCAGCGCAGGCTTGAACTGATTCTCCACTTCAAAAAACATCGCGCACCGCAAATGCTCTCGATCAAGAGCAAGCAACGCAGCAAAGAACTGCTCATCAAAGACGTCAACGACCTGGTCGCATCTGGCAAGTTGCAGGCTGCCGAGTCGCTTCTCCTGGAAGCCATTGAAACGTTTGAAGAGCCTGATTCCCTAAATCTGCTCAGCCGTGTGTACATGCTGCAACGCCGCCCCATAGATGGGGCAAAGGCCATGCAGCGTGCTCTCCTCCTCAAACGCCAACAGCAGGCCTTTGTCGAGATTAAGCCTGAAGAGTCAACAGACGACCTGCCAACAGACAGTGACCTGGCATTCCTCAATGACTCAGCCGAGCATCTGACGGCCCTAGAAAGCCCATCAGCTCCAACGAACAAGGCATTGACCGAGAAAGTCGATGATTCGTTAACCTTCATTCAGAACACGGCCTCTCAATACCCTTCTTTGAAAACTGACGGCTGGTGGGAGGGCCAACCAGAATCAACGCCATCTGAAGCCTCAGTATTTCTCGATGAGCCCGAAGCTGGTGACGCACCTGTTACGGTTCCTGCTGCTACAGGCGAGTCCTCCGATGAGCATGCGGCTGAGGATGAGAACCCCCAGACCCCCACAAAAAGCATTCTCAAACTTGCGCATCCACGGAAGGAGACAGAGGCTGAAGAAGGGTCGGCCAAGGTCAAGATTTTCAACAAATCAGGGCGCTCACTAATCTCTGTCCAACCAACAGATTTGGGCGCTGAAGAGCCATCGAGTTCTGATAAATCACTATTAAATCCAGAAGATTCAGCAGCGACATCGTCAACCCCGGAGGTTCCTGCTTCTGAACCTCAACCTCACTATCAAATATCTGACGAAAATGATGAGGACGAGGATGCTGAAGACCTCGCACTGAGTGATTTAGAACTAAATATCCCGGTTCCACCCCAGCTGCAATTGGGGCTTGAAGATCCTGAAGACCCTATCGACTTCGATCATGACTTACAGGATCTGTCGATTTACGAGCTTGTAACTGAGCAGGAAGACAGCAACCAGAATGAAGTCGACGACTTCCGCGATCTGGATGACGACTACGCGGCATACGCCTTTGACCCAGATGAAATCTTCGACGGTGAAGAAGCTTCCACTCCCGACCCCGGAGATTGGCTTACAGGCAAAATATCTCGTGAAGATCGTGCGCTTCAGAAAGCCGCAGAGTTGATCGGAAAAGCCAACTGGCCACTCAGCACACTGCCCTTGGTTCAGCAGATTTTTGTCATGAGCGGCTGGGGGGCAACTCGTCTTGCATTGGAGAGAGAGATCGAAAAGGGGCTCACTCCTGAGGAGCTGATCCTTGCTGCGCACATCAAAGTGATCTGGTCTGAAAACGACATCTACTGGATCGCGTTTGATAAAACTGGCAGTAGCCGCCTTTCCCACTACGCACTGTCATGGCCAACAGCGCTGCTGATCGTCCGCTCTTTTGATTCTCTGCCTCAGGTGGAAGAAATCGAGGTCTTCCTCGAAAATCTCTTCACATCTTGGTACGAGAACATTGTCTTGCGCCGCGCATTTAAAGCCTTTGGCAGGTATCTGTGGTTCCGTTTTGCCAACCTCGAAGGTTGCTTACCTGCCAATCAGCCCTTTGACTTCTGCGACCCTCACAAACTGCCGGCCGAGGAATACAGCGACCTAGGTCTGTGCGACACATTAGAGTACGAAAAGAACGCGATTCTTCGAGCCTATGGCGTGTTTCAAACACCACAACCACGAGAGCCAGTCTGCTTGGCCAGTAGAAAAACACTTGCCAAAGAAAAGCCAAATTTCAATTCGCCAGAAGAAAAAGAAAAGCGTGAAAAGGCACGGCTCGCGAACGAACGACTTCAAGCAGAAGCTCACGAAGATGAGGCGGATCATGCACCGCCTCAATGGTCAGCAGCGCCCCTTGCATCTACCTTGCACGCACAGAATACCGACCAACCCTCGCCTAGCATTGAGCCGTAAGGATAAAGGACTAGCCCATGAAGCCCCTCAGACTTACCCACGTTCCAGGTTGCTGGGTCAGCCAAACATTACCCAGCGGCCAGAGTGAACGCCGGGGCATCGTCAAAATGGCCATTGCTAAAGAGGCCGAAGATCAGCTTCAGGTTCACTGGTTCAGTCCGGAGAAGAAGCTGGCGTATGTCGATGCATCTGCCGTGCGCTCGGGCTTTCAAAATGGCATGGACGTGGTCGACGAAACCCCTGGTAGCGGTGTTCGCTCACTAGGGCAGGGCGTCATCATGCAGCAGCGTACCTTGGCAGGCAGCGAGCAAGTATTGGTCGACTTTCCTGAGCGAGGTGAGCGCCATTGGCTGCCCTATCAATATCTGCGTCAGGTAAAGGGCGTTAAACATCGCTTTGTCACCGCCAGCAAAGGTGAAGCAGTTGATGCTGAACGCATGCGCCTGCGGATGCTGGCCCATGCCATCAAAGTATGGAATGAAAACACCGGTGCCCTTTCCCACCTAGAAATTGAGCCACTACCTCACCAGATTCACTTGGTGCACCACATCCTCGCCTCAGGCAACTTCAACTGGTTGATCGCGGACGATGTGGGCCTTGGTAAGACCATCGAGACCGGCATGCTACTGCATGCACTGCGGCAACGAGACCTGGTCAAACGCATCCTGCTGATCACGCCCGCTGGCCTAACCAAGCAGTGGCAGGAAGAGCTCTATCACAAGTTCAAGCTCGAAGACTTCGAGATCTATGGCGAGGACTTTTTCATCAATGAGCCCCGCCAATGGAAGATGCACGACTGTGTCATCGGCTCCATGGATCGACTCAAGCAGGAGGGTCACCTGGAAAGCCTGCTCCAGGCAGAACCTTGGGATCTGGTGATTTTTGACGAAGGCCATCGACTCAGCCGCCGCCAGTACGGGCAAAAGCTGGACAGTTCGGAACGCTATGACCTGGCGAAAAACCTACGTAGCCAAACCAAGCATATGCTGTTGCTGAGCGCGACTCCTCACCAGGGCATGCAGGACAAATTCGTCGCACTGCTAGAACTGCTTCGTCCTGAACGCCGTACCGAACTGATGGCGCTCAACCTGAAGCCTGAAATCCTGCACGACATGGTATTCCGCAACCACAAAGCCGACGTAACGGACGCAGAAGGGAACTTCATCTTCCAAGGTAAGATCACCAAGGCTTTGCAGGTGCCCAGCAGTCTGGAGTCCGTCGAGTTCGATAAAACGCTTCAGGACTATTTGCGCAAAGGCTACAGCGCAGGTGAATCGCTAGGCCGTAAAGGCAACGCCATTGGGTTCGTCATGACGGTTTACCGCAAACTGGCGGCCTCCAGCGCAGCGGCCATTCACCGGGCCCTGTGTAATCGCCTCCAGCGCCTACTCGACGATCAAGCAAACGGTACGTCTGCTGAAGAGCCCAGCGATGAGCGCTACCTGGGTGAATGGGAAGAACAGTTCACCAGCGACGCACGTGAGTTCTTTGCGGGCGAGGTGCAGCTGCTGAAAGACCTGATTGCTGAGGCCGCCGCACTAAAGGCGAATGACCTTAAGCTGAAGCTGTTTATCGAAGAAATCATCGGCAAAATTCACGTAACCAATGCCGACGAGAAGGTGCTGATCTTTACCGAATATCGCACCACTCAAAACTACCTGCGCGAAGCACTGGCTGACCACTATGGCAGCGACCAAGTCGAGCTCATCAATGGCTCCATGCAACATGCTGAGCGACGTGAGGCCATCAAGCGTTTCGAGGAGCAAGGTCGCTTTCTGATTTCGACCGAGGCAGGCGGGGAAGGTATCAACCTTCAGAGCAAATGCCACGTCATGGTCAACTATGACCTGCCATGGAACCCAATGCGCCTCGTGCAGCGCATTGGCCGCCTGTATCGCTATGGGCAGAAGAAGAAAGTGGTCGTGTTCAACATCCAGCAAACCGACAGCCTGGATCAGAATATCGTCGACCTGATGTATGAGCGGATCGACAGCGTGGTGACTGACCTAGCCGAGGTTCAGCAGCATGAATTCAATGATGGCCTGAAAGACGAAATCCTCGGCCAGCTGGCCGAGTTGATTGATGTGGAAGAGATCCTGCAACAAGCCACAAAACTCGGCATCGACCGAACCCGTGAGCGTATCGATGAGGCGTTAAAGCAGGCACGCACAGCTGCCGCCAAACAACGAGAACTGTTTGTGCACGCCGCCACCAGCGACCCCAATGAGCTACGCGACGAACTGGAAATCACCGTCGAGCACCTCTACAGCTTCGTCCTGGGAATGTTCGAACAACTCGGCATCGAGGTCGCAGAGCGCAGCCATAAAGAGCGGCTTTTGCGTATCCGATTATCCGAGCAGGTGATGCGCGACATGGGGCTTTCTCCCAAAGCCTCTCAGCGTATGGACGTGACCTTGGATCGCATGCTGGCCGCAAACCGCCCTGACACCCACATGCTCGACCTCAACTCCAAGCTGATGCAGTACCTGCTGGGTAAAGCCTGCGAGCACGACTTCGGTGGTTTGGCTGCAATGCTCAAAGCGCCAGAACTCGGCGAGGGGGCACTACTTGGAGCCATGCTGCGCTGGCAAGGCCCACAGGGCAAACGCATGCGGCAGGAGTTTGTAGCCATACAGGTTAACGACGGCAAAGCCAAACTGAACCCTGCAAAAGCCAGCCAATGGCTCCTGACATCTGCCGAACACAGCACCCTGAGTCCCGACACTGAAGCCTCCAAACTGCTGTTCAAAGCCGCAGAAGAGATGGCTAACCAGCGACTGGCAGATGCCAGTAACCGCTACCTGATACCCGAGAATTTGGACTGGGCTGCCGCAGGCTGGACGCAGCAGCACTGAGTTCGCACACTTTAGGCCTAAGCGCCGCACTGTTTTAGTTAAGGAAGAACTTCATGAGTCAACACGACGCCAACCTGCACGATCTGATCCTTCAATTACTCCCCAAGGACGGCAGCAGCGTGGGCAATATCAAGCTTCAGCAGCAGCTGACCGAAGCGGCAGCGTTCAGCTTCAGCGAAGAGGACTACTGGCGCGTTCGCGATGCCTTGATTGCCGATGGTGTGCTGGGTAAAGGCCAAGGCCGCGGTGGCTCGGTATTTCTGGCTCAGCCCTCCTATAGCAAGCCTGCATCCCTCGCAAACCAGGTACTGGCCAAACATCGCCCACAGCCCGAAGTCCCTCAGACGACTGCTGATGCTGCTTTAGGTGCAGACCCTTACGGCACCTATCAGTACGACACCAAGGCCACCAGCCGCCCGGATGTCGGTGTACAAGAACAGTTCAATGCCAGAAAGCCGCCCAAGCAGTATCGCTACGACTCCAGCCTGGCGCCCGAACTGTGCTGGGATGAAAGCGCCGAGCGTGACTTTGCCGAATGGCTGCTCAACCTGGTCGCCGAAGCCGCAGAAAAAGGCGAGGCCAGCGTCTTTACGGAAGAGCAAGTATGGAAGGGCAATGGTGAACGCTTTAACAGCCTGAGCCAGTGCGTGGCACGCCTCAAGAGCATGACCCAACCCTTCCTCAATTGGGCAGGCAAAGCTGAACGCCAGCAAATCAGCGTGCCTACCGTACCGCTCTTTGTCCACGAGCGGCACTCGACTCAGAACATCCTGAAGACGCTCGAATCACACCGGGCGGCGGGCACCATGCTGGACTTGTTTGGCGACAACGCCGACAAGGACATTGCCGACCAACTCGATGCCTACACCCATAAGGAGCAGTGGGCTAACCGCCTGATCCTCGGGGACTCCCTGCAAGTGATGAACTCCTTGCTGGAGTATGAGGGGATGGGAGGGCAGGCACAGGTTTTTTATTTTGACCCTCCGTACGGGGTCAAATATGGCTCAAACTTCCAACCTTTCGTAAGAAATCGAAAAGTTGAGCATGGTAAAGATGAAGAAATGATACGCGAACCCGAAATGGTTAAAGCCTATCGAGATACTTGGGAGCTAGGACGCCATTCATATCTTGCTTATATACGTGACAGATTAAACCTGGCAAAGGATTTAATGACTTCGTCGGCGAGTATATTTGTCCAGATCTCTGACGAAAACTTTCATTTGATTAGAGCTGTCATGGATGAAGTATTTGGCGAAGAGAACTTCGTAGCAGTAATTAACTTCAAGACTATGATGCCCCTTGAGTCGGGTAAAATTGAGTCTGTCGTAGACTATTTATGCTGGTATGCGAAAGATAAGGATTTGATGAAATATCAAAACCTTTGGATGTCTAAGAATGTTGGGAAAGGTAGCGAATTCGTATTCGCAGATACCCCTGATGGAGGGTATAGAAAATTAACCCCCGAGGAAATCAGCAATTTTGATGAGACAAAATCAAGGTATCGAGTTTTCAAGCGCTCTGATCTAACTTCATCAGGATATACAGCATCTTGTACTTTCCCCATTGATTTCAATGGGAAGACTTACACAACAAAACGCGGAAAGAGTTGGCGAACAACCCGCGATGGAGTTCAAAATCTCATAAAGCAAAATAGACTTTTCTCGTTAGGAGAAAAGCTTTACTTTAAAATGTATCTCTCAGATTTTGGCCTTTCATCTCTGACTAACCAATGGACTGATACAATTGAGTTTGGTAGCAGATCTTATGTGGTGCAGACTACACCAACAGTGATTGAACGCTGTATTCAGATGACAAGTAGCCCCGGAGATCTAGTTATTGATATAACTTGTGGATCAGGCACTACTGCATATTGTGCAGAGAAATTGGGGCGACGCTGGATTACTTGCGACACTTCTAGAGTGCCTCTGTCATTAGCCAGACAGAGACTACTTACTTCTACATTCCCTTGGTTCGAGTTAGACAACCCAGCTAGAGGCCCCTCTGGTGGATTTGTTTACAAGCGCAAAAATAATCGCAACGGTGAGGAGGTTGGTGGCTTAATTCCAAGGATTACGCTGAAGTCCCTAGCTAATAAACTCGAACCTGAAACTGTAAAAGTTGTTGATAGACCGGAAACAAATACAAAAATCACACGCGTCTGCGGCCCCTTCACCGTAGAAGCCACTATCCAAGCCGCTCACTCCCTAGAAGTAGAAGGTGCCACTCAGGCAGCGGAGCAAGCCGCTGGCTACAACGCCCGCAGCTACCTGGATCGCATGATCGATATTCTGCGTCGCAGCCATAATCTGCGCCTGCCGGGTAATCGCAGCCTGAAGCTGGAGCAGGTTCGGGCACTGGATAATGACTTCCTGCACGCCGAAGCAGTGGATGAGCAGGAGCAGCGTATTGCTATCGTCTTTGGCCCTGAGGACGGTGCGATCAGCTCAGACCAGGTATTTGAAGCAGCCAGTGAGGCGTACTTCCTCAAATACAGCCAGCTGTTCTTCTTTGGTTTTGCCATCCAAGCCAAGGCTCGTGAGCTGGTGGACGACCGCAAGCGCCTGCGTTTGCCATGTACCTACATCAGCGTGACGCCGGATGTGGCGATGGACGATCTACTCAAGACCAGCCACACCGATCAGTTGTTCTCCATTACCGGCCTGCCAGATGCCCGCATTACTTCTGCGGGCCTGCGTGATGATGGCCGGGCGATGTATCAGGTTGAACTGCTGGGTCTGGATACCTTCCGCCCTGACACCATGGCGACTGAATCGGTTGAGCCACAGAATCTGCCGTGCTGGATGCTCGATACCAGCTACAACGGCATGGCCTTCTGTGCCAGCCAGGTGTTCTTCCCGCGTACCGGTGCCTGGGACAATCTGCAAAAGTCGCTCAAGGGGCAGTTTAACGACAGCGTATGGGAGCACCTGGCCGGTACCACCAGTGAGCCCTTTGTTGCTGACAGCAAAGGCCAGATCGCCATCAAAGTGATCGATGAGCGTGGTAACGAGCTGATGCGCGTGCTGAACGTGGCGGAGGCAGAGTAATGACCGGACGTACCGCCGTACCGGTCAGCGAAGTACCGGAACCCATTATCAACTCACCTTATGCGGAACCGACTCACCATTGGCAAGTGGCTGTCGGTAAGTCGCCTGTCAAAGCAGAAGGCCGCCGCCCGGCCTACTACTTTTACCGGGTGCCAGAAGGTGCCGGTACTGGTCGCAAGAACAAGCGGCAGGCCGAACTGCTCGGTGAAACCGACATTGGCTCCCAGGAAGAGCTAGGGCAGGTCAACCTGATCCGCCAGCGCCTTAATGAATGGCGAGCGGGTAAGTTGACGGGCACACCTTATGACGGTGCCTCTCGGGTCACTAAAGAACTAATCGAGCTGTGGCGCGCCGAAGATCGCGGGCAACGTCTGTTCTTTGCCCAGATTGAAGCAGCAGAAACCATCATTTTTCTGGTGGAGGCCGCTGAGGTCTACAAGAAGGGCCTCCTCGGGATTCCGAAGGACGAACCGGGCCCAGAAGGTAAAGCCAAAGGGCTGCGCGCCTTCACGCGTTACGCGAGCAAGATGGCAACCGGCTCCGGTAAAACCACCGTAATGGGGATGATGGCTGCCTGGTCGATTCTCAATCGTGTGGCAGCGCCGACTGATGATCGCTTCTCCGATACGGTGCTGATCGTTTGCCCCAACGTCACCATCCGCGAACGCCTCAAGGAACTCGATCCGCTGTTAGGCGACTTGTCGCTCTACCGCACCCGCCAGTTGGTGCCCGTACAGCGCATGGAAGAGCTGCGCCGGGGCGAGGTGATGATCGCCAACTGGCACAAACTCGCCAAGCTGGAGAGCAACACCGTCAATGGTGACTCGGCCAAGGTGGTGAAAACTGGCGAAGCGGTCGAGATCACCAAACAGTCGGGTAAGGACAAAGGCAAGGTCGAAGTTAAATACTTTGAATCCGATGCTGCCTGGTTCAAACGCATGCGCCAGGAGCTGGGCACAGGGCGTGGCCGCAGCCCGCATTGGCTGGTATTCAACGATGAGGCTCACCATGCCTATCGTCGCGGTGACAACCTCGATGAAGAGGGCGAAACCTCCCTCGAAGACGATAAAGACACCGCCAAGAAGAATGCCAAAGAAGCCACCATCTGGATCGAAGGTCTCGACCGAATCAACAAGCTGGCTAACGGTCGTAAGAACGGCATCAATCTCTGCCTAGACCTTTCCGCCACGCCGTTTTACATCCAAGGCTCGGGTAACGAAGTCGGTAAACCCTTCCCTTGGATCGTCTCCGACTTCGGTTTGCTCGACGCTATCGAGTCCGGCCTGGTGAAGATTCCAGAGCTGCCAACAGCTGATGTTGGAGGCACCGAGGAAGCGGCTTACTTCAACGTATGGCGCTGGGTGGAAGCCAAAGCCGAAGAAGATGGTCACGGCAAAAAACTCACCCCGCAGCTGGTGATGAACTACGCCAGTACGCCAATTACCCTGCTCGCAACCGACTGGTACAAGAAGTTCCAAGAGTGGGAGCTGTTGCATAAAGAGAAGCAGCGCTACCCCATTCCTCCCGTGTTCATCGTGGTTTGCCGCGATACCAAGGTGGCCAAGGAAGTACATGGTTGGCTCGCTAACAACGAAGGCGGCTACGGTGAAGCACCTGAGTGGTTCCGCAATACGCCAGGCAAAGAGCTTACCGTTCGGGTTGACTCCAAGATCGCCGAGGAAATGGAAGCTGGTAGCGGTAGTGACGAAGTGAGGCGTATGCGCTTTATCCTCGACACTATCGGTAAGGCCAAATGGGCGGGCGATAAAGTACCTGAAGAGTGGTCAGAGCTGGTGCGCAAGCACAATGACAAGCTCAACAGCGACGACGAGGAAGAGCAGGATACCCAAGGCCTGCAATGGATCGACGAGCGTATTCCGCCTGGTCGAGACATTCGCTGCATCGTCTCCGTAGCCATGCTGGCGGAGGGCTGGGATGCCAACACGGTTACCCATATCGTCGGGTTGCGTCCATTTGGCTCGCAGCTGCTCTGCGAGCAGGTGGTAGGGCGCGCACTGCGTCGTGCGAGCTATGTCGTCAATGAAGATACAGGGCTCTTCACTGAGGAAACAGCGAAGGTCTTTGGTGTGCCGTTTGAGCTGGTTCCATTCAAAACCCGTTCGGTTAACCCTACGGTTTCAGAGCGCGAGCAGCACCATATTTTCTCGATGCCAGAGCGCGAGCAGTACCGCATCGATTTCCCCATCGTCATGGGTTACCAAGAGGTGAACCAGTTCGATGTCGTGGTTGATTGGTCTCAAGTAGCCCAGGTCACTATCGACCCGATGACACTGCCGACAACCGTTCAGGTTGGGCAGATGGTGGCGCCTGATGGCCACCTGACCGCTTTTGGCGCAGGGAAGAAGTCCTCAGTGACGCTGGCTGAATGGCGCGATCTTTTCCGCGATCAGCAAGTTGCCTTCATTCTGGCCAAAGAAATCTGTAAGCAGTGGCGCACCGAGCGTGGTGACAGTGTGCCAATTGGAACGCTGTTTCCAAAGGTACTGAATGCCTGTGCGCGGTTCTTACGAGAGAAGCTGGTTCTGAAGGGCGACTCTTGTGCCTGCGATGTACTGGCCAGCGGTAACTATACCCAGTCGGTAATCGGTAGCCTGTACAACGCGTTGCAAAGTGGTACCGAGGAAAAGCATGGGTTCTTACCGGTTATTCCACAGGGTTCTGCCGGGCTCGGAAGCACGCTGTACGTGGATTTTCATACGACCAAGCCTGTACGCGCAGTCACCAAGTGTCATCTGAATTTGATGGTGGCCGATACCGCTAAGTGGGAACAGAGCGCAGGCTTTCTGCTCGACATCCACCCGGGCGTCCTGAAGTGGGTGAAGAACGACCGTTTAGGCTTTGCCATCAGCTACCGCAAGCAGAACATCAAGCACAGCTACGTTCCTGACTTCATTGCTGAGCTAGATATCGGGATGAAAGTCATTATTGAGGTGAAGGGTCAGTACAACGATGACGCGGATCTCAAGGCCAAAGCCGCTCAGCGCTGGGTTGATGCGGTGAATCGCAGCGGCGAGCACGGCCTTTGGCATTACATGGTGGTTCAGGATCCAAGCAAGCTGGCGGTAGAACTCAATCAACTCAGCCTGGATAAGCTTCAAGGAAACGCGGAATAACCTGTTACAACCAGTGGGAGGGAAGCTCTAGAGAGTAGTTCTTGGCCACCGTATTGAGAGTGGCCAGGATCTCCTGATGGCGCTTGGCGTCTTCAGCTTGCCAAGCGGCTTTTCGATCCAGCAGCCCCTTCAACTCGACCAAGTTATACATCCCCAGCCGGTGAAAATTTCCCCAGCTGGGAATTCCAAACAGGTTGTAGATCACCACGGTGGCATCTCGCTCGCTGGCCAAGCGCTTCTCGCCAACCAGCTTTTCCGCGGCTTCTTTGGCTTCGTCATGATCGTCGTAGGTATTCAGCAGTTTCACAGCGGCTCTCTCATAAAATCCACTCGCCATTTTAACGGATGGTTTGGTTTGTAAGGACAAGGAGTAGGTCATGGCAAAGCACGTCCCCTTCGCCAAAGCAGTCAACGCCGCAGAAGAATGGGCATTTTCTCTGCTGAAAAATGCCCTTCCAGACCATTACTGGCTGCTGACCAACATCGAGCTGCTTACAGAAACCGGCCAGGCAATGGAAATCGATGCAGTCGTGGTCGGTGACTGGGGCGTGTATTTGATCGACGTGAAGGGCTACAGCGGTACGCTAGAGGCGGGCAAGGACGTTTGGCTACTGGATGGCCGCCCTGTTGATAACGCCTTGCGCAAGGCAAACCAGAACTCCCGTGTGCTTGCGGGCCGAATTCGTAACCGGGCTGGAATAGGTTTGTACGCGCCGTGGTGTCAGGGTGTAGTCCTTGTGACCGGTGACAAAGGTCATAGCATCTCGCTCATTAAGGATGAGCCCTCTCTACAAGTGTGGACGCCAGACGGGATCACCAAGGCGTTGACCAGCGCAGAGGGGCTGACGGCCACCAAAGCGTACGAGTTGATCGATGCTCAGCGCGAACTTGTCCTTGCCACTCTTGGGCAATTGCGTCAGCAGATAGCCGAAAACAATAGATTCCAGCAATACCAAAAAACACAGTGTCTGCTCGATCAAAATGGCCTTGAGCTATGGATGGCCGAGTATCGCCTGGAGAACTGGAGCTCCAAGTGGATGCTGAAAATCGTGAACCGACCCAATTGCGAGTGCCAGGAGCGGCGCGAACAGCTGCAAACGCAATTGCGTGACGAGTTTCGGCTACTGCAAGAGCTAGCTGGGTTAACCGGTGTGACTTATAGCGCACCACTGATAGATGACGGTGAGCTGATGGTGCTGCCAATCAGCATGCCCAAAGGCAAACCGCTCTCGCTGGTTGATCTCTCGAAGCATTCCGAGGAGTCAGCCAGATCGACGCTGATTTCTGCCTTAACAGCAATCCAAGGCATCCATCGCCGTGGGGCCACCCTGGGCAGGGTTTCCGTGAATTCAATCTATCTCACTGATGCGGGTGAGGTTTGCTTTATCGATGTGCTGAACAACCATAGCGGTAGCGACGATATCGACCTCATCACCTCGCTGTTTAAGCCCTTAGTCGACACGCTTCATTTGGAAATCTCCGGAAGCAACGATGCAGAAGGACAGGAGACCTCAGAGCGCCTATCACAGTTGATAGCGAACCTTATGAGCGAGCGAGCTTCAACTGCACTTGCGCCATCAGGCGCTCCTTTTGAAGCTGAACCAGGTGCAATTCTCGACAATCGTTATGAATTGGTCGAGCAGGTTGATGAGGATGCTTTCTCAAGCATCTGGCGGTCTCGCCACGTCGCTGGACGCTTCGATTGCGCGGTTCAGATCTATGACGATGCAGATGAAGTTTGGGAGCTTGTGGCTGATCAATATCATCGGCTCGCTCAGATTTATCATCCCGCACTGGAGCGGGTATTCGATCTTGCTCGAATCCCTAACAGCGATGCTTACTTCATCAGTCGAGCATGGGCGAGTGGTGAGACGCTTTTTGACCAAGCTTCTATCAGCGCCGAGGATTTCCGGCACTGGCTGGAGCAATTACTCGCGGGGCTTGGCTATCTCCACAGACTGGGGTTCACCCATCGGAACATAACCCCGCTCAACATCCTAGTGGATGGCGCTCGGGCTACCTTGGTCGGCATGAGTTCCCTTCCACCCGAAGATCGTCGAGTGGGTGATCTTCGATACAAATTTCCAGGCGTTATCGAGCAGGGCTGGTCTGCTTTTGCAGACTTGTATGCGCTTTGGACTTCATTGCTGGATGGCCTACAGCCCGGCCTATTGAAGCAGGCAGGGGGCGATCTTGAGCATGCGATACAGCAAGTCACTCACCCTGCGCTTAATGATGGCCTAAAAGCCAAAGTAGCGAAGCTGCTGCACGAAGGCACTGCGTTCCATGCTGATGACTACGTTGCATGGTTTGGGCTGGACATCACTGCCCAGCAGACCAAAGATCTACCCGATGCGTTTGCCAAAAAATGGGGCATCAGCAAGGGCTACATGACGTTCTTGGTTGTGGACATGTTGAACGATCAACGGCCCCGCATTCGCAGCCAATGGGTTATCGATGCGTTGAGAACCAGGCGTATACCAGGCAACAAAGCTAACAAAGCCTCGATGAATTCAACCTTCAGCAAGATGAAATCTGCCGGGATCGTTGAGGAGCACAAAACCAAGCACCGCCTGACTGAAGCCTTCTTGGTCGACTGGAACACCGGCCAGTAGCGACTTCAGGCTAAGCAAAAAGCCCCTTCGGACTCGCGTCAGCAGGGGCTTTTACTTTCAAGCTACTGGCAAATTACTTTGGCCGAACCGCTTAACTTTGGCCGAAAGGGCAAATAACTTTGCCCGCCTCCAGCAGGGTGGCAGGGTGGCAGGGTGGCAGGGTCATCAGCATGCGGTTTGTTTTAAAGAAACCGCAAGCGTGTCGCATCGCACTGCCCATCAGTTATGACTGCTGATGGGCGATGCCCTTTTGATTGGCATAAATTAAAGCCCTCTAGCCGTCCCGCCGAATCTCCCAGAATTCGTCCACGCAAAAACGAGATTTTTCGCCTCTTCCTTGTAGCTTCACTACACAGCTCGCCTATGCGTGGCTGTGTGGCTATGCCTAAAAGCCTGATCTAAAAAGAAAAACCCCGGCGCTAGGCCG
>Ga0180008_1000024_pt1 | contig 168830 bp, 180 predicted proteins | sample MM_PW_MetaG_FD_121121 | JGI IMG/M metagenome (GOLD analysis project Ga0180008, IMG submission 121121) | Groundwater microbial communities from the Aspo Hard Rock Laboratory (HRL) deep subsurface site, Sweden - MM_PW_MetaG | ecosystem: Environmental > Aquatic > Deep subsurface > Groundwater... | reverse complement strand
TCCCTCCGGGGTTAAAGGTAAGGTCAACAGAACCGTTGGTAGTAAAATCAATGGCTGTAGCCGTATCTTCATCAAGGTCAATGGTTAAGGTATTGGTACCATCTGAGAGAGCGAGCTCTGAATTAACAGAATTAGAGATTGTTTCTGAATTAGCTAAAGTTAAATTACCAGTAGCAGCACTAACATAAAATTTTGCAGAAGCAGTAGCAGTTCCGCCAACAGCAAGGTCAAGAGTTGAATTGATAGGAGAAAGAACTCCAAGAGCCACTGCCCACCAAGAAGAGCTTCCACCTACATCTACCCAGGTCGTCCCGTTAAACACCTGAATCTTATTATCATCAGTATCCCAGGCGATAAATCCTTCTCCTGACGCCAGAGAAGTGAGTGATGTATTTTGAGGCAGTCGCAGGCCTTGCAAGGCTGAATCATTATGAATGATTGCCGATAAATCCAAGAATGTTCCGTCGGAAAACGAAAGAGTACCTGAAGTAAAAGAATCAGAAGTATCGCTTCTCAGAAAATCCAAGGCAGATTCAAATGTTCCCTCTGTCGTTGAATCGATGGAGTCGATATTGTTTAGGCTTGCAGTGTCTCCTCCTGAGAAAATTGATGTAGTTCCTAATGTTATATCTCCCCCTGATACAGTCAAATCTCCGGAAGTAGTGATATTGCCAGTAACATCTAATCCATTTTCGGCATCAACATTACCGGCAAAAGAAACTTGTCCAGTAGAATTGAAGTCAAGTGCTCCTGAGCCAGAGGTAGAAAGGGTTAGAGAACCGAGGGCAATATTGGTGCTTGCATCCAAAGTCATACTGTCTTTGAATTCTGAAAAATCCCACATATCGGGTGAGGCTTCTGTAATTAGGTCTGGCAAGTCTGTCCAATCTTGTCCATCAAGCAAGTCGGCATTAAGACTTTCAACCTTTGTGTCATTCGCAACTACCAGAGGAGCATCACTTGTTGAAGTTGAGCGAAGTACGTTTCCTTCAACATATCCATTAACGGAAAGGTTAAAATCACTATCTAAGACCTTGGCTAAGGTAACAATACTGCCGCCCTCAGTTTCTACACCAAGCACTTGTCCTTCAAGGTCGAATATCTGGACTTCAGCTTGCATGGTAAGCATATCTGCCTGTTCAATGACCATGGCTGAGAGGCGAACAATGGATATCATGAAGGTGCTTACTATCACAAAAGCTATCAGAGAAAGATTAAAATACATTTGTCTTCGATCCGGCCGAGAGGCTATATGAGTTAATTTGGGTTCAGGTTCAACAACTTGTTTTGTTTTTTTCGTTTTAATAGACTTTTGAACTTTTTGTTCAAGGCTTGATACTGGATTATGCTGGATATATCCTTCTTTATGAGCCCAATCAAAGAAGCGCTTTAATGAGCTCATTTTGCGCTTGGAGGTAGCCGGACTATTGCGCTTAGCAATTTCTGTTTCGTAATCTTTTAGAAGTTCCGGTGATATGTTTGGCAGAATAGGCATGGTGACAGATTATTTTTCGGTTGCTTGAGATTGTATTGTTTTGCTTTCCAGCCAAACGAGAAATTGTTTTACGTCGTTAACATAATTTCTAATTGTGTTCTTCGAGGCTTTCTCTTTGCTTAAATATTTTTCAAATTGAGGCAACAGGGGATAGGTGTCGTTACCAGACACGAGCGATATGTTGGTAATACCTTCCATAAAATTAAAATCGAGTATTTGGGTAGCCGTAAGAAATCTTGATAGGTGTCTGAGGGTAGACAATCTCCTGTTAATTGTTTTATCAGCCACTTTGTTTTTAATCAAAAAATGCGTATATTCGATTGCCACTTTTTTGGTAATAAAAGGAATAGCTTCACTAAATTCGCTTATCATTAGACCCCAGCTACGGACAGTAAGTAAAAACCACCCTGAGAAATGAGAGATATCTGAACGATAGTTTTTATAAGACTTGGGTGAGATTCCAAGATCTTTCAAATAGTTTAAAAATTTTTGTGTAATATTGGTGGTTTTGGCAGACATTATTTTAAGGCTAAATTATACGAGTTATACTGCTTATACTATCTTTAATAAGGATGGACGTCTTGTCAATAGCCTTTTGTCAGGCTGGACAAGGATTAGTAAGATATACTTTTTCACAGATATCCGTAACATAATTTCCGCAAGCACTATGTGCGGAAGTAATATATCAAACAATACCAGTGTATAAGCCGATAATAGTAAATTATCTTTGTTTTTGACGAATAATTCACGCTTGGTAGTTCTAAGTGCGGAAAACTGCGGGAAAAGTTAAAGTGCTGAAATATTTTCAGAAATTTAAGGCAAATTACTCGGGTGGTGAATTTAGCAGTTAGATAATGCAAGTGCCAGAGAATATTGTGTCTTTATTTGTCCGAGGGATTGGTTATTTTGGTTTTTTATACACACAAAAATGATTTCAATTATTTATACGGTGCAAATGGGTTATTTTGGCGGTATAATAATTTATGTCAAAAATGCGTAAGGCTAAATACAATCATAGTTTAGTCGAAAACAACTGGCAAACTAAATGGGAAAGGGAAAAAACCTTTAGTCCTAATTTAAAAACTTCTAGAAAACCGTACTACAGCCTGATGATGTATCCTTACCCGTCCGCCGAGGGTATGCATGTAGGCAATATGTATGCCTTCACAGGCGCTGATGTACATAGCAGGATTATGAGAATGAAAGGCTTTGATGTTTTTGAGCCCATTGGGTTGGACGGATTTGGTATTCATTCAGAGAATTATGCTTTATCAATTAATGAGCATCCCGTTAATTTGGCCAAAAGAACAAAAAAGAATTTTTATGCGCAGCTTCGAGCTGTAGGGAATAGCTACGCCTGGCCGCATACTTTGGAAACCTATGACCCTGAATATTACAAATGGACACAGTGGATATTTATTCAAATGTTTAAGGCGGGCTTGGCATACCGGGCTAAGTCGACAGTAAACTGGTGTCCATCTTGTAAAACAGTTCTCGCCGATGAACAGGTTATAGCCGGCAAATGCGAAAGGTGCTCGAAAGATGTTGAAACAAAAGATCTTGAACAATGGCTATTTAGGACGGCTACAGGCAAGCGCCCCAATGGCAGTTTATACGCAGACTCACTTTTCGAAAATCTGGACAAAATAAACTGGAGCAAAATAGTCACAGTTGCTCAAAGAAATTGGATAAATAAGAAGAAGGGGATTGATATTACCTATCCAATCAAGGATACAAGTCAATCACTAACTTGTTTTACTACACGACCAGACACTAATTTTGGGGCAACCTTCATTGTTTTATCACCGGAAACCGCCGAAAAGTTTTTGGAAATTGTGCCTGCAAAACAAAAAGACAAAGTATCTAAATACATCAAAGAGGCGCTTAGTAAGTCAAAGCAAGAACGTCGAGAAGAAGGTAGAAAGAAAACGGGAATATTTACCGGACTATACGCCATTAATCAACTAAATAAATATGAGATGCCTATTTGGGTCAGTGATTTTGTCTTGGCCGAAGTAGGAACCGGCGCCGTTGTCGGTGTTCCTGGCCACGACAGGCGGGATTTTGAATTTGCTAAAGAATTTGATTTACCCATCATAAGGGTAGTCGTGGGCAGTGATGGGGACAAAACTCCGATAGAGAAGATTGAGCAGGTACAAGAAGGAGAGGGGAAAATGATTAATTCAGAGTTTATAGACGGAATGAGTGTTAATAAAGCTATAGAAAAAATAATGGATCACTTAGAAAAAGAGGGTTGGGGCAAAAGAAAAACCTCTTACCATCTCCGTGATTGGTTAGTCAGTAGGCAACGCTATTGGGGACCTCCAATCCCAATGATATATTGCGAAAAATGTGCAGCTAAAGGTAAGGGCGAAAGAAGTGAAATGCCAGGCTGGTATGCAGTTAGCGAAAAGGACCTTCCTATTGAATTGCCTTTTGTGAAAGACTATCAACCTAAAGGAACGGGTGTTTCTCCTCTTGCCACTATTAAAGATTTCTATGAAGTCAGTTGTCCTAAATGTGGAGAGAAGGCCAGGAGAGAAACAGATGTTTCTGATACATTTTTAGACAGTTCGTGGTACTTTCTTAGATATCCTTCCATTGGGGCAAAAAGTTCCGGAAAGAAAATATTTGATCCTGAGATAACCAAGAAATGGCTGCCGGTAAATATGTATATTGGCGGAGCGGAACACTCCGTGCTTCATTTGCTTTACTCCCGTTGGGTAACAATGGTATTTAAAGACATGGGATTAATCGATTTCGAGGAGCCATACGACAGGTTTTATGCCCACGGGTTGATTATTAAAGATGGTGCCAAGATGAGCAAGAGCAAAGGGAACATTGTCATTCCTGATGAATATATAAAGAAATTTGGAGCAGATGCGTTTAGGACTTATCTCATGTTCTTGGGTCCTTATGATGCGGGTGGGGATTTTAGAGATACTGGTATTGAAGGCATGAAGCGGTTTATTGAGCGAGTTTGGGATCTTTTTGAGAACCACAGTGATTTTATATTAACTGAAAAGAAGGACGTAGAGGAAGTGCTTATCAAAATGCATCAAACTATAGAGAAAGTAACTAAAGACATTGAAAATCTTAGATATAACACAGCAATTTCAGCAATAATGGAATATGTGAATTTGCTCAGAGACAAGGCAAACAGAAAAACTAAGAAGGATAGGGGAAGGGCTGGAGGCATAGAGTGGAGAGAAGCTTTAAAAGCACTGGCTTTGCTTCTGGCACCTTTTGCCCCACACATAACTGAAGAGGTTTGGGTAAAGAAGCTGGGCCAGAAATTCTCGATTCATACCTCTGCTTGGCCCAAGTATGATTCAAGGCTTGTTCAAGAAACAAAACGTACACTAATCTTGCAGGTTGATGGCAAGATTCGTTCGACAATGGCGGTAGCCTTAGATGAGGCTAAAAATAAGGATGAAATGATTAAAAGGGCGAATAAAGACAAGAATATTCAAAAATGGTTGAAGGGAAAAACTGTTAAAAACACGATTTTTGTGCTTAGTAAGCTTATTAATTTTGTTACGAGATAGAGATTAACGCTCTCATGCTGCCTAAACCAAATCTTCAAGAAGAAAACGGCTTTAATATAGATTGGGAAGGGATACTTTTAAAATATCGCTATCAGATATTGCTTCTTCTAGTTGGTGTTATCCTAATTGGCTTAGGGGTGTTTCTTTTTAAAAACAAGGATAGCCTTTATTCTTCAAGTGTAGAGGTCTTAGAATCTTCCACAGACGTCGAGGGCAACAATTCCGGAGAAGTTGTGATAGAAGTTTCTGGAGCAGTTGAAACTCCTGGTGTTTATAAACTTTCAGTTAATGCAAGAGTTGAAGATGCGTTAATCGCCGCCGGTGGAATTTCGGCAGATGCGGATAGAGATTGGATGGAAAAAACATTAAATCGCGCCGCAAAAATATTAGATGGTCAAAAAATATATATACCAAGAGTTAATGAGCAAATAAATGGATCGAGTGCTAATAGTGTAGCTGGATATCAAAGTGTATCATCGGTCGGGGAGAGTAGTATTACTAAAATGGTAAACGTTAACACTGCAAGCCAAAAAGAACTAGAGTCACTATGGGGAATTGGCCCTGTTACAGCCCAAAACATTATTGAACAAAGGCCGTACTCATCAGTTGAAGAATTACTAAATAAGAAGATTTTAAAGACCAATGTTTACGAAACCAATAAAGATAAACTGTCAATTTATTAATTTTAATTTTCTAGTAATCAATGATTAATAGATTTTATTAAAGGCGAAAAATCATTGATTATTTTTTGTTTTTATTAATCCTTTTTTTGAATTAAAGTGTTAATGCGATATGTTTTTTGGATCATCCTTGTCCTATTAATTTTTGTCCGTGTAATGACAACAAGACCTGTTTATTCTGACGGGGATAAAATAAAAATTTCAACAAAGGTTTCGTCGGAACCAATAAAATACGACACTTCTCAAAGATTAATCCTTGTCGGTTTGAAAATTTATTTGCCAAATTATCCAGAGATTGGTTACGGGGACAAAGTTGTTGTTGAAGGGATAGTACGAGACGGAAAACTTAATGATCCAAAACTGATTAGTTTAGAACCAGTAACCGGAATACTCTATAAAACTAGAAATAATATTATCAGAGTATATCAAAAATCATTGCCAGAGCCGCATGCCTCTCTTTTGGCAGGATTAACTTTGGGTTCAAAAGCGGGCTTGCTGGCAGGTTTCTGGGAAGCGCTTAAGAAAACTGGTACGGCTCATGTTGTTGTTGCCTCGGGTATGAATGTGACCCTTGTTGCCAGTTTCTTGATTGGAATTTTGATCATATTGTTACCAAGGAGAAAGGCGATACCGCTAGCTTTGGTAGGAGTGTGGATATATTCTTTACTTTCAGGGTTTGATGCGCCAATAGTAAGAGCGGCAATTATGGGCTCAGTAGCTTTTACTGCCCAGGCTTTTGGTAGGCTGCAGGCTGCAAGCAGGGCACTATTTCTTTCGGCTGGCTTAATGATTATTGTTAAACCTGACTGGATAACTGATTTAGGGTTTATTCTTTCCTTTGTTGCGACAGCATCCTTAATGCTTTTTGAAAGGAAAATTTCAAGCTTGATACGATTTGTGCCTGGTATTTTCAGGGAAGGATTATCAACTTCTTTGGCCGCACAGATTGGAGTAGCACCAATTCTTTTTGCCACTTTTGGTCAACTTAGCCTCCTTTCGCCTCTTGTTAATGCTCTTGTTCTCTGGACAATAGCACCGATTACCATCATTGGGGGAATTGGCGGTATTATTGGCTTAGCCTCAGTAATTGTGGGTAAAGCGATTATTTTTCTTTCTTATCCATTAACAACGTGGTTTGTTTGGATTGTAGGAGTATTTGGATGAAGGTACTTTGGAAAAACATATTTTTGGGCTTGAGCTTAACTCTGATTGTCATATGGATGGCAGTAATTGTCTATCCGGAAAAGAAACTGCATTTGATTGCTTGTGATGTGGGCCAAGGAGATGCGATTTTGGCAACCTATGGAACAACACAGATATTAATTGATGGGGGAGCAACAAATAAAGTACTTGACTGTTTGGGTAGACATATTCCTTTCTGGGATAGGAAAATAGAAGTGGTTTTATTGTCTCATCCTCAGCTTGATCATTTTGGTGGGCTTAGCGAGGTTTTCAAGCGGTTCCAAGTAGAACGCTTCATAGCTACTAGCCTTGATTCTAGCAGTCAGGCATATGAAGCGCTAATAAGTATGGTAGGGGGTAGTGGTGTACAAGTGATAAATCCCACTACAGGTATGGCTATCAGGTCAGGTTTGCTATATTTAGATATAGTCTGGCCAACAGAAGATTTTCAAATCGCCGCCGGTGGTACCCCTAGAGGTAATATTCTGGGCGCATTTACGTCAAAAAAAGATTCTAATGACTTTTCCGTCGTGGCTAATTTGAGACTAGGTGAGTTCGATGCCCTTCTCGCGGGGGATATCGGCCCCAAAATTATCGAGAAGATAATACAGACAGGTAATGTGCGAGACGTGGAATATATCAAAGTACCTCACCATGGTTCTAAGAATGGTTTGACTAAAGAATTGCTTGATGCAACCACACCCGAGGTGGTTGTTATCTCAGTAGGTAAGAATAGCTTTGGTCACCCTCACAAAGAAATTCTTGATTTGTTGAAAGAATATGGTGTTCAGGTAAAAAGAACAGATGAGGATAGAGACGTTGAAGTTATATCAGATGGAAAAAGTTGGTGGATTGAATAATAGATTTGAGATTAGGAACTTAGTGGAAAAGTTAAGATTTTACTCGCTTTCGATTATCCACCAGTCAAAGTGAATATCTTTATCTACTGGTTTTTCTGTTTCCACTCTAAAGCCGGAACTAGAGGACTTTTCAGTTACGGATAGGGGGGAATCAGTAATCGTTGTTGGTGTGATAAAGATTAAAGAGTTGGGGTGTACAGCGTCTGTTTCAACCCATACGCCCGTATGTCCTGAATTAATATAATCTGAGCCTGCAGAGTTGCCTGAGACTTTGTACTTTTTGGCCGCTATTTCATTGACGATCATATTGCCTGAGGTGTTTATTGTTACCAGTCCGTCCATAAATTCGATATTTCCTAAAGCCAAAGGCTGAATTTTTAAAACACCGATGGCGTCAATTGAGGAAGTAAGGTTATCAAAAGAGAGCGTGCCTACGTTCAATTTTCCATTTATGAAAGTATCTCCTAGAGTACTTTTACCAAGAACGACCAGGGAATCTATTGAGGATGAGTAAGTATCACTATCTACTCCATTTAGGGATACAGACGAAAAGTAAAGGTCTGTAAGTCCGGATACTTGTTCATCTAACTTCTCGAGGCTTTCTTCCAACAATTTAATTCTTTCTTCGTAGGAGTAATTAATACAAGGTAGGTCTGTATCGGTTTGTTCTTGATTAAGTTCTACGTTTTCTATATCAGTAGTTGTTGTTTGGTTTGGGTCTTGATTAAGGTTGGTATACAAGAAACCTAAAGTCAAAAAGACGGTAACCATTGAATTTTCAGATTCCGGTTCCCAGTAGGCAAGGGATTTGCCTACATAGTAATCACCGGATTCTGCTTTTCTGGCATATCCTGGATTATCTGAGGCTGTAATGAAGTCACCAGCAGAAATAGTTGGGGAATCGGGGTCAACCTTTACTGGTACTCTACCTGAAAGGGCAACGAGGCGTCTGTCTAGACCAGGCAAACCCAATTCTTGTCCCGCCCTTGTAGAGATTATACCAATTGCTTTATTGTCACCTTTGATATTTGTTTTAGCCATTTTGGGCACACCATATTTATCCTTTTCGCTTATCGTTTTAACAACATCTCCAGCCTCAATGGAATCATCATTTGTTGGATACCATTCGGCTAAATCTGCCCCAAAAACAAGAACATCTAAGCGAATATTTTGCGTTTCACCTGTGTAATTATACATCCTGACAGTATTGTTATCGGTTTGTTCAATATAAAAGCGACTATTGGACCGATATAATTCTCCCACCTCTCCTGCAGAAAGATCTCGGGATAATACAAACATCTCGTCCAATAATCCTTGCCATGGATTGGATGAACCGTCTGAATCAACTCCAAGATAGAAAGGATCATCATTGGAAATAGAGGTGTTTGCGGCTATGGAGTAATCTGCGGCCATTTCCAGACCATCGATATATATTTTGATATAGGATGAACCGCTTTTAACCACAGCTAAATGATGCCAACTATTGTCGTCGTAATTAGCGGGTGTGGTAGTAGTTGAATCTTCAGGGAAGGAGTTTTGATCATCATCAATGGCAAAAGTTATATCACCATCCGATTCCATATAGAGCTTGTAACCTCCGGCACTAGCAGAAACCTGGGAACTATCATAAACAGGATCGCTGTCTCCTGATGTTGAAGTGACATAGTCAGCATGGATTCGTCCATCTCCACCAGCGCCACCGTCAGCGTAAGATGTATTGCCTCCTGTACCTCCAGTGGCTGTGACTTTGCTTGTACCTAAATTTATCGTGTCGCTGATCAATTTCAATGATCCGCCAGCACCACCTCCACCACCTCCTCCTCTGCTTTCTCCGACACTACCGTTGCCGCCATTATTACTTAAGAAGCCATTGACGGTGATTGAATCAGCTGCAATGTAAACAATTCCTCCTCCATCTCCACCGTTACCACCCTCTAGAGAACCATCAACATATGAATCCCCATCACCACCAGCTCCACCACCGGAGCCAAAGAACAGATCAGTCAAATTAACATCACCATAGGTGCCTCCACCTCCACCCATACCACCGTATTGGTTATCTACGGATCCATATCCTTTTCCGCCATCGCCAGAATTGTTTGTTCCGCCATCGCCTGGTGTACCTCCACTGTTATAATTAGTCCCTTTGTATCCAATAGTGCCGTATCCACCTCCAGCACCGCCTCCACCGTAACCATTACCAGTACTATTACCATCTTCGGCTGCTCCACCTCCACCTCCAGCACCGCCGGCAGATGCGGAACCTGTGCCTGGAGTACCTTGGGCAGTATCATCCACACCGCTTCCGCCACCTCCACCACAGCTACCATTGCCGCCATCTCGGGCGTTGTAGTCACCACCGTCTCCTCCGGCCGTGCCCGTGGGGCCACAGAAGGCTTCACCTCCACCTCCACCCAGGAAATTCCCACTTCCTTCAATTCCTGCTCGATATCCTTTGGCGTCGGCATGGATCTTTCCTGTTCCATTGATAGCAACAGCCCCAGTAGCCCTAAAGAACATCACTCCACCCTTAGACCCAGCGTAATCATCAGGATAGAAATTAATGGCATCATTAACAGTAACAGAAGTATAATTCGGCACTCTTTGAAGCATAACTCGTTGTGTGCCTATTGCTGTTCCAAGGTTGGTGTCATCACTAGCACCATCTCCATAATAATTTAATTTTGAGGTAGTAAAAGTGACGACGGCACCAGCAATACTTTGAATTCTTAATGTTTCATAATTACCAACATTAGAATAGGCAGAAGTTCCTCCTTGAAGATTGATTAATAAAACCTCGTCACCAATTGCAAGACAACCTGCGGAGGGAGTAGAAGTAAGAGTGGCAGTAGTGCTGGTTAAAGCGGAAACATTATAATTAACAGCATCCCCACCTTCCGTACAAGATCTCGCGGAAATAAGATCAGTGGTATTGATATTGGTGTTTACGGAGACAGTAATGGCACCATCATCTCCATCTCCAGAGTCAACTGACGCAGTATCAGAATACTTCACGGCTATATAATCGCTATTTGTTGATATGGTGTCGTGTTTAAACCAACCTCCAATGGAAAATGAACTGGAACCAAAATCGAAATCATTATTATCTGCACAAGTAGTGTCTGTGCCTGTACAAAAATAATCACTTGTACCATCAAGAGAAATAGCGCTATTGATGTGCCCTGTTTGTGCGTAAGTGGGTGTGCCCTTGTCTATCAAATCTCGTGGAGCAGTTCCTTCGGCGTTATCAAGATCTCCTGATGCTTCTTCCATTTTGTACCATCCGATGAGATTTGGATCTTGGATATTTAGGGTTGTTTGAGCATGGTCATCTATTTCGATATATTTACTACCGTCGTATATCCAGCCCGAAATCATAATGTCATTTGTTCCTTCATTATGAGCCACTTCAAGATAGCCACCATCAGCAAGAGAAGCATTATTGGCAGTGTATTTTGTTAAATCAGAACCAACTTTATTAAACGCACTGTTTGCATAGAGATAAAGGTTGTTGTCATCAGTATCAAAATAGATTGTTCCATCGGTGGTTGAAGAGGAAGTTGAAAGACCGTCAAGATATATTTCTCCACCTCGTATTCTAATATCACCATTAACATCAAGAGTTTGGGAGGGGGAGATGCCTATTCCTATTTGTCCAGATGATTCTTGAATAACGGAATCTCCTAGAGTGTTTGAAGCTGTCCATTTAGTAAGATAGTTTGCCGTACCGCTACCAGTCATATCGCCCGAAATATCACTCCAACTACTGCCTGTATATACTCTTAACTTACTTGAAGAGGTGTTAAAGTAAAGAGAACCTGAGCCTAATGCAGTTGGATCTGATGTATTTGTTGATAGTTTGAACTGCTTACCAGCGGAAGATATTTGAATATCGCCTGATGCCACTATGTCTCCTTCTGCATCTACTTTAAATCTCTGTGAGCCTCCAAGAGCAATACCAAAGAGGGTATAGTTTGAGGTGGATGCAGCAGGATTAATATATACCGGTCCTCCATTTACATTGGTGCTTCCGGGTGAAGCCGTGAAGTTAATGGTTGCTTCAGCTGTGTCTACCTGATCACTTCTTAAAAATGATGAGGCAGCCACACCATTGAGATGATGGGCATCAACATCTGTTAGGCTTTTCCCACTCAAACTTTCAAAATACAAGTTATTTATAGCTGGAATTTTGCCTGAGGAATTAATAATTTCATTACCAGCAACAGATAACCTACTTAAGCTAATGTCTCCTTCCACGACGAGACTTTCGGTAGTTATATTCTGGTCAGTGGTTAAGTTCCCTACACTGTCTATTATCAAGGGGGAAGAACCGAATTCAGCACCTTTCTTGAATTTAACGTACTCTTCAAAAATACTTTGTCCAGTAATTAAAACTTGTCCTACTATCTGAACATCGCCTTCATAAACACCCTCTGAGGAAGATAGGACGGCAGCAAGATTCCCGACAGGATATCCTTCTTCTTCTCTTGTGATCTGAGTCAGTTGTGTTTGAAGCTGATTAATGCCATGTTGTAAAAGAGTAAGCTTGGAAGCAATGAATGCAGGACCCATTGCTATAGTTATCAAAAGGGTACTTAATACCATAAAAGATATCATTTTTAGGTTAAATATATAGTGCTCTGAGGAAAATGGGGGAGAACTGGGAAAAGGATAATCAATAACTTTAATTATTTCCTGAGGGGGAATAGTAATTTTTGTCTGTGGCTGATATTTTTTCTCCTTTACCCCTCGTATCGCTTCTGTCGCGAATCTTCTGTGCCCACCAGTCGTTCTTATCGATTCCAATTTTTCTTCCTTTTCCCAGCGACGTATGGTGTCTTTTGAAACACCGAGTATTTTAGCTGTATCAGCAACAGAATATGTTTTGCTGTCAAGGGGTTTTTTTAGAACATTGCGCAGTATATCGAGATCTTTGATAGAAAGGAGTATTTGGCGATTACTTCCTCTCTGGGGACTAACAATTCCTTTGCTTTTAAGTCTCCTTATTGTTTTTGGGGAAACACCAAGAATCTCAGCAGCCTGTATTATAGTAAATAGACTTCGTGTGGACAGTGACATGTTTGGACAGTTTTTAGCCTCAAATACCTAAGATTGCCTAACATAGATTTATGCATAGCTGTCAAAAGAAGTCAAGGGTATGTATATTTTATTTACGCTTTAATTTATTGGGCTTATAATCTGAAAAACACGACATCTTTCTTTCTGGAATGGAAATTATTATGAAATAGGTAGTAGAATAAAACTATGAAGAATCAGATATTATTTGGCTTAAGTAAGGCAACTGGAGAAAAACATATTTACCTGGAAACTCCAGAGAGGGAAGGGCATGGTGACTATTCAACAAATATCGCAATGATCATTGCGAAGAAAGAGGATCTTAAGCCGATCAAATATGCAAGAGAAGTGGTTGCGAAGCTTTTGAAGGATAACGACTTAGCTAAAATAGTCTCAAAAATTGAAGCTGTTGAGCCTGGATTTATTAATTTCTTCCTATCTGAAAAGGTCTTGCTTTCTAATCTCAAGGCCATAACGAGCGAAAAAGACAGATATGGTTCATCTCAAGAAGGAAAAGGGGAAACAGTTGTCGTTGATTATTCGTCTCCAAATATAGCAAAGCGGTTCGGAATAGGTCACTTAAGATCAACTATTATTGGACAGTCTCTTTGTAATTTATATGGTTTTTTAGGCTATAAGGTGGTGGGCGATAATCATTTAGGGGATTGGGGAACGCAGTTTGGAACTCTTCTTTACCAAATAACAAGCAAAAACCTTAATGCTCAAGAACTTTCAATAGATGATCTAGAAGAATTATATGTTAAATTTAATAAAGAGGCCGATGAGAATCCTGAATTGTGGGATGAGGCTAGAAAATGGTTTAGGAAACTTGAAGAGGACGAAAGTGAGGCTAGAAAAATATGGGAAACGATTGTTAAAACATCAAAGAGCGAATTTGGTCGAATATACAAAATACTTGGGGTTAGCTTTGACCACGAGCATGGAGAGAGTTTCTACGAAGACAAGATGCAGGAGGCAATTGATGAAATTAGAAAGAAAAAACTTTCAAAAAAGAGCCGGGAAGCCGAAATTGTTGAATTTGAAGGTATTCCCCCTGCGATTCTACTTAAAAGTGATGGGGCAACTACGTATTTTACGCGTGATCTGGCCACAATTAAGTATAGATTAGGGGAATGGTCTCCGGGAAAAATCATTTACGAAGTTGGTTCTGAGCAAAAACTTCATTTTAGACAAGTTTTTGCAACAGCAAAATTATTGGGCTGGATAAAAGGAGAGGAATTAGTTCACATCGCTCATGGATTGATTAGATTTAAGGATGGGAAGATGTCAACTAGAAAAGGACAAGGAATTAAACTGGAAGAAGTTCTTGAAGAGTCAATTAAAAGAGGAAGAAAGGTAATTAATAAATCAGATACAAGTAGGGGGTTACCGAAAAAAGAAATTGAAAAGGTTGCAAATGCGGTTGGAATTGGAGCGATAAAATATTTCGATTTATCTCATCATTATTCTTCTGACATAATTTTTGATTGGGAAAAATTATTTGTTTTAGAAGGTAATAGCGCCCCGTATCTTCAATATACCATTGCAAGGACAAACAGTATTCTTCAAAAAGCAAAAAAGGATTTGGTAGAAAATAATAAGGAAAAACAGAAATTAAACAACGAAGAGCTGTTATTGGTGCGCACATTGGCCCGATTTCCTGAGGTAATCATCGATGCGACTAAAAATTACTCACCTAATCTAATTTGCAACTATTTATTTGACTTGGCTCAGAAGTATAACAATTTTTACAATCAACACAGAATAATAGAGGGGGAGAATGAGGGGCTAAGACTTGAACTTACTGAGTCAACGGGCTGTGTGTTAAAAAACGGATTAACGCTTCTTGGAATAGAGAGTCCAGAAAAAATGTAGGCCTACTTTTGTTGGGTTAGAGATTTCCCGACTTTTTCACCTACCTTAACTAAAGGGTCAGTTACATTTTTTGCGAAAGCACTTGGTTTTCCATCAATTTGCTCTTTAAGCTTTCTTTCGATATATGGAGTGTCAATGTCTTTAAGCATGTCATCAAGCTCTGTATCTGATATTTTAATATTGTTTTTCTTTAATAGTTCTCTCAAGAGGACAAGAACTTTGGTTATTTCTCTTTCTGTTAATAGGTTGACATGAAGCTGTAGTTCATCTCTCATGGTGTTGATATATCCTTCTCTGTTTTGGCTAATAAGGACAATGATGGCCAAGATAATTGCCTCTAAGGATACGGTGGTTATCAAGAGGACATATGGATACGGATCAAAAACAGGAATTCTTGGTATTTTGCCGCTATTGACCAGAACCCACACTATAAAAAGGGTTAGGTTAATGATTAAAAACCCAATAGTTCCAAATTTAGTGGTTAAAGCATCAGCAATCTTTATGGCAAGTGGGCGATTTTTGAGAGAGTCTGCCTTAAAGCTTTTTATTATCTGTCGGGACCGTTTTTGATGGTTTTTATTTGGCATTAGTTAATTTTAATGTTATTTGAGTCTTTTTATCAATTGGCATTTATTAAATTACCCACAAAGAAGTTTATTTGCGCATCATCGAGAAGAGTATTTACACAAACAGCATCAATATTCATTAAGAATATTGAGCACACTTCTTCTATAATCAAAAATTTCTAAAAAATGATAAAGTTAAGTTAATGAGAAATATTATGAAAACAGGTTTAACTCTCTTAGTAATTTTGTTTATCGGTGTATTTACTAGAACCTCATATGCTCAGGTGAGGGGGGAGGGAGTTGGGGCACTAGCAGGCAAGAGAATGGGAGAGACGATTGTAACAGTATCGGATGGGAAAACTGCTCCTTGGGCTGAAGTGATTGTTGAGACAGGAGAAGGAGATCTTAGGGCTGTTGCCGAGATTGATTCAAGAGGTATTTTCAACTTTAGTTTTAATACAAATTATGGCGATGTCAACAATCTTTACATTTACGCAGCAGATGAGGCTGGTATTACTAACAAAGTATATATTAGTGGTACAAGCATATCTAATATATTACTGCCCCCAACGATTATAGGTATCGATGATGATGCTTTGCCAGACAATTCATTATCTCTTTTTGGTTTTACCTATCCTGGTGCACAAATAGTGTTATCTTTGGTTTCTGATCAAGGCTATTCCGAGTCTTTTGATGAAACCTCGGATTCTTCCACTGGGCGATGGGCACTTATTGTACCTGGTTTAAAGGCAGGGAAGTATGTTGCCGAAGCAAAAGCATATTTATTGAGTTTGGAAAGCATTAAAAGTCAGGAGTTATATTTTGAAATTGGAGGTATAATTTTGCCTCCAGCAATAGCTGAAGTGTATGAAAAAATAACAGACACGATCAAAGAGCTGCCGAATCCTGTAAAAGAAACCGCAAATATTATTTCAAAAATTGGCGCTCCTGTGGCATCAAGCTGGTACTTGCTTCAACTTCTTTTAACAGGACTTGGTTTTAAAGATATCTTTACATACATAGTTATTTTCTACTTCTGGTTGATGGGGTTATTGGTGGGGAGAAGAAAGAAAGGTAAATGGGGAGTACTTTATGACGCTATTACGAAGAACCCCGTTCCTAGAGGAATTGTGAGGCTTTATAAGGAATCAGGAGAGCTGGCGGAGACAGATGTTACCGGCAATACTGGTATTTTCTCTTTCCTGCCTCCAAAAGGGCGCTATAAACTAAATATCAGGAAGCCTGGGTATGATTTTCCTTCTAATTTTGTGCTGGGGAAAAGGGATGGAGAGTATTCTGCTGTCTATCATGGTGAGATTTTTGAAATAACTCAAGAGAAACCGGTTGTTGATATTAGTATTCCTATTGATCCCAAGGTTTACCAAAAAATCAAAGGACTTAAGCAAAAGTTGAGAACTTTCCTTACTAGGTTCTCAGGAAAATTGAACAGCATAATATTTATTCCTGGACTTGTTTTCTCTTTTGTGGCGTATGTCTCAAACCCTGTATTACTAAATATTGTTGTGATGCTCTTTTATATACTTGGAATTTTAGCTATTGCAATTCAAGGTCTATCTAAATCCAGAATGTGGGGAGTTGTTGTTGACGAACAAAATTCACTTCAACAGCAAGTTTCACTTTCTTTGCTTGATACAATGTTGAATCGCCAGTTGCAAAGAAGAGTTACAGACATGAGTGGTCGTTATCAATTCGTGGTACCGGCTGGAAGCTATGTGATTAAGGTTACTTCTTCTGGTCTCGAGCTTTCAAGTGGAAAAGGGTATTATTCCGGGGAGAATCTAGTCGCCGTGGGAGACAAGACAATTATTAAACCAAAAATCAGGGTCAAAAAGACGAAGAATTACAAACCCTTACTCAAATGAATTAACTCCAGTCATTTCCGTAGGAACAGGAATATTAAGAGAGGTCAGTATTGTTGGAGCCACATCTTGTAAAATACCGGTTACTTTATCATTCATTGTTATTCGGGTTAGTTGTCCTTCTTTCTTTCCTTGAGACGACACTTTGATAAACGGTACAGGATTGGTGGTATGGTCTTTTGATGGATCGTGTGTGCTGACATCTGTTAGTTGTTCGACGTTTCCATGGTCGGATACGATAAAAAGGAAGCCATTCAAACTAAGTACCTTTTGGGTGATTTTCCCGATACACTCGTCAACAGTTTCTACTGCCTTGACCGCTTTATCGAAATGGCCGGTATGTCCAATCATATCGGGGTTGGCGAAATTGATGATTAATACGTCGTGCTTTGAGGCTTCCAAATCTTTTAAAACATAATCTGTAATCTCTCTGGCTTTCATTTCTGGTTTCTCGAGAAACATATTTGGTGGATCGGAAGGTATTTGGACGGAATCTTCGTGGGGCAATTTTGCTTCTTGACCCCCTTTGAAAAAATAGGTGACATGAGCATACTTTTCAGTTTCGGCAATGTGTAGTTGAGTAAGACCATTTTGCTCAATGACGTGAGAAAGAGTGTTAGGTACATCATTCGATGGAAAAGCAACTTGAGTTCCAATTCCTTCCTCGTAATTTGTCATGGAAGCAATATAGAGATTTGTGGGGTAAACAGACCTAGCGAAGCCTGAAAAATCAGAATCAATGAGGGTGTGGGTGATTTGTCTCGCTCTGTCGCCTCGGAAGTTGGTGATGATTATCGCATCGGAATTGTCTAGTTTCCCACTCGGATTAATAATAGTTGGCAATACACCTTCGTCATCTAGACCTTGAGCGTAAGATTGTTTAATGACTTCAGCGGGGTCGTTGGCTATTGTTTTAGACGTACCTACCAGGGTTTCATAATAAAGACGCGTTTTTTCCCAGTTACTGTTTCTGTCCATGGCATAGCTTCTTCCGGAGATGGATGCAATTGTTCCTATGCCATATTGCTTAATAGCGGCCAAAAGCATGTCAAGGTAGACTTGTGCTTCTTTAGGTTTGGTATCTCGCCCGTCTAATATTGGGTGTAAAACAAGGTTTACGATTCCATTTTCTTTGGCCATTTTTATTAAGGCAATCATTTGATTTACGTCAGCATGGACCCCAGCGGTCGAAATCATTCCGATAAGATGAAGTTTGGAATTATTTTTTTTGGCATAGGCAATGGCAGAGAGAAATGCCTCGTTTTTGAAGAAAGAACTGTTTTGTATACTTTCAGTAATTCTCTGATTGGCTGATGCCACCACCCTCGCTGTGCCTAGGGCCATATGGCCAACTTCACTATTGCCTATCTGGCCAAAGGAGAGACCAACTACCTCCTCCGACGCCTTGAGAAGCGTGTGGGGGTAGTATGACCAGAGATGATCTAGGTTAGGAGTTTTAGCCGCCAGAATCGCATTACCTTGCGTGTCTGGATTAAAACCAAAGCCGTCCATGATTACCAGAACTGTTTTAGGGATATTGTTCATTTAATCATTAAAGTATATTAACTAAACGAAGAAGAATCCAGGGAATAATAATCTAGCTTTACCAGATTGCCCACCAATAGAGTTTTTCGGTAATAGTGGGGGATTTGTCTACATTGATTGTAAACCCCGAGTTTGTAATATCGGTTACCCATCCCTGGGCATTGTAGGATGGTGTAACAAGTATGGAGACAGGTGGGGTTTCCCATTCTTTTTGAATTACGATAGACGTTTGGTTGGGGAGTATCTCAGCCGCTTCTCTTATTTTCTCATTTCCTTTTACAACTCCTTTCTTGATATCAAGATTTCCTTCTTGATCCATTTCAATGGCACCACCTACGAATTCTATTGGGGCAAGAGCTAAAGGTTGTAATTTTAAAGGCCCAATGGCGTCAATTGAACCAGTGAGATTATCAAAAGAGAGTATCCCTATATCCAACCTTCCATTAATGACCGTATCTCCAAGTACAGAATCACCAAGGACAGTTAAAGAGGTTAGGAATGAGCTATCTGTCGCTTCAGTGGGGGAGGCAAGATCAAAAGAGGACTGAAGAAGCAGCATTTCTGTTTCTAAAATATCCATTCTTGATATCAAGCCATTGACTGTTTCATCTTCAGGTTCATTTTCTTCTTCACTTTCTAAATTCTCAGCCTCATTATCATTATCTGGATTACTCTCTGATCCTAACTCTAATGCTTTTACCTTGGTATTCAATTCTTGCATGGCTGCTACAAGGTAAGGACGAACGTTGTAGGCATCTAATTGTAAATATCCATTTTCTCCACTGTCTTGAACGGAATCAGGGAATACTTCTTGAAACTCCTGAGCAATGAAGTTGTAATAATACCTGTCTTCAAGAGAAGGATGAGCAGCCATATATTCATCTGTATATTTAAACTTAACCGGACGAAGAGAATCTATGATATCAAGAGCATTACTCAAATCCTGCACATCTGTCTTTATTCTAATATCAGAATTAGCCAACCAATCTCCTGCAGCTGTCTTGGAAGCAGTACCTTCAACTTCCAATAGGTTAGCTGTAGAGGGTGTCCTCCCAATACCGACCCTGCCATTGGTGTCTATTCTAACCTTCTCACCGGAACCGATTTTGAATACGAGTGGAAATGCCCCGCCCGAATAAAACGAAGAGTCTATGTAAGCGACACTATTAGTCGTATCAACCTTGATATCAATTAACCTATTAGTCACCCCTCCTTCGCCTATTCTAATAGTGGGGTTGGTGCTGTTCTCTACTGCTAAAGTTGCTCCCGGATTCGCCGTCCCAATACCGACATAACCAGATGTATCAAGTGTCATTACAGGATCAGTAAATCCTTCAATTTTACTGATTTTGAATTTATCACTGTCACCATCATCTTGCCCAATGGTCCATGCTTGTACTCCTGTGTTTTCAAAAACAAGGAGAGCGTCTCCATCAGCATTATTAGACTCAATCGTTGCTTTTGTTTCAGATGCTGTAGAATATAATGTCAATAAGGAATCTGGATTCGTGGTTCCTATACCGACGTTGCCGGACGAAATGGTTGTTCCAATACCGTCCAGTCCGGTGGCGAAAATAAGATTGCCGATATTTAGCGTTTGGGTACTTGTCGCCAACGGGGCGTCAATGTCGTACCCGATGACAATATTTGTCCCACCGCTGGTCAGATTATCTCCGGCCTGATAACCGAGAAGGACATTACTGCTACCGGTCGTTAGTGCGTATCCTGCCTTAAAGCCGAACAGGGCGTTGTTAGAATATGAGTTGGCTGAAACTCCAAAACCTGCTTGATAGCCCACGGCAGTATTTTCTGAACCGGTTTGGTTCTCACGGAGTGCGTTTACTCCAACCACGCTATTAAAGCTACCTGTGGTGTTTTTGTAAAGGGCGGCGTAGCCCAAAGCGACATTTTCGTCACCCAAAGTGTTGGTGTAAAACGCCGCATTTCCAATGGCGATGTTGGCGTAACCCTCGGTGTTTTCGTTCATCGCCTGATTTCCAATGGCGGTGTTGGAGAAGCCAGTGGTGTTCTCGCGGAGAGAAGATGCTCCAATGGCGGTGTTTTTGTCGCCAGTGTTGCGGAAAAGAGTGTCCCACCCAATGGCGGTGTTGGCGTAGCCGGAGATGTTAGTGTAAAGCGCCGCATACCCAATGGCGGTGTTGACGTAGCCGGAGGTGTTTGAGGAAAGAGAATAATAGCCAATTCCAATATTTTTATTACTAGTTAAATCATCAACATACCCAGCTTTGTAGCCTAAGTAATTGCTATCACCTAAGTCTATTTGAGATATTCTGCCCGAAACTTCCAAAGGAGCATCGGGCAATGTTGTCCCAATGCCAACATTTCCACTACTATCGATCACAAACTTTGGTGTCCCAGAAGCCGAGGCAGTAAAGATATCTTCAGTTTCAAGTTGATCAATAATTAATGCTGATTTACCGGTTAAGGTAGTAGTGTTGGTGGCAATATGAAGGAGGGAGAGGGGAGAGGTGGTACCAAGACCAAGTTTGTTGTTAGTTTCATCCCAGAAAAACTGGGCATTGTCTTCGGCAAAACCACTTGACCCTTGGAAGATGACAGAGCCTTGGGTAAATCCAAGATTAATAGTGCCTGAAAAAGAACCATATATTGTCCCATCAACAGTCGTATTTCCTGCAATGGAGACATCTCCTTCTGCATCTACTTTAAATCTCTGTGAGCCTCCAAGAGCAATACCAAAGAGGGTATAGTCTGAGGTGGATGCAGCCGGATTAATATATACCGGCCCTCCATTAACATCCGTACTGCCAGGGGAGGCAGTGAAGTTAATGACAGCTTCAGCTGTATCCACCTCATTGCTTCTTAAAAAGGAAGAAGCTGCTACTCCACCAAGATGGTGAGCATCAACATTTGATATGTTCTCTCCATTCAAGTCTGCAAAGTAACTTCCATTCAAAGCAGGTATTTTCCCTGATGAATTTATTATTTCATTACCTGATACCACCAAACCAGAAGTGACAGAAAGACTGTACATTGATGCACTATAGCTAACAACCAAATCTTTAGTAGTAGTTGTCAAGGAAACATTCAAATTACCAACAATATCAACATCACCCGTGATACCCACATCACCTTCATACACACCTCCCTGAGCAGACAAGACACTTAACCAGTCTCCTTCAGGAATAGATACCAATTCCTCTTCAGGTATTGGTATTCCTGCCATTTTCTTGATCAGGTGCTCTATATTAGAAGGATAACTAGCTATGAATATCAAAAGGCTGCTTACCAGAACAAAAGATATCAGTTTAAAATCAAAGAGAGAAAACGGGGGATTAGATACAAAAGCTTCCTGAGGAGCAGAAGGCAAAGGCTCTCCTATGACCCTAACTATTTCTTTGGGAGGGATCTGGATTTCCTGTCTTGTTTTGGGTTGTAATTTGATATTTCTAATTTCCTGTATATCTTTATAAGTAAAATATCTATGCCCCCCCGAAGTTCTTTTGGTCTTAATTCTGCCTTCCTTTTCCCAGCGTCTTATGGTTTGCGAAGAAATATTCAATAAGTTTGCAGCTTCCTTTATAGAATAGGTTTTTTGACTAGAAGGAGTTTTTCTTATGATGCCCCGAATGAGCAATACGTCATCCAAAGAATATAGTCGCTCATTGTATGTGCCTCGTTTGGGCTCTATTCTCCCTTTAGCCTCTAAACGACGAAGTGTGTCAGCAGATATATCAAGGTATGCAGAGGCTTCACCAATCGTAAGTAATTTTTTATCAGCGGGCAGCGACATAGATTATGCAATATTTAGCCTCGAATGTATAAGTTTAGTCAACATTAATTAAGACAAATCCCGAACTTTCTGTCAATGGTGTTTTATTGAAGATAAAGGAGTAAAATATTTTTGAGATTTAATTATTTTTTACTCTGGCAATATTAAGTAAAAAAAGCTAAATTAGTAACTATGCAACATAAGTTAAATAAATTATCGAATGGGCTTCGTCTACTTATAGTACCTTTACCGAGTATGGAATCCTCGACCGTTACGGTGTGGGTGAAGACAGGATCGAGAAATGAGACAAAACAGATAGGGGGGTTAAGCCACTTCTTGGAACACATGGTTTTTAAAGGGAGCAAAAAACGTCCATCCGCCAAAGAAATTGCTGTAGTTATCGATTCAATAGGTGGTGAGTTTAATGCCGGAACCTCTAAAGAGTGGACAAATTTTTACATAAAGGCACATAACGAGGCTCTTCCAACTGCTTTTGATGTGCTTTCCGACATGGTTTTAAATCCTCTTTTAAAGCCAGAAGATATTGAAAGAGAGAAGGGAGTTATTTTGGAAGAATTGGCCATGTACGAGGATACACCGATGTTTAAGATTGGTGATGTTTTTGAGAATCTAATCTACAAAAACAGTTCTTTGGGGAGAGACATTATTGGAACACGGGATTCTATAAAAGGTGTTAAGCGGGCTGATTTTGATAGATATAGAAAGATACATTATGGTATAGATAATATATTAATAACTGTTGCTGGTGGGGCAAAGGAGAAAGATATTATGAAACTTGCTGAAAAATATTTTGGAAGTTTAAAAAATAATAACAAGGAAACGGCGAAAAAGTACAAGAAGGACCAAAAAAAACCAAGGGTATTGCTCTATCCGAAAAAGAAAGAACAAGGTCACTTTATTTTAGGGTTTTTGGCAGGCCAAATGGGCAATAAAGACAGATTTACAGAATCGGTGCTGTCCGTAATACTAGGGGGAGGAATGAGTTCAAGACTTTTTACCGAAGTTAGAGAAAAAAGAGGCCTAGCTTATTTAGTTAAAACCTCAATAGATCGATATGTTGACACAGGGTACATAGGGACTTACGCAGGAGTTGATATTAAAAGAATTGATGAGGCCATTAAGGTTGTCCTAAGTGAGCATTATCAAATAGCCTCTGGTAAAAATATAATTTCAAGTAATGAACTTAAAAAAGCAAAAGAATACATTAAAGGACACCTCGCCTTATCATTAGAAGACACTAGGGCGGTGGGTTCGTTTTTCGGTCTTAAGGAACTGCTTCTAGGCAAAATCGATACACCGGAGGATGTTTTTAAAGGCATAGATGGTGTTACCATTAATGATGTTTTGCGAGTGGCAAAAGAGTTTTTCGTACCAGAAAGATTGAATTTGGCTATAATTGGTCCATATAAAGATCAAAAAAGGTTTGAAAAATTAGTATCATGAAGAAAAAATTAGGTGATTACACCGTTGTTTTAGTAAAACCAGATGGTGTTGAAAGGGGAATAATAGGGGAACTAGTGACTAGGTTTGAAAAAGTAGGATTAAAAATTGCGGCTGCTAAGCTAATTTGGGTAGATAAAACACATGTCGGCAAACATTATAAAGACGATAAAAATTATCACAAAAGTGTAGGATTAAGAACTCTTGAAAATTACAAAAAATACGGGATTGATTCGAAGGAGAACCTTGGGACCAAAGATCCAGTAAAGGTAGGAGAAATGGTTCGTAAGTGGAATATGGAATTTCTCTCTTCCGGTCCTGTTTTTGCTTTTTTGCTTACTGGGATGGGGGCGGTTGAAATTGTCAGAAAGATGATTGGACCAACTTATCCAGCGGATGCTCCTCCAGGCACTTTGAGAGGGGATTATTCTTTAGAATCGGCTTACAACGCAAATGTTTCAAAGAGAACTATTCGGAACCTTGTTCATGCTTCTGGAACGAAAGAAGAAGCGGTGTTTGAGAGAAAGTTATGGTTCAAAGAAGAAGAGATATATTCCTACTGAGCTGGAAAAGACGAACAGGGATTACTTGTAAGCTTTTTGCCTATGTCTAATTACATTAATAAAAAGAAGTTTTTCTTGGGGAAGATATCGATAAATAATTCTGTATGGCCAAACCTTTAGTGAGCGCAATTCTTCAAATTCTCCTTTGAGTTTTTTGCCGGCATAAGGATCGTTTTTTAATTTTCTAATTGTTGTTAAAACCTTTACCTGCTTGTCCTTAGGAAGTTTTTTGATTTGTTTTTCGGCAGTGTGTGAGTATTCGACCTTCATTGGTTTATTTAAGGTCTTTAGGAGAGATGCCCAGTTCTTTAAATAGCTTTTTCTCAGTGACAACCTTTCCTGCTTTTCTTTCAGATTCGCTTTTCATGATTTCGACAACCAATTTCTTGTTAGCCAGAATTTCCATAGTTTCATCCCAAGATGCGACCTCATCGGGATGCATCATGACAACCTGAGCCTCACCACGCCTTGTTATGGTAAAACGCTTTAGATTTGTGGCGACCTGGTCAATCAGAGTATAAAAACTAGCTCTTGCTTTACTGGCAGAAATGGTGGATGAAGATTGTATCATGACATTATGGTTTGGTATTGTAATGGTACTGAAATTGGTACCATTTGTCAAGAAGAGGTTGTTCTGTCGGGGTGGACGGATTTGAACCGTCGACCTCGCCGTCCCGAACGGCGCGCGCTACCCCTGCGCCACACCCCGTAACATACTTACTTCGTGATAGAATTATATCAAATGCCAGGAACACTATACATAGTGGCAACACCAATAGGTAATTTAAAGGATATTACTCTTAGGGCCTTAGAAATTTTAAAGGAATCTGATTGCATATTGGCCGAAGATACGAGAGTGACAAAAAAACTTCTGATGTATTACGATATACAAATACATGTTTTGAGTTATCATCAACACAGTCAAGAGCAAAAGAGAAATGAGATATTACGATTATTAATTGAAGGTAAAAATCTTGCCTTAGTTACTGATGCCGGGACACCAGGGATATCAGATCCCGGCAATGAACTGATTGCTTTCTTGCTCGAGAAGGAGCCAGATATAAAAATTGTTCCTGTCCCTGGACCCTCTGCTTTAATAACAGCCCTATCGGTTTCCGGCTTTAGGGCTGATAAATTTGTATTTCTAGGTTTTCTGCCCAAAAAGAGACGATCTAAGCTCTTTTCTTGGCTAAGTGAGGGGAAATATACTTTTTGTTTCTATGAGTCACCTAAGCGCATTTTAAAGACGCTGGAAGTGCTTAAGGAAGAATTTACCGACAGGAGGGTATTCGTAGCACGGGAGCTTACGAAGATACACGAGAGCTTGTACAGAGGGGAAATATCAGAGGTAATCGAAAAGCTTCAGAAAGATCCTGCAAAAGGTGAAATTGTCGTTGTGGTTGAGTAACTGATATTTTGTGTCCCCGGCAGGAATCGAACCTGCATTTAGGGTTTAGGAAACCCCCGTTCTATCCGTTGAACTACGGGGACAAATCAGAACTGTATTATATCAAACTTTAGGGGTTACTTCAGGGTAAGAGAGTAAATATTAGGAGAGCCGGAATCAGCACCAAGGTTCGTTAAAAGCAGCAGTCTTTCATCGCTGACGGTGGGGAATGCATGCGGGGCAATATAGCTGCCTGTATAGACTTCTTGTCTGTTTGTACCATCACAGTCCATAATTGTTACTTTTCCTTCTTCCGCAAGAACCAGGTGGCGGGAAGTGGGGAACCAAGTTAGTCTTCTATTAGTAGAATCATGTAATTCATTTCCTATAACGAGATTTTCTGCGTTATCGTCAATCAAGAAGTTTCTATCTTCTTTGATATCATAAACATAGGTATGATTTGGTTTGATATATCTCTCTTGTCGTTGGGTTGAGGCTCCGGGAAGGGATTTAATAATGTTGTCGTTTAAGGTAGCAGAACTACTTGCTGTATAGAGTATTTTCTCTTTATCTGGGGAGAAAAGCACGGAGCTTGATCTTCTTTCAAGAACCTCAATGAGCTCGTCAGGGAATCTTCTAATTTGAGCCGTAAATTTTGTTTTTCTTTCCCCTTCCCATTTTTGGGTTATAACGTCTTTTGTTGAGGCAATATTTACTCTTTGGTTTTGAGGTGTAAAATTCCCTGCATCAAGTAAAAAGACACCCAGATTAGTCGTAAGCATGATTTCTCTTCCGTCTGGAGACCACTCCCATGAGGCGTTGCTTAGGTTTCCATCAGTGACTCTTCTTGGGTCTCTGGCAAAACCTAACGGTAAGTTTACAGTTTCCAATACCCAAAGGCCTGCTTTATCGTCTTGAGTGTTTAAATTTTGCGTATCAAATGGAACAACATAGGCAATTTTTGTAAAGTCGCTTGAAGGGACTGGGTTAAAGCTGGAAGAAAAAGTAACCGCGGATAAAGATGGAACGGCCTTGAAAAGATCTGCGTTAGCCTCAGTTACAATTTCTTTTTCAACGGTTAATCTTTTGTTCCAGGATATGTATCCTTCTTTTCTTATGGAAACATCATATGTTCCAGGTGGAAGGAATACATTGGCATTTGTGGCCGTTTTCAGATCGCCATTTATAAATACCTGGGCACCATCAGGGTCGGACTTTGTCACCAATAACCCGTTTGGAATGAACCTAAATTTTTCGGTATCAAACCTGTAACCACGAGCGTAATAGAAGACAAAGGTACCAATTGTAACAACCACCGCTAGTGTTAAAAGGAAAAGCAAGGATCTTATTTTTATCATCTTACGAATTTGTTACTTGAAAACACCGAGGACAACGAATTCCTCGGTCGCTTATTATATCATTTTTCTACATGATTGGAACTCGTTAGGCTATTAGGCGTGTAGTCTAGGTCTTGTTCCAATGCTTTTTAGTCAATATAATGCAATGACGGATATTGAAACCGGACAAGTTTTTATATCTCGTATTGGTTATAAAGAACATCTAAATATATCAAATAATGTTCAGAAAAAAAATAGCTATAGATCTGGGAACTGCTAATACTCTTGTGTGGATTGCTGGTGAGGGACTGCTGGCCAATGAGCCTACTGTCGTGGCTATTTCTGCTGAGGACAACAAAGTCGTGGCCGTAGGTGAGGATGCAAAAAAGATGTTGGGAAGAACCCCTGAAGCTCTTATCGCCATGAGGCCCATGAGAGAGGGAGTAATCGCTGACTACCAAGTTACAGAAGCGATGCTAAAGTATTTCATTAACAAAGCATTAGGTGAACTACCCATCAGGATTCCCAGGGCATTACAGAACGTTCTCGTGAAGCCGGATGTGATGGTTTGTGTGCCTGCCGGATGCACTCAGGTTGAAAGGAGAGCGGCCCTTGATGCCACTTTAGCCGCCGGTGCTGCCCACGCCTACTTAATTGATGAGCCTCTTGCCGCCGCAATTGGTGCCGGTATTCCGGTTTCGGCTCCTTCCGGCCATATGATTGTTGATATAGGGGGTGGTGCGGCTGAAGCAGCTGTAATATCTTTAGGAGGCGTAGTTGTAAGTAAGTCCGTACGTGTGGCCGGTACAAAAATTGATGAGGCTATTCAAGCCTATTTGAAAAAGAAACATAATTTAATTGTGGGTGATCAAACTGCCGAGGAAATTAAAATTAAAATAGGTTCGGCTACGAAGCTGGAAAAAGAAGAAAAACTAGAGGTTTCAGGGAGAGATTTGGTTTTTGGCTTACCTAGGAGTATTACCATTACTTCAAGTGAAGTTACTGAGGCGATAAGGTCGACATTGTTGCAAATAATAGGGTCAGTAAAAGGAGTTTTGGAAGACACCCCACCTGAGCTTGCCGCTGACATTATCGATAAAGGGATAATCATGAGTGGGGGAACTAGTTTACTTAGAAATTTTGATAAACTAATGACAGAGGAAACAGGTGTGCCGGCGCATGTAGCTGAAGAAGCACTTTTGTGTGTGGTTAGAGGGACGGGATTAGTGTTAGAGAATATTGAACTTTGGAAAAGAAGCATAACAACTAAAAAATAACAAAATGGCTTTGAGTAAATAACTAGAGGGTTAAATAAAATGCAAATTAACAGTAAATTGCGTTAAATATTTGGAAGAAAGAATTCTCAGAAATACATCGAAGCGGAATATTACAGGTTGCATTAAGAGTTCCATAGTAACCGCGTATCAATCTCGTTAAATTGAGGATACTTTGAGGATAAGAGAGGAATATGTGTATCTGGAAATCGTAGTAATATTGTACACAATTCACAGAATTTAATGATTGCCTTTTTAGAAAATAGTAACCTGTAGTAAGTACAAGTAAACAAAATATATAATCGGTATAAGTATTTTCTCGAGCATAATCAGTAAAAAAGTGAGGACATATTACAGGTCTGGAGAATAAGTTGATTTTTAACGCATAGTGTATCGGCAATAGTGCAAATTTTATGCATGATTAGGCAGAAAGTGTGCACCATGTTAAAAAGTTCGTGCATAGTCTGAAAAAGTCAGAAAAATTATGATTAAAATAACCCATAAACAAGCCAATATTTTGTCAATTAAGCTTAGTAGCACTTCTAAAGTGCGAGCGCTAAGGTTTGTGCGCGGGAGACTAAGTTTATTTAATAAAAATACAGCAAAAAAAGCTAAATTTGTCATTGTTACACCCAATCCAGAGATAGTAATAAAAGCCCAGAAGGATAGAGAGCTCATTAGAATTATAAACGCAGCAAACTTGTCACTACCGGATGGTATTGGGTTAGCAGCGGCGTATAAATTTGTGTCGTTTCGCGCCCCAAAATGGAAGATTTTGAGAGCCCCTGTATTATTGGTTCAAGGTTTTATGGTCGGTTTGGCGGTGCTCTTTGGCGATAGGTGGTTGACAAAGGATCTCAACATAATAAAAGGAAGAGAATTATTTCTTGAGTTAATGAAGCTGGCGAACAAAAAAGGTTGGAGAGTATTTCTTTTAGGAGGTGAAGACGGGGAGGCTGGAATAGCGGTAAAGAATCTTCAAAAAAGTTTGAAAAAAGTTGTTTTAGAATCAGCCCAGGGCCCAATGCTTGACGAAAACGCCATTCCTGTTTCGCGGAAAGATGTCAAAATAGAACAAGATGTGGTTAGGAGTATTAATAAATTAAAGCCACACCTCCTTTTTGTTGCTTTTGGCGCACCCAAGCAGGAAAAATGGGTAGATAAATGGATGGAGAATCTTAGCATTGGAGGGGCAATGGTTGTTGGTGGAACTTTTAATTATATGGCCAAGAAAACGGCATTACCACCCAAACAAATGGAGAAATTGGGGTTAGAGTGGTTGTGGCGACTCATAACTCAGCCGGGAAGAGCAAAAAGGATCTTTACGGCATTTCCTCTTTTCCCTCTCAAGGTTTATTGGCATCGCTTGACACACTAGACACGAGATTTACTAAAAATAGTGATAAAATGCCCCTTGACTTAGGCTGTACCCCTTTGATATCTTGTGATTAAGAAAGATAATTGGTAGGCTGAGAACTACTACAAAGTGGGTAAAAATACTAACTATCGACTATAAATTATGGCTGACGCAAAGAAAAAACTAAGATTAGACGAACTTCCAGATTTATTGACAGTCAGAGAAGTTGCCGAACTATTAAGAGTTTCTCCATTAACCATTAAGCGTTGGGGTAAACGAGGAAAACTTCCTGCTATTCGCATTAATTCCCGAGGCGACCGCAGGTATAAAAAAGAAGCTGTCCTCTGGCTTCTAGGGATGCAAGACAAGAGTGAATAATCTTCATTGGATTTGATAGAATGAGAATGTGAGAATACTCTTAGTTCATAATTTTTACAGAGATCGAACTGGCGAAGAAATCTATCTTGACTCACTGGCAAAACTTTTAAGAAGTAAAGGACATAAAGTTTTTATTTGGTCTAAGGATAATAGAGAAATTAGGAATAGCTTGACTAGAAAGATAAAAATAGCGGTAGGTATGTTTTGGAATAAAAGCACCGAAAAAGAACTTTCGGGTGTAATTAAGAGATTCAAACCTGACATAGCCCATTTTAATAATATTTTCCCTCAAATTACGCCAACTGCTTATTACGTTTGCCGAAGATACAAAGTACCCATTGCCCAAACAATTCATAGTTTTAGGTTTATGTTTCCTAAAAGCATTCTCATAAGGCGCGGAGAGATTTGCCCAAACTGTTTGGACAAAAGACTTATTTATCCCACTTTTTTGCACAGGTGTTATAATCAATCCCTTGCCTATACTTTTTTTTATAGTCTTTCTCACGCACTTCATTATCACTTAGGATCTTTTAACCTCATAGATACTTTTATATTTCCTTCAAAATTTGTAAGAGACTATTATTTGAGGAACTCTAATATTTTTACCCAAAATACTAAAGTAATACCTAATTTTACAAACCTCAAGCCACACAAGCTAAACTTAAAAGAGAAAGAGGATTACTTTTTGTATGTAGGGCTTTTGTCTCACAAAAAAGGGATTCTTCAGCTCCTTGATATATTTTCCTCTTTGCCAGAGTTTAGATTAGTGGTCATTGGCGACGGACATCTAAGAAATGAGATCACCGAGTATAACAAGTATGAAAATATTGAAATTAAAGGAAGACTTCCACAGAAGGAGGTTTTTGCATATATGCGAAAAGCTCTTTTTACCATACTGCCCTCCACTTGGTTTGAGGTAATGCCTCTCGTTTTGATTGAATCTTTTGCCAATGGAACACCAGTTATTGTTCCTAAGATTGGCCCATTTATTGATTTAGTGAAAGATGGGAAAACCGGAATATTTTTTCAGCCCAGGGACTTTAGTGACCTAAAAGCAATAATAGAAAAGATTGGGAGTAAAAGGCTTAATTTATCAATGAGAATGGCACCTTTGGTAATGAAGGAGTATCAAAAATACACAGCGGATAACTATTACACACAGCTTTTAAAAGTTTACAGCAAGCCTTCAAGAAACCCTCGCGTGAGCGAGAGCAATTAATTTAATTAGGTAGTAAAAAAGAAGCTGTATTAGATAGTAAGATTTTTTAGTAAATGGAATATTTAAAGCCAGTATTTTCTTAATTTTGCACGGAATAAGTCCTTTGCCTCTAAATTTTAGCCTTGAATATCTTAAGGAAAAATCCTCCTTTTGCCTTTTGTAATATTCATAAGGAGTGTATATGTGTGAATGAATTACCTTACAGCGTTTATCGTATATTTTGGTAAAGCCGTTTTTGATTATATATTTGCCCATTAAAACATCTTCTCCGTAGTTTGTTTTCGAAAAAGGGTGGTTAATAAGGAAACGGCGCTTGTAACACGCAAAGACATTAGATAATACATACCACAGGAACTTGTTCTCGCTGGTATAAGGCAAAAAAGGCTTCTTTAGATTTTGTATTAAAACTCCCTTTTTATTTGTGTATTTATCAAGCTGCTCATATCTACATAAAACCTCAAGTTTTTGGATGAAAGGAGTGTTTCTATAAGGAGTGTCTTTTGTGTAGACTGCGACTACCTTTTTATCTAGTTTTAAATCCTCAAGAAAATAATCAAAAGAGTGTTTGACTTTAGGCAGTGCATCACCTGAAACAAAACAAACATATTTTCCCTTCGCCAGGGAAACACCAAAATTACGAGTTTTACTATGGTTGAAATCTTTTTTCTTTATTTCATAAACCTTCGCATTTTTTATCTTTTCCGAAAACTTCTTGGCTTTTACTAGAGTTCCATCGGTTGATTCTGTAACGAGAACGATTATTTCTCGATTAAATTTCTTTGACATGGTATCCAGCCTATTCAAAAGCTTGCCTATTTGTTTTTCTTGGTTGAAGGTAAGTATGATTATTGAGAAAAGCATGCTCTAAGTGGAATATAATAGATGAAACGATATGAGTAAAGCGGAATTCATTGTTTGTGTTGATGATGGTCACCCCCTTGATTTGAAAGTTGCCGAGATTTTTCTTAAAAAGGGTATAAGAGCAATTTTTTATATCCCTCTTAAAAATAGCGAAGGATTGCCTACTCTGGGCAAAAAAGAAATTCGTTATTTATCTAGTAACTTTGAGATAGGTGGCCACACCTATAACCATATTGATTTAACCTCCGTGCCCCTCGATATCGCCCGGAAAGAAATAGTTTCAGGAAAGGAGGAGTTAGAAGATATTATTGGTAAAAAAATAGTTACTTTTTGTCCGCCCAGAGGAAAGTTTAAAAAAGAAATATTGAAAATTGCCAAAGAAACAGGTTTTAAGGATTTTAGGGGTGTCAGGAGGATTGATTTCAAAAAAGCTGATCGGAATAAGTTTTTATGGTACCCCAATCTGCATATTTATCCTCATAGCCAACTGAAAGATATTTTAGAGTGCGTTAAAAGTGGGGATTTTTATAGTTTGGCTAAGAGGTTTAAATACATAAAGACAGACCACCTGGGGCTTATTGATGTTTTCAAAAGAGGAAATGTGCCTTTTTATATTTGGCTTCACTCCTGGGAGCTTGAAAAATTTAAACTGTGGAGACTAATTGAGAATCTTTAGGAATAAGAGTAGCCAGATTTGATTGAATATCTTTTTGAAGCCCTCTGTCCTTAGAGAAAATGAGAGTAAAGGTTTTTAATTTATCAGCCTTGTTTGAAAAATTCTTTATATTTACCCATTTCAAGACACCCTTGTGGGAGTGTTCTTGAGAAAACAAAGAAAAATTCAGATTTGGGAAGAATTCAATATAATCTTGAGGTGTTTCAGGATAATCAACCGGATCAATAAAATATTGGGAAAAGTGCTTGTTGTGGAGATTTGTAAGGGCGATTAAACCTTTGTTTGTCAATATTCTTTTAAACTCTTTTCCTAATAGTTTTTTGTTGGCAATATAATGGAAAACATCGGAAGATATTATGTTTTGGAAGGATTTACTTTTGAAAGGAAGTCTTTGGTTGAGATGAGTATAAATATAGTTGCAATTACTACAGGCATAGCTTTTTGATAAATATAGATTGACTAGGTTGTGATCGAGGCCACAAATATTTTCTTCAGCCATTGTTGATTTAAGTAAATGTATTAAGTGTCCCATGCCACATCCTGCATCGAGTATATATCCATCTTTCTTTATACAAGTCGAAGCTATTGCTGTTGGGAAAAAATCCTTGCGTTTAAACCTGTTAATTAAATATGAGGCCCACTCCTTGTTAATTAGCTTCAAATGCGAAATGAAATTAATAAACTGATTAAATGTAAAATATTTAAAAGGGATAATTTTAAGGATAATAAAAACAATGAATGTTTTTAATGACTTATCTCTTTGAATGAACAAAATTCCGTCTAGGATCGGGTAGGTGCAACATTCACATTTCAAGAAACCATAGACAATATTATTCCTTTTTGCAAGGAATATTCTTTTTATTTTCAGGTCTTTCTTGCATTGGGGGCAAATTAGTTTGTTAATAAACTTTTTATGCATCTAATAATCCATCTATTATTTTCATATAACTTATTAGCATTTTGTCTAAAGAGAAAAAAGCGCTTCGTTTAGAAGCCATCTTTGCGTATTGGTGATAGGTTTTCTTGTCGGTGAGTAATTTTAGAATTGCCTTTTTCATTGCTTCTTCGTTTCCCATGGGGACAAGAATGCCATATTTCCCATTATCAAGAACCTCAGAGGGTCCGTAAGGAGTATCTGTAGAAACAACCGGCGTTCCGCATTGCATTGCTTCAACAAGGACATAGCCAAAACCTTCTCTTTTTGAAGAAAGAACAAAGATGTTGGATTTCTTTAGATAGGGGTTTATATTCTTTACCCAGCCCAAGAATGACACTTTTCTTGAAAGCCCCAATCTTGACACTAATTTCATCAGATCATGTTTCAGGGGACCATCACTTGCTATTAACAGTTTGGTATTTGGAAGCTTTTCTTGGACCAACTTAAAAGCCTTGATGAGAGTCTGGTGGTCCTTTTGCTCAACCAAGCGCGCAACCGTAATAATGGTAAACGTCTTTTTTGATAACTTTTTAGGCACCATCTGCCTGTTTTCAAGATTGCTATATCCGTTATAGACAACTGAGACTCTTTTTTTAATTCTAAAAGTTTTACTCAGGTCTTGCCCCAGGCTTTTAGAAACACAGACGAGGGCATCAGCCCGGTTGTATAAGAAGCCAATAATTTTTCTTAAAAGAAAGTTTGCTAGAAAACTAGATTTTGCCGCAATGGTTTTGCCAAGATCAATGTGGGTGGTAAGTAATGTTTTGGTGCTTTGAAAAAAGAAAAATTTGTTAATTTGAATTAATAAATTAGCATGGACATCTATCCCAAATATCAGGTCCGGATTGTAGTTTTTGATAAGCTTTTTTACCCATATTAGCTCTTGCCAAAAATGGGTTGGGATTTTAGAGAAAACAATATATTTGTGAGGATAAAAGCCGGCCTTTCTTAAAAATATAAACTTTCCTTTATCGTCTTTATTAATATAGCGATATTTTGGTTTTTCCAGCACGACTATCTTTGTTTCAAGTTCTGGTTTTTTAAATAGCTTCTCGATCTTTAATAAGTTGACGGCGAAAGTGCCGGTTCCACCATCGATGTTTTTTGTTAAAATAAGAAATCTAAATGGTTTCATGTTTGTTGGTCTTATTATAGATTTTTTCGACAATGTTGACATCAATCTCTCTTAAACGTATTAGTTCGATTTTTTTATTAGCTATTTTTGTTGTTCTTCTGCCTCCAATAAGATTTCCCTTTTTAGGACCTGATTGGCTGAATACAAATATGTTTGCGAGAGCCCTTATTTTATTTGTCTTTTTATATGTCTTGGCCAAAACGTTGGTTGCAGGAGAAAAGTGGTTTCTGAAAAGAAACTATCTTATTGATATTATTTTATTATTTTTTATAGTCCAGTCTTTATCTGTTGTCGGTGCCATCAATGGTCTTGCGTTTTTAAAGATATATGAAAAACTTATTTTTGGCTTTATGGTTTTTGTTATTGCCATTGGTTTAACAAAGAGAAATAGGTCTGATTTTTTTGAGAGAGTGATTTGGGTCTACTTTTTAGCAGGGGTGGTTAAGCTTTTTTTAGAAGGACTTCTTTTGATTGCACCTGATTTGTTAACAAGCTTTGCTGATATGTTTTTTAAAAGCGATGTAACTTTGTCTATCAAAGCAAATCTGGCTAGAAGCCGTACTTACATAGATTTGTTTCCGGAGGCGTCTTTGCCTATCTTTTTATACTATTTCTACCGCAAAAAGGGGACAAAGATAATGAAGGGTGTTGGCATTGTGCTGGGGGTGCTATTGGGCCTGGCCTCCTTTCTTTCCAACTGGCGGGGCAGGGTCTTGGTTTATGCAGGAATATTAGTTTCTTCTTTCGCAGTATTCAAAAAATATTGGTTTAAAAAGTTTAAGCCGTTGCTGCTTGGGGGGTTAATTTTGGTTTTATCCTTGTTTATTCTTGACCGAAACATGGTGGTGTCAAAAGGATTTTCGGTGGTTGATAGATTGATGAATAAAGATGTGTATGAGGACCAAATGACAATAATATGGAGAATTGATGTGTTTAACGAATCGGTGAAGATGGGTTTCTCTTCGCCTTTCGGGGTGGGACTGAGGAATTTTTACGACTGGACCTACATCAAATCAAAAGCAAAGTTTCTCTCGACAGACTTTGAATTGTTAACAAAAGAGGCGGTGGTTGATGGTCCACATAATATTGTCGCTCAATTTTTGGCCGAGACGGGATACATAGGTTTACTGATTTTCTTGCTGATGCTTGCAACCTTCGCTTCAAGAGACCTAAAGACTATTAGAAGCAAGCAAAGACTGTGGCTTGAAAAAGTTACTATAATTTTGGCATTTTGGGGGTTTATTCTTGCCACAGCCTTTTATCCGGCAACAAGTCTAAATTTTTATATTTCCTTCTTTTTATTCAGGGCAATGCTAATATGAGAAGTATTGATTATTTAACTTCTTGGACGAGGAACTGATCAAAAACAAAATTTTTGGTTGCAAGGCTAAGTTCTCCCCCTGGAGCAACAACTTGTTCCTCACCAAAGATTAATAGGTCTCCTTCTTCTCTTACTTTTATCTTGCCGCGGACAGTAATATATCTTCTTGAATCTTTAAGGCCCAGATTGACATCACCATAGGGATTAATATCTATAAGCGAGGTGGCGAATGCCTGCTTTGCCGTAACTTTAAATACGATTTCCTCACCATCAAACTGCTCATCGCCTATTTTTATTGCTTCGGCTTCCCAGGGATAGCCTTGTTTTTTGGTGATAATAATATCTTTCTCTACAAGTTCGTCTTTAGGTAGGCTCTCGCTTATTTCGATAACCGATCCTGCCATTTGTGCTGAGGGGAATTCAAGCTCAATTGGTGAGCCCACTCCTATTGTTGAGCGTTTAAACATATATTTTTGGGTTTTGGTATTTACACTTACTGCCAGTTTCAGAACAAGAAAGATATCGTATTGGGCTTGATATTTCGGATAAGATATTGTTGGGTAATGTCTTATTTCCAAAACCTCAGCAACGGACTTTCCCAATAGTCCATACTCGGTATCTCCGACTTCTAGAGAATTTATAAACCAAACATTTGGACTTTGGGTTGATGCCCACCAAAACCCTTGAGAAACTTTTATTTTTGCATAAATGTAATCAGATTCTGAAATCGCTGTTTTAATAAAAGCAGTACTAGCAACCAAGACGGCCACAGCAATAAATAAAAGGGTTATAATGGAGAAGTATTTGTTTTTCTTTAGGTTCTTTTTAACTAACCCAAAGAGAGGTTTTATCTTTTTCATGTTAATAGAGAAATGATACTAAAGAGGAGTTTTTATAGCAAGTGGATTAAATAAGATGTTTTGGCGTTTTATATTGTTTCTGATCGGCACCCTTCTGTTTTTTGGGGGACTGGGAACGGAAGTTGTTTTACTCCAGTACTTTGGAATTTTTGTTGGGTTAGTGCTTTTGCTTTTGGCTAAACTGTGGAAAGAGAAAATAGAAATACCCCACGCGTTCAATCTCTATTCTCTTTTTATGCTTGTTTTTGCCTTAAGTATTATTTGGAGTCGGGACAGAAAAGCAAGCTTTGAGTTTTTATTTCTATTTATTGGAGGGGGAATTTTTTGGCTAGCCTTTTATAACTTGAAAGAGAAATTTAGAAATGATTTTTCTTGGGTCGTGATTTTTTTGGGGCTAGCCTTCGGAGGGCTGTTTGTTGCATATAAGTTTACTGGCAAGCTTGAAATAGGACCGCGAAGTTTATTTTTGCCCATCACATCAGCTCAGCAGCATAATCATTTAGGCGACTTATGGTCTCTTGTTTTGGTGGTGGCCGCATATCTCTTTGTAAAACACAAGAACTGGTTTGCTTGGCCACTGATAGGTTTGGGAGGCTACTTTTTAGTCGTATCATTGTCCAGAACCAGTTATGTCGCAACGGTTGCCGGAATACTGTATCTTTTTGCAAAAAGGGGGTGGCTGAATAAGTATAAGAAATTTTTTGGGCTTCTGACAGTATTATTGGCTGCTTTGTTTTTGTATACAGGAACCATTAAAAGTACGCTTCTGTCTCGGCCATATTTTATACAGGGATTGGTAGGGTTTATTCACAATCCTTTTGGTGTAGGGGTTGGTAGTTTCACTTATATTTCCGGAAGTTCCGCCACCAACCAATTGTTGAATATGCGAGGATTTTCAGGGTTGACACACAATATTGTACTGGAGTTTTTAGTAGGCATGGGAGTATTGGGGCTTACTTTTGTTGCTTGGTTGACCCAGGCACTAGAAAGTGTTTGGAAAAATAAAGAGCAAAAAAACCTTTTATTCCAAGCAATTTTTATTACTTTGGGTGTTAACTTCTTTTTCGATTATACCTATGTTATTCCTACTATGCTTTGGTTGTGGTTTATGAGTTTGGGGCTATCCTACGATGAAAAAATATCTTCTTGAGGTAATTATGTTTATAAGTGACCGATATTAACAGACAACCATATCCCGAAAGAGTGGTATACAATGCGTGCTGGTTTGAATTAACTTATTTCACCCGCAAGAAGGAGTTCATGATTTGCAGGATTAGCTAGAAGACTCCTGCTTGCATAAAGGGATATAAATTTGACTTTCGATGATTTTATCTGAGGCTTTTTATAAACCTTTTGAAATTTTGTCATACCTCTACTCCTACTCTCTTATTGCTTCTAATACTATTATAAAATAAGGTCCTGGGTCAAGTAGGTTTGCGATGGATCTTATACTGACAAAATCGCCTGGCATTATTTCACTAATCTTGACTGGATTGGGACCGGTTGATGTAATAAGAAAAACAATAGCATTTTGCACTTCTTGCTCTGTTAAGAGGTATGTTAGAATTTTTCCAGATCTAGCTTCTAATATTATCTGATGTGCATAATTAACCCCCCCTTCTTCTATTTTCTCAGAAGAGGATTCAACAAGCCAACCCGCTACTGTGAAATTCAATGATGCATTTTGAATAAATTCCAACTTTGGGGCGAGAGTGTCAAGTATGTCGGCGAAATCTCTTACTTTATTTGAGCTGACATGCTCTCTCGAGAAGGTAGCCTGAATATCTTCTAGGGTTGGGGGGCTAAGGAGTGGGGTGGGGGCAGGAGTTACGGTGGGATGCGGTTGAATGTAGGTTTCGTTATAACCTTTAAAAACTAAATAGCCGACCTCGGAAATAACGACTACCAGTACAATACAAAATACAATTAGGGCAGGTTTAAAGAATTTATTCCTTGTAGGTTTTTGTTTAATTTGGACAACGGGGGTGCCTGGAGGCGTTGGTTCAAGAGTTGCAGGATAGTTTTCGGGCGTTGAGACAGCCATATTTTTAGTATAACGAATAAAAAAAAAGTGGGCAACTTTTTTAAAAAGAACCTCTTTTCATAATTTTCTCTCTTGTTTCTTCGTCAATCCAATCTGGAAAAGGCTATGGGGAGCACTTTTTTGGTTTTTTTGACTTCTCAAGAATTTCGTTCATTGCCCAAACACATATTGCAAATATATAGGAAAAGTTCAATTATATTCTTTAACCTATTATTGTGTATGATATGAAAGATAAACTTACTCAGATGAATTATTGGTTACAGCGTTTATTAGCCCTAGTTCTATATATCTTGGCCTTGCCGTTTTTTTCTTTGTTGTGGTTATTAATAAAATTTGAGGATGGTGGGCCACTTTTTTTTAAACAAGAAAGAATGGGGAAAGGCAAAAAACCTTTTATCATGCATAAGATTAGAACAATGGTAGTGGGCGCTGAGAAACTTAAGGAAAAATACCTTCATTTGAATGAAGCCGATGGGCCTGTATTCAAGATAAGGAACGACCCGCGCTACACAAAAATTGGTAAGATTTTGACAAGAACAGGACTTGATGAATTGCCACAACTTGTTAATGTGGTAAGAGGAGAAATGGCTTTGGTTGGTCCTCGTCCACTGCCTTGGGATGAGGCGATTAAGGTTCCTAAAAGATACCAGAAGCGTTTTTCTGTTCTCCCCGGGATTACTTCCTCATGGGTGGTTAAAGGAAGTCATAAGCTTGGTTTTGATGAATGGATGAATTTAGATTTAGAATATGTTAAAAAAAGAAGTAACTTTTTTGATGTACAGATACTCTTTCTAACAGGTTGGTTGATAACTAAGTGGTCAGTCTGTCGTCTTTCAAAATGCACTACTCTGAAAAATACCTAGAAGGGCAAGTTCAAGCATTCTTTCTCAGAATAGCTGGGTTTGTCGTCAAAATTGTTTGTGAACCGACAGAGCAGGTTTTTTTCAAGCACAAACTTATTGAAGCAATTCAGCAGATTTGGGGCAGGGGAGGCTTTTTGAAAAAAGCCAGCAAGGCTTGGGATTTTGAAATAAGGTTTGTCTCTCAAGCAAAACGGATGAGGATTATACAAAAAGATAAAGGAAAGAACCATTATTACCTAACTTTTCAAAGAGATTTTGCATCTCGAAGAGTCATTGCTTTTTACCACACAAGCCTTTTATCTTTCCAAATGCTTTTGAGAGAAATTGCGGCTTTTCTTCTTTTAAAAGATGGGTTTTTGCTTCACGCTTCAAGTTGTCAAGACGGAAAAGGCAATCTTAAAATTTTTCTGGCACCAAGCGGGGGAGGAAAGACAACCATCGCCAATTTGATATCAAAGACGAAAACTTGTATGAAGTTTAGTGACGACATCCTTTTAATAAGAAAAGTAAAAGGTGAATGGTTCTTTTTTGGTCCACCCTTTGTTGAGAAAGGAATGTTGCCTACAAAAAGGAAAGCAAAAGATGTAGAGATTTTCTTTATCAAGAAAAGCAAAAAACCATCGAAAAAGAAACTAGATAGGAATGATAAAATACTAAGATTTATGTTGAAGCAAATATGGGTAAGAAAAGAGAAGTTGGAGAAGCAGACTCTGACTAACGTGATGACCTTTGTTGCTGAAAACGAATTTTATCAACTTGGAAGCACTCTTGATTCAAAGCAAATGCGGAAGGTTTTATATGAAGATTAAGAAAGATGTGTTAATTCAAAAAATGGGAGACTCTTTTGTCGCCTATGATAACGAAACCTCTACTTTGCATGAGTTAAACGAGACAGGATTTTTAATCTTATCGGGGATTGAAAAAAAGAAAAGTAAACAGGAAATTATTAAGGGGATTGTCAGAAAGTACAAAGTGTCTAAAAATAAAGCGGAAGGGGATTATGAGGAGTTCGTTGGAGCTTTAAAGACCAAGGACTTGATTGTAGGTAAGAAATAGCTTCTTATTTCTTTGTGAAAGAGTATTTTGGCCTTCATGGTGGGTGAGCTTGGGGATAAAAGAAAAAGCAGAATCGCTCTTTTTACACCTTCTTGGGCCCTGGTACCGGAGTTAAAAGGAGAGATGAACTTTGTTATTGCTTTGGCAGCAAGCCTTTGAGCGGGGAAGGGTGTTGTCGTTTTAAGGAAAGTGGTTGGAAGGGGTGTTTCATAGTAGTGTCGGAGGATAGATACACCTGGGAGTACAAAGTTTGTAAAGTTAAATTTTTGTGTAGTGGTTGCTACCTTATCCCAGTCAATTTTTTGGTTTTTAATAACGGCGTCTATAAATTCCAGTCTGTGGGCGCCATGGAAGTTGTGATGATAAAGATGCAGGAAAAGGTAGAGAATTAATGTTTCGGTGTTAAGGATTGGGAAGCTTCTCTTGTCTAGTTTGATTATCTGGATATTTTTGAAAAGATATTGGGCAAATTGCTTTGTTGACGGCAACAGTTTATTAATGCTTTTAAGTTTAGTAAAGCCAATGGCGGGTTCGAGGTGTAAATCAATAATTACCGGGAAGGGTTTAGTTTCTTTAAGATAAGAAATCTGTGTTGACTCCGTATTTTTTTTATCAAAGAGGGTGCGTTTTTGTTTCTTAAACCCAAAGCTAACCAGGACTTTGTCGACCTGTGTTGAAGATGTTCTATTAGTAAGAATGTCTGCGTCCAAATATAATCTTTTTGGGAAAGTTTGACCAAAATGCAGGTGCAAGGGGAGTCCTTTCAAAAAAATATATGGAATGTGTTTTTGGTCAAGAGCTTTATTGATTTTTATTAGCTCTTGAAGATAGGCTGAAGATTGGGACAGATAAATGTGGGATAATTTAATAGTCTCTCCATTTCTTTTGATGAAATTAACCTTGCCCAGAATTTGACTGGGCTTTATTTTTCCATCCGATTTGAGGTTGTTGTCACCTTTAGTTACAAGAAAATCTTTTGATGGTGAAATATAGATTAATCTGTGGGCGATTAAGCGCTTTTCTTTTTTAAAGACGACAATGTCATTAACTTTTAAAGACGAGGTTTTAGCGACGATAATTTTATCGTTTGGTAAAATTAAAGGAGACATGCTTTTGCCTTGATCAAGTTTCATACCCTAACCCTAGTGGGCTAAATAATAGATGTCAAGACAGATTATTGTGCTTGTTTTTAAGCAAAAAAAAAGAATGGACGGCGTTGGGTTTAGATTGTGTTGACAATCACACAGTGTTTCAGGATTTAAGTATAATGATAATGACCGCATTGCTTATGTTAAAGTGAGCGACCCGCTGGTTATTAAAAGGTAATGTTAAGTAGTGCCCATGTTCTTAGCACAAATATTAAGTAAATATGAAACAAAAAATACGCGCATAAGTTCTAAGAACGATTGCAACCCCCCGGTGTAGCTTCGATTACCATATCTCCATTCTTACTTCCATGGAGAAGATGATGCCTAAAAACTATCTTTTAAAGTGTTGCGATCGTTTTGAGAACTCGCAGCAACAAAAGAAAAAGAGGTATGTGGTATAATTGCTTGGGTTATAGGTTATAAAGTTAAGAATTACGGTTGCTGACAAAAGAATATTTTTTAATATACAATGAGAGTAGAAAGAATGTCTGAAGTAAAAACAGCTTCTGAGAGGAAAGCAAAGGTTGTTGTTACCAATAGCCTTGAGGAATACGTCAGAGAACTTTCTCAGAGGATGATTTTACCGAAAGGGAAGATAGAGGGCTTCAAGGGGATTCTTTCCTCACCTGATCAGCTGGCGCCCTTGGTTGAAAAGACTGAAGAGACAAGAATTGAACTTAAAGTAACCACCCCTTCCCAAACAAGATTCTCCATCAGTTCTGATATTAAAGTTCCAGAAAGAAAAGAGGCTTTGAAAACCGCTTCCCGCAGTGTTCAACTGGCCTCCCTGGCTGAAGCCGAAGCCAGATTTAGAATTATAAGAAACTCAGAGCATATTCCCGACCAAGTCAGATATGGCGGTTTTAATCTGGACAGAACAATTTCAAAACTCCATAAACAATCAGAAAAACTAATTAAAGGAGAAAGAGTTTTCGGTAAGACCCCAGTGGAAAAGAAAATGGGCATTCTTGCCCTTTCTCTGGCCGCTGCTGCCTGTGGAACAACCGTTACTCCCAGAACTCCTGAGGCTGTCCAGGGAATAGGGCCTGTGGCCACAGAAGTAACTCAGATTCCTACAGAAATTATGCCTATTGCGGGAGCAGAAGATGAAATGAGTACGGCAATACAAGATTATTTAAACAAAGAATATACGGAATTAGGCATCTCTGAAGTAAAAGAAGTAGGCAACGTTGTGAGCATAGAAGGCGGAGAGATATTTAATTTTGCCACTTCAGTTTTCAAAAACAAAGAAACAGGCGAAGAAAAGAATCTGCCTTTACTAATACGTTTAAACAAAGATGGCTCTGTCAATTCAGTTATCCTCTTGGTAAGAAATGAGAACCCTAGTGGAGTAAACAATCTTCTCAAATATGAGTTTCTGGGATATGGATTTGATCCTGAAACCGGAAACTTAATTACCCAAGGATCTCTGGTTCAGAGACTAAAAACAGGGGAGTTTAAAATCAAATCTGGCGGAGAATGGAAAATTATAATGTCTCCCACAGATAGACATATAAGCCCACTAAAGGGTTTGTTAACAGATGAAGGTTTTGCCGACCCCACAGCCTTTTTTGAGATTGTTACTCCTGAAGCAACACCAACAGAAGAATTACCCGAAATGCCCCCACTAGTTCAACCAGAGAGTTTGGTGATTAGGATGAACAGTGAACTGTTGCAGAAACTTAATATAGTGGATGTGTCTAAATTTACTCCTTATTCAGGACCGCAAGGTATGGCGCCATTAACAGAAATAACATCATATGAGGGGAAAGCAGAAGAATTGATTTCACTTATGGGTGTTTCCGATTATCCAGATCTGATTGAGCTTTACAGGGCATATTTTGATACCTGGTGGGCAATCAACCCATGGCACAAAGACTCTGGCATGGATATTCGTGGCTTAGGCTCTGAGGTTTGGAATTATCCTCTTCCTTCAAGCCAGCAAGATGTGGGCTTTTTTTATGGTTTCGTGGATTCGGGATTGGGATATTTAGTATTACAAATCAAGCCTGGAAGTGATTTAACACCGGAACAAAACCCTGAGGCATTTATTTCTACCAGACCTGCATCGCCACCAACCGAATCAGGCCTTCTTGGTTTAAGGTATATTAATGAGTTTGGTAAAGCGGAAGAACGCTATATTCTCAAGAGTGGTACATCTAGTCCGCATTTGTCGACTTGGACAATGAGAGAGCTGCAGGAGGAGTTTGGTCTTAAAAGAGGTTCGATTATTTCAACAACTAATACAATGGCCGAGGACGGCCATTATACCGTGTGGCAAATATTTATACATGTAAATGAATTTCCCACAGAAGAAGAGATGGCGGGCAAATATGAATTGATAAAGTATGGGGATATTAGATGAAGATTGACAGATTTTATGGTTCCGACATAAACTGACTTTAGTGAGAAAACTGCTCTATATTATATTATTTATTCTTCTTGCTGTCGTGGTTGTTGAAATTACTCTTCTTTATAGAGCCAACAAAAGTCAGAAAATAGGCAACATATACATTAAAACTCAATCACAGCAGGACAATTTAGAACTTCGAATTAAAGACAAAGAAGCCCTAGAAACATATTTATTGGAAAAAGGGATACTAGATAGAATTATGGCAAGTGGGGTAATGAATTTTGAAGACAAACAAATAAACTTCACTGAAAAGATAAAAATTATCTTAACAAATGAAGAGCAGCCCGTCCTCAAAATAGTTACGCCTACTGATGGCGGTGAAAGGACGGTATTAAGAGGTTTTTGGGGAGCGTATGATGAGGATAGCGAGACATATGAACTTTTTCTTTATATAAATCCCAAACTTTCTGAGTTGAGCGGAGGAGGTGCAAGTGTTAATACGATAGTGAGTTCCTATTTTGTTGAGGGGCTGTTCATAATTTCGAACGGAGATTTAGAACCAGATAAGCTATCAGAGGAGTTAATAAAGATTCAGCAGGAAGTAGTTAATAATAAATTTGAATTTATTGAATTAGGTAAAAAAAAGACCGCTCTTTTTATAGGGAAGTTTAGGCCCATAAAAACGGTGATGGCTCAATCATGTACGGGAACGGGAACGCAGTGTTTTGTTAACGAATGGTGGCTTGAGTGTAGTTCAAACGGATCGGGCTGTAGCACATATGGAGCAGATTGTAATTGTTATTATGATATCTTTCTAAAAAGGTGGGAGTGTCTTGGAACATGTGTTTATGTAAAAGATTGTGTTTGGGCTTTTAATAGAGAATGCAGAGTTAGTGGCACGTCCTGCTATGCTCCCGGTTGTGGAATTGATACTTGTGAGACCAGATATGGAAGCTGCTATTGGACGTGTGGTTGTGGTAGTTGGGTAAATGGTGCATGTGGAGGGGGTTCTTGTCCTAGTAATGAAAGATTACAAACGCGCACATGTTCTCCTCCTGGGTGTGCTGCTGAGTCAAGGTGTGTTGATGACGCTGCATGTGCAGCAACACCTACCCCCACCCCTTCATGCACAGCTAGCTTAGACCCTTCTACTGTAAGTGTGGCTATAGGTACAAACGCGAATTATATAGCTACGGTTACAATTGGAGCTGGTATTGTAGGTCAGGTGAATTTTTCTTCGAGCAATACCGCCGTATCAACCGTAAATCCGGCATCAGATACCACCCAACCATACCAAACAGTTGGGGAAACACTTGCTGTTGGTAGTTCAACAATTACTTCAAATGTAATAATGGGTGGTGCACAGAGATGTACTGATACGGCTATTCTTAATGTTACTGCCCCCGGTCCATGGTGGCAGGTGATAGACGCGGATGTTATTACAAGTGGGGATATAATTTCTTCAATTCCTTCAAGTTGTGCCTTGCCTGGGTGCAACCCACTCTTTGGTTTAGAGGGACTTGGCGGTTATCCTGGTGTTCCTATTTATGGTGGCTCTACTGCAAATTTTGGAGAAGGAGGTGTTTCTTCAACTGGCTGGCTTGCTAATACTCAGAGCTTGTTTAGTAAAATATATGACTACAATTTCTTTAGAAAAATGGTACGTTCAGATGTTGAAGTAAGCTTAACAGAGATTGAACAAGCTTCTGTCAATGGAGGATTCTTTACTTCGGGAGGAGCACCTTCAAGGGGTTATGTTTGGTATCACTTTGACGGCAATACTTGGGGCGATTTAACAATAAGTAATAGTATAAATATGCCAGGAACTAGAAAAGTGGTTGTTTTAGTGGAAAATGCAGATTTATATATCAATGACAGAATTAATGTTGTTGATGGCACAGGATTCATAATGTTTATTGTGGGCAAGGACGATAGTGGAAACAAAGGAAATATCTCTATTGATGCAAATGTTTCTCACCCAGTTGCGGTAGAAATAGAGGGAGTATTTTTGTCAGAAGGCCAATTCAGAACAGGAGCGGGAAGTAACCAATTACATGTTAGAGGAATGGTGGCTGCATATGGCGGGGTAGTCTTAGAGAGAGATCTATTGGGTGATAATGCTGATGAGCCGGCGGAAGTTTTCGAATTTGCTCCAGACTTTGTTTTAACTTTCCCCAGAGACCTCACCTTCAAAAGGTTAAGGTGGAAAGAAGTGGCTCCATAAAATAGACTTTTTATTGAAGAATCTTTCCATTCAGTATCGACTAAATAACCGTTCTTTTTCAAGGTTGTAGCAACTGCCACCGTATAGCGCTCGCCACCACCCAAGGTGTCTAAATACGGATTATATATTGCCGCTTTCATTATTTGCATTATACTAGCTTTGACCTGCTTTCTTAATGTAGAATTTATTATATGATTTATAAGATATTAAAAAGATCAATAGATATTGTTGGGGCTATTTTTCTACTGATATTTTTTTCCCCTGTTATACTAATCACCGCATTATTAATTAAACTAACAACCCATGGCCCAATTTTTGCCAATACACCAAAGCGAGTAGGGAAGAGCAATAGAGCTTTTTTTCCATATAAATTTAGGTCAATGATAGTAAATGCTCATGAACTTTTAAAAACAGACCCTCGTTTCAAGAATCTCCATAAAGAATATACAAAATCTGGTTACAAGCTCTATAACGATCCAAGAGTGACTCCAGTCGGTAGGTTTATAAGGAAACACTCAATCGACGAAATTCCACAGCTGTTGAATGTTTTGAAGGGTGAAATGAGCATTGTCGGACCTAGACCATATTATCCTGAAGAGCTTGGGCAACAGTTTAGAAAGTTTCCCGAGAAAAAGAAATTGCTGAAAAATGTTTTATCCGTCAAACCAGGTATTACAGGATATTGGCAAGTATCGGGAAGAAGTAGTGTGGATTTCGACAAAAGAATAGAATTGGACGCATATTATGCGGGGAAAAAATCCCTGTTTCTTGACTTGCTAATTTTGTTAAAAACCCCTTGGGCTATGATTTCTGGAAAAAATACCGTTTGAAATTATGATAAGTTTTTGCTTAGCTCTTTCGATTTCGCAACCAGCTATATGAAAGCACCAGATAAGAAATGAAAAATATAGAGGAACTCCACTTCCCAACGGATTTATGACAACCCTCTTAAAGTTAGATATGTCGTAAAACTTTTCTCCAATCCCCAATTTTACATCGCCCCGTGCGTGTTTATATTTTTGGATAAGGATACCCAATAACTTGTCAGGGTCTTTGTGTTTTACGATGGCTTGGGGCTCAAGATAAATATTAAATCCAAGCTTATTAATTCTATATCCTAGTTCGCGGTCTTCGCCACCAGTACCTTTAAATTTCTCGTCAAAAATATAACCATCTTTTCGTAGTATTTTATTTAAAACCTCCTTCTTTATGGCTACATTCCTGGTAACAATAGTTTTTATAAATCCATCATGATCGTTAACTTTGTTTATAAATACTATCTTTCTCCACGTTGCATGTGTCTTCGTTAGCTCAGTATTTATTAGTTGCTTCCAAATATTACCTTGCACCGCATCTGCACCAGTAATCTTTAAAGCACTATCATATATGTTAAGCAAATTTTCTTTAACTGATACATCCTGGTCTAGAAATATAAGGATGTTTTTCTTTGCTTTTTCTATGCCATAATTCCGGGCAGCAGCAGCACCTTGTTTTGGGTTCTTATAAATCTTTAGGTTGGCTATGTTGAGTCTTTTTATTTGCGAAGTCGATTGGTCTGTTGAACCATCATCTACAATAATAATTTCATATTTACGCTTATTGTATTTTAAACTGTTTAGACTCCTAACACACGTCATGAGATCCTTGGCCGAGTTGAATGATGGGATTATAAATGAATAAGATGTCATAAATTATAAACTCTGGTAAAATATTATACATTATGCTTAAAATCTTTGGAAGGATAGGCAAAAACTTATCACGAAACAACTTGAGTTTTACAGGAATACTTCCAGCAGGTGTTGAAAGTTATTACAAAAATCTTAGATATTTTAAAGATAATAATTATAAAATATCAGTCTGTGGTTTGGCCCCAATTGATGATTGTATAGCTGAAGACGAAAATTTGATTGTTGTTTTTCAAGGAAATCTTTTTGATAAGCCTAAAGCAGAAAAAACTGCAAGTCACATAATAAGCTTGTATAACAAAAAACATTCTATTAATTTTGTCAAAAAGATTAATGGATCCTTTAATCTTTTATTAATAGATAAGAAAAAACAACTAATTTTTATAATAACTGACAAATATGGTTCTCGACCCCTTTTCGTATGCAGATGTGCTGATGGTTTTGCCTTCGGATCTGAAGTAAAGTTGCTAATACCTTTATTAGATAGGAAACCACCCATAAACTGGAAAGCGTGGGGGGAATATTTAACTTTTAGATTTACGTTAGGTGAAGAAACTTTTTACAAAGATATTCGCTTAATATCAAATGGAACTTTAGTTAAGATATCCTACAGAGATGCTATTAGTGTTAGACAGGAAAAGTATTGGGATTTTTCGCAAATTGATATTGATTATAACTCCAGCTACGAACAAAAAACCTCAGAGGGTGTAGAAATATTTAGAAAGGTTTTTAGTGATTTGGGAAAAACCATTGAAGGATCGAAATCGATAACTGCTCTCTCTGGAGGGTATGATTCCCGGTGTATTGTGGCTGGTCTCAAAAAGTTTTCTAACCAATCTGATTTTGACACGATAACCACACTCCATCCTTGCGGTTCAGAGAAAGACATTGTATGCGAACTATCTAATGCTTTGGGGATAAATAGTATTTATATTGATAGACCTGCCGATATTTACGAACGTTTTTTTGTTATGAAAGCTTACTTGAGCGACTGTTTAGTGCAAGAACATTTATGGACGATGCCGATGCTGGAAACGATCAAAAAATATGATACTTATATTGATGGTATTGGAGGAGACATAATAATGCGCTCTACTCGAGTGCGCCCAATACATATTCAAATGAAAGCGAATTCACGCTATCTAGCTAAACTTTTTAGAAAGCAGTTTGGATTTGAATATTCTTGGCTCGAAGATTATTTAAACCCTGAGGTTTGGAAGAGTATTAAATACAAAGAAGACTGGGTCGTTGATGAATTGAATAATATACCTACGACTGAAAATCGAATGGTAGTTTTTCTAATGAAAAACCGAATTAGAAATGGAATCAGCATAACACCTAGTAATATTATTGGAAGTTGTTTGAAAACAGTAATACAGCCATTTTTCAACGACAAACTAATTACATTTGGCCTAAGCATTCAACATGATTACAAATTTAAGTTTATTTATAGACGAATAATCGACACAGCATTTCCTGAAGTTAAGCAAATTAGGTCAACAAGCGATGAAAATTTGGAGAAATTGAGAGCTTATGACCAAAGAATTATGCAATTTAATGAAAACCCAAGAGAGTTAATAAGCGACTATTCTGAAATCTCTAAAAATGACGCGAGATATCTGTTTGATTTATTAAATCGCTTAGATTTTCCACCTTTTTTAAGGAAGAGAAAAATTATCAACGATGCAAAAATGAATTTAAAAATAAATAGGATTAGTACCATCCTTGATATCGTTTTATGGTTTAATTTTTTCGAAAAAAACACACCTATGAATAAACTTTTAAAACTAAAAACTTTCTAAATTACATGAAAATTTGTTTTATTTCGCATAGTAGCAATTTAGGAGGTGCAGAGCGTTCTTTGCTTTATTTGCTTGAAACACTAAAAAAAATTCCCAAGATGCGATTGTGCGTAGTTCTTCCGTCTGATGGGGCACTTGGCGTCAAACTTACAAGAGCAAGAATAAATTGGATTATTCATCCATATAAGTGGTGGACTGTGCGCAGAGGAGAAAGCAGGAGACCAGTAAATACCTTTTTTTATACTCATTTAGATAGTGCGAAGAGACTGAAAAACAAAATTGAGAAATTTCACCCCGATTTGGTGGTAACAAACACCAGTACGATTTGCATAGGAGCACTGGTAGCCAATATGTTAAGGGTTCCTCACATATGGTATGTTAGAGAATTAGGCGAGAAGGATCATGGTTTTATATTCGAGTTTGGCTTTGCTTTCACTGCTAAATTTATTAATGACTTTTCATCTAGGGTTATATTTAACTCTAAAGCTGTAATGAAGGAATTTGGTAAGTACATTTTAAGATCAAAATCTACTGTAGTTTATAACTCAATTAGAATTAACAGAAAGCTTTTTATAAAAAAATTACCGGTCACATTTAATTACCCCAACGCTTTTAAGTTATTAATAGCGGGAACAATTTCTAAAAAAAAAGGACAGCTGGATATTATTAGAGCAACATCGTTATTACTAGTCAGAAAACTGGATGTTGAATTGCTAATCCTTGGTAGGTGTACTGACGACGTTTTCATGAAAAAAATTCATAATTTGATTGATCAGAGTGGGAAAAAATGGCGCTTTCAGGTTAGAGATTTTATTGAAAATCCCTATCCGTTGTTTCAACAATGTGACGCTGTTCTTGTTTGCTCAAAAAATGAAGCTTTTGGAAGAACGATTTTAGAAGGGATGTTATTCAAAAAACCTGTTATTGCTGCCGATGGCGGCGGAGTTTCGGAAATAATAAAACATGAGAAAAATGGCTTTTTGTATACTCATGGAAACTATGAAGATTTAGCTAGTAAAATTGAGTTGGTTATGACAAATTCAAAATTAAGAGAAAATATTGCAATATGCGGCTTTGATACAGCAAAGGGGAAATTCTTGAATAAGAACTACTCATATAAGTTGGCAAATATTTTTAAATCGACACGTGTTTTTTCTAGTCCCTCTAAAAGATGGGTTAAGAGATTAAACTTTAATTTGAAACAAGCGAGAGAGTTGGGATTAGAATTTAACTAATTTTTACATTTATAACATTCCAAAAGAGACATTATAAAAAAACTTTAAGATATTAGAAAGGTTTATAAAAAATACGATGCACTCAAAGGAATGAAAACAAACACAAAAAGATTTATAATAACTATAAATAAATGAAAACTGAAAATATAATTAACGTTCGGGTAAGGTTGGTAATAATCCATAACAGGAAAGTTCTTGTTCAATACAGAGAAAAGGGTGATTTTTATCATTATATCGGAGGCCATTTGGAATATGGAGAAACTGTAGAGGATGCTTGTGCAAGAGAAGTAAGGGAAGAATGTGGAGATAAGGTTAAGTTTGATTTTCAGAAAATGCTCTACATCCGTGATTTTATTAGACCTGATGAGAATGAACACAGTGTGGAATTATTTATTTTGGGAAGTATAAACAAAACTGACAAACTAGATGGTTTAAAAGATCCGGAACACCCCGACGGATCAGTTTGGTTGACTTGGCTTGATATTGATAATTTATCAGACAATCTATTACCAAAAACATTGTCTCCGAAGTTATTGGTAGATTTCAATAACGGATTTCCTAAAGAGGGGGAATACATTAAAGAGATAGAGTAAAAGCATTTTTTACAAGGATCAAGAACACCTTCGTATATAACCACTTTCTGGAAAAATCCAATATCCCCTTCCTTTCTTCCTCCAGAGATCTTACCTTCAAGAGGCTAAATTGGAAAGAAGTGGCTCCGTAGAAGCGCGTGTTCATTATTTGACAATTTTATGTTTTTATCCTATATTCTGTGCAAACATGAAAGAACGTGGCCTGGATATTAAAGAACATTTATCCTCAGGTGAGCATATATTTAAAGATGGTGTTTTCTTTGTCCCTGGAGTACTAAGAGGAGCAATTTATGATGTAAATTCCTCCAGAATTTATTCAATAAACCACTCGGCTTGCGACATTTTGATTGGTGTAACTAAAAATTTAGGGTTTTGGAAAAAGCTTGAAACCATGGATTTAGTAACCCAGGAAAAAAGCAATCGAAGAAGTATGTTGCAAGAACTTATGCGAAGCCCCTCTCTTCAATTTGTGTGGTTCGAGATTGTTTCAAATGATTGCAACGAAAGTTGTATTCACTGCTATGCGGAATGTATGCCACCCACGTACCAAAAAGCAATGGGTATCTCAAAAGAAAGAAACTTGCATTCCAAACAGAGTTTCGAAAACAATAAGGGGGTTTCCTTTGAGAAATGGAAAGAGTTTATTGATGAATCTTACTATTTGGGATGTAGAAGATGTCAGTTTATTGGTGGCGAGCCACTTCTATATAAGGGAGAAAATGGAGAAACAGTTTTTGATCTTGCAGAATATTCTAAAAATGTTGGATATGAATATATTGAAATTTTTACGAATGCAACAATGCTTACGCCAAAAAAAATTCAAAGAATTAAAGCACTTGGTATAAATGTTGCCACTTCGCTTTATTCAAATGATGAAAAACTACATGATTCAATTACAAAAACCCCAGGTAGTTTCAGAAAAACAATAGAAGCTTTAAAATTTCTAAAAGAAGTTGGTGTGCCCGTAAGAGTTGAGACGGTATTAATGAGTCCAAATGAACAGACAATCAAGCAAACTCAGGAACTTGTAGAAGAAATGGGGTTTTCCCATAAGCAACCAGACGTTTTGAGACCAAAAGGAAGAGGAGACAATCCATCGATAATGCCAACTAAGAAATCTATCGTGAAATATAGCCTTATGATGTCACCAAATTTTACAATCTCAAAAGATATTTTCTCTAGAAATACTTCTGGACATTCATGTCTACAAGGCAAAATAACTATTACTGATAATGGAAATGTATTGCCATGTATTTTTTCGAGAGACTTAATAGTCGGTAATGCTTTGGAAGTGGCTCTTAGAGAAATAGTTTTAGGGCAAAAACTCGAAACTGTTTGGAGAAATACAAAAGATAATGTATTGGTTTGTCAGGACTGTGAGTATAGATATGCTTGTTTTGATTGTCGACCCCTTGCGGAAGGAGCTAATCAGAATCAGGGTGAATATTTTTCTGCTCCTTATCCCAGATGTACATACAATCCATATAGAGGTGAGTGGGCAAAGGGGGCCTGGAGATTAAACGGAGAGGGAAAGCCTTATTATGATGAAACCTTAGAGCCGTTTATAAAAAAAGTAGTGGCAACTCAAGGAGTTGAAGTCGCACATCCAATAGAATATTAATAAGTAATAAGACAAATTTGAAGAAAGGGGGTGAAAACAATGCAAAAAGAAATGCTATCGTTTGCTAAGCAGGTGGGAGAAGTTGACGGCGAGATATCCAAGGAGCCTACAATTGAACTGGTAACTTTAGATACTAATAAAGTTGCTGCTCAGTCATGCCTGCCTTCTGGGGAACCTCCCCAGCCGTGTAATCCCAGTCGTCCATCACCGCCTCCAGGACCGCCAAGGCCATAATGACTTCCTAAGTAAGGAGGACTTGTTAGAAAACTAGGCCACTTTTTAGGGTGGCACTCGAATATGATTTTGCCGAAAACAAGGGAAAAGTCATGTAAGTTCTTTGACGGCTCAAGGACAGAATCTTGCTTATCTAGATTTTTCCCTTTTTCCTCCCTTATTAATTCCTTTAATCGATATTTACCAAAAATGTCAAGGGCTTGCCTATGGGTTGGCCAAAAGATGGAGCTTGCATAGTATTCTGTGCAAAACGCGAATAGTTCACCGACCTCGCTTTTTGTTGGTATATGCAAAGGTATGTTAGGATTTCCCCCCCCTTTTTGATACAGGTTTTTTGCAGCTGTTAGATACTCAATGTTTTTTTCTTTGTTTGAGTACCACCAGAGTTTGTGTTGGTTCCAGTAGTTGTGTCCGAACTCATGTATGATGGTGGCGAGATACGATTCGCCAGTAACATATGGATTATATTTGAACCCTCTCTTCTTCTGAAGTTCAACAAAGGGTGTGAGTAATCCTCCACCAATCCTTGGTATATCAAACAAATTCTCTCTTTTTATCTGATCAGGAAGGAATTTTTCCATGTTTTTCCACAAGTCTGCATGCCATGTATATTGCCACCTCTCTTTGAGTTCTAGGGCATGAGGTATTTTGTAAAACAAATACTTGGGGTGGCCACTTTGCATTTTGTCAATTCCCTTTAATTCTTTTTGTGTCCATATATATATAAACTTGCTGTCGTAGGAGATTACAGCCGTATTAGCAATTTTTGATTTTTCTTGGAAGACAAACTTCATTTTTGGATGCCACACAAAGCGCAAAGCTTCGTTTATCGCCTCCAAATCCTTTTTTGTCGCCAAGTAGTTTTTGCCTATCATGGGCTAAGTATACCAGTTGGGGTAATTTTCGACCTTTAAAGAAGCGCTAACCGTTTTTACTAACCCTGAAGAGAAAGGTTATCCCGCTCAACAACCCCTTCATAATTGGCCAAAAAACCGAAAAGGTTCAATACCAGAGATTTTAAGTAAATCTGGTTGGAGAAAATATCTATAGCATAGAAGCTAACCTTCCCAAGAGACTTTACCTTCAAAAGACTAAATTGGAAAGAAGTGGCTCCATAAAATTACACTTTGAAAATTTCCTCAACCGCTTTCAAAGTTTTATCTGGAACATTTCCGAGGAGTGAGATATTTACTTTTGAATAGTCAAAAATCTTTTTTGCTAAATTATTCAATTCCTCCTTGGTGACCTTTTCTGCTTCTTTAATATACCTTTCAGGAAACCATATTTTGTCTTCATCGAAAACCTGATTAGCGAAATAGTAAGCGACAGATTCGGGGCTATCGAAGTGCATTAATCTTGCTGCCGCCATGTATTTTCTAGACAGATTTATCTCTTTTTCAGTAACACCAGTTTTTAATACTTTGTCTATTTCTTGCTTAGTAGACTTCATAGTAGGAAGGAGCTTTTCTGCTGGCACGGAACCCCAAACATAAAAAGCACCCATCCAAGGATAGATATTCATATTACATCCAGCACTATATACAAATCTTTCTTTTCTTCTTAGTCGATGATATAAGCGGGAAGAGGGACTTCCTCCAAGAATGTCTTTTAATAATTCTAATTGCAATTCTTTTTGTCGAGATACTTGTTTGTAGCCGAAAGCGGGAAATGTTACGAAAAATCTAATTTGCGGCCTAGGCTCATTTTGTAGAAAGACAGAAAAGTTAGAATAATCATTTGAACCAAACTTTGGTTCTTTTCTCTTTGTTCCTGCTTTTTCTTTGCCAAAAGTGGTTTTGAGTTTTTCAATCAACTGTTTCTCGTTTATATTTCCAGCAATTGAGAGAATCATATTAGCAGGGTTATAGTACTGTTCTCTCCAGTGAAGAATGTCATTTTTTTCAAAAGCCTTAATTGTTCTGGGTATTCCGAGGGCACGATAGCTGTAAGGATGCTCTTTTTGTTTAAATCTTTTTCTCCAAAATTCATGATTAAATTTTTTATCAGGATTATGCCAAAAATCATTATATTCAGAGAGAATAACGTTTTTTTCTTTTTCAATATCTTTGCCTATATTTAGGGGTTCAAATACAAAATTATAAAGAAAATCTACCCCCTTACCTATATTTGTATAGGGTAATTTAATCAAGTATTCGGTTTTAAATCTTCCTGTTATTCCATTGTATTTTGCTCCGATCTCGTCGGCTGCTTGAGAAAGAGAAAGGGGGGTGGGCAACGCTTTTGTGCCCAAGAAGGGCATGTGCTCAGTAAAATGCGAGATCCCTCTTTCCTTTTGTTTCTCATAAATAGCTCCGACTCGAACATATACAACAGCATAAACAGACATAACGGAATCCATGGGATAGAGAAGAACTCGAAGTTTATTAGGAAGAACAATTTCTTTATAAGGATGCTTTTTGGACATCTAAATGATAAATTAGGGAGTTATTGAATATCGTAATCAATATATTTAGAGCTGTCAATTTTTAAGGAAAACAACCTGGTGACGGCAAGGCTCTTTCCCCCCTTGCAAATAGGGGAAAAACCCTTCTACACTGGTATAATATGACAATGCGCAAGGCAAGTATTCTTATCAGTTTTATGGCCGCGGCAGCTTTAAGCTTTGCCGTGGTGACCAATATATTTGCTCAAGGCCTTTCTCCCATCGGTACAGCAAGTCCTTCAGCAGGGCTTGAGGCTGAACCTAGTCCGTCTCCTAGGCCCGATTTGACCCAACCTACCGAAGAAACCATTGGTCCTCTTGAGAAGCTTTTAGAGGAGCAAGAGCTTGGTCCTGTTTGGCCAACAAATCCAATAAAATATGCCATAAGGGGAGCCGTAGGGGCTGGAGTGCCGCCGAATACGATTGTTTTATTATTATTGCTTCCCATGGTGGCTGCAGCCATAGCATCGGCGAGGCATTTACTTGGAATTCGAGGTTTTGGAATTTTTCTTCCAGCTGCTTTGTCAATTGTGTTTGTGGCTACGGGGCCGATTGTAGGAATAGTTCTGTTCTTAGTGATTGTGGCAATCTCCACTGCAGCGAGAATGGCTTTGAGAAAACTTAAGATTAAGCTCCAATATCTTCCTAAAATGGCACTATTACTTTGGTTTGTTGCCATCGGGGTATTGGGCGTGCTTTTTACAACCCCAATTATTCAGCACCCTGATTTAACTAATGTCTCCATTTTCCCGGTTCTTGTTTTGGTTCTTTTGGCAGAAGACTTTAGTAGAGTCCAGGCAGGTAAAAGCGCAAAGACAGCCATTAATTTAGCTACAGAAACGTTAATATTATCTCTCGCCTCCTATGTTCTTTTAACTCTAAAACCAATGCAAGAATTCGCCTTACTTAATCCGGAAATATTGTTATTAATAGTTATCGCTATAGATTACCTGGTAGGTAAGTATGTTGGCCTAAGATTTATAGAACTTTGGCGTTTCAGGAGACTTATCAGTGACTAACAAGCTATGGTTAAAACTTCATCAATTTTAGGGCTTAACGCCAGAAGTCAACTATTTTCGTACCCATACAACCCGGTGCATGGTAAAAAGATTGCCAACTCAAAACTTCGGACAAAAAGGATGTTAAGAAAGGTAGATATTCCTGTCCCCGATACTTATGCCAGATTTAAAGATCCCCGAGACCTTATCGATTTTGATTGGGATAGTCTACCGCCTTCGTTTGCATTAAAGCCTAACAAAGGTTTAGGTGGAGAGGGAATAATAGTTGTCAAGAAAAAATCTAAAGATGGAGATGGTTGGATCACAACAAGTAGAACGAAAGTCACCATTGAGGATTTAAAACTTCATATATTTGATATTTTAGAAGGAGCGTATAGTATGCAAAATGTGCCGGATATGGCATTTTTTGAAGAATACGTAGGTCGGCATAAATCTTTTAAGAAGTATGCTTTTAGAGGGACTCCTGATGTTCGTATTATTGTTTTTAATAAAGTTCCAGTTATGGCCATGTTAAGACTTCCCACTAAGGAATCGGGTGGAAGAGCAAATTTGCATCAAGGAGCAATCGCTGTTGGTATCGACATCACCACAGGGATCACAACAAAAGCTTTGTGGAAAGGGGATTATATTCCCTATAAACCTGGGACAAAACGCAAGCTTCATGGAATAAAAATACCCAATTGGACAAAGATATTAAAGATGGCCGTTATGTGCCAAGAGACAGCGGAGTTGGGGTACTTGGGGGTCGATATTGTCCTTCATCCGGAAAAAGGACCAATGATTTTGGAGATTAATTTTCTACCCGGTTTGCAAATCCAAATTGCTAATCAAGCAGGTTTGCGGAAGAGATTGGAAAGAGTAGAAGATCTAAAAGTAAAAGATGCCGACCATGGTGTTCTTATCGCCAAATCTCTTTTTGCCGGACCCTTTGCGGATAGAGTAAGAGCTGAGGAAGGGATAAGAACACTTAACATTTTTGAGGAAGTAAAAATAAAAGGCAAAGATGGCAAAAGACTGACTGTTCCGTCAAAGATTGATACTGGTGCATGGCGAAGCTCGATAGACAAAACATTGGCTCAGGATATGGGATTGCTTGAAGAGAGCAACATTCTTTGGCAAAAAACAGTTTGGAGTTCTATTGGTCAACAGAGAAGACCAATTATTAATGTCACTTTTTGGTTAAAGGGTAAAAAAATTAAAACCTCAGCTGGTGTAGCAGATAGAAGCAAGCTTAAGAGGCCACTTATTGTCGGTAGGCGAGATCTGGCTGGGTTTCTGGTGAATCCCGTAAAGGAAGAAGAATGAGCAAAATATTAGTCATAGTTGGCGGGGGTACTCGCCACATAGAGCCATTTGTTAAGGAAGCGAAAGAGCTTAATGTTCCACTTCTAACAGCTTCATTTTCTGATCTTGAATATTTAACGGATGGGGGAAGAGCAATCTTAAAAGTGAAGGGTGAAGATATTGCTTCTTTTAGTGTTGTTTATATAAGACTTGTTGGCAAGAGATTTGAAGAAGTGTCTCTTTTAGTTAATCACTGCAAACAACATGGAGTGAGAGTTGTTGACAGAGTATTTGAAAGAGAAGATTTAATTCGCATCCCCATTCCCAAATCGGTAGAAGTGAAACTCTTTATTGAAGCTGGTATACCAGTACCGAAAACCTATTTTGGTAAGTTGGCCAACATTAAAGAAAAGGCACCAAAAATATTTGGATACCCTTTCGTAATAAAAGGAACGACTGGCAAGCAAGGTCATGCGGTTTGGTCACCGAGAAATGAAAATGAATTAGATGAATTGTACGAGAAATTACAGGAATTTCAAAAAAAGAAAAAAATGAATTTTATTGCTCAAGAATTTACGGAATCTTCCCAAAGAAGTCGGATATTTGTGGTTGGGGGAAAGGTGTTAGCTGGAATTACTCGCCCAACCCGCTGGAGAAGGCGATTTATCGATAAAATAGATGGCGAATTTCCTGAGGGGAAACGTGAGCAACTTAATCCAGTTCCCGAAGATGAGGCAAAACTGGCCATAAAAGCGGCATCGGCTTTGCAAATTGATATCGGAGGAGTTGACGTGCTGAGGGTTGACAAAACAGGTGAACTTTTTGTTTTGGAAGTGAACTCTGCCCCTCGATGGGAAGCGGTTAGAAAAGACACCGGACTTAATGTAGAAAGAGAAATTATTAAGTTTTTGTCCACTCTTTAGAAAAATGAAACATGCTGGAGACTAAAGAAAAAAGAGGTCCTTCCGTTTATCCTTATCCCCAAAGGCCTTCGGAATTAGTTAGACATCCAGATTTTTTAGAAGAAATTTCCCCGCTCCAACTAACTGAGAAAGAAAGAGGTCAATTACGTATGTTTGAGAAACCCTTTTTTACAGAAATAAAAAAGTTGAAAGAAACATCGGTTGAGGATCACGTTATATATCCCGAAGCCTTTACGACTGATGCCGGCTCTCGGCTTTTTTCTGCAGTCTATTTCGATAAGGATTTAAAACAGAGAATTAAACGACTAGCAAAAGAAAACAATATTGATTTAAAAGACTTAAAAAAGAAACGATCAGTATATGAAGCTTTTTTTGATGATTTATTGGAGGTTGTTTCAAACGAGGGTAGTTTTGCAGAGTATTGCAAGGAGGGTAGCGTATTTCCTAAGCTCCAAAAAGCCCTTTTTTCAGAAACGCCACTTAATTTTAAAGGAAATATTCCTAGGACATCAGACGAGGAGAATGAAGGAACCTTTGATGCTGAGTTTATTGAAAAGGTATTTTTTGAGACAGATTTAAAGAAAACACCCAAAAGAGTAAGAGAGAGAATGAACCGATATTCTTCTGACTGGGAAAAAGATAAATTCAAAGATGAGGTTATCAAAGCAGGTGGTGATGTTTCAAAAATTGAAAATCCTCAAAGAATAACGCAGATAGTCAAGATCGATAATTTGATTGAAAAACTCCAAGGATATCGTGGTTTGAAATCCGATCTAAAGAGAGTACGACAACAGTTGAGGGCCGAGCCTGGCAGTTTCGCCGAAGCCGAGCAGATTGTTCTTGAGCTTTATCAACGATATGTAAACGTTCTTATCGCTGGTCAGTATGCCAATGGCAGAATTTTAGCTGCCCAATCAAAAAGAGGTAGAAAAGAGGAGAAAGCCTTAAGTATATTAAGGGGAGTGAAAGGTGAGATAAAAGGAGATAGATTTGCGTACGAGAAAGCATCTAGGACATTAGAAAGAATAGACCACTTCTTGAAAGGAACTGGACTGAAAATTGGAGAAAATGGATTTTTTGAGACAATTCCAGATAATCTAGCCAAATATGCGAAGACAAGAATTTCTGAGCCATTTCAGGAAAAAACGGAAGAATATAAAGAATATAACAGACACAAGGTTAATGCAGAACAAGCAAAAATATTATGTGATGTAATTTTGGCTCGATATGGCTTAACCGAAGGTGATAAAAAATGGAGCGCTGTGGTTTTGGATAGAAAGGGGACTTTAATAGTGATATTTAAAGAGAAAGACAAAAAGGTCAGAGAGGTAAGAATTCCAAGAAGCTTTAATAGGGGTTTGATTGATGCCGTCACTGTTTTAGCTCATGAGGTTGAAGGGCATGTGTTGAGATACGCAAATCAAGAGGTGGGGTTAGGCAGTGATTTGGGTCTCTTAGATGAGTTAGCTACAGGAAGAAGTTCAATACTTGCCGAAGCACTATCGATGAAAGTAGAGGATGATACAAGGGATGCGATTGTTGGGTTTAAGAACAAGGCCAAACCATACTACTACGCAATACTAAGGGAAAAGAGCAGGGGAGGTAGTTTTAAGGAGTGTCTCAGAGTTTCTTTGGAGGCAAGGGCGAGGAGAGAGCATAATATGACATTGGAAGAACTGTTAGTAAATGAGGAATTGTTTGGCAAAACTTTTCAAAAAGCATACTCTTCGACCCTAAGAATCTTTAGGAAGCATACAGCGCTTAATGATAGGAGTGGCTTTTTACCCACATCAAGCCAGTTGAATTATATAGAGCAGGAATTAGTTGCGGAAGTTTTAATGTCGGAGGAAGCAAGAAAATCTGGTCTTTCAAAATTGCTATATATTGCAGGAATTGACTTGTGTTCCGTGCAAGACTTGAAACGACTTGGAATGTTCGATTTGAGCAAGGTGCGTGAGCCTGAAATGGTTGTTGCACACAAAATCTGGCCAAAACTTAAAAAATCTTTAGATGATGGTATGAGTTTAGATGAGGCAATAAAAGAACTTGAGAACCTCCCATAGTTTGTTTCTAGACCACAAATTTGCTACAATGATCAGGCTCTTTAGCATAATTCGCTGATATCTAACTCCAAAGGAGGATTCAGATGGATATGGAAACTTACGAAAAGAAGATGAAGAAAAGGCTTTATCTTCTGAGTATTGTGCCCACGATATTACTTATTGCTGCTGGTTGGGCGATCGTGTTGGAAATGTGGTTAAAAACCCTTATCCTGAGCCTAGTCGGATTAGGTTTCTACATGATTATTATAGCTCTAGGTTCGAAGTGGGATGACAAAGGTCGTTGGTTTTACTGGCTAGGTATCATTTTTATAATCCTAGCGCTGACAGCATTTGGATATGGGCTTTACTGTTCAGTACCTTGATCAGCGTATTACTTGAAACAACATGGCGCGCAGAACGACCTTCCGAAAGGATAACTTGCGCGCCAATTACTTTGCTGGGAAGATATTAGAGCTTTATTTAAGTTCAACCGTAGCTCCTGCTGCCTTAAGTTTATCTGCAGCTGCGGTAGCATCCTCTGCCTTTGCATCTTTCAATACTTCAGCGGGAAGATTTTCGGTCATATCTTTTGCTTCCTTAAGTCCCAAGTTCTGATCTATTTCTCTAATCGCCTTAATAACGGCGATTTTGTTTTCTCCAGCTCCAGTGATAATCACTGTTTGGTTGGCTCCGGCTGCGGTGTCTTCTGTTGCACCCTCTGCTTCTGTTGTAGCACCTCCTGCTGGAGCGGCTGCGACTGGCATAGCTGAAACACCAAGCTTATCTTGTAAGGCGTCGACTAATTGACTTAATTCCACAACGGTAAGTTTTGAAACCTCATCAACTAATTTTTCAACTGCTTTTGGAAGATCTTTTTTTGTTTCTTTTTTATCATTTGCCATTATTATCACCTCCTTAAGATTTTTGGTTCTTTGCTTCATTAAGAACAAAAACCAATTTTTGTAAATTTCCTTGTAGAGTACCGATTAGACCATACATGGGTGATGCAATTGCACCGATTACTTGGGCAACCAAAGCATCTTTCCCAGGGAGCTTTGATAGTCTAGTTAGCTCTTCTTCGTTTTGAAAGAATCCTTCTACAATGCCGACTTTAAGGTGGGGGACCTCAAATTCTTTAGTAAATTTTGCCAAGACCTGAAGAGGAGAGATAGGGTCTTTTTCAGTAATAATCAGAGCTGTTTGTCCGGTTAAAGCGGAGTCGCTGAGTGCTTTATTAGGGAGCTTGGCTTTTTCTCCTGCAAGTTTAAAAAGAGTGTTCTTGACCACGACCATCTTTGCATCGACTTCTTTCAATCTTTTTTTAAGATCTTGCTGGGTTTTTACACCCATTCCGGCGAAATTGATAAGCACAGCAGAATTGGCCGATTTGAGCTCTTCGGCTAGGTTCTCAACAAAAAATGTTTTTTGACCTTTTTTCATGGTTTTATACCATTAAAAAATGCGCACGAGGCGCATCAAACTGCTTTCGCCTCGACACGTCTTATTTGTATGCATGCTGTCTTAGGACAAAGAAAATATACCAAAACTTGGCGCAGAAATCAATAGCTATTCTTTGCCAAAAATTTTACGAAATGTTCTTGAGAGAAAAGGTTTTCGCTCTGATTTCAATGGTTGTGTTGCTTCTTGAGGAGTGGGCTCAATTGTTGGCTGGGGAATTGGTTTTTCGAACGGAATCTGTGAGGGTGGTACAAAATTTTTTGCTTCAGAAGGAACCTCTACTTGTTTTTTCAATATTCTTGCTTTCATTTTTGCCTCGGCATCTTCTTGCAAGGCCGCATTTTCACTGTCTACTTTTTCTTGCGCTTTTAAGATTCTTTTTAGTGGTTCGGCGCCACCTTGAGCTTTGATGGTTTCTGGGGCTTGGGTAGGAAGAGGAGTGATTGTTCCCTCTATAAATGGTTGTGTTTTTGGCAACTTTGTTGTTTTTTGAGCTTCTTCTCCTTCTGTCCCCATCGTTACGGTATCGAGTTTGTGGGCCTCTTCTGTTAACTCTTTTTTTATTTTAGGAGGAATTGTTGGTTCTTGATTGCGTATAGAATTAAGTATTTTTCCCCGCGCTTCTGGATTTGGATACTCTTTCTCAGTTGGGTATATCTCCTCAACGGCGTCGCTAGTTACTGTTGGAGACTGAGGTATTTCCTTTTTTGGCCAAGAGCCTGCGTTTTGCGCCTTCTTTATAGAATCCATAGCTCTATCGACTCCTGTTAAGACCTCTTTAACAACAGGTTTTATAATTTTAGAATTATCCTCAGCATTTGTTGTATTTTCCGTCACGATATCATTTTAACAAGCAAAGCCCTTTAAAAACAAATATCAAAAAATAATTAATGGATTTGAGAAAGGTAGACGGTTAAATTTGGACTTTAACGGATGGTCCCATCGTGGGGGCAAGATAAGCTTTAATAATTTGTCTCTTTCCTATTCCGTTTAGTACAGCTTCGATATTTTCAGACAAATCTTTTTCTTTTGAACTGACTTTGCCAACAGGTGTGTGGATGAGAGGGGCCTTTTTCTCTGTTTTCAGGTTAATTTTGTTCGCAGAAAATTTGTTGGCTTCTTTAATATCTTTAATTAATGTTCCGGTTTTGGGGTTTGGCATAAGACCCTTAGGTCCTAGTATTTTTGCAAAAGGAACAAGTTTGGGCATCATATCGGCTGTTGCTAATAAAATATCAAAATCAACATTGCCTTTTTCAAGTTTCTTGATTGTGCTCTCTTTTGCCACTTCAATTTTTTTCTCTTTGCCGGTTGAATGAGGCAACAAGGCATTAGCTGATATTCCTGCTTTTTTAACAACTACGTGGAGATTAATAGTACCATCAAAGGTGGAATATGATGTTTCTTTAACAAGTTTGATGGCCTCGGTAAGCGGATACAGTTTGGTTTTGTTAACTTTAGTCTGAGCTTCTATGTATTTTTTACCCCGAACCTTAACTTTTCTTTCTATTTCCTTTGTTGTTTTTCCTTTTTCTTCTGTTTCAGCAATTGGCTCAGCTTCCACAGCAACCACTCTTTCGCCCCCCTTAAGTCCAGGAACCTTTACGCCCTTTTTTTCTTTAGAAGATTTTTGTTTCTTTCCCTTTTTTTTACCTTTGCCTTTTGAGACTTCTGGCTCAAGTTCACCGCTGATAATTGCTGTTTTTGTTTTGCCCATGATATTATTTTTCCTCAACTTCTATGCCCATACTTCTTGCCGAGCCCGCTACGATTTTCTTGGCAGCGTCAATATCTTCAGTGTTTAAATCGTCCATTTTTTCTTTGGCGATTTCTTCAAGATCCTTTTGTGTTAGTTTTCCGACAATATCTCTTGGCGCAGTGCTGGAACCTTTTTCAAGACCAAGCTTTTTCTTTATCATGTCTGAAACTGGAGCTTTTTTAATTTCAAACTCAAAACTTCTGTTTTCGTAAATTGTGATAATGGCAGGTACAATGTTGCCTTTCATATCGGCTGTTTTTTCGTTGTATGCTTTAACGAAATCCATGATGGCTACCCCATGTTGTCCCAATGCAGGACCAAGAGGGGGAGCTGGAGAGGCTTCTCCTGCAGGTAAGTTAACTTTTAGGGTCGTTAATATCTTTTTTGCAGCCATATTAGTGAAACAATAAATATCGGGAAGCTAGTTTACTTAAGAAGCTTTCGATATTTGTATATCTTCCTCGAGAAAGCAAAACCTTAACGAGGTAGAAAGAATTTTAGCTAAATATCCTTTAAAAGTAAAGCGCAGGATTTAATAGAAGCATATTTTATGCTAAGGTGAAATCATGAGTGGAGGAGAAGGGAAAGAGCTATCTAGAAGAGGTGCTTTAAAAGTAGCGGCGCTAGGTATAGGTGTAGCTGCGGCCATAGAGGTTGTAGATTTTCTATCGGAGAAGAAGTGGGATTTAAATAATCCGAAAAGGTTGGAGGAGTTTATTGGAGGAAAGGAGCTGTTTCCGGGTTACCACTCATATTTTGTAGGCAAAGTGTTTGTTAGAGAAGGGGCTTCTATACATAGTGCACCCACTGTTTGGAAGAATCAGCCTGAGAAAGGCCTAGTGACAACTAATATGAGGGAAGAAACAGAGATTGAAGGGATTAATGAAGGAGAAGAATTTTTCATCGAGAATCCATACATTGTGTTAAGAGAAGCTGACGAGCAGAGTACATCAAAGGCAGAAATAGTTGGGCCCAATGGTGAGAAAAAGATGATTAATCCTGATGCAAACTGGCTTGTTTTTCCGGCAACGCCAGAAATGCCCGAAAAAGTGAGATCAAGCATCAATGGAACACTCTACGGACTTGGATGCATTAGGATAGGAGCAGGAGACATTACTTTTCAAAAAGAAGGAGAAGAAACAATGCGATTCGTATTTGATACTTCAAGTATTGTTTTCAAGGAAAGACACAACCTAGGGAAATAGTACAATGCGGGTTTTGGGAGATTAGGCTTTGGCAATCTGAAGGAAATCTAGTTCAACCGGGGTTTCTCGACCAAAGATTGAGACTAATACTTTTACTTTTCCTTTTTCTTCGTCAATGTCATCAATTGTTCCTAAGAAATCTGAAAATGGGCCGTCTGTGATTTTTACAGCTTCACCAACAGAAAACTTCGTTTTGAATCTTTTTGCAGGCGCTGAAACGAATTTTTGAATATTGTCAACTTCTTTTTCAGAGAGGGGTGTTGGTTTACTTCCTGCACCCACGAATCCCGTAATACCAGGTGTGGTCCTAACGGCAAGCCAGGTTGGATCATCAAGAATCATTTTTACTAACATATATCCTGGGAAGATTTTTTCCTTTACGGTTGCTTTTTTGCCTCCTCTTATGACCACTCTATCCTGGGTGGGCACGAGAATTTCAAAAATACTATCTTTTAGATTCATTGTTTCAACCCTTTGCCTTAATGTTTCTGCCACTCGTACTTCATGACCGGACGTTGTGTGGACGACGTACCATTTTGCTTTAGAGTTTTTCTTATCATTAATAACGATGTGACCTGGGATTTTTTTTGTCCCTACGCCACGCTCACTAACGGCATCTTTAGTGTCTTTGGTTTTATTCATGTTGGTGATATATAGCCAGCTTATTGTCTGACTAATAATAATTCAAGTAGTTTTGTGAAGGAAAAGTCTAATACGCCCACATAAAGACCAATCGCTCCTGAGATGATAAAAACAATCAAAGTAAGTTTAATTACCTGCTCTTTTTTTGGCCAGATAACCTTGCTTAATTCGGTTCTTACCTCTTTAAGGTACTTTATTACACCCTTCACGGTTTGAAATTTTATCAGAAAAGAAGGAAACAAACAAGCCTGTAGATAGGAAATGCTATAATCCTGTCAATATGAGTAAGGAGAGGGATAGAGAAAGGTTAGATAGAATTCCAGGTGTTAAGCGAGGCTTTCAGAAAGGAGAGTCAATAGAGATTGGTCGTGAGAGAATAGCTGTCAGGGCTAGAGCAGAAATGCCAGGCGGAAAGATTGGGCTTCTAATAATCGAAAACTCAAAAAAAGACTTTTTGAATTTGCCAATAATAGGGCCCTCCAATCTTCAATATCCTTCGAGTTGGGTTCCCAGGTATGAGAGAGATACTGGGGTTGTTATTATTACAAAATGGAGATCAGCTGCTACGGAGATAACTGACAAAGGAAAGCAAGCATTAAAGGAGCCAGAGCGATTTGTTGTTATTGGTAAACCGAAGCATGCAAAGAATGTTGATCTAGTATCGTTTCCTAAAAGCTGGTTCGTTGCACGACTTATTCCTCAAAAAATTGAAGATGGAATTGAGGCGGCAATGAGACAGCAAGACGAGGTACGGAGGGATTATGGTGTTTTTGGGGGAATAGAACAGGATAAGATAGCCGGTTTGTTTGTGGAGATTCACAAACTCACGGAACCGTTTCTTAAAGGGGGAATTAGCAGGGACGAACTATTTGAAGTTGCGGAAAAAACAAGCGCGATGATTGAAGAGCTTGGGATATCGGAAACAAAGGGTGGTGTTTATCAGCGCATGATTGACTCATTGCTACGGGCAGGGAAGGAAGATCGACTTGGAAGAGTAAATCCATTAATTTCAAGAACGCTTTTACGATCAGCCTATCTAGACGTTGTTAAACGAGAGGTGCTTGCCAGATTGTCAAGAGAAAAAGCGAACAATGTTTTCAATTTACTTTATGTTGAAAGATTTACAACAAGGGCTCTACTTGAAAATGCAAGAGATGCCATTGAAAGGTTGGCTGGTTTAGGAAAAGAATCCGGACATAAAGTTTTAACAGAAGACGACCCCACAAAAAACATTAGTGATAAAGAGATAAGTGGATTAAGGCGAGACCTAAAAGCAATCGTAAAAATAAATTTAAGACCGGTTCGTGTTGCTCCTTACCTCCTTATTTCCCGTTTAAGCGAGGCTATGTTGCTGTCACCGTATAATATGAAAAGTAAAAACTGGTTTGTTTTAAGAACAGTGCTAAAAGCCGCTGGTATGGAAGGCGAATTAGAGAGAATATCGGCAGAGGAATTTATTATGAAAAGAGACCCTGAAGGCGCAATTAGAAAATTGCGTCAAGTACATACCTTGATAGGTGAAGTATTAGAAGATCCGGACAATTTAGTTTATACGGTATTTGACTAAATGAATCTCCCGAATTTTTCCTTCGAAAAAAGGCTTTGGAAAAAAGGTTTTAAATTTGTTGCCGGATTGGATGAAGTGGGTAGGGGTTCGTTTGCAGGGCCAGTTGTTGCTGGTTGCGTGGTATTTAAACTGGAAACGAAAATTCCTAAAAACATATACATTAATGATTCTAAAAAAGTGACACCCAAAAGACGAAAGATTGCAAACGAATGGATAGTTAAAAACGCTCTTGCTTGGGGAACGGGGGAAGTGAGTGCAGGAGTTATTAATAGAATAGGGATGTCCAAAGCGACTCAAGTGGCTTTTCGGAGAGCTATCGAAAATGCGAACAAGAGGATGCAAAGAAGAACAGATTATCTACTCATAGATGCCCTTTTTATACCATGTGTACGTGGTTTACCCATGAAACGAAAAGCCGCTCGAAAGAATCATAATCTAAAGGATGGGAGAGGCCGACAAGAAGCCATTGTGAAAGGCGATCAAAAGTCGATTTCTATCGCAGCGGCATCAATTATTGCCAAAGTATACAGAGATAATATTATGAAAGCTTTAAGCGAAAGACCAAGATATAAACGATATGGGTGGGACAGAAACAAAGGATACGGTACAAAAGAACACGGCAAGGCAATAAAAAAATTTGGAATATCAAGATATCACAGAAAAAAATTTGTAGAGACCTTTCTCTCTAAAAGCATTTAGTCTCTTTTTTTCTCCAGTTTTATCTGGTGCTTAACTCTTTTTATTTTTTCTTGCCTTCTTTCCGAGGGCTTTTTATAGCGCTCTTTTTCCCTAATTTCAAACAAAATTCCTTCGTTAACCACTTTTTTCCTGAAGCGGGCTATAAGCCTGTCTTCTGATTCGCCTTTTTTCTTTTTGACGAAAACCACTAGTTATCGCCCCCTTTCCTTGAATGTTTAATAAAATCACATAAACCACCACCTGATGTTATTTTAACAGAATTAAGAAATATGTGAAGTCCTACGCTCATAAATATTGGATATTTGGCTCATAAAATCTGTGCTATTGGTCTTACAAATTTGAAAAGAGAGGTTAATTTGTAGTAACATACCAGACGAAATTCAATATGAATAAAGAATCAGAACAACCAGAGATTCGTGTCGGCGGTAGGGTCTTGAACATAGTTGTCGAAGGAGAACTAGAAAGAGTAGTGCTGTATCTTGGCGAGAAGCTTGCAGGTGAGGACGAAGAAGGTGTGAAGTTAGAAATAACTCGAGAGGGTAGGATGTTTACTTGGCGGTTCTTTGATGAAGAAAAAGACAAATGGAGTTATTGGTTAAATACATATCATGCTCCAACGGAGCGTGTAAACGAAAATGACCTCGAATCTCCCACAATCGCGCTTGTTGCAAAAGAATGTGGGTTTTTAAACAAGAGACTACCTTACAGCGAACAATGGAGAAGATATGGGGAGCAGGGACGCAATTCACGATAATATTCCTCCTATTTGTAATTTAACATTAGAACTCCTATAATATACTGAGCCATCGCAAAATAGTCAAAAGCGACTAAATACTCGCGAAGGAGGTTAAAAGTGTCGCACCGTAACATAGTTGAGGGTTTGGAACCACATTCCAACCCCAAAGAGTGGGTAAGCCCAGAGATTCCGTATACAAGTGAACAGATAGACGGTCACTTTCCGGGTCGCCCTTTTAATATACCAACGTGTGCGTGGTTTCGACAAGAAACCGGACAACGACGTTCGTTCGGTTTTAATGAAGCACAGAAGGTAAGTCCAATAGATCCCGAGGAACTAAGGACTATTAAGCAAGGAGCTTGCCAAGAAATCTAATCTCTGTGTTAAGCACGAAGTTGGCTCTAGGTGAAGCAAAAATGCATTTAATCGCATTTGTTTTGCCTAGAGTCATACCACTAATAGTTGTTTCAAAGCCCAATCTTCAGAAATTTGACTTTACAAAAGATTGCACCTATAATGTATACCACGACCAGCGCATGATCGGGTATCCTGATCAAATTAGCGCCAGGAGGTACGAAGTGTCTGGAAAACCAGATAAGGGAACTGAGGTTCCTGCGTTCAAGCCAAAGAGCAAATCGAGTGCTCAGTTACCGCAAACGCCCAGGCTTATCTCTGGCGTTAGCATGGAAACTTATCAAGAGCTCGTTGAACGTACGCGTTTTGTCACACAAACGCACATACGGGAAGAGTAATCTTGATTAATTGGCTTAATGGGTGGGGAGAACTGAAAGTTCTTTTTTTAGTTTTCCCCACCAGATTTTTTCAAATTAAGACTTCAACAAAGTATCCTCAAACTAAATTTCCAAACAATGATTAGTGGTATTTGATTACAAGCTGGGGAAGATTTCCTGTTCCTTGAGAATTATCGGCTGATTCAAAATAGACAAGATCGCTTGTTGCTCCTGCCACATCAGTTGGGAAAAGAATTCGATACTGAGACTTGTTTCTCCCGTTTGATAAATCATTTTTTAGAGAATCAGTAACATTAGCATCTTTCCATTCAATAGTTGCATTATTGGTTAATGTGGCAAAACTGGCTGAAATTGCCGAAGCACCGTAATCTTCATTGCCTAAACTATCTCCGTAATTAAGATGATCTACTTTCAAGTCTCTTGTGCCTATCCCGTATGGATGACCAACTATTTTTTCTTGGTAAAGTCTTAAGGTAGCACTTTCTATAACTGCACCCGAAGGTAAACTGCTTAAATTAAAACTGACAAAACCACGTTGAATAACGCCAATATTTCTTCCGACCAAAATATATAAATTATCATAGCCAAAGCCATTACTACCCCAATAACCATCCAGAGAAGCTGTTGACGTAATTACTTTTTCTATTGTTTCGGGGGTTGGGGTGGGAGTGGGAGATGGGCTACTAGTTACTTCAGATGAGGGACTAGAGCTTTCAGTTGCCCCTTCTATAACAGCAGCTGGATTTGCTTCAGGGGTAGGTGAAGGTGATGGTTCACCCTCTTGTTTTTTCCTACTTGATCCAAGCCAGAAAGCTCCGCCAATTATGGCAAAAACCAAGATGATTGCAGCAATAATAAATAGTTTCTTTTGAGAGGACAGATATTTCGAGGGCTCTTTTGAAGTAGGCTCCTTGTCTTCAGCAGGGATTATATGTTCTTCCTCCATCTAGCTGGAATAATAAATTAAGGTAGTGCTAAAGTCAACAAATTCTTTCTATACAGAGACGGATAAACTTTGTCAGTAACTACTTTAGGTATAATGATTTTAATGAAGAAAACGATTTTCATTGGTCAAGCTATGCCGAAAGTTAAAAGACATCCTCACGACTGGCTCTCATTAAATCAGTGGCTTTATTCAATTGGACTTACCGATGAGCTAATTAGTAAGAATTTTCTTTATTCAGCATTGATTGATTATTTCCCTGGGACAATGAATGGGTCTCATATTGTTCCAACGAAGGATGATATTGATAAAGAAAGAGATAGATTAATTAACACAATTACCAGCTTTAATCCCGAGATAGTTGTTCCAATAGGGAGATTGTCAATTTCTTACTGCTTAAATGAAAAAATAAAACCTTTAGTAGAGAATATCGGACAAATCTATATTACTGACCCTTATCTGGCTATGAAAAATGAATTAATAGTTATTCCGTTTCCACATCCATCTGGAGCTAGTACTTGGAGTTATAAAAAAGGAAACAAGATATTATTAAGAAAAGCTTTGAAGCTTCTGAAAAACGAGCTGATTTGAAAAGCTCGTTCTAACCTTGGGTGGGTGGCAGAGGCTAGTAAACTTTGTCAGGGACCACTATTGTATAATTACATACCAAGCCAGGATTAGAAATCGAAAATGAAGAAAAACAAAGATTGTGAACACGAATTTCTGGCGGTAGTCCATTGCAAAAAATGTGGTGAGCAATTTCACACCAACTGGCTAGAAGCCCTAATAGAGGTTAAATTAAACGCAATAGAGGAAGTTCTTCGAAGAGCGAAGACAACTATAAGAGTAAAGTCTAGAGGCATTGATCAAAAAAAAGCTATCGAGATAGCACAGGACGCTTTTGCAGAAGTAAAGGAGATTTACGAAGAGACAAGGAATACACTAAATCCAAAAAATTTATAATCAAACCTTTCATCTTCCCCTCGGGTTGGCAGGCCCGCCAGGACTCGAACCTGGAACAGCGATTTTGGAGATCGCGATGATGCCATTTCACCACGGGCCTAAAAAATTAAATATAATCTGTCAAATTTTGATAAAGAGCCTGGATCTTTCTCGCAGTATCCGCAGAATAGTAGCATATTCTAACACAGCCTGGGTAATTATTTCTAATTCTTTTTCTTGTGTGTGGTTTACGATAGCTTTTGTTAAACTGCTTGAGAGGAATGTTGCTAGCTTTAGACCAGTAATCTTTTTGTTTGGCGTCTTCGTGATATTCATGAATATGAACATTGGCTCTTAGTTTGCTTTTATCAATATCAAACCCCTTTCGCAAAAGTCTCAAGAATAACCCTATCATTAGCGGGTCAGAGTTTGTAAATTCAAGATGATTGTCGGTAAATTTACCCCCCTCTGCCCAATAGAGGATAGAACAATAGATTTGAAGAGCTGTTTTTGATGTGGGGAGAGATTTGAGTTTGCTCTTTGCCCAAAGTTTATATTCTTGTTTTCGCAACTCTCTTTTCTTCCTGTTTGTTCTTCTTGACTTGTGTTGGCCTAAAATGCCCCTTTTCGCCAGCCGACCTTGGGCTTTTTTTGAAAGTTTGACATTTCTCAACCACAAAGAGGAGGTACTTTTGGCAATTCCTAATATTTCGGAAACTTCTTTAATGGAGTAGCCTTTTTTACGGAGATTAATGGCTTTTTGTTTAAACTCCAGAGAATAGGGCATAATCCAATGATATTCGGGTATTATTTGGGAGTCAAGCGGTAAATTATTTTAATTTGGTAGTTTCCTTATGAAGAGTGTTTTTTTTGCAGTTCTTGCAATATTTCTTAATTTCTAATTTTTTCTCAATATTAACTTTGTTCCTGGTGGTGGCATAATTATGCGCTTTACACTCGGAACAAACTAAAGCGACAATTTCCCTAGCTCCTTTTTTTGCCATACGTGATATTTTACACTTTTTTAACTTATAAACAACCTTGAGCCTGGGGGGGGAATCGAACCCCCGCTCTAATCCTTACCAAGGATTTGTTTTGCCACTAAACTACCCAGGCATGTCTAGCCTAGTGAGATTATACCAGAGACTGATATACTAAAAAAGTGAATGGCAATAAATCTCAGACGTTTCTTCTTATCTTAACAGCCTCATTTTTTATGCTTCTTATTTATACCTTGAAATTCAGCCCCAGAATTAATCAGGGATCTGAAACAACAATAATGTTAACGGGAGATGTAATGCTGGGAAGAACGGTGATGACAAAAAGTCTTGATTTAAGCAATCCCAGCTATCCTTTTGAAAAAGTCTCGGATGAACTAAATGAAGCCGATATTGTTTTTGTTAATTTAGAGAATCCAATGGTTTCAAATTGTCATAGAAGTTATGAGAGTCTTATTTTTTGTGCAGACCCCGCCATGGTGGAAGGATTAGTTACAGCAGGAATTGATATTGTTAATCTTGCCAACAACCACTCAAGAAATTATGGAGAAAGCGGACTTGCCGAAACTATTGAGATTCTTGATGAAAAAGAAATTTTAACAACAGGCTTGGGAGAATTGGTTGTAAAAGAGAGCAAGGGTATTAAATATGGCTTTCTTGGATTTGATTTCATATCCAAGATACCAAAAGAAAACGATTATAAATTAGTTGCGGAGTCGGTAGGTAAGGCAGATGTATTAGTAGTTAGTGTTCACTGGGGAGCAGAATATAGAAAAGAACCGGCAGAAATTCAAAAACAATGGGCCAAAAAATTAGTTGAGGCAGGGGCTGATGTTGTTGTTGGCCACGGACCGCATTGGGTGCAAGGAATGGAGTATATAAATGAAAAACCTGTTTATTATTCGTTAGGTAATTTTGTTTTTGATCAGATGTGGAGTGAAGAAACAAGAAAGAGTCTAGTTATAAAACTTACTTATAGAGACGGAAAGCTGGTTAAAGAGGAAGAACTCTCGACCTACATGTCTTCATGGGCCCAGCCAGAGTTTATTAGATAAAAGTGGTGCTGGGAGCAGGATTCGAACCTACGTAGCCCGTTCGGGCGACAGTTTTACAGACTGTTGCGATTGACCACTCCGCCATCCCAGCAATTAAATCAAATCTATTAAATATGAGCCGACGAGTGGGGTCGAACCACTGACCTACGGTTTACAAAACCGTTGCTCTACCACTGAGCTACGCCGGCGTGTTATATCTGCGAGCGTAATTATACCAAAAAATCCGAATATTTTGAAGTTAACCAAAGGACCCTGCCGAGGGTCCAGCGGAAGTTAATTTTTCCCCGGATAAATCCAGGTGGGTGGACTCAGCTCTAGCCCACGGGCTAAGGCTATATGCCCTCCCTTAGTGCTTTTCGATGAGGAAAAAACTCTTCCGAAAACACCCTTTAGCAGGGTCGTATATATTCTACCAGATTTTGTCAATTGGCGGAAGATTACTAGATAACGGGATTTCCGGGGATAAGGATACCCAAAATAAAGTTCAGGATTGGGGAAAGAAACATAAAAATAGGAGAAGTCCCGCCAAAGGTTGGAAATATCAGAAGAAATAAAATAATGATTCCATAACGATTCATAAACCTATCTGCTTCATAAGCGTCCTTTGCAGGAAGAAGACCTATAAGAATCTTCCCCCCATCAAGGGGGTGAATTGGAATAAGGTTGAAAATAGCCAAGACAACGTTAAGGATGATAAAGGGATACAGAAACTCAGCAATAAAAGGAATTGGGGAAAAGGGAGTTGATGCTATGCGGACAACCATTCCTAATATTATTGCCAAGATCAAATTTGACAAAGGTCCTGCCAACGAAATTAAGGCTGCATCTCTTCTTGGGTTTTTAAGATTGTAAGGATCGAACCTAACAGGCTTTGCCCAACCAAAAGGGATTACTGGAATTCCAATAGACCTCATGATAACCAAAACCAAAAGAAGGGTTGTTCCAATGGGGTCATAGTGAACCATTGGGTTTAGTGATAATCTTCCCATAAGCCTTGGCGTTGGGTCACCAAGTCTATCCGCCATCCAAGCGTGGGCCGTTTCGTGGATGGTTATGGCAACTATAAAAGCTAGTATCCAGATAATTATTGTTAACATACTCTTTGTGAAGCTTTGTCTTTGTAGTATAATCAAGCGTTGAAAGGATTACAATCATGGCATACATTTGCGAAATTTGTGAAAAAAGTTCAGTAGTGGGTAGGTCTCAGCGACACAAAAGAGGTGTTGCTGGTAAACGTTGGAAAAAGAAAGCTCCAGCAACAAGGAGAGTTTTTAAACCCAACCTTCAAAAAGTCACGCTTAGCATTTCTGGCAAAAAAACTAAAATGAAGATTTGTACAAAGTGCCTAAAGAGAATTAAAAAGTCGGGTGCAATTGGTGATTATAAAAATATCACGGTAGGATAACCTTCTTCAAATTGTTTCCAAGAAACAGGATTTTTGCCTTCAAGTTGAACTTCATCGAGGATCAACTTTTTTCCAGACAAATGTGCCTCTGATATCTTTAGTCTTCTTGACTCTTTATTAGAACTAGTTTTCACTGTTGTCCAAGCAATCGGCCAGGGATGCATGGCTCTAATAAAACAATCAATGCTTTTAGGAGAAGGAGTTACTTTAAAGTTATCTTTTTTGGGCCCAACCTTGATAAAGGGAATATCCCATTTATCCGTAAAACTTTTTCCATTTAGTGCGTCTTGTATATATTTCGGCTTTATAAAACCTTCTTTCCTCGTCACTAAGGTAGTGAAAGTTGCTTTTTTCTCGTCCTGCATTTTGGGTTTCACTTTACCTTCCAAATAAGGACCAATGAGAGTTCCAAGAACCTCTGCTGCTTGGATGAAAAGTCTTTCTCGAAGCGTTTTTGTCGTGTCGCCTTTTTCTATTTCGGCCTTAAATTGAGAAATGATTTTTCCATGATCAAGTTTTTCATCCAATTTTATTATGGTGACACCGGTTTCAGTTTCACCCGTGGCAATTGCTGCCCGGACTGGTGATGCACCTCTGTATTTAGGAAGAAGGGAAGGATGGATATTGAGAATTCCGTGAGGAAAATAGTTTAAAATTTCTTTTGGAATGATTTCGCCGAAAGAGGCAAGAATGCCAATATCGGGTTTTAATTCAGATTCAAGAAGCTTATCGCTCTTGTTAATGATTTGTATATTTTTGTTGTGTGCCCATTTATCAATTGGTGAATGAGATAATATTTTTTTTCTGCCGACAGGCTTTGGGCTTTGGGTAACGACAGCGACAATGCTTGATTTATTATCACCTGAAGGCTTGAAAGTTTTGTGAAGCATTTCAACAACAGGCTGGACATATTCAGGTGTTCCGAAAAATACGATTTTCATAATCTATTGAGTAAAATCAACTTCCTCAACTTCATCACCCTTAATTTGATAGAGGGGGCGCTTTTGCTTTAATAGTCTGTCTACAAAAAGATGACCCTCGAGATGATCGATTTCGTGTTGAACAATTTGGGCTGGGAAATCTTTAAATGTTTCAACGACTTTTTGTCCGTCTTCGTTCAAGTATTTTATTGTTATTTCTCCTCCTCGCGTAAGAGACCCGTAATAATGAGGAATTGACAGGCATCCCTCTAGTGCCTCGTCTTTGTTGTCTTTTTTTGTTTTGGCTGTTTTTGCTTTTGTAGTAGAGATAATTTCGGGGTTAATAACGGTTTTTATTTCTTCCCCATCGCGCATTACAAAGACTCTCAGATTTTTTCCTATCTGTGGAGCGGCCAGGCCAACACCTTCCGGGTCTTTGTGAGCCAGCAATGTTTCTTTTAAATCAGATATTAAAAGAAGGATTTTCCTGTCTATTTTTTCAACAGGTTTGGACAACTTTCTTAACCTGGAATCTCCCGCTTGGACAACTTTCTTAATCATTAAGTGCAATTATAGCTTAATTAAAAGAGAATCTTAAGTTACCTCTGATTATTTTAATTCTTCCAGCTGAAGTCTCACTAGTTCATCTTCGGGGCTTATTTTCTCTAAAATGTATGAAAGTTCGCTTATTGCTTCTTCATTTCGACCCGCATCTACTAGGAGAAGAGCGCGGGCAAACCTAGCGTCTCTATAATTGGCTTTCATCTCTATCGTTTGCTCCATAACCTCTATTGCTTCATTAGATTCTCCTAACCTAGCAAGAGTCAGCCCTAAATTATAAAAAAGTTTAGCATCTGTCGGAGCAAGTTTGACTGCCTCGATAAGCGTTTCTCTAGCGCCGACCAAATAAGTAGGGTCAATAATGGAAAGTTTAATAAATAATCTTGCCCTATTCCTTCTTATATTTAAATTGGAGGGTGAAAGTTCAACTGCTTTTGCGGATTCATTAATTGAGGTTAATGCGAATTGTTCAGCTGCTTCTTCGTTTGCTGATTCACTTAAACTTAAAGCAATTCCGCTTGTTGCCTCCGAAAGCTCATCATAATAGACGGCTTCCTTGGGAGAGTATTTCGTAGCTTTTAACAATATCTCTCTTGCATGAGTAAAATTATCCACGTCATTTTGCATTTTCCCTTCTGCGAAAAGCGTATCGGTATACCAATATCGGGAGAGAAGAAATAATAAGTAAAACGTGACAGCCAAAACCATTCCACCACTTATTGTTTGTGAAGTGTCAAAAATTTCTTTTCTTGGAGTTGTGGCTCGTGCACTATCTTTTATAGAAACAGTCACCATCATTGCTGGGTATAAGAAAAAGAGAAGAGCAACGGGGGCAACAGAAAAGCCAAAAAAATTGGTTACCAATATGCTAGAAAACCCTGACAAAAAGGCAAGAGGTAAAACTTGTTTTTCGGTTACTTTAATTAATTTTTCCTTATGTTTATCAAGCCAAGGGCCAACAAAGACATAAATCATAAACAAGAGGACTCCGAGATAGGATAAGAATCCTACGGTACCGGTAGTGGCCAAAAAATTTAAGTATTCGTTGTGGGCTTTGTTGTAAAGAAAATCCCATTCAGAAACAAGATTGTGTTCGACGGGTCGAAAGTTGTAATAAGAGTACGCAAACGTTTCAACACCGGAGCCAAAAATAGGGTAATTCTTCCAGATATTTATAGCACCCTTCCAAACTATTTTTCTAATTTCTCCCGATTCTGTTCCGCCAACCTCAAGGGCTGGTCCAACAGGTGCGCTTGCTGGTTGGGACTCAGTGATATCGGACTTTTTGAAAAGATCACCTAAGTTTGGGGTCCAAGGAGTCCCAATGACCGAAGTGATAATTAGAGCAAGAAAAGTAATTTGCAGAAATGACCGAAATATTGTTTTAATATTTTTATTTAGAAGATAAAAACCGACCCAAAAGGTAAAATAAGAAGCCGCAAAGCCCAATATTCCGGAGCGCGACTTGGTATAAAGTAAAACAAGGAAAAATAGTGAAAATATTCCTAATAATCCATGATAATGTTTATACTTCTGCCCCTTGGAAATTATAAGCGCCCAAGTAATGGGTATGAGGGCAGTAATCCATGCAGCAAGCCAGTTTGGTTGCCCCAAAGTAGAAAAGATTCTGTTTTGAACATCCTGCACCCAGATATTTTTATCAATACCAAGGCGTTCAAGCACACCGTATATAGAAACGAAGATGGCAGAAACAAGTGTTATATAGATTGCTTTCTTTGTTTTAGAAAAATTCATGTTTGAAACATATGCCCAATAAAGGAGAGAGTAGGAGAGAGAAGAGAGGAATCCGCCGTGGAAGCGAGAATAATAACCAAAAAAGGAAGTATGTGTATCAATTGAAAAAACCGTGGAGATCAATTGCACCCCCAAGAAAATTAAAAGGGGGTAGTCTAATATTGTGCGACGAAATATTACTTTTCTTTCTGCAACCATCTTTATCAACCAAGAGGCTACAATTGCAATTGTGACTGCATAAATTATAACTACCTTGTTAAATTCAAAAAGCTCAGAGGTTTTTGGAAATAGAACCAAAGGTACAAAGAAAAAAAGTACGTTAAATAAAAATGGAATTAAATTTGCAAACCAAGTAATCACAACTCCCTAAATTTACAGCAATTATGTGTCAAAAGAAAGAGTTTTTCGCTTTGCAAAGGTGTTTCTCGGAGGTTATACTTGACCCGCAGCAAAAGAGCCTGTTAAAGACAATAAAGATATGATTAATCGCATTTTTGGTTTCTTCAGTCATGACGTCGGTATAGATTTAGGTACTGCCAACACATTAGTTTGGGTGCGGGGGAAAGGAGTTGTTATTAGGGAACCTTCTGTAGTTGCCAGGCATAAAAAAACAAAAGAAATTTTGGCCATTGGTTCATCAGCAAAAAGAATGTTGGGGCGTGTTCCAGCGACAATCGAGACGATAAGGCCCTTAAGGGACGGAGTTATAGCAGACTTTGATGCAACGGCAGCGATGTTGGATTATTATGTTAAAAAAGTTCATGAATCTGGTACGGTTATACCAAAAATCCCAAGACCAAAAGTTGTTATTGGAATACCATCAGGAGTAACGGAGGTAGAAAGAAGAGCGGTTGCCGACGCCGCAGTTGCGGCTGGAGCAAGACAAGCACATCTTATAGAAGAGCCAATGGCGGCAGCTATTGGAGCAGGGTTATCAATCGAGGATCCGAAAGGGAAATTTGTGGTCGATATTGGAGGAGGCACTACGGAAATTGCCGTAATTTCCTTAGGAGGAATTGTGATTGGCCGTTCGATAAGAATTGCTGGTGATGAGATGGATGAGGCGATTATCAAATATGCAAGGCTTAAATATTCACTTCTTTTGGGTGAATCGACGGCAGAAGAAGTAAAAATAAATATTGGATCAGCTGCTTCAAAAAAAGAAAAATTCCACGTAATTAGAGGTAGAGATTTAGAATCTGGACTTCCGAAGTCTGTGAAACTTTCAAGTACGGAAGTGAGAGAGTCGTTGGCACCCACCTTAAGAGAAATAATTGGAAATATAGTAGAGGCTCTTGAGGAAACACCGCCAGAGCTCATATCAGATATTATGGAAAAGGGAATTGTTATGGCGGGAGGGAGTTCCCTTTTGCCTGGGATTGACAAAGTGGTTTCTGAGGAAACAAAAATGCCAGTTTGGATTGCCGATGATCCGATAACGTGTGTTGTAAGAGGGTGCGGCAAGGTTTTGGAGGATCCAGGGCTTCTTAAGAAAATCAGAGTTACTAAGGGGTTATAAGATATGTGGAGCTTACAATGTTTGTTGTTGCTTAACATTGTAAGCTCCTTATTTCACCTTCTCGAGTTTTAATAGTAGTCTTCTGACCCCATTTTTTCCTGTTCCCTTGCTAACTTAGCCCAGGCCCATGAATCATACAAAAGGGGTATGGCACATCCTGCAAACCAAAGAGCTGGCAGAGATATCCACACAACTGGCTTTTGTGCGGCAATAACGTAAATCAAAGCAATTGCGGCTACAACGAAGTTGATTCCTATTGGTTGGTGAGCGTTTCTAGTCCAGACGAAATACCATCCGACGCCTATTAAAAAAACACTTACTATTAAAGAAACCCAGATATTCATTTTTCCCTCCTGTTAATGTTCGGCTGGGGCAATAATAACAAAAAACAACTGAGTTAAGCAAAGATTTGCGGTATTATATGATTATGGAGAAACTTTCTAATTCAAAAACACAAAGTTGGCTTGGTTGGTTTTTAAGAGGGGCTCTTATCCTAGGTTTTGTGATAGTAATAGGGAGACTTATTGAACTTCAAATAATCAAGGGAGATTACTACAGAGATTTAGCAGAAGGAAACAGAATTAGGCGAGTCCCGATCTCCGCCCCTAGAGGAACAATTTTAGCGCGCGGTGGAGAATTGCTGGTGGGGAATAAAGAAATAAAAAATAGAGTGATTTTTGATCCAGGATCTGGTTATAAAAAAACAGCAAATATTCGTGATGCAACCGAGGAAGAAATAATTACAGAATGGGAAAGAGATTACAAACTTGGAGCAGCCGCTGCTCATATTAGTGGTTATGTGGGTGAGGTGAACGAAGAAGAGCTAGAGACCATTAACCCTCAATGTCCAGAAAAAGGGCCGAGGAAGATAGGTCAGTTAGTTGGCAGGAGTGGTTTGGAACAGCAATATGAATGTATTCTTTCGGGGGTTGACGGTGAGGAGCTAGTGGAAGTAGATTCTTCTGGTAAGAAAATCCGTGTTCTTGGGAAAAAGGATCCAATTCCTGGGGAAAATATCCAAACAACAATCAACTACTTTTTGCAAGAAAAGGTTGCCGATATCATTGTGAAAAACGAGGACATGCCTTTAGAGAGACAAGGTGCCGTAATTATCACAGACCCCAGGGGCGAGGTATTGGCACTTTATTCCTCGCCATCTTATGACCCCAATATTTTTGTAGGTGGTGATGACCAAAACAAAATAGGAGAAGTACTAAATGACAAAAATTTGCCATTATTCAATCGTGTTATCGGTGGCAGCTTTGCTCCTGGATCAGTTTATAAACCAGTTGTTGCCATTGCCGCACTGGAAGAAGAAGAAATTGACGAAGAATATATTTATGAAGATAAGGGCCAAATTACGATGAAAACATTATATGGCGAATACTCCTATGCAAACTGGTATTTTACCCAATATGGAAGAACTGAGGGAGAGATAGGTCTTGTACGGGCTATCGCTCGTTCGACCGACACTTTCTTTTATACAATAGGCGAACTTGTGGGCATAGAGAAATTGGTAGATTGGTCACATAAGTTAGGTCTTGGAGAAAAGACGGGAATTGATTTGCCTGGTGAGATTTCCGGATTGGTTCCGACTCCAGAGTGGAAAGAGGAAGTCAAAGGAGAACGTTGGTTTTTGGGAAACACTTACCATGTTTCCATTGGACAGGGAGATCTTTCTTTAACGCCGATTGGCATAAACACCTCTATTTCTACCATTGCATCCAATGGGTTTTTGTGTGAACCAAAAATAGTAGGAGATGAAAAATGCAAAGACTTGGATATTGATACAAGTAATTTAGAACTTGTTAAGGAGGGCATGGTCGGGGTTTGCAGTGAAGATGGAACAGGCTTCACGTTTTTTGATTTTAGTCCACAGGTTGCTTGCAAAACTGGTACGGCAGAAACAAATATAGAAGATGAAACACACGCCTGGTTTACGGTATTTGCTCCATCAGATTTTCCAGAAATAGTCGCTACTGTTTTGGTAGAAAAAGGAGGAGAGGGCTCGCAAGTTGCAGGCCCGATTGCCAGAGAAATATTTGACTATTGGTTTAACGATCGAAATGAATAAGGAAATATATACGGCAGATTGGCAAGACAAGCGATATCCTGAAAACCTTTTAGCCTTGCCTGACAATGAGAGACCAGAACTTTTATATATTTCAGGAAAGATCAGAAAGAGAGATAGAAAAGCAGTTGCCATAGTTGGGTCAAGAAAGATGACAGATTATGGTAAAAGAATGGCGGCAAAATTTGCCAGAGAGTTGGCTAAAAACAAAGTAACAATCATTTCAGGGCTCGCTCGTGGTATTGATACTATCGCCCACAAGGCTGCTTTGAGTGCGGGTGGGAGAACAATAGCGGTATTAGGGTGTGGTCTGGACATAATATATCCACCGGAGAACAAAGCCCTTGCAGAAAGAGTCAGAAAAAACGGTGCATTAGTTTCGGAGTTCCCTCTTGGAACAAAACCTTTAGGTAGGAATTTCTTAACCAGAAACAGAATAATTTCAGGATTATCACTAGCCGTATTGGTTGTGGAGGGAGCCAGAAGAAGTGGAACATTATCAACTGCGTCTTGGGCGGCGAACCAGGGAAGAGAAGTGTTTGCGATTCCTGGGCCAATCGACTCACCCCTCTCTGCGGCACCTCTATTTTTGATAGAGAATGGAGCGCAAATTGCTCAAAATCCAAAAGACATACTTGACGTGATCATCTAGAATAATGTTTTATTGACTAAGCAGATGGACTTAATAATTGTTGAAAGCCCGACAAAGGCGAGAACTATAACTAAATTTTTGAGTGGAGATGTTAATGTAGTAGCAACGACGGGCCACCTAAAAGATCTTCCAAAATCAAAACTAGGGGTTGATATAGAGAATAACTTTAAGCCAGATTACGTGGTTGTTCCAGGAAGAGAAAAAGACATAGAAGAGATGGTAAAGTCGGCCAAGAAGGCAGAAAAAATATATTTGGCAACAGACCCTGATCGTGAAGGAGAAGCAATTGCTTATCACGCTTATGAAATATTTCACGAAAATGCGAAAGGAAAAATTTCGGAAGACAAGATTAAAAGGATAGTGTTTCATGAAATTACGAAAAAAGCTGTTAATAAAGCAATAGAGTCACCGCGAAGCATTGATAAAAAACTTATTGATGCCCAAATTGCAAGAAGAGTTTTAGACAGGCTTGTTGGTTATGAGCTTTCTCCGCTTCTTTGGAAAAAAGTAAGGCGTGGTCTTTCAGCGGGTCGAGTACAAACGATTACAGTAAGATTAATCGTTGAACGCGAGCGAGAAATTAAAAAATTCAAACCCGATGAGTATTGGGAGATATTTTGCGAGGTTGCCCAAACAAAAGGTAAAAAAATAAAACTAACAGTTAATCTTGCAAGGATAGACGATGAGAAAGCCGATATTACGAATAAAAAAGATGCGGATGAGGTTGTTACAGGGCTTAATAAAGCAAAGTATAAGGTCCTAGCAATTAATAAAAGAGAAGTTAAGAAAAATCCCAATGCTCCGTTTACAACTTCTACAATGACACAAGCGGCTGCAAATCTTTTTCACTGGTCTGCCAAGAAGACAATGTCAGTTGCGCAAAGATTATATGAAGAAGGACTAATTACTTACCACCGAACTGATTCAACCAACATTGCAATTTCCGCCATAAATAAAGCTAGAGGATTTATCGAAAAGAAATATGGGGAAAATTATCTTCCGGAACAACCCAGACTATATAAAACAAAAGCTAAAGTTGCCCAAGAAGCTCATGAGGCGATTAGGCCAACAAAAATGAAGGAAGAAGTCAGTGTGCCAGGGAGATATGGTAACGATGCAGAGAAACTATATGGCCTTATTTGGAACAGATTTATTGCATGTCAAATGAAAGAAGCGATTTATGATGAAACAACTATCGAAGTCGAAGGGGTTGATGGCAAGAAATATCTTCTGAGAACATCAGGGAGAATGACGAAATTTGACGGTTGGAGAAAAGTTATAAAGAAAACGGGAAACAATGAAGAACAGGAGTTGCCTGCGTTGACAGTTGATGAACAACTTAAATTAATTAAGGTTATTCCAAATCAAAAATTTACGGAACCTCCAGCTAGGTATAATGAAGCTTCTATCATTCGAACACTCGAAAAACTTGGAATAGGTAGACCTTCTACATATGCACCGACAATTTCCACAATTCAAGTAAGAAACTATGTTGAAAAGAAAGAGAGGAAATTCTATTCAACGCCAGTAGGTGTTGCTGTAAATGACTTTTTATTGGCAAACTTTCCTGACGTTTTTGAATATTCTTTTACGGCTCAAATGGAAGCTGATTTAGACGATGTTGCTGAGGGAAAGAAAGAGTGGGAAAAACTAATAAGCGGATTTTGGAATCCTCTAGGTAAAAAATTAAAGAAAGTTGAGAAAGAAGCCAAAAGAGTCAAAATTGAAACCGAGAAACTTGGCAAAAAATGTACGAAATGCAAAAAGGGAGAACTGGTTATAAGAATTGGGAGATTTGGGAAATTTATTTCTTGTTCAAGATTTCCCGACTGTGATTTTACGGACAAATATATTGAAAAGGTGGGCATGAAATGCCCTGATTGTGGTAAGGGAGACGTCATTATTAGGCAAACTAAAAAGAAGAGAAGGTTTTTTGGATGCTCTCAATATCCAGATTGTAAATGGGCTTCATGGCGAAAGCCGACTCCAGAAAAACCTCCAACTAGTAGTTGACAGAACTACTTAGTGTTGATACAAAACGAAAGGAAATGCTAGAAATAGACAAAGGGTCTGAAATTAGATTTGTAAAGATCGGTTCCGTGGAGGTTATTGCTGGGTGTATGTTTAGTGGAAAGACTGAAGAATTGATGAGGCGCCTTCGTCGGGCCAAAATTGCCAAGCATCAAATCCAAGTGTTCAAGTCCGACTTAGACGTAAGATATAACAAAGACAAACTTGCCTCCCATTCGGGGAAAGAATTTGAGGCAACTCCGGTTAAAGAAGTCCAGCAGATAAAAAAACTGTTAAGACCACATACTTCTGTCGTTGCTATAGATGAAGCTCAGTTTTTTGGTAACGAAATAATCCCGTTTGTTCAAGAATTGGCTGACAATAAATACCGTGTTATCGTCGCTGGTTTGGATGCCGACTTTCGCGGTGAGCCCTTTGGTGCAGTACCTATTCTTATGGCTCAAGCAGATAAATTAAAAAAGTTTTATGCGATATGTATGGTTTGTGGAGAATCAGCATCATTCACACAACGATTGATTAATGGCCGCCCAGCAAGATATGAAGATCCTATTGTGGTTGTTGGAGCAAGTGAGCTTTATGAGGCTCGCTGCCGTGATCACCATGAAGTTCCTGGAAAACCTCAAACAAATATAAAAGATAAAAATGAGTAACGAGATAAATAGAGAGAAGGAAATAGAATCCAAAAGACACTTCTGGATTCAATTAATGGGACTTCCTGCCAGTGGCAAAACAACTTTAGGAAAATATATTAGTGACAGATTGGGTATGGATTTTGTTGGCGAAATTTCGGTTGAGGATGTTTCAACATTTGAGGACTATTATAAACCTTCCTCAAAAGATCCCTCAGTAATAGCTTTTGTAACACAATTGACTTTTTTGTTTGATAGAAGATGTAAGGTACTTGGTTTTGGTGAAAAAGAAGGAGTGAAAGATATGTTGGAAAGAGGATCAGTAATATCAGAATCGATATATCAGGACCGCATATATGCTCAAGCAAGACTTGAAAACTCTCCCAAAAAAATGGACGAATATAATTTGTTTTTTGAAGGTATGGTTGATGAAGAAGACCACAATCCAGATTTGCTTGTATATATTCGATTAACATATCCAACGTTTATAAAAAGACTAATTAATAGAGCAAAAACTAATCCAGAAAGAGCAGTTGAATTGGAAGAAAAACCAGAATATTGGATGAGATTGAGACACTTATTTGAAACATGGATAACAGAAAATCCATTAAATTTAAACATAATCATTATTGATGGAGATAAATATGATTTTTCAAATTATGAAAATGAGGAAGATGCTAAAAAGAAATTGCTAGAAGAGCTAACTGGAGAGATGAAGAAGCGGTTGGGAGGTAATGAAAATATTATCTTACCTGAGGCGCTTATTTAACAATGAAAAAAAGAGGAAAATTTATTGTTTTAGAGGGAATTGACGGTAGTGGAAAAGACACCCAGTTTCGATTATTGCAAAAAAGATTTAAAAAGGAAGGATATCGTTTCCTGTTGGCGGATTTTCCAAGATATTATGACTCAAGATGGGGAGAGTTAGTTGGGCACTTTCTTGCAGGAGAATTTGGGTCTCTCAAGGGTGTAAGTCCGTACCTTGCCGCCCTTCCATATATGTTGGATGAGTATACTTGGACAAGGGATATAGGCATACCTTGGATTGAAAAGGGGGGATTGATAATTTCGAATCGATATTTTACCTCTAATGTTCATCAAATTGCGAAGCTAAAAACATCTTCTCAGAAAAAATATCGCGATTGGTTGTGGACAGCAGGGTATAAAGATTTAGGAATATTAAAACCAGATCTTGTTATTTTTGTTGCTACACCACCCCATGTAGCAAAAGAATTAATTAATTACAAAAAGAAAAGAGCATATTTAAAAAAACGAAAGAAGGATATTGCCGAGAAAGATTGGCATCATCAGGAATCGGCGTATCGAGAGTATAAGCGAACAGTTAAGATGAATAGATGGTGGGTTGAAGTGTCAGGGGTTAAAGATTATCGAAAAGATTTTACAAAATCTATTCACAAAGATATATGGAAAATAGTTTCTTCAAAAATGTTAAAACAGAGATAGCATGAATACAATTATATTTGACGGGAAAAAACATGCTTTGCAGAGAGAAGGAGCATTAAGAGAAAAAACAGAATGCTTAAGAAGCAAAAAAACTAGTCCCAAGCTTGTTTCGATTTTAATAGGTCAAGATAGCGATAGTGAGCGGTATCTTTCTTTAAAACAAAAAGCTGGGGAAAGAACAGGTGTCACCATTGAAATAAAGAGGTTTTCAGAAAATATTTCTGAAAAAGAAGTTATCGAATTTATCAAAAAAATGAACATTAATACCGAGATACACGGAATAATGGTTCAACTACCAATTCCTGAGCAACTTGCTAGTAAGCAAAAAGAAATTCTTGAGACGATTGTTTCCGAAAAAGACGTTGATGGAATGCGCGAAGATAGTCTCTATTTGGCGCCAGTGGTTAAAGCAGTGATGTCGGTGATAGCGGATGCAGGGAAATGTCTTTCGCTAACCCAGCGAGAAAAAATTGTTGTCGTTGGAGCAAAAGGTTTTGTCGGTAGAAGGATTATCAAAGCTCTAGAAACAACAGACTATGAGGTGGAGGGCGTAGACTTAGGTGTTGGAAATATGGAAATAACAAAAGATGCAAAGATATTAATTAGTGCGACAGGAAAGCCTAATTTGATAAAAGCCGCGATGGTAAAAGAGGGCGTGGTGGCAATCGATATTGGAGCGTCAAAAGGGGATATGGATTTTGACGGTGTTGTCAAAAAAGCAGCATACATAACTCCTGTGCCTGGTGGAATTGGCCCCATGACAATATTCCATTTAATGGAGAATATAGTGAATGCGGCTGTGGCCGTTGAAAAAAAAGATAAGTCTTGCTAAAATACAGCTTGCTCTTAGAGCAAAATACACATACTTAAGGCAAGGTTCCTGAGAAGCTCCGTATACTTCTCCCTTAGGTAGCGGTCCACCAGTTGGTGGAATAAGGAATCAATCTAAATGGCAGTAAAAATATCACTAAAAGAATTACTTGAATCTGGTGCTCATTTTGGACATCAGACTAAGCGTTGGAATCCTAAAATGCAGGAGTATCTCTATGGCTCTCAAGAAGGGGTTCATGTTTTTGACCTAACAATCACAAAGGAAAAACTTGATGAAGCACTTTCCTTGCTTACTCAGACAACCAAAGAAGGTAAAGCGATTTTGCTTGTTTGCACAAAAAAGCAAGCAAAGGCAAAAGCAAAGGAAGTGGCCGCAACAACAGGAATTTATTACGTGACTGAGCGTTGGCTTGGAGGAACATTGACGAATTTTGAGCAAATAGACAAGTCTTTAAGGAAATTAAAGGAGATGAAGGAAAAAATGGCCGCGAAGGAATATAGTCATTTTACGAAAAAGGAAAGACTTCTTCTTGAAAAAGAAATTACAAGACTTGAACGTTTTTTTGGAGGCTTAAGCGGTTTGGAACGTCCTCCAAGTTTAATGATAATTGTTGATATTAGAAGAGAAATAGGAGCCGTGAAGGAAGCTAGGAAAATGGGGATAGAAACAATTGGGATTGTAGATTCAAACACAGATCCTACTTTAATTGATTACCCAATTCCAATGAACGATGATGCTTCAAAAGCTTTAGAGTACGTATTAGAATTAATGCAGCAAGCAATTATGGAAGGGAAGAAAAAAACGAGTAAAAAGAAATAAATATTATGGTAAAAATAAAAATTGATCAGATTAGAAAACTTAGAGGAAAAACAGGGGCACCTGTTGTCAGGGCGAAAAAGGTACTAGAAGAGGTTGGGGGAGATGAAAAAAAGGCTGAAGAGATATTGAAAGAAGAAGGATTTGAAAAAGCGGCAAAAAGAAGCGGTCGGGCTACAGAACAGGGCATCATTGCCACCTATAATCACCATAATCAAAAAGTGATGGGAGCAGTTGAGCTTTTTTGTGAAACAGATTTTGTTGCAAGAAATGATCTTTTTGAAAAACTTGCCCACAATCTAGCCATGCAAGCGGCATCGATGAAGGCAGAAGATGCGAAGGAGCTTGAAAAGCAAGATTATATAAAAGACCCCAGCAAAAAAGTTTCAGAACTTGTTAAAGAAGTAATTGCTAAGACAGGTGAAAACATTCGCATTGGCCGCGTGATTAGGATAGAATTAGGCAAGTAATGGATGAAGGCACAGTTCGCTCCAAGATGCAAGAAGTTCTCGATATGGTTGTGACTGACATTGGTACCATAAGAACAGGTAGAGCAACACCAGGGTTAATTGAGGAGCTAGAGGTTGCCGTTTATGGTGGTCAACAGAGATTAAAGGTAAACGAATTGGCAACCATTTCGTCCCCTGACTCACAAACGTTAATCATTGACCCTTGGGACAAATCAATAATTGGCGATATAAAGCAGGGGATATTGACAGCTAATATAGGTTTCAATCCATCGGTGGACGGTGAGATTATAAGAATAAGCCTGCCCCCTTTGACAACGGAAGACAGAGAAAAATATGTAAAACTTTTGTCAACGAAACTCGAAAGCGGGCGAGTTATGGTTAGGCAGGTTCGCTCAGACGCAATGAGGGACATAAAAAAGAATTTCGAAAACAAGGAATTAAGCGAAGATGAGAAATTTAACCAGGAAAAAAACTTGCAAGGAATAACAGATGAATTTGTTGGGAAAATTGACGAAAGCGGCAAAAAGAAAGAAGTTGAGCTTCTTCAAGTCTGACTTCTGCTAATATTATATTATGGCAATTTCAATATTGACATTTTTAGTAGTTTTATCAGTTTTAATACTGGTACATGAGCTTGGACATTACTGGGCGGCAAAGCGTGCAGGAGTTTTAGTTGAAGAATTTGGGATTGGTTACCCTCCGAGAATTTACAGTAAGAAAATTGGTGAGACAATCTATTCGATTAACTTATTGCCTTTTGGTGGGTTCGTTAGGCTTCATGGGGAGATGAGTGAAGAAGGAGTGACTAAACCACGAAGGTCTTTTGTGAATAAAAGCAAAAAAGCGCGGATTACAATACTTTTGGCGGGAGTTACCATGAATCTTTTACTAGCCGTTGTCGCCTTTGCAACGGTATATTCATTTTCCGGGATACCAAAGGATACCGAAAATGTTCGCGTGGTTGACGTTGTTCCTGGCTCTCCTGCACAAACCGCAAAAATACTAGTCGGTGATGTTGTTAGAAAGGTTGGCGATGAAGAAGTTACAACTGTTTCTGGATTTATTGAAATAGTTGAAAAAAATAAGGGGAGCAGATTGGCCTTTGAGCTCGAAAGGGTTAAGGGCGACGAAAAAACACTAGAGAAAGTTAGCATTACTCCAAGAGAGGCCCCACCTGAAGAAGAGGGCCCCTTGGGCGTAGTAATTTCTTCAACGGAAATATACTATCCGCCAGTATGGCAAAGACCTTTTGTCGGAATATACTATGGTGTTAAAGAGGCTCTTTTTTGGACAGCAACGATGGTTACTGGATTTATAACTCTCTTTGCCAATCTATTTAATGGACAGGTACCAAAGGATATTGCTGGGCCGGTGGGAATATTTGCTTTGACCTCCAAAGCTGCGGAATACGGAATACTTGCACTTATTAATTTTGTTGGGATACTGTCAATAAACCTAGTAATACTTAACATTCTTCCTTTTCCAGCCCTCGATGGGGGGAGGTTATTGTTTATAGGGATAGAGTCGGTAATAGGCAGAAAGGTTTTGCCAAAAATTGAAGCAACTATAAACGCCATCGGTATGATAATTTTGATTTCACTTCTTGTGGCGATTACTATTCATGATGTTCGAAGGCTTGTGTCTGCCGGCGGAATTTCTGGATTTCTAAATTCCATTCTGAGATAATAACCCCAATGTTGCAATCAAAATTATTTCCAAAAACCAGAAAAGAAGCGCCAAAAGAAGCCGAAAGCGCAAATCATCAACTCCTTGTTCGAGGTGGTTTCATGGATCAATTAATGGCGGGAAGTTGGACATTGCTTCCTCTTGGATGGCGAGTTGTTACAAAAATAAATCAAATTATCAGGGAAGAGATGAATGCCGTTGGAGGACAGGAGATGTTAATGCCTCTTCTTCATCCCAGAAAGATTTGGGATCAAACAGGCAGGTGGGAAAAAGCGAAAGAAGTGATGTATCAATTTAAAGATACAAGGGGCAAAGAATTTGCTCTTTCTTTTACTCACGAAGAGATTGTCATGGATCTTCTCAGAAAAAATGTAACCAGCCATAAAGATTTACCTATTTATGTCTATCACTTTTCTACGAAATTCAGAAACGAGGCCAGGCCCAGAAGCGGAATTCTAAGAGGAAGAGAATTCATGATGAAGGATTTGTATAGTGCTCATACGACTGAGAAAGATATGTGGGATTATTATGAAAAAGTAAAAATCGCATACTCCAAAATTTTTAAAAGATTGGGTTTTGATTTTAGAGTAACAGATGCGCCGGGTGGGGTGTTTACTGATGGAAACACTCATGAGTTTCAAGTCTTAGCGGAAGGTGGAGAAGATACAATTTACTTTTGTGATAAGTGTAGCTGGGGGGTCAACAAAGAACTATTGGGGGACAAAGTGGGGAAAGAGTGTCCCAAATGCAAAAAGGGGAAGATTGTTGAATCAAGGGCGATTGAAGTTGGCAATATCTTCCCGCTTGGCACTTGGTATGCGGAGAGAATGAAGGTTTACTACACCGATGACAAAGGCAAGAAGAAGCCTGTATGGTTTGCCAGTTATGGTATTGGCTCAACAAGAGTGATGGGCGCCTTAGTAGAAGTGAGCCATGATGACAAGGGAATCATTTGGTACCCGCAAGTTGCACCTTTTGATGTTCACCTAATTGATATTAATCAAAAAGGAAAAGCCAAAGAAATCTATGAAAAATTACTTAAGGAAAAAGTAGATGTGCTTTGGGACGATAGAGATGTTGCGGCGGGTGAAAAGTTTGCGGATGCGGATTTAATTGGAATTCCAGTTAGAATGATAATATCGGCTGATACGGGTGATAAGGTTGAGTGGAAAGAAAGAGCAGGCGATAAGGTTGAAATAATAACACTAGACCAAACAATTAAAAGATTAAAATAAGTGCTTCGACAAAGAAAAGGCAAACAAAGAAGACTGCCGGGCTTCGAAGGAATTGACGTTGTTGAGCAAAAACCGAAATACCCTCAACCGAGAATTACACGATATCGTGCCCCCAAGAAATTTGAGCTTATTTATAGACCTCTTGATTTAAATTTCAAAGGACAGCTGAATAAGTGGCTTATAAGTATTCAAAAAGAATCTAATTATAAAAAGCTACTTACAGGACAACAGGGAAAAATAGTTGAACTGTACTTGTTTCCCCAAAATCGTGGGAAAAGATGGTTAAATCAAAAAGAAGTGATGAAAAAAGTGACCGGTAATCCAAATTCAAATCTCAAAAAGATTCTTGTTCAAGCTATGTTGGCAGTATGGTCAAAAAACAGAAAATGAAAGAAAGAAGGGAGAAAAAAGTTGTTGCGATAGGAGGAGGTACAGGAACATATGCTGTTCTTACGGGTCTTAAAACGTATCCACTTGAGTTATCTGCTGTTATTTCCATGTGCGACTCGGGGGGTTCAACAGGTAAACTTCGTAAAGAGCTAGACATATTGCCCCCCGGCGATGTTAGGCGTGCAATTTTAGCCCTTTCAGACCTTCCATTTGCGAGAAAAACACTTGAGGATGTATTTGATTTCCGCTTTACGAATGGGAAAAGTTTGGCGGGGCATTCAGTGGGCAATATTTTACTGGCCGCCTTGGTGCAGATAACAGGTAGTATGGATAGGGCTATCGATGAGGCAGCTAGAATATTTAATCTTTCCGGTTCGGTTTATCCCGTAACATTGGATAAATCGAATTTGGCGGCCACATTAACGGACGGTACACGTATTTATGGCGAAAGCAAGATTGATATGCGAAATTTTAAGCTTAAATATCCGATAAAAAAGGTATATTTAACTCCAAAGGCCAAAATTTTTGAAAAAGCGGCCAAGGCTATTGAGAAAGCAGATTTAGTTGTTTTAGGTCCCGGCGATCTATATACAAGCATTGTTCCAACACTTCTTGTTCAAGGAATGAACGAAGCTCTATATAAGTCAAAGGCAAAATTAGTTTATGTAGTTAATCTCTTAACGAAAAGAGGAGAAACGGATGATTTTTCTGCAAGTGATTTTTTGGCTGTGATTAGGGATTATTTAGGTGATGCCTCCGAGAAAATTAGCCATGTGATAGTCCATAGGAATAAAATCAAAACTAAAAGCAGAATAGCCGATTGGTATAAAAGGTACGGATCAAAACCAGTAATAGATGATTTAAGTAAGAAAAAACAAAACGTCAAAATAATTACGGGAGATTTTATGGATACGACTACTTTTTATAGGCACGATTCGAGTAAACTTGCAAGAACAATAGTGTCTCTTCTTTGATATTTCCCAGTAAAAAAGTATAATCTGGTCACCAAGCCGTTCTTTAATAATAAAAGGAGGAGTGTAAACATGCCTGTTTCGAATGACTTTGTTTTATCGACACTGATTATCTTAGCTTATATTCTATTGGTGATCGTTGCTGCGTGGGACAATCTAAAGAAGGATAGGTTGTCAAAATTAGAGACATGGGACTCGGACCCCGAATGAAGGAGGGAGTATAATATGCAGTATTATCCAGAATCGCCTAGTGAAGGTTTAAGGATGGTAGGGAAATGGTTAGGGGTTGTCCTTCTCATTGCAGTTTCAGTTTGGGTTGGAGAAACATATCTACCTCCTGATGTGTTCGGAACATTTGCGATATTATTCTATTGTTTGATTTTAGGGCTATCTTCGTGTCCTAGGCGTCAACAAAACAGTGAATAATACCGTAACAGATCTTGGTCATTGGGACTTCGCGTTTGGGTGTAAAAACCTGGAGATGGAGTCTCATATTTTTTGTCAAAAACGCCTAAAATTTCCTCTTGTTGCAGTTTTCACAAGTATATATACTGAAACGGAATGGACGACTGTATTTTTTGTAAAATTGTAAATGAAGAAATTCCAACGAAATTTGAGTGGAATGATAACGAAGTAGTAGCCTTTGATGATATTAACCCGATTGCACCTGTTCATATTGTGATAATCCCTAAAAGACACATAGAGTCACTAAAGGAAGTTAAGAAGGAAGATGTCGAATTACTTGGGAAAATTCAGAAAATAGCTAGCGAACTTGCGGGCAAAAAAGGTATAAAAGATGCTTTTCGAGTACTAACGGCGAGTGGCAAAGGAGCCGGTCAGACAGTTTTTCACCTTCACTACCATTTAATCGGGGGATGGAAAGACAAAGCTCCTGAAATGGAAGCTGGCAAGGATGAGCAGGAAAGCGAATAAATATGATAACGGAGAAAATTAAGATACAAATTATAGAAGCACTGAAATCGGGAGATAAATTAAAAATGTCTACATTGAAGCTTTTATCTTCCGCTCTCCACAATGCACAAATTAAGAAAAGGGAAGAATTATCGGAAGAGGAAGAGCTGGAGGTTGTAAAACGAGAGGCCAAAATGAGAAAAGATGCAATCGAAGCTTATGAGAAGGCTGGAGCGACCGATAGAGCTGAAAAAGAGAAAAAAGAATTAATAATTCTACAAGAATATTTACCTGAAGAATTATCTGAGAAAGAAATAGAAAAAATTGTTGATGAGGTAATCACCTCAACAGGCGCTGCAGATATGAAAGATATGGGAAAAGCAATTGGCGTTGTGATGGGGAAATGTAAAGGAAAAGCTGATGGGAAAAAAGTCTCCGAGATGGTGCGCTCAAAGCTCTCTTAATAACTGTCCGAGGTTTGAAGTAAGAGAAAGAATAAATATATGATATCGGTTTCTGTAAAAAATCAGTCAAAATATCCCGTAAACGTGGACGAAATTGAACGGTGTTTGTCTACTTTATTAGAACAAAGAGGCATAGTTTCTAACACCAAAGTATCTGTTGCTTTAGTTGGAAAAAAGCAGATGCTTGACATATCAAGAAAGTATCTTAAAGATGATAAGGTGCATAATGTTCTTTCTTTTACATACAGTGAGGTTTCAGATAAGTTTATTTTTCCTCCCGACAACTCGGTACATTTAGGAGAGATAATAGTTTGCTACCCTAAAGCTAATGACGAGGCCAAAGCAGAGAAAGTTGATACAGAAGAAAAAATAAAGGAATTGGTGAAACACGGAGCCTTACACTTGATTGGTATCCATCATGATTAATATCTAATATGACTTATTATCTTAAATATCGCCCCCAAAAAATAGAGGACCTAGATATTCATAATGTTAGAGAGTCGTTAGGAAAAATTGTGGCATCTGGAAAAATTCCTCACGCATTTCTATTCTCGGGTCCAAAAGGAACGGGGAAAACTTCAGCAGCAAGAATTTTGGCCAAAGTTGTAAATTGTCAGGCGAATGAAAAAAAATTTGGAGAACCCTGCAATAAATGTAGTCAGTGTAAATCGATAACAAGAGGGTCAAATATAGACGTTATTGAGTTAGACGCGGCAAGCCATCGCGGAATCGACGATGTAAGAGCCTTGAGAGATGCCGTGAAGTTGGCGCCCGCAAGCTCCAGAAAAAAAGTTTATATAATTGATGAAGCGCACATGTTAACCACTGAAGCTGCGAATGCTCTTCTTAAAACCTTAGAAGAACCTCCAGATCACGTCATGTTTATATTGGCAACAACTAACCCTGAGAAATTAATTGAAACGATAAGATCAAGAGTAACAAACATTGTATTTAAGAAAGCGACAGAAAAGGAGGTTGAAAGATCTCTTGCGAAAATAGCCAGGGGAGAAAAACTAAAAGACAAAGGTGCACTATCTTTAATTGCAAAAAAGTCAGATGGATCATTCCGAGATGGAGCGAAGATTTTAGAAGAGCTAGTCACACAAAAAATAAAACTTAATACGAAGGATGCCGAGGAATTTCTTTTCAAAAAGAAAACTTTCAATATCGAAGAGTTACTTTCTCACTTATCCGAAAAGAATACAAAAAAAGCTTTAAAGGAAATTGAAGGTGCGGTTAATGCGGGAGTGTCGCTTGAAATTTACACTTCGGCAATTTTAAGAAGGTTGAGAGACGCTCTTCTAAACAAGGTCGGTTTGGAAGGGGAAGAGTATGCAGAGCTTAATAAAAAAGAAATCATTGCTCTTATTAGGCTTTTTGTCAGCGCTGCAATTGAGTTAAGGGGAGCGGTAATTGAACAATTGCCTCTAGAGGTGGCCGTTATCGAGTGGTGTGACGAACAAAGTGTGCAGCCTGAAGATGAAGGGGAGAAAAAGGTATCAAAAGGTGGAGATAATGGTAATGGTGAGAATGTAGATACGGGCGATTCTAAAGAAACAACTCCGGTAAAAAAGGTAGTTTTTCATAGTAAGAAAAAAGTAAAAGAAGTAACAGAAGAGGTGTGGACAAAGATATTATTAGCGATCAAACCAATCAACACTTCGATAGAGGCTCTTCTGAGAGCTGCTAAGCCCCTGGGATTTGACGGAAAAGTGCTTACATTGAGTGTTTTTTATCGTTTCCACAAAGAAAGGTTAGAAGATACTCATCATTTGAGAGTATTGGAGGGGGTAGTTGCAGAAGTGCTTGGGTGCCCCACAAGAATTCAGTGTTTGCTGGCTGAACCGCAAGCCAAACAGGTACTAAAAGTGGAGCCCAAGGAAGAGGTTGTTTTGACTGACGAAACAGACGAAGATATAATCAAAGTCGCCAAAGAAATCTTTGGGAACTAATAAATAAATTATGGCATTTGACAAAGTTAAACAATTAGGTGAATTAAACAAAATGCGCCAACAGGCGAAAGAACTTCAGAAAGAGTTGGAGCAGATTACGGAAACGTTAAGCGCTGGGGATATTGAAGTGAAAGTCACTGGTGATCAAAAACTGGCGTATATGAAAGTTGATGGAGAAGAGAGGCAGGATATTGTCGATGCGATTAACAAGGCGATGAAAAAAGTTCAGAAGAAGGCTGCCAAAAAGATGCTTGAAATGGGTGGAGGACTCTCCGGACTTCTGGGAAAAATGTAGCCCCTATTCAGCAAATAGTATAATTTTATATAGTGAAAATACCAAAGCCACTTCTTAAGTTAATTGAATCTTTTCAAAAACTTCCTGGAATTGGGCCAAAGACGGCTCAGCGGTTAACTTACTATTTACTTCATGTTCCACAAGGAGAATTAGATTCATTTGCCGAAGCATTGAGTCAACTAAAGAAAAGCACAATCCTGTGCTCGATATGCAGAAATGTAGCAGAAACGGATCCATGTCCAATCTGTGTTGAGGATGGACGAGATGAACAAACAATATTGGTTGTTGAACAGCCATTAGATATTCTGGCATTCGAAAGAACAAGAAAATTTACGGGTCGATATCATGTCTTACATGGAAGCATAAGTCCTTTGGAAAACATTGGTCCCGATGAGCTTTATATTGATGACTTGCTGAAGCGAACGAGAGAGGATGAGAGTATCAAGGAAATAATTATTGCCACAAATCCCACGATGGAAGGAGAGGCGACAGCGATGTATATTTCCAAAAAACTAAAGGCACAAATTGCTGACGGACGGAAGAAATTTAAGATTACCAGACTGGGCATGGGAATTCCCACAGGGGCTGACTTGGAGTATGCAGACGAAACAACCCTAGAGCAAGCAATAGAAGGAAGAAGAAATATATAAAATAATGAAGGTAAAGGGTATTAAATCAGGTGTATCCGATTCTACTAAAAGGATTGCCAAACAAGCCGCGAAGCAAGTGGTTGGTGAGCCCTTTGAGATATTAAAAACCGCAGGAAAGCAGGTTTCTGGGGCAGAGTCTGTTTCTGGACCTATTCATGAAGTGACACAAAGAGATACTGAGTCGAAAGAAGAAAAACTTCCCTTAGATGAACAGAAGATTAAAGTTAAAAGTAAGAGATTATTAGAAGCTCTAGAAAAAGAAATTGAAGACATTAGGAAGCAAAAAGAGTTTGACGAAGAAGAGAAATTAAAAGAAGAAGAAATCCAAGAGCAAATACAGGAAGAAGAGGGAAAAGACAATTCTATTCCAGTGATTTCATCTAAGCCTGCCATGGGAGCGATAAAAGGAATGAAGGGTAAGCTTAAGAAATTGAAAGCAAAAGCAGAAATACGCATGCCCCCTTCTGGCTGAGGTCAATTTAGGGTAAAATGTTCTTATGGCCGACATTTATCTAACAAATAGTCTTACTGGGAAAAAAGAAAAATTTGAACTCCATAATTCAAAAGAGGTGGGGATGTATGCTTGTGGCCCTACCGTTCATAATTTTGCAACGATCGGTAATTTTCGCACATATACAGTTGCCGATATTCTTTTTCGACTACTTGGGTACAACAGTTTTTATACAAAATATGTTATGAATTTAACAGACGTAGGTCATCTTGTCGGGGATGCAGACACTGGTGATGACAAAGTTGAAGAGTCAGCAAAGAAAAAAGGGAAAACCGCATGGGATATTGCAGAATATTACACAAAAATATTTTTGAAAGATTTCGAAGCGCTTAATTTGCGAAAACCGTGGATATTTCCAAAAGCCACCGATCACATAGAAGAACAAATCGATCTTATTAAAGTTCTTGAAGAAAAGGGTTTTACATATAAAACATCGGACGGAATATATTTTGATACAAAGGAATTTGAAGAAAAGACAGGCAGAAAGTATGGGGAATTGTCAACGTTGGATGAGGTATTAGAAGGGGCAAGAGTAAGGGAAAACCCTGAAAAGAAAAACGCAAGGGATTTTGCTTTATGGAAGTTTTCTAAAAAACCGGGAGAAAGACATATGGAATGGGAGAGTCCCTGGGGAATCGGTTTTCCAGGTTGGCATATCGAGTGTTCTGCTATGAGCATGAAATATTTAGGAGAAAGTTTCGATATTCATATAGGCGGAGAAGACCTTAGGTCGACTCATCATCCGAATGAAATTGCTCAGTCCGAAGCGGCAACGGACAAGCCATTCGTTCGTTACTGGATTCATGTCACTTTTCTCAAGGTGGACGGAAAAAGGATGAGCAAAAGCTTAAATAACTTTTATACAATTTCGGATTTACAAAAAAAAGGTTTTGATCCATTAGCTCTGCGCTATCTCTATTTAACGGCTCACTACAGAGATTCACTGAACTTTACATGGGAGAGCTTGAAGGCGGCGCAAACTGCTTTTGATAAGCTTAGAAGTCAAGTGGTTGGTTACCGAGAAAAGTCTTCCAGAACAACTCTCTCTCCAGAGAAACAAAAGAAAATTGATGATTTCAGAAACAGGTTCACTCTGGCAGTTTGCGATGACATAAATACTCCCAGAGCATTGGCTGCTTTTTGGGAGATGTTAAAGAGTAATATTCCCTCAGGAGATAAGTATGATTTGGCGATGTCTTTCGACGAAGTATTGGGATTGGGCTTACAAGGATTTCAGACACAGAAAGTTGAAATACCAATAGAGGTTCAAAAACTGGCGGAAGAAAGAGAGGCTTTAAGAAAAGCTGAAAAGTTTGAGGATGCAGACAAGATAAGAAAATCGATGCTAGAGGAGGGATATTTAGTCGAAGACACTCCTGAAGGCCCCAAAGTAAATAAAATACAAAAATGAAGTTGTTGGCGGTGATATTTGATTTAGACGGAACAGTATTGGATAACGAAGACGAATATGGAATTGCCTTTAAAGAAGTCTTATCTAAGCTCGGAGTAGAAACTAATTCAGAATTTCCACATACACAGGGAATAGGTGTGGAAGAAAATTGGCAAAGATTAATTCCTAAGCATAAAATAAAAACAAAAAAAAGCACAGAAGAGCTTTCCAAAGAAACCCAAGAGGCATATCTGAAAATGCTATCGAAAGTTACTTTTAAAAATGGTGTAAAAGATTTTGTAAAAGATCTCAAAGATTCAGGAGTTTTTGTAGCTCTTGCAACATCGAATACTTGGCCAACGGTTGAGAAAGTTTTTGATGCTTTCAATTTGGAGGGAATATTTGAAACAATCACAACTGGTGAAGAGGTTAAGCTTAAAAAACCGGATTCGGAAATATTTCTTTTAACAGCACAAAAATTAGGAATTGACCCAGAAAATTGTTTGGTAATTGAAGATACAGTGGCGGGTATAAAGGCGGCCCAAAATGCAGGGATGAAGGTTGTGGCGATTGCAAGAGACAGTAAGCACGCCAAATTGCTTCAAAAAGCGAAAAAGGTGATTTATGATTATGGGGAATTGTCGCCCGACATGTTGACTAATATATAGGCATTATGACAGAACTAACTGAAAGTATAAAGAACGAAGACGAGGCCAAAAAACAACAGGATTGGATAAAGTATCCTATTGAGAAAGCTGAGATTATAAGAAAAGAAACAAAGAAAACCGGAGAAGATACAGACACTATCCTTTTGGGCCATATTATAACTCTTATCCTTGATGATGATGCAAATGCTTTTAACATGGTTAAATTAAGTGGATATTCACCGCACTATATGGAGTACTCGCGAACTGTAATGTTGGGAAGGTTATCCTTGGAAATAGAATTTAAAGAGACTCCAGAAGAACTAAGGAAACAACTTGAATTGACCCGAAACAAGCTTCAAGAGCACGACTGGATAGGCGAAAAAGGCTTTAATGAAGTATTTGGAATCTGGAAAGAAACAGTTAGGGACTGGACACAAAATTTTCGTGACACCAATCCAGAAATAAATGAAGCATACGAGAAATTTCAGGCATTCAATACTAGTTTATCAAAGGCTTTTCCTAAGAGAGTTTGATTTTTTTTAGTGCAAAAACATCCACCCTTATTCCTATGTGGTCAATCATGGAAAAATGCTTTCTGACTTCCTCTCGAAACTTCTCAGCCAATTTTGGAGTAAAGTGCGAATAACCTCCCTTTTCTGATTGGGAACATAGTTTGTTTTCATACTCTTGTATAACAAGAAGTATTTTCTCTCCTTCCTTGTTGAACTCTTCTTGCCACTTTTCTTCGTCTAAGACATATCTGTCATGAAGCCTTTGAAAGTTTTCAAACACCTCTTTATTATTGTCAACCATTTTTTGGTAGTACTCTCTATATTTAGTCATTGCTAAATTATATAATCCAGACATGAGCTTACAAGTTGGAATTGTAGGATTACCGAACGCTGGAAAATCAACGCTGTTTAATGCGTTGGTAAGCAGGCGTTTGGCCGAAACCGCGCCAAGGCTGTTTACAACGATTGATCCTCATGAAGCGGTGGCGGCTCTGCCTGATAGGAATTTAGAAAAGCTTTCAAAATTAATTAAACCTAAGGAGACAGTGCCAGCAAGTGTGACATTTATAGATATTGCAGGATTGGTAAAGGATGCTCACAAAGGAGAAGGCTTGGGAAATCAATTTTTGGCGAAAATACGAGAAGTTGACGTCATTGTTCATGTTGTTCGTGCTTTTGAAGATTCTAATGTTGCCCATCAACATCCAATTCACACACCCGGTTCATTAGAGCAAATCATTGAAGATATAGAAATTGTTAACCTAGAGCTTGAGTTGGGAGAGATTAAGAAAAAGCCAACAATTTATGTGATAAATATTGGAGAGAGTCAAATAGGAAACAAAGAAACTGTTGTAATAACCAAAAAGATTAAGGATAAATTCAAAAGCGAAGCAATCACTCTTTCCGCAAAACTGGAAGAAGAATTTATAGACTTAAGTACAGAAGAAAGAGAAGAATACTTGAAATCTCTTGCAGTCAAAGAAAGCGGATTGAATCAGTTAATCAACGCTGCGTACAAACTTCTCAATTTGATAACTTTTTATACAATCAAAGGAGGTAAAGAAATTCATGCGTGGAGCATTGTTAGCGGGTCAACCGCCATTGAAGCAGCTGAGGAGGTCCATACTGACTTTGCAAAAAACTTTATTAAAGCAGAAGTTATTGAGATAGGTGATTTATTTTCAGTGGGAGATTGGAAACAAGCTAAAGAGAAAGGAAAAATTCGCTTGGAAGGAAAAGACTATATTGTTAATGACGAGGATGTGATTGAGTTTAAGACAAATGCCTAGTAGGAAAAGTACAAACAAGAAACCAAAAGTATCTTTCGTTATCAGAACAAAAGATGAGGGTCGATTTATAGGAAAAGTTCTCAGGTATTTGTATAAGCAGACTTTTAAGGAGTTCGAGGTTATTATTGTTGATTCTGGTTCAACAGATAAAACTTTAGAAATTGTTCGTAAATTTCCAGTTAGAATTATACAAATCAAGCCAGAAGAGTTCGGTATGAGTTATTCGTTAAATCTTGGGATTTTGAAAACGAGGGGGGAAATAATTGGAATAATATCCGGCCACTCAATACCACGTTCTAATAAATGGCTTGCAAATGGTTATAAAAACTTCAAGGACAAGACAATAGCGGGTGTAACAGGTCCTTTAAGTTCAAATCCTTTGGCATATTTATGGCGACCTCTAGGATTTTCTATATTCGATTCTTCCAAAAGAGTCGAACATACTTCAAATATGAACAACACGCATGCATTAATAAGAAAAAATATGTGGAGGCTTTACCCTTTTGATGAAAAATTATCAGGCTCGGAGGATCGAGATTGGGCGCTAGAAATGCTTGCTAGGGGTTATAACGTAGTGAGTGATCCAGGATTTGCTGCTTATCACTCACACATTGTCTTGGGTCGGTCGCCTCGGTTTAGGATGAAACCGATATGGAGAGCGCGGGGAGAAATTATCGATAAGCGCAAAAGACCCAGGAAGTCTTACACTAAGATAAAGATATAATTGAGTTTAAAGTTGGGAGTTGATATACTTTCCCTCGCACGTTGAACGTGCTAATTTATTATTAATATGAAAGATTACGAATTAACATTAGTTTTGCCAGGAAGTGCTACTGCTGCTAAGAAAAAAAATACACAAGAAGCTATTGAAAAAATAGTCAAAATTATTGGTGGAAAAGTTGGCAAGATAGAGGAGTGGGGAAAGAAAGAATTAGCCTATGAAATTGCAAAAAACGACTCTGGCATATTCCTACATTATCATTTAAAATTGGAGGAAGAAGCAGTTAAAATGCTTCCGCAAAAGTTAAATCTGGAAGAGAATATTATTAGATATCTTTTGGTAAGAAAGGAAGAGGAAAAATAAGAAATGTCACGGAGTTTAAATAAAGTATCACTAATAGGCAATTTAACCAGGGATCCAGAACTTCGTTTTACTCCGCAAGGTACGGCTGTTTGTACGTTTGGTCTTGCTACAAATCGACAGTGGACAACGGAATCTGGAGAAAAGAAAGAAGATGTTGAATTTCATAAAATTGTTGCTTGGACCAAGCTGGCTGAATTATGTGCACAACTTTTAACGAAAGGCCGAAAAGCCTATGTAGAAGGAAGGCTTCAAACCAGAAGCTGGGATGCTCAAGATGGTGCAAAAAGGACAACTACGGAAATTGTAATTTCTAGTATGATAATTTTAGATTCAAAAAGAGGGTCTTCAGAAGAAGGGTTTGATTATCCAGACAAGGGAATGCCAGAGGATGATACGGCTCTTATAACAGAAGAAGAGAGTGTTAAGAAAACTAAAACAAAAAAGACTCCTAAAGACAAAAAAAGTAAAGGCTCCGGAGATAAGGCGGAAATAGAAAACGAAGAGGATATTCCTTTTTAAAAACCCACTATGAAAAAGAAAATTATAAGGAGAAAGAAAAAAGCTTTTCATTGCCCATTCTGTAAAAGTGAGAGAGACCCTGATTACAAAGATTACAAGACTCTCGAGAAGTTTGTGACAGACAGGTCCAAAATTATTGGAGAGAGCCGTACGGGACTTTGCGCCAAACATCAAAGGCGTTTATCAATCGCAATTAAAAGAGCACGGCACCTCGGACTTCTTCCGTTTGTCTCAAGAGTGTAAGGTGTTACAATTTATTTCGTATGAAATTTCTGCCGTTTCCTAAAATCAGCTTAAAAAAACTAAGAACAGTAATTTTAATTATTGTAATTATTGGCACAAGCTTATCAACAGGGTACTTTTTTGGAAGAAAAGGATTTTTGGCTTCATTCTCGCGTTTTCCGATAGTCACAATTTCAAGACAAACCCCACCCGAAAAAAGCGTTGATTTTTCTTTGTTTTGGAGAGTGTGGGATTCTTTGGATGAAAACTATTATGACAAGACAAAAATTGTCGACAGCGAAATGGTATACGGAGCAATTAAGGGAATGGTTTCTGCATTGGGCGATCCTTACACCATTTTCCTACCGCCAAGCGAAAATAAAGTCGTCCAAGAAGATCTTTCAGGAAGCTTTGAAGGTGTTGGTATTCAGATTGGTTATAAAGATGGCCAGCTAGCGGTTATTGCGCCACTTCCAAGCTCACCGGCAGAAGAAAAAGGGATTCAAGCCGGCGATTTTATAGTGGGAATAAAAGATGAACTTAAGGACATTGATAGGGGAACCGTAGGAATAACGCTCCCTGAAGCAGTAAGGGCGATTAGGGGCCCGGCCGGTACCATTGTTACACTAACGCTCATAAGAAATGGCAGCGAAGAGCCAATAGTGGTAGACGTTATTAGAAGAAACATAGACATTCCAAGTATTATTTTGTCTTTCGAGGGGGCAGATGAAAACATAGCCCATATTAAGATTCTTAAATTTGTCGCAGAGACCGAGAGCGAGTGGGAAGAAGCGGTTATTGAAATCATTAAAAAGCCGCAAGTAAAAGGAGTTATTCTTGATTTGAGAAACAATCCGGGGGGTTATCTTCAGTCCTCAGTAGACATTGCATCGGAATTCTTGAGTAGTGGTAGCGTGGTCGTTACCGAGGCAGGAGCCAATGGAGAAAAGTATGACTTTGTAGTTGAAAGAATAGGAAGAATGTTAAACATGCCGACCGTAGTCCTTGTTAACGAAGGTTCAGCCTCGGCTTCCGAAATTTTAGCAGGCGCCCTAAGAGATGATAGAAATATACAATTAATAGGGGAAACCTCTTTTGGCAAAGGAACGATACAAGAACCGCAACAGCTGAATAATGGAGCTGGTCTCCACATAACAGTATCAAAATGGCTGACACCTAGTGGTTTCTGGGTGAACGAGGGAGGGTTAGAACCGGATATTACAATTGTTGACGATATAGAGACTTCTGAGGATGAGCAACTTCAAGAGGCAATAAAATTACTGATTTCTGAATAAGATATTCTTACTTGCTGACGAAATTTATTATCTTTTCGAGATCGCCATTAATAACTGCATCCAGATTCCCCCAAGATTTCTTTATTCGGTGATCTGTAACACGGTTTTGAGGAAAGTTGTAGGTTCTAATTTTTTCAGATCTCATTCCGCGGCCAATGGCACTTCTGTATCCGGCAATGGTTTTTTCCTTCTCTGCCTCTTGTTTTTCCCAAAGCCTGGCACGAAGAAGGTCACGAGCAATTTCTCTGTTTTGTATTTGTTGACGTTCCTGCTCGCTAGTGACAGCGATGCCAGTGGGTTTGTGTATAAGTCTGACCGCTGTTGAGACTTTTTGAACGTTTTGTCCTCCGTGAGTAGAGGCTCTATAGAATTGCCATTCTAGGTCGCGTGGATTTAATTCAATCTCTTTTTCTTTAATTTCGGGAAGGACGGCCACTGTTGCGGTAGAAGTATGGATTCTTCCGCGCTTCTCAGTTGCTGGAACACGTTGAACTCTGTGAACCCCTGACTCGTTTTCTAAAAGCTTAAAGACATTTGGGCCTGTAATCTGAATAACGTTCTCACCAATTGTCCTTGTTTTCCAGTTATTCTTAGTTGCATAACGCGTATACATTCTCGCTAAGTCTGTTGCCCAGATTTTCGCTTCATTGCCGCCAGCTGCAGACCTAATCTCTATATATACTTTTTCAGTTTGATTATTCATTTTGGAAAAGAAGTTTCCTTATTTTTTCTTGCTGCGAAGTTCTTCCAAAGATTTTGGCTTTTCTTCTTCTTCTCGAATTCTTTTGAGTCTTTTTAAGCGTCGTTTCTCAGTTTTTGAATATACTTTAGCTTTGGCCTTGGCTTGTTTGGACCTAAAAGCATCAACTCGACCGGCTGTGTCAACAAACTTCATTTGTCCTGTGTAAAAAGGATGACAAGCTGCGCACACCTCCACTTGAATTTCCGGAACGGTTGCCCCTACGGTAAATGTATTGCCACACGCACAAGTTACTTTTGCTTCTTCATGCCATTTTGGGTGAATTTTTGTCTTCATGAAGCCTATTTTACCTTCTTTTCTTGTATTCGGCAATTGTTATTCCAATAGTAATAAGTACGGCACCAATAACGAAATAGATAGAAATTTTTTCGCCAAGCCAGAAAACGGCTAGAGGAATTGAGAACAAAGGCAGTAGATATCTAAAGAGGGCAGCCTCGCTTACTTCAATTGATTTTTGCGCCAATATGTATAAAAAGTAGGCTAAAGTGCCAGATAAAAGCGCCATATACCAGACACAAAGATGATATTTTAAAGGGAGATTGATAATTGAATTTATTGTTTCAGAGTATCCATAGAGAAAAATTGTTAATGGAATTACGGTAATGGCTCCAATAATAAAGCCAATATTTATTAGAGTTAACGAGGGAACCTTTTTTCGAGCTACTTGTTTTGCTATTAAAACAGCAATACTCTCTGCAAGCAGAAACAAACCGATGAGAAGGTTTCCTGACAATCTTAAAACTTGATGGTCCATAATAATAGGGGAAATAGCTGTGAAGATAGCTCCTGATACAACAATGGCTATTCCAGTTTTTTCTCGATTCGTAACATGCTCCTTAAAAAAGACGACACCCCCGATTGCGACCAGAAGAGGAGCGAGCAAGGAAATAAGAGTCATGTCAAGGACAGTTGTTTTTTCCAATCCCAAGAAAAGCACACCAAGAGCAATAGGAAAAGCCATCAATCCATAGATAAGAACTAGTGGCAAATTCTCTTTTGGTTTAGGGAATTTTACGCCGAAAAGAATGAAAAACAAGATTGAAAAAACAGCTGAAATAGCAAACCGGTAAGCCAAGAAGGGAAGAGGGGAAATTTCCTGGAGGGTGTATTTAATGATAGGTCCTGCTGCTCCCCAGATGACGGCTACTATTAAAAGGTAGATGTAGGCTTTTAATCTGTGGGATTTCATATTAGTTCGACTAACCTGTCCAAACCAAAAGAAAAACCAACAGCCGGGATGTTGCGTCCAGCAAAAGTCCCTATTAAATTATCATATCGGCCTCCACCTCCTATGGAGAGATCGCCTTGCTTGCCTGACGGCTTAAGCTCGAATACCAAACCAGTGTAATAATCGAGTCCTCTAGCCAAAGTGTTGTCTAAAACAAAATCTGTTCCAAACCTCAAATCATATTTGGACTCTAAGATTTCCCTGACCTTGTTGAAATTTTCTGTCTTACGTTTTTTGTCAAGGGTGCCTATGAATTTCTCGATTTCACTTTCCGAAAACCCTTTTGTCGAAAGCTCTTTTTTGACGCCATCCAGCCCTATCTTGTATAACTTGTCCCAAGCCCTCACAGCTTCCATGGGTAGTCCTTCGAAGTTTTTTCTGTCGTTTATTGCCATTATCGCTTTTTCAAGCCCGAGCCCTCTAGCGGATTTTATTGCAGCGGCAATAATTTTTGCATCTTCCTCATATGTATCTGAGGAACCAACAATATCAAAATCAAATTGAACGAATTCACGAAATCTCCCTCTTTGGGGCTTCTCACCTCTAAAAACCGAACCAATTTGATATCGAGAAAAAGAAGGTCTTAAAAGGTCAAGATTGTTTGCAACAAAACGGGCCAAAGGAACAGTCAAGTCATATCGAAGAGCTAGTTTTCTTCCGCCACGATCTGTAAATTGGTAGATTAACTTTTCTTCTTTTCCGTATTTTCCAAGAAGCGTTTCTGCAAACTCAACAGTGGGCGTTTCAATAGGAAGAAAGCCGAAACTTTCTAAAACCTCCGCGATTCTATTAATGGCACGGCGACGTTTTATAGCTAGCTTCGGATTAATATCCCTAAATCCTTTTGGTGTTATTGGTCCTTTTTTCATAACTACTTAATAATATATTTTATGGAATTAAAAAACCAGCCAGTTGGCTGGTAAGTAAACCACGCAAATTACCACCCAACTTTAGGTTGATGGGTAATAATGAGACATTTTGTTTAATTGTTTCTTCATGGTCGAGATATGATACTTTAGTGAAAATATGAAGTCAAATTTATTCTTCTTTTGCCTCTTCGGGGGTAATTATGTGCAAAAATCTGGCATCAAGGGTATTTCCCTCAGTTGTGCCAACTATCATTATTTTGTCTCCTTCGTCTATTTCGCTAAGTTCGGGCCCTTCCCATTTTGTCCCAAATTCTACGGTCCATTCCTTGCCAGTTGAGGCCGTTAGCGTTAGAGATTTTTTGGCTATTTCAGATGGTTCCCCAAATACTGCTTTACGAGTGGTTGGCTCAACAGAGGTAGTAATTAGTATTCTTTTTCCTTCCAGAACACTATTTCCGTTTTTGTAGCCCATGGCAATGATAAAATCACCGATAGCCAAATCAGATAATTTCACGGTAGTAGTCGTTTTGGTAATTTTAATGAATACTGTGTTTTCTTCATCAACTGAGATTTGTTGAATTTCTCCCGCATCCTCTTTAGTTGTACCGAAAATGTATTTATTAACCTGAATTGTTTCCTCTGCGATATCGGTTACACTTCCGATATATGCAAAAGGTATAGTTCTTGCTTCTTCCACCTTCTTTTGCACATTGTCTCTAACGGAGCCTGCTTCGTCCGTTGATGTTTCCTGAGCGAAGGTTGCAAAAGTTGTTAAGGTTATCAAAGCCAATAAGAACACAATAGTAAATATTTTTTTCATTAATTGTCTCCTTCCACTTGCTTAGCTAGCTCAGATGAATAAACGAGAATAAGTTTTTCTTGGGTTTCTGCACCTTCATTATCAAAGGCAGTTATTAATATTTCATTTACGCCACCTATAACATCGATTTCAATCTCGAATTCACCGTTTTCACCAGTTTTTGCTACATAATCTTCTTCTTCTGCTGAAACAATAATCCAGACATTGGGCTTGGTGATGCCGGTAAGGGTGGTAGAGGAGACAGTTATGACTTGGTAGTCTTGAGGTTTGGCGATTGTAATTCCAAAGTCCGCCTGGGCTGTTTCAGAGGTGTTTTCGGGTGCAGTCGTATTAGCTCCATCTGGCCTCAAAGCAACGTTAGCCCTCCAAACGCCAAAGGCAATTATTAAGCCGAAAGTTACTCCCGCGAGAATTGCAAATAATATTTCTTTACGCATATAGTGAGCAGTATAATAAAAAAAAGCCTCTATTAATAGGCTGAGACTAATATATTTCAACAATTAATCGTTGTCAAGGTGTTAGGGGTTTGATAGTATGCCTTGATAGGCCAAACAATATTTAGACAATGGATATAACATATTTAGGACACTCCTCATTTCGCTTAAAAGGCAAAACAGCTAGTGTGGTAATTGACCCATTTGATTCCAAGGCAGTTGGCCTTCCTTTTCCAAAAGTATCAGCCGAGATTGTAACCATATCGCATGATCATGAAGATCACAACAAGGCAGAGTTGGTTAAGGATGTTAGGAAAGTAATTTCAGGACCTGGAGAGTATGAAATCAATGGCGTTTCAATTGTTGGTATTGCTTCTTATCATGATGATACAAAAGGAACCAAAAGAGGGAAGAATACGATCTATATGATCGAAATGGACGGATTAAGAATTGTTCATTTAGGAGATTTGGGCCACAAACTTTCAGAGAAATTTATAGAAAAGGTAGGAAGTGTTGATGTGTTAATTGTTCCAGTCGGGGGAGAATATACGATTGGCGCTGTTAGGGCGACGGAATTAACTCGGTTAATCGAACCAAGCATAATAATTCCGATGCATTTCAAAGTACCCAATCTAAATCCTGCAACATTTTCGAAACTTGCACCCGTTGAGCCGTTTCTGACGCAGATAGGATTACCTGTTGAAAAGTTAAAGAAACTAACGATAACAAATAGGGCACCTGAAGAAGAACAGAAAGTTGTATTATTAGAGACCAAACAATAGCATCTGCCCAAAAGTACTCTTTACTAATCATATTTCTTTTGTTACAAACGAATCATGGCAGATCAATTACAGGTAAGGATTCCTCCACATTCAAATGAGGCCGAAGAATCAGTTCTTGGGGCCTTACTGCTTGATAAGGACGCAATAATTGCCGTTGCCGAGTTTTTGTCGTCTGAAGACTTCTATGACGATCGCCACAAAACAATATTCGAAAGTTGCGTAGATCTTTATGAGGAGAGAATACCGATAGACGTTTTGACAGTCGCGGAAAGACTAAAAAAGAAAAGAACATTGAAAAAAATTGGTGGAGCAAGTTATTTGGCAGAAATTGCCAACAAGGTGCCGACAGCAGCGCATGTAGAACATTACGGAAAAATAGTGAAAGACGCGGCTACCAAAAGGTCTTTGATGATTGCGGCAACAAAATTAGTTGATTTTTCATTAGACGATAGTTTGGCTGCGAGTGAGCTTTTGGATAAAGCTGAATCCGCTGTTTTTGCGCTGACCCAACGTCATTTAACTCAAGCCTTTACTTCCGTTAGGGAAGCTTTGACAGAGAGCTTTGATAGATTGGACGAACTTCATAAACAGGCAGAGGGGTTGCGAGGCGTACCTACAGGATTTAAAGATTTAGACGATACTCTTGCGGGGATGCAAAGATCAAACCTTTTAGTGCTGGCCGCTAGACCTGGAATTGGAAAAACTTCTTTGGCTCTAAATATCGCTCAGAATTTGGCCGTTAAGCATAATCGGCCCGTTGGCTTTTTCTCTCTGGAGATGAGCCGAGAGGAGTTAGTTGACAGGCTCTTGGTAACCCAAGCAGATATAGATGCTTGGAGATTAAAAACAGGGAAACTTACCGAGGACGACTTTACGAAACTATCAAACGCGATGGGGGAACTTGCAGAAGCACCACTATATATAGACGATACTCCAGCATTATCTATATTAGAAATGAGAACAAAGGCAAGACGGCTTCAGGTTGAGAAGGGTGTTGATTTATTAATTGTTGATTACCTTCAGCTTGCGCGAAGCAGAAATTTGGAGAATAGAGTTCAGGAAGTATCTGAAATATCACAGGGATTAAAAAATTTGGCAAGAGAACTAAAACTTCCTGTTCTCGCTATTTCTCAGCTTTCTCGAGCGGTTGAACACAGGGGTGGGGAAAAGAGGCCGCAACTTGCTGACCTCAGAGACTCGGGTAGCATAGAACAAGACGCAGACGTGGTTATGTTTTTATGGAAAGAAGATGAAGAAAAACAGGAAAACATTGTTTTAGATATTGCTAAACACAGAAATGGACCCCTTAGATCCCTGAAACTCTTTTTTAGGGGAGATAGAATCAAATTCTATGGTCGAGAGATGAAGAGACCGACGGAGAAGAAGTCAAAATAAACTTAGAGTTAGCGTTCAATTGCTATCTTTTGTGCCGAAGGTGGGAGTCGAACCCACACGGTACTTACGTACCACGAGATTTTGAGTCTCGCGCGTCTGCCAATTCCGCCACCTCGGCGCGAAGAAAATATCCAACACTTTGACTGGATATGAGTATTTTATCAAATGTATGCATTGTTTCAAAGAAATGGCCTTGTTTTAGGTATTTATTAAATATAAAATGACATCTGATAAAAACGAAAAATGATTGAAGCAACAAACTTAAAAAATGGAACGACTTTTTTGATGGATGGAAAACCATTTAAGGTGATTAAATATACCCACCAGAAAATTGGCAGGGGAGGAGGATTGGTGAAATTAGTTGTTCGTAATCTTGAATCTGGTTCTCAAGTAGAAAAAACCATAAATTCCGCGGCAAAGGTTGAAGATATTAATACTCAGAAGAAAAGCATGCAATATCTTTACAGTGATGATAAAAATGCTGTGTTTATGGACCCGAAGACATTCGGTCAAGTTGAAATTCCTACAGATTTGGCCAGGGAAGAACTCTCATATATTAAAGAAGGGGAAAATGCAGATATACTTTTTTGGGATGATAGGCCACTTTCTATTGAAATACTCCCTAAAGTAACTCTTAAAGTGGTTGATACAGCCCCTGGAGTGAAGGGTAATTCTGCAACCAATTTATATAAATCCGCAACCCTGGAAAATGATTTACAACTCAAGGTCCCTTTGTTTATTAAGATAGGTGACAAAATAAGGGTGGATACGCGAAAAGGGGAGTATGTTGAGAGAATAAGCGATAAATAATGGGCCTCAAGCAAAAATCCACCAAAGAGCGGCAAAGATTGTAAGAGCTTGAGTTAAAAGCCCCGGGATGATATTTGTATCTTCCTGAAGTGATTTTTGGAATATAATCCACTTCTTAATAAATTTATTTCTTATTCCTAAGAAAAAGTAAGGGCCTTCAATTATATCCGGCAATACGGAAGCAAAAGATGCAACTAAAATAGTTGCTGCATGAGAGGTGTTGGGAAGTGCTTTGGAAGCTATAAAAAATCCAAGAGCAAGAGATGCACAAACATCGATAATTACAACCGCAGTACTTTTTTGGGTGGGCTTACCGTATTTTTCTGTTTCTGTATTAAGGTGGGGATTCCAATGAGGTATTTTTTCAAGAAGGAAATGGCTTCCAAAAGCCAAAGGTATTGCAAGGATAGGGTTTACTACCTTTGTAGCGATTGCTGCCCCTACTGCGACATGGGGTGTTTCTAACACAATGTAAAAATGATAGCGCTTGCGCGCTGTTCAAGTCAAATATGGGAGAAGCCTTGAGAACTTGATATACTTTAGTTAATACGTTCGTAACATGATTGCAAAAATACTATTTAACATATCTGGAGTATTGTTTTTCTTCTTTATATTTTGGAAAAAATTAAAGGAAGATTATGATTCGGAAAGTATTTTCACCTTTGCTGTATTTATCGTAGCGGGTATAGGAATATTTAATTTCGTTTCCCAAAGAATACTACCACAATGGTGGTTTTGGGCAGATTGTCTGGGCGTGATTCTGGGCTTTATACTTGGAAGACTAAAGTTTAAATTTAGATTTTTCGAAAGCCTGGAAGCGACAACCATTGGTTTGTTACCATGGTTCTCATTTATCTTTTTGCAAGACGCTATCTTAAGCACTAGTTTGTCTTCACTTATTGCCTTTATAATTTTGCTTTTGATTATGGCTTTCTATGCTTTTCTTGACGCACATTACAAGAAATTTACATGGTATAAGTCTGGGAAGGTAGGCTTCTCTGGTTTAACAACATTAGGGGTTTTATTTTTAATAAGGACGGCAGTTGCAGTTGGCTTTCCTTCTATGCTATCCTTTTTGGGTTCAATAGATAGTATTATATCTGGAGTGATTGCCTTCACTTCATTTTTATTGGTATTTAACTTATCAAGACAACAAACATGAAGAAAAAGAAAAAAGCAAAAAGAAAGCAAAAAAAGGTCAAAGGAAAAGGTGGTGTTATTCAGATTCCTGCAAAACTCCTTGCTCCTATTGGTAGGTTTTTACAGGGAAGGTTGAAGAAACTAGAGAAAACAAAAAAAGAAATAGAAAAAGAAGATCCTTTTAAAGACACCTCAAGGATTTTAGACAATGCGGCCCCTGATACGGATGCTGCCGAGCAATTTGGTCACGCGAGAACATCGGCAATAAAAGAACAACTAGAACGAAAAGCAATACAGACAAAGAAAGCCTTAACTCGTATTAAAATTGGGAAGTATGGCCACTGTGAAGATTGTGACAAGATGATTGACACGGATAGACTGACGGTTTATCCCGAGGCAACTCTTTGCGCTAAGTGTCAGGCAAAAAGAGAAAAGTAGTTAGTGATTCTGATGATGATTTGGTAAATAGCCGCCGGAAGGCGGTTTTTTATTTCTCAGATGATACTATATAAATATGGATACGAAAATAATATTTGAAGACAAAGATCTTTTGCTACTTAATAAACCGTCTGGAATGGTAGTGAATAGAGCCAATACGACAAAAGAACCTACGGTTCAAGATTGGCTTGAAGAATATTTAAAACTCAAAGATGAGGGGATAGGTGGACGAGCAGGTATAGTTCACAGACTCGACAAGGGGACTAGTGGAATCATGATCGTTGCTAAGACTACGAAAGCCTTTGAAGATATTCAAAGGCAGTTTAAAGAGAGAAGCGTGGAAAAAAGCTATCAATGCTTAGTTCACGGAAAAATCGAGATAAAAAAAGGTCAAATAAAAGCACCGGTTGGCAGACTCCCATGGAATAGAGAGCGTTTTGGTGTTCTGCCTGGCGGACGCTCAGCAGAAACTAATTATGAAGTGATTAATTACTATAAAAAGGACAAAGATATATTCAGCCTAGTTAATGTTTTTCCTAAGACGGGAAGAACCCACCAAATTAGGATTCATATGAAGTATTTAGGCTATCCTCTTGTGGCGGACGAATTTTATGCTGGCCGAAAAACTTCAAGAAAAGATATAACTTGGTGTCCAAGGCTATTCTTGCACGCCAAAAATATCTCCTTTGTTCACCCGAGAACAAACAAGAAATTAACCTTTCAGGCGGATCTTCCTAACGATTTGGGGAAAGTGTTACAAAAACTTACTCTATTGACTGATTAACTTTTCATGCTTCTTTACACAAGGCTAGATTTTAATCTAAACTAGATATAGCCGAGATAAATTCAAAATGATTTAGGTACTAATTTTGCGAATAGTATGTCACCTGCCCAAAGAAGAAAAAAACGTGCTAAGCAAAAGGCGAAAAGGAATGGAAAAAATAGTTATGTCAAATGGCTATTTATTCTCCTCGTCCCGTTATTGATATTTCTTCTGATTACTTTTCAAACGAGATTTTGGAAATCTTCAGCAAAAACGTTCTTAGTAATTTGCAATGAAAGCGGAGAAGTGGTCATTTCAGTGTTTGATCCTGGGCTTGAAAAGATTACTAACATTATCATTCCCAAGGATACTGAGGTGGATGTAGCCAGACAACTAGGTCGTTGGAAACTGGGGAGCGTGCGAGAACTTGGGGAAAATGAAGATTTGGAAGGAAGGCTTTTGGCAGAAACTGTAGTTAAATATTTCAAGTTTCCGGTGTCCGCTTGGGCGGATGCTCCTGCCTTAGGGTTTGCTGATGGTGATTTGGTGGGAATTATCAAGGCAAGCCTATTGCCATATAAAACAAATTTAGGGATAGGGGACAGGCTTAAATTGGGGCTATTTTCTCTCAGAATTAAAAATTTAAAAAGGGAAAATATAGATTTTTCGGAAGGCAATATTCTTAAAAAAGTCACCCTCATAGGGGGGGAAGAGGGGTATGTTTTGGCTGGCAGATTGCCAAATTATATTATCGCGCTGTTTTCTAACCCAAATATTTCTAGCGAGGGAACAACTGTAGTAATACTTGATGCAACGGGAAAAGCAAACACAGCAGAAGAAATTGGAGAAGTTTTTGAAGTAATGGGTATTAAATTAGCTAATATAAAGAAAGAAGAAGCTGACGATGGCGACTGCGAAGTGAGAGGGAAAGAAAAAGAACTACTTGAGGAAATTGCACAAGTCTTCTCTTGTAAAAAACTGAAGACTGCCCCAGAAGGAAATTTTGATTTGGAGATAAAGATTGGGAGGGATTTTCCTAAGAGGTTTTAATCTTCGTCGTCTATACCCATTGCCTTAATAGATTGTTTTTTGTGGACGAGTTCCGGGGGGGTAAAGGATATATAATTAATTTTTTCTGAGGAAAAGGAAGGAACATCGGCGAGCTCTTTGGCTCTTTTGGTTTCGCGTATAAATACGTTTACTTCTTGAGGCCTAGAGGATTTAATAAAGGCCTGGTATTTATTTCCACCTTTGATCAATTTTATCAAGCTTACCGAAACATCATCTGGCAAACGTCCAATATATTTTTTGTTTAGAGTACAAACTGAGATTCTATGGTTCCCTAGTTTGAGCATTACCTCGTCTCCAGAGTCTAAATTCGCTAGGACCTTATTGCAATCACCTAAGTGGAGAAGTGTTACAATTTTGGTTTTACCAGGCTCTTCTAAAAATGCCCTTGCTGAAAATTTTGTTGGGCCCGCTATTTTTCCTTTCTTTAGGCCTTTCCATTTTTCTAGTGCTTTTGCGGCAATTGTATTATGAGGATCAATAGTCATTACTTTTTGGGCAATATTCTTTGCTTTAATAATTTCTCCTAGCTCAGAGTAGGCTCTTGCAAGTCGATTTAGAGCATCGACATCTTTTGGATCGTCTTTGAGGACTTGTTTGTTTAGTTTCAAAGCATCATTCCAGTTTGCCATTAGGGCCGCGGAAATTGCTTTTTGGGCAAGGTTTTGGTGCATGATATTTAACGTCGCAACTCATTCTGAGTATAGATATGATAAGAGCGTTGTCAAGAGGCTATGGACAGTTCATGACTTTGGATTAATAGGGGAGATAGTGAGAGGGGAGAACACTCGGCCTATAGTTGGACTTGAGAGCATGTCGTGTGGTATATTATTTGTTCGCTCTAATTTAGGCCTATGACATGCTTACCGAAAAGGTAATTGGCAGGCTTTTTAACTCAAAAGATCGTTAACATTCCACATACTAGGAGGAGAAATGAACAAAACATTCAATGTACTTGTAATTATTGGGGTAGTATCGCTCATGTTGGGAGCTTTTTTAATGTCCCGATATTCACCAGCAGATAGCGAAAGAATAATTGCAATATTGTTGTTCGCTGGTGGCTTAGTACTGTTGTCAATTACAAACATTATTACAACAGTATCCGACTGGCTTTCCATAATCGATAAGGCGGAGAGTCAGGGGGAATAACATCGTTGGATTTCATCCTTGACGTTTGTGTAATGCTTGCATTGTGTGCAAAGGAGTGTGGCGCCCTCGCAGTAGTAATGTTTATTGCGAGAGGCGCCTTTTTCTTTGGGCTGCGGTATGTTTTCGTATATAATTACACTTGAAATGAGTGGGCATTCACATTATTCAACAATCAAAAGACAAAAAGAGTCCAATGATGCCGCAAAGGGCCAGGTGTTTTCAAAACTGACTCGAGCTATATCTATTGCTGTAAAGACAGGGGGAGGACCAGTTCCGGAATCAAACTATAAATTAAGAGTAGCTATTGATAAAGCCAGAGCGCTAAACATGCCGAAGGTAAATATTGAACGAGCAATATCTAAGGGCACAGCAGGGGGGGCGCTTGAAGAAGTAACATATGAGGGATTTGGTCCCGAAGGTGTTGCGATAATGGTCGAGGTGGCCACTGATAATAGAAATCGATCCGGACAAGAAATTAAAAATATATTCGAAAAAGGGGGAGGAAGCTTAGCTGGTCCTGGGGCAGTATCTTTTAACTTTGAGCCTAGGGGGTTTTTGATAGTAAAAAAAGATAAAAATACAGAAGAACAAATGTTAACGCTAATAGATCTTGATGTAGAGGATATGGAAGAATCAAGTGATGGGATTGAGGTATATGTTGATGCGAATGTTCTCAGTCAAACTAGAGAAAAATTAGAAGGAAAAGGTTTCAACATAATTTCAACAGAGTTGGTACAAAAACCGAAAAACTATCAATCACTGGTGGACGAGAAAAAGGCAAGTAAGGTTCTTTCTCTCTTGGACAATTTAGAAAAACACGACGATGTTCAGAAAGTGTTTGCTAATTTTGATATTCCAGAAGATATTTTAGAAAAAATAGCAAATGAGTAAAAGAAAAAGATTTTTTATAACATCGATTACTCTCTCTTTAGGCTTTATTGCAATTCAACTAATAAGTACTTCAAGAGATGGCCTTTTTATCGAAAATCAATTTAGATTTTTTACGATTGGCGCGTTGGGATTATTAACCCTAATACTCTTTGCCTGGTCACTAAGAGAAGGCTTGGGGAAAAATTTAACATTACTGGCTTTAGTTTTGCCAACACTTTTTACAATTGGCGTTGGGCTTTTTTGGTTTCTTCTTCCGACTAATGTGTTTGCCAGACTCCCCGCGGTTATCTTTTACGGGTTGGGTATATATGCGCTTTGCCTAACTACAAATATTTATACGGTTGCTACAATAAGAACGATTGCTTTGTTAAGGGCAGCTAGGGGAGTTGGTTTTGTACTCACTTTGGTGACCTCTTTCCTTATTTTTGACACAATCTTGTCACTAAAAGCGTCAATTATAATTACAAGCATATTTTCAGCGTTCGCGTCATTCCCTTTATTCCTGCAGGGGTTTTGGACAATCCCGCTTGAGAGAAAAATTTCCAAAGATCTTATTATGATGTCTGTTGTGGCAAGCATTATTGTGGGGGAAGTGGCTGTAAGCCTATTCTTCTGGCCAGTGACTGTGGTTGTAGGATCACTCTTTCTGACTGTTGCTGCATATATATTACTAGGCTTGGGACAGGCGAAGCTTGAGGCTAGGCTTTTTGCGCAGACAGTTAGGGAATACCTTTTTGTGGGCGCTTTTGTGTTTATAGGAATGTTTTTCGCAACTCACTGGGGAGGCTAAATTAAATAAATCTTGTTTTACTGAAATCTTCTAAATTTTAAAGACCCATCCGGGAGGGGAGGAGGGTAGTAGATGTCCTATAATTTATCTTCATAGAATGCGGCAGAGGGGGAGTTTTCACGATATTTATGGTATTTTTTCACGGGATGACAAATAGCGACGTTGCCAAAGATAAACCGAAGGACAATTGATACGGAATGATATAGTTATCAGGCACGAAAAGTAGTGAGTCGAGCTTATTACGTCCCCTTTGTGGATAACTAATCCTGAGTGGAGAGTGCCAAAAAGCCCCTATCGAGACTCTCTTGTTCTTAATGAAGACAGGTATCAAGTTGGGAGAACAAGGCCTTTAGAGAGCAACCAGAGAGATACAACTAAGCATTGGTCTTCTCTTAAAAGAATGTGTCCCTAAATCTTTTGACAGGAATATGGAGTGGAGGGCAATTCGTATATAGTCGCACAATGATACTTTTGCGACGTATATAAAATCATAGGGGTGGGCGGGTGTTTTCTACTACTCTCAAAGCCTTTGTCCCAGAATGGTTTTGGAAATGTTACAAAATATATTTATAATCCTCCGTTTACGATTTATCTCTAAATAACCTCTCCAAACAAAAACCGAAAATAAATTTTGATGCTTTTACCCCTCTCCCCCGGTTTTGGTAAATCTTTAATGATTTAATATTTTTTATCAATTATTGTTAATGAAGCTTGTTGAGACGATTAGTTGTCTATCTTTTCTTTTATCATGTTCTTAGAATTGATTTCAGAAAGCGATAGCTTTGTCTTTGTGTCGATAAATCGTCGCGTTTTTGTTACAATCGCATTTCGATGTCAAAAGAAAAATTGCAAAGTCCAGAAGATTTTTTCAAAAAACACAAAATCGGTTTTGATCATGACGGGGTTATCGCAAATACAAGGACGCCGGTCGTAGATGAATATAATAGAATTTTTAGAACCAATCATACTGTTGATGAAATGCGAGAATATCGCACTTTAGCAAGATGGGCCGAAGAAGATTTTGGAATAAGTAAAAAAGCGGCCTTAGAGATTGATAATTATCTTTGGTTTAAAAGGCCCGATATTTTATTGCGCGCAAGACCAATGCCCGGTGCTGTTGAAATTACAAAACAACTTGCCGATAGGAAAATATTTTTTCCAATAATAACTTCAAGACTTCCCAGTTATAGGCAAAGTACATTTGAATGGTATGAAGAAAAAATGCCATGGATAAAGAGAGACCAAATTATTATTAGAGAAAACGATAAAATGAAGGGAGAGATTTTTAAAGCAAGGATGATAGGTCTTTTGGGGGTTAACGCGTTTTTCGAAGACGCGCTTCATCATGCAGAAGTGATCATTAACCACACTGATGCATTGGTTATTTTACTTAACAATGATTCAGCTCTTGATGATTTTATTGGAGATAAAATGATAAGGATAGTTGGAGACAACAACCAGCCTCCAACGCTGCATGACGCCCAAAATACTCTCTTTCGTGCTTAGTCTCTCTATGTCGCACAATATTGACAACCTGCGTTGGTTATGTTAATTTTTTATATAGGGTCTTCCCTATTTAACAATTAACTTTTCTAAAAATGCCGACTGTCCAATCGTCAAAAAAAGTTTCTCCTTTAATAAAACTCTGTAATAATTTTTTGGAATATTTAGAAATTGAAAAAGGTGCCTCTCCCCTAACCATCAGGAACTATAAACATTATTTAAATCGTCTTTGTTCTTGGATGGAGAAAGCAGGGATCAGACAAACCCCAAAGGACATTAACCCGGAAGTTATAAGACAGTACAGGGTTTATCTTTCAAGAATCTCAGATGGCAAAGGCGGCACTCTTTCAAGAAAAACACAAGGGTTCCATGTTATTGCATTGAGATCCTTCTTAAAATGGATGATTAGAAATGATTTAGAGGTTATGTCCCCAGACAAGATAGAACTACCTAAGATAAACGAAAGGCAAATTAAATTTTTATCAGGAGAGCAAGTCGATAGACTTCTTAATGCCCCGTCTCTTTCAACTATTCAAGGGAAAAGAGACAAGGCAATATTGGAAGTTCTATTTTCAACGGGATTGAGAGTTTCGGAGTTAGTAAGTCTTGATAGAGATAAAATTGATTTTAAAAGAAGGGAGTTTGGAATATTGGGAAAGGGTGGAAAAACAAGAGTTGTCTTTTTGTCTTCAAGAGCGGTGGAATGGATAGAGAAATATCTAAAGGCTAGAAATGACAGATACAAACCTCTTTTTGTTCGCCACAAGGGGAAAATGGATCCGTCTCTTGCTGATGAAAAGATGCGGCTCTCTCCCCGATCCGTTCAAAGAATGATTAAAAAATATTCTAGAAAAATGAAGTTGCCGATTGATGTTACGCCACACGTCCTGAGACACAGTTTTGCTACGGATCTTCTGATGGCAGGTGCAGACTTAAGGAGTGTGCAAGAGATGTTGGGACACAAAAATGTTTCAACTACTCAAATATATACTCACGTAACTCACAAACACCTTCGCGATATCCATTCGGCATTCCATGGTAAAGGCGGAGATTAAACCAAAAAACATGAGGGTCGTTTGAATAGAGATTGCTCTCTAGACTCGTACCCTCAGGTTCTGTCCGTGTTAGTTACCACATCAGTTGAGCAATATCTCTTGCGGTTAGAAATAGCATTCCTCCAACAAGAAGTACCAAAAAAACACTTGTTAAATATTTTACGATTTTAACAATTCCCGGTTTGTTTCCAAACAGGGAACAGATGGCGCCCATCCAAATTTGTCCTCCATCAAGTGCTGGAACTGGCGCAAGGTTTGCCATAGCCACTCCAAAATTCAATAGAAGCCAAATAAAAACAGCTCCAAGTAGGAAATCTGCTTCTATTGCTTTTGAGGCGATCGAAACAATTCCAATTGGACTCGAAAGCTGTTCTAAACCTATTTGCCCTGTTAGCAACATGACGGTGGCTTGGAAAGAAGCATCAAGAAACCCCCAAGTAATCATTAAGCCCTTTTTCCCAAATATTAGATAGGCGGTAATAAAACCAGTTGCAATATTGAAAACTGGACCTGCGCCATAAACTAATATTTTTTTCGGGAACGAGGCCTTAAGAAGACCTTTTTCGCTAATGTTTACTCCTCCTCCAATGAGCCATGGTGACACAATTACCTTTTTGCGCCCATAGTCAAAAATCTTTTTGGGCTGGACAGGAAGACCAATAAAAATTGTGTCATACGAAAATCCAAGGCGTGAGGCAGCATATGCATGCCCCCATTCATGAATGACTACCACTAAAATAAGCTGGCATATTGAAACGAAGACGGACATGGGACTGCCTCCTTTTTTATATAGGGAAAAGATGTGATTGGACTTGTCAAGGTACCTATGAATATAAAATGCCCGTATACACGGACAGACTGGAAGCATTATATCAGAGAATATTAATTAAACATAAAAAACATGAGGGTCGTTTGAATAGAGTCGAATAAAAAACTTCGCTCTAAGCTCGTACCCTCAGATTAGACTTGATCACCTCCTTTACCTAAAGTTAAAACACAATTCCTTAGGGCGGACGAGACAGCTAAGTTCAAATTCTGGATCACTTTTCATTTCTATGCATGCGAGGAAGATAATTAACCCTAATGATAATAGGATAATTATCACTGCAAAGTAGAGCGATTGAGATCTTCGAATGAACATGTCTTCCTCCTTGGTATTGTGTCTAATTTAGATTGTTAAGGTGTGGTTGTCTTTACTTTTTTGCTACGCTTTTTTCCAAACAAGCCATAGCGGCAACAGCATCATTTTTCTTTGCAAAACGCATTAAGATTACACCTTGTGTCGCTCTTCCCATTTGTGGAATATTCTTAAGTGGTAGTTTGATAATCTGACCGCTTTTGCTTGTAATGATAAGTTGTTCCATTTTTTGATTGACCATGGCCATGGCGGCAAGGGGTCCAGTTTTGTCGTTAACGACCGCCGCTTTGACTCCCTTACCCGCTCTTCTCTGAACCGGGAAGAGATGGATACCGGTTCTTTTCCCTAATCCTTTTTCCGAAATAGTTAAAATATCCCTAAAAACCTTTCGCCTTTTGTCTTTGAGTTTAATTGTTTTTTCAGCAAATACTTCCATTCCAATAACTTCATCGTGCGGTTCAAGTTTAATACCACGAACACCAGTGGTTGCTCTTCCCATGGGCCTGACGTTTGTTTCCGGGAAACGAATGGACTTGCCTTTTTTAGACAAAAGGAGAATATGCTCGTTTCCTTCTGTTTCCTGAACACAGACGAGGGCATCATTAGTGGCAAGACGGATAGCGATAAGGCCTGATGCTCTTAAGTTTTCAAATTGAGATACTTTTGTTTTTTTAACGATACCTTTCGAAGTGGTCATAATGAAATGTTTGCGCAAATCATCATTGCTAGCGGCCAAAACTGACATAACGTCTTCACCCTGATCTATGTCAATAAGATTAACGATAGCCTGGCCCTTGGCTTGCCTTGTTGTTTCTGGAATTTCCCAAGCTCGCGTTCCATATACCTTTCCTTTATTAGTAAAGAATAATATTGTGTCATGAGTAGAAGCTGTTAGGATGTGTTCAATTTCATCAGCTTCTTTTGTCGTCATTCCCACGACACCTTTACCGCCACGTCGCTGTGATCTGTATGTTTCTCTGGGCACTCTTTTGACATATCCTGTTTTTGTAACAGTAATAAGCGTTTCTTTTTTGGGGACCAAGTCCTCGTCAGAGAACTCCCCTAGTTTTTGTTTGTAGATTTTGGTTCTTCTAGCATCTCCAAATTTCTCCCTGAGTGCTAAAAGCTCTTTGGAAATAATCTCAAGAACTTTCTTTGGATTTTTTAGAATAGCCGTTAATTTATCAATTAACTTCTTGATTTCATTGTATTCTTTTTCGATTTTTTCCCGCTCAAGGGCTGCTAAGCGTCTTAGTTGCATATCTAAGATAGCTGTTGATTGAATATCGGTTAGGCCGAATTTCTTGATTAGATTTCTTTTTGCATCTTCTTGCGTGCGACTGGCTCGAATTGTTTTTATTACAGCATCTAAATTATCAAGGGCGATTTTTAATCCTTCCAAAATGTGAGCTCGTCTCTTCGCAGCCGTTAATTCAAAGATTGTTCTTCTGGTTACAACACGCTGCCTGTGTTTTATATATTCGGTTAAAATCTGTTTGAGATTTACTGTATGAGGTGCTCCGTCGATTAGGGCGACAAAGTTAGCCGGGAATGTGGTTTGAAGTCTAGTGTGCTTGTATAAATTATTAAGAACAGCTTTTGGTCGAGCATCCCGTTTCAATTCAACAACGACAGATAAACCGTCTTTGTCAGATTCGTCTCTTAAGTCTGCAATTCCTTTTATTTTTTTATCGCGAACTAAATCGGCAATTTTTATAACAAGTTTGGCTTTGTTAACTTGATAAGGAAGTTCGGAAATCATTATTTGCTGGCGACCTCTTGGTCCGTCCTTAATTTCGGCTACTCCTCTTACAATTATTTTTCCACGTCCGGTTGCATAAACTTCCTTTAGGGATTCAGCATCGTAAATCGTCCCACCGGTAGGAAAATCTGGTCCAGGTATAACTTCTAACAATTCCTCAATTGTTATTTCGCTTTCAAAATTTACCTTGGAGGGTTTGAGCATGTCCTCGCTTTTGTCTTGCCCAGATGCCTTAAGGTTAATTTTTTTAATGAAAAAGTCAGTTTCTTTTTCTTGAGCGTTTTTTTCGGAGACAATCTTCCCTTTCTTTATGGTTGCAATTACAGCATCAATTACCTCCTTTAAGTTATGAGGGGGTAATTTTGTGGCCATTCCAACGGCTATTCCTTCCGAACCCATAAGGAGCATGTTTGGGAGAAGTGCTGGTAAAAATACTGGTTCTTTTAATGTCGCGTCGAAGTTATCAAGAAAATCAACAGTATCCTTTTCAATATCACTAAGAATGGTAGGTGATATTTTTGCCATTCTAACCTCTGTGTAACGCATAGCCGCTGCAGAATCCCCGTCAATAGATCCAAAATTTCCTTGACCCTGAACAAGTGGGTATCTCATTGAAAAGTCTTGTGCCAAACGAACCAGCGAGTCGTAAACAGCCATATCACCATGGGGATGGTATTTCCCTAAAACCTCCCCTACCACTTTTGCTGATTTAGTAAAAGATTTGGTAGGATCAAGATTCATCAAATGCATGGCATAAAGGATTCTTCTGTGTACGGGTTTTAATCCATCTCGAATATCAGGGAGTGCTCGGGATACTATTACGCTCATTGCGTAATCAAGATAGCTTTTAGAAAGCTCTGAGGTAATTTCTACTGATTTTACTTTTCCAATATCCATATATTTAGCCTCAAAAAACAAAAAAAGATAGGCTTATAGCCTGTTCTATTTTACCCTTTTGGAGGCTATTGGGCAATAGGAATACTTAAGAAACTTAGGGCATTGACAGCAAATTTTCCACAAGTTAACCTGGATGATATGAGAAAACATCCAGTTAAAAAAATTATCGTTTTTAAGGTTGCATTAATGGCAATACTTCTAGTCGGTGTTTTTTTAATTCCTTGGAGATTTGTTAATTGGGGTAAATTGGAAATATTGCCTGCTTCAACGATTACAGTGTCGGGTGAAGCAAGCCTTGAAGAAATGAGCCAAATTGCATCTTTTACGGCAGGTGTTACCGCTATTAATGATGACAAAGAAACGGCGGTTGACGAAGTTAATCAAGTAATAGGTGATGTTATCAGCGCGGTGAAATCTTTTGGTATTGCGGAAGAGGACATTCAAACCCGCAGCCTTAGCGTTCATCAAATACAAGAACCATTTATTGAAGATGAAGCAAGGAGGGTTGAATTGGGTCAATGGAGTGCCAACAACACAATTGAAGTTACACTTCGAGATGTTGACAAAGCATCGGCGCTGGCAGACTTATTGAATGAAAGTGGAGCAACGAGTGTCCAAGGTCCAAACTTTTCTCTAGATGATACTCAGGAATCAGAAGTAGTTCTTCTTGAAGAAGCAATTAACAATGCTCGAGAAAAAGCCGAAAAAATTGCTGAATCCAGTGGAAGAAAATTAGGTAAAATAGTTACTGTCAGTGAAGGACAGCAAACAAGCGGAATATTCAAAGGCCTTGAAATGGATACTGGAATCGCTCCGATTGAACCGGGAACAGAAACCGTTTATAAAACTGTAACGGTGACATTTGAACTTCGATAATCCGCTCCTGATGTAAATATTTGAACCTATAATGTTTATGGGGTATAATCACGGTTATGAATCCAGAGCGACTATCACGACTATCAATAGTTGATAAACCAAAATTCTGGCTTGAGAATTCAGAAAAAGACACACGGGAATATGGAAAGGATTATGGTGATTTTGCCTACGCAGTCATTAAAGAGTTGGGAAATGGTGATCCTGATTTTCCCAAAGATGTTGTAATTGTGGGTGCTAATTGGACATTAATAGTTGAAGGAGATGAGCGATCAAAAGTGAATCGCATAATCTGGCACATAGAAAATAGGTTCGTTCCGAAGTTGGATGATGATGGAGATATTGGCAAGATTGATGGTATTTTGGAACAAATTCAAGATGGGATTGATAAGTATGAGCTCGTTCCTAGAATGGCAGAAAAAATAGCCATTTTGGACGTGGCTGGGGCAGGCTACCCGATATTTGATGAAGACGACACGGAATTCATTGAGAAACGAGTATGGGGCTGGGTTGTAAAACACCCCTCATACCCTACAAAGATTTATCACATTACGCACGGATATAAAACTAGAGGAAAAGATTTCCAGTCACCCGATGACCTTATACAAACAAAACTTCCCTCTTGGTTGAATTCTTTAGAGGGCGATTCAATTTCTGACGTAATTGGCCGACATTCTTTGGCAACCATTAATGAATTAAGGCTAAGAGAAGCCGACATGCCCCTAGAAGGGCTGTCGGTTGGAGATAACTGGAAACAACTCATTATGGGCAGGGTGAAACCCAAAAACGAAGAAGAAAGAGAGGACTTAAAAGAACATCCATCAATTGTTTTTGTAGAGAATGGGCAGCTTGAGGCACGCGAGAAACAGGAGAATTTTTCAGCGCTTTACTCAAAACTTTATGTGCAAGTAGACAAGAGAGAAATTACCGAAACAAAGACATTGCCAAGAATAGCAATATTAGATAGAGCTTCAAACAGTTGTCCAATTTTTTCAGAAGAAGAAATAGATGTGATAGAAATAAGAAGTTGGGGAAGGATAATTAAACCGAAAGGGCACAATGTTCTTGTTTATCACATAACCGAAGATCTAGATATGAATTATCAAAGAAAAATAACTTAATTATTTCCCCATCACTTTTACTAAGACTCTTTTTGGTTCTACTAGGTATTTCTATACAGCACCTTTTCTACTTGGAGGGCTTATCAGAAGACTCTTTACTTTTGAGTTTAACAATAACAGGTCTGATGAGCATTGTACCTAAAGACGCAATTTTAAATCCCACCCCTCCAATAAAAATCATTAAAGTAAGGTGAGCAAAAGCGTTTAAAGGGTCCTGAATTACTTCTGTGGGAATACCTATTCCTCCCCCATCGACTCCCTTGTTTGCGGTTTGACCTGCTATTGGGATTTCGATCGGAGTACTTCCGATTGAAAAGAATTGGACGGGCTTTATATTCTTTGAAAAAACACCATACACACTAAAACCCGAAAAAAGAATAATGATAACACCTACGAAAAGTAAAATGTACCCGACTGTTTTTTCACTCATGGTCTATAAACTATTCTAATATATTTTGGTTTCTTGTTCTACTAGGTGAAGTATGTAATATCCGGACCTATGTTGCTTGAGAGCTTTCTCCTTCTTCTTTTGCCTGACCTTCTGATGTGTTTTTTGGCATTTTCTGGTTTCATATCAGGAATTACTGGTTTGGATCCATTCCCACTAGGTATCTCTGATTTCTTATGTATTCTTTCTTTCACTCATTCATTTAATACTAAAAATAATAATTGTCAAATAGGAGTTTATTCTTTTGTTGAAGCCTTTTTGCGGTAGGAACAATATTCACACTCAGCTCCAGAAGCCGGAAGTTTATCAGAATCTAAAGTCTTTTTTATCTCAATAATTGTCGGTTCAATCCAAGTTGTATCTCCTTTATGTGGGTGAATTGTCATTTCAAACTCTAATTTTCCGTCAAATTTCGCTCTATTTTTACTGGCGTTGGCATATACAATATAGCCTGTTTTTGAGACTTTAAATCCACTTTTTTCATAAATCCATTGGTAAACTTCAAGCTGTTTTTTATAATTTTGCTTCCACTTGTCGTCCAGAGAAATTTCTTGTGTCGTGCTAGTTGCCTTATAGTCAACCACAATTAATTCGTCCTTTTTGTTGATCCACAAGTCATCGATTGCTCCAAAAATTAATAGGTTTGTGCCTTCGTGGATATATCTTTTCCCTACGAAGTTGTTTCTCCAGGTGTCAATATCGGGATGACTAAAGGGAATGGCATCGATTTTATATTTTTTCATCAGTTCGTGAGTTTGTCCCTTCTTGCGAAGTAGGTCAAATTCATTTTTGAGAAGTTCATCAACAGCAATGTTTAGAGTAAAGCCCGGCATGCTTGGCCGTTTTATTCCCAAACGAACAGTCAGGTAAAAACATCTGGGGCATTGCAAAAATAAATCAATTTTGCTTCTACTCAATTTGAAGGGTAATTTACTTTTTGGATTGTAAAGCCAACTTGTATTTGTCCAGGCCATGATGAGATTATACAACACAATTCCTAACGAGAGACGGAGAAAGTGATAATATAAACGTATGTTCTTAAAAAAACTTAAGGAACGGGTATTGCATCTTGATAGAAGGATCGTTAAGTTAACGGCTTCCCTCTTTACATTATTCTTTGTTGGTATCGGATTAAGCTATTTGTATTTTACTTTATCCAGGCCTTATGTAGCGGGAGATAAAACAGTAAATATAACAGAAGCCATGCCCGCTACGCCTGTGGTTGACTCACCCGATACGTTCAATGTTTTACTATTAGGATACGGCGGTGCTGGTCACGATGGTGGAAATTTAACAGATTCAATTACTCTTGCAAGCGTAGATACAAAGGAAAAAGAAGTTGTTCTTATCTCAATCCCCCGCGACCTCTGGATCGCTTTGCCTGTAGATTACGACAATACGCAAAATTATAAAATCAATGCTGCCTATGCTATCGGAGGCGATGAAAATAAATATCCGAACAAGAAACCCGTTTACCGGGGAGAAGAAGGAGGTGGTGAGCTGGCGAAATACGCAGCATCAATTGTTACTGGATTGGAGGTTGACTATTATATGTCTATTAACTTTGATGGACTTGTTGATGCCATCGATTTGTTGGGAGGAATTGAAGTTGATGTAAGCAATCCTTTTGATGATTACTTCTATCCCGTAAAGGGTCTTGAAAATGAAACGTGTGGAATATCTGGTGAAGATATCGCTGAATTTCACCAGAAATATTCAGGTTTCCAGCTAGAGAAGCAATTTGAATGTCGCTATGAACACTTGCATTTTGAAAAAGGTTTACAAAAGATAGATGGAGAAACAGCTCTAAAATTTGTCCGTTCAAGACATTCGGATCAATATGGGGGTGATTTTGCAAGAAGCGCAAGACAGCACGAAATTCTAGCGGCAATAAAAAATAAATTAATATCTTTGGATGCTATCTCTCAGGCAAGCCCTGTTTTAAATAAACTTACCGGAAGTGTAAATACGGATTTGGACTCAGAAGCAATAAAGCAGATTTTGACTAAAGCTGGAAATCCGCTGGATTACAAAATAGCACATATTTATCTTACCGAAGATAACGTTTTCTATTCTTCCTCCAGCTCAGGGGGTCAATATATATTAATCCCAAGAGAGGGTGTCAATAAATGGAGCGAGGTTCATAAGTATATTTCTGGAGACGCAAGCGATTAAGACTTATTTGGCACAATAAGAATCGCAATAATATAAGCAAGAAGCACAGGAAAGATGCCCGTAAAGACAAAAACCAAGAGCCATCCGAGTCTCAAAACTGTTGGGTCAATATCGAAATACTCCCCTAGTCCACCTATAATACCTGCCAAAATTTTATTATCTTTACTTCGATATAATTTCTTTTTAGCGGCCATATAAAGATTATATTATATGTTTTGAAAAATAAAAGAGCGAAAGAATAACGTCCTCAAATATGTGACATATAATTATCGTTTATTTCTATGATTTTATTTCTGCTTCTGTAGCCTGACACTATTCTTATATATCTAGCGGGTATCTTAAAGTAATCCGACAGGGACCCAATAATTGACATGTTAGCCAGCCCATTAATTGGAGGCTCTTTTACAGAAACAACATATTCTTTTTCCCCCACCATTTTTATATATGCTTTCTTGCTGGCTGGTTTAGCAGTTACATTAATTTTCATCCGAGGTAATTTTATTCTAGATTATTTTATACTACTTGGCTAAGCTTTGATGAGTGCTTTTTCTTTGTTTTTGTTCATCGTTTTTTCTAATGACAGTCTTGCCAAAACCAACTAATGCCAAAGGGACACACGTTAATGCTATTCTCGTTGCCTCAGGAAGAGGGGTTCCTAAATATTTTGCGCTTCCTATGGCTGTGCCAAATACTGCACCCGAAGCTGCGGCTATCAAGGTCTCTTCGAAATTGACATGAAATTTTCTTTCCTTACTCATGGTTTATATATGATCTCCGTTTTTACATAAGAGCCTTTTTGATTAAAGCATATCTTTTACTTCTCTTTCAACGCCCTGATTGGGTGATGCTATGTTTAAAATTTTCCATAGTTGGAGGTGCTCTGTGAGTAAAATGTAGAGGTTTTCCTTAGCTTTTAATGTATTTTGTTCTAAGCTTCTTTCCTCTTCATTTTTTACTCTTATTAGTGTTGGCAAATGCACCACACGAACAGAGGTTTGGGATTTTTGGCGTTTTTGGCCACCGGCTTTTACGCTAGCAACTGCAGTTTTTACTTCAAGATCTCCTTCGTCAAGAAGAGGATAGTCTTGGTCAAGAGAATCTCTGACCCATCTGATATAAACTTTAATCTTCTTCTTGCCTTCGTGAGAGTCAAGTGTGGAAAAGCGCTTAAGGTGTTTTTCAATTTTCCCTCTTGCTTCATTCTTTCTTTTTTCCTCTCCTTTAATTTTTTCTGATATTTTCAGCTCTTTTCCAACAAAACTTCTATCGCGCGGAAATTTCCGTCTATTAAATTTACGAGCACGGCGATGATGTCTGCCCGTTTCGCTATAGTCCACCCACTCTTCTCCGTTTAATGAATTCATATAATTTATTCTATCATAGTACTGAACTAGTTCCCCTATAATATTTACAAGTTAAGTGCAATTTGTTATAATAACCCGAAGTAAAAAGAGTTGAATTTCCGAATTCACTCTAGAAATTTCCGGGTACATTATAATCCTAGGAGGCAAAGATGTTAGGGCTTTTGGGTTACATGGGTGACGACACAGAAGATGTTTCTCCAGAATTTCTGGAGGAGGAACCTCCCGAGCTGTCTAAGTTGCCGTTTAGCTGTAAGGTTTGCGGCTTTGGTACGGCGCTGCTCTGCCAGGAGAGCGAACAGGAGGCTATAAAAGCGATTGCTGAGTCCATGCACGAACATGAGTTCCCGAATTGTGAAGGTGAACTCCGTTTTTAGGGTGGTTGGTTTTAGTATACCGGGGGTCTTAAATTTGTTTTTTTAAGAAACCCCCGGTTATTTTATTTAACAATAAATATATTTTGTGTGCTAGAATTATTCGCATTAGGAATGCGTACTCCTTACATGGCCCATACTTTCTTAGTGAAAATAATTAAAATAGTAATTTTTTTATTAGCAGTTTCACTGGTTGGGTTTTGCTTATTGAAGAATATCCAAGATTTTAATAAAGAATTACCTATAGAAAACAGCCCTACAGTCTCCGAGATAAATGACATACAAAGTGTAGAAATAAATGGGAAGGAATATGTGTTTGCATGGATTCAAGTCACCAGAACAGAAAATTTGTTTCTCCACCCAAATTTTGAAGAGCGCTATACCCTCCAAGAAAGTATTGAGAAATACGGTTGTATAAATCTAACGAGTGGTGGATTTTATTCCGAAGCAAACTCCCCAATTGGACTTTTTATCAGTGAAGCGGAAATAATTAGCAATAAAGATAGTAATAACCTGTTTAACGGCTACTTTACTCTAACGAAGAATGGTGAAGCAGCAATTAGCAAAGATTATTCAGGAGAACCTGTTCGGATTGGCTTGCAAGCGGGTCCAATATTGATTCAGAACGGGCAGATTCAAAGGCTGGTTCTTGCTAATGATAAAATGGCTCGTCGAATCGTTGTTGCTTTGACCAAGGAAGGTAATATATATTTTATTACTTTTTATAATGAGGAGTCTGTTTTTGTGGGACCTCTGCTTGCTGACCTGCCTCTGCTAGTTAGTAATATCCAAAATAAGTTTGACATAGAATTTATAAGTGCTCTCAATTTAGACGGAGGAGCTGCATCTGCGTTTTATAATCAGGAGATACAGCTTTCAGAATTGACACCCATCGGAAGTTTTTTTTGTGAGAAGTAAGTTATTTTCCCAGTGCTTTCTTGATTGACTTTTCAGCGTCAGACCTATTTCTAAAACGATGTACCTCTACCCATTTTCCAGGCTCTAGGCTTTTGTAATTTTTAAAGAAATGTTTTATTTCTTTTAGTGTTGGTTCGGGTATATCATCGATATTATCGAATTTCCCAAAGATAGGATCTATCTTCTCTATAGGAACAGTAATTATTTTAGTGTCTATCCCTGCTTCGTCTTTCATTTCCAGAAGGCCAATGGGGCGACATGTCATGACAACTCCTGGTTCAACTGCTTCATCTGATAGTACAAGTGCGTCAAGCGGGTCTCCATCTTGCCCCATAGAACCCTCAATGGATCCATAGTTAAAAGGGAAAATTACGGCTGTGTGCAAAAATCTGTCTACTTTTAATTCTTTCGTTTTTTCATCAAGCTCATACTTGACTTTTCCCCCCGCTGAGACTTCAATAAATACTTTAATTTCCATCATTGTATTACTTTATTATATTACTTATCACTTGTCGATTTCTAAACATCGAGTGTTGCACTTTTTGCGTGTGTTTGAATAAATTTCTTTCTGGGAGGAACCTCTTTGCCCATAAGAGTTGTGAATAATCTGTCTGCATAATCGCCTTCTTCGACTTGAACTCTTTTCAGCGTTCTGTGTTCGGGGTCCATAGTTGTGTCCCAAAGTTGAATTGGGTTCATTTCACCCAAACCTTTATATCTTTGAACTGTCGTTTTGCCCTTCATATTTTTGAGTGTGGCTTCTTTTTCTGCCTCGCTATAGACAAAAACAGATTTTTTTCCCTGTCGAATTTGATAAAGAGGCGGCAAAGCGATATACAAATACCCCTTGCTAATAATCTCGGGCATATGTCTGTAAAAGAACGTCAAAAGAAGAGTTTTGATGTGTTCTCCGTCAACGTCAGCATCAGTCATGATGATAACTCTGTGATATCTGGTTTTCTCGTAGTTTAAAGATTCTCCAATTCCTGCGCCAAGAGCTACTATTAAATCTTTTATTTCTTCGAACTTAACAATTTTATCTAATTGTGCTCGTTCGGTGTTTAGTATTTTTCCTCCTAATGGTAATATGGCTTGAAACCGCCTGTCTCTTCCCTGTTTTGCTGAGCCTCCCGCTGAATCTCCCTCGACAATATAAAGCTCTGAAATAGAAGGATCTCTTGATTGGCAATCGGCTAGCTTTCCTGGAAGAGACGCTCCTTCAAGAGCCCCTTTTCTTAAAACGGCGTCTTTGGCCGCTCTGGCTGCTAAGCGGGCTCTGGCTGCAAGAAAAATCTTTTCGATTATAGATTTGGCATCTGAAGGATGTTCTTCAAAATATGTTTTTAGACCTTCTCTAACGAAGGAGGAAACAAAACCTTGCACCTCCGGATTATTTAATTTGGCTTTGGTTTGAGATTCGAATTGAAGATTTTCAGATGGCATTTTAATATAGACAACGGCATTTAATCCCTCTTTCATGTCTTCTCCAGTTAAGCCATTTTTGGTGCCTTTTCCATTCGCACCGATTTTTTCGGTAATTCCAATTTTTTTGGCATAATCGCCAATTGCGCGAGTTAATGCCATTCTAAAACCTGTAATATGTGTTCCCCCATCAAGAGTATTGATTCCGTTAACAAATCCCTTAACATTTTCGTTAAAGGAGTCTGTATATTGGATAGCAACTTCCGCTGCTATTTCTTCACCTTCCTTTGAAAAATAGATAACATCGGATTTTGCCTGTTTCCCCCGGTTTGAGTGAGCAACAAGGGATTTTATTCCACCCTCGAAATAATAGTTTGATTCCATGTCTGTTCGTTTGTCTTCGAAGTGGAATGAAAGACCAGCAATAAGATATGCTCTATCTTTCAGCAAATTCATAACTTTTTTATTTTCAAAAGCGAAATCACCAAATACCTTTTTGTCAGGAGTAAATGTAGTAATTGTTCCAGTTTCTCCGTTCCCAACATGAAGATTCCATTCTTTGGGCAACCATTTATCAAGTTTTGGTTTAGTGGCGGTTTTAACTTCACTAATTGGATCTCCTTTTCTATATTCTTGGTAATATGCTTTGTTGTCCCTAAAAACGATTACTCTAAAATAGCTCGAAAGTGCGTTAACGACAGATGCTCCTACTCCATGAAGACCGCCGGATACTTTATATGCGCCACCTCCAAATTTACCTCCCGCGTGAAGTTTGGTCATTGTGATTTCAAGCGCTGATGTGCCCGACTTATGCTTTTCGACAGGAATTCCTCTTCCGTTGTCCCTAATAGTCGCTGACCCATCTTTTTCAATTACTACCCAAACATTTTTTGCAACGCCAGCGAAACTTTCATCCACAGAATTGTCCACTATTTCTCGCATACATTCATGCAGTCCTCTTGCGTCGGTTGAGCCGACATACATTCCTGGTCTTTTTCTAACGGGCTCTAATCCTTCAAGAACTTGAATCTCTTTAGCGGTGTATGTATTTGCTTTTGAGGCTTTTTTAGGCATAATATTTGTTCGTAAAAAATACCCCAAGAGGGATATTATGAGTCTTAATTATACCCCGAAACGAGGTATCTAAACAAGGCCAAGAACGAAATTTGTTAACTGCAATTGAACATTTCCGTTAGCGTTTAAACTATTTAAAGCTTGATTGGCGCATCTTATGTTTTTTGCAAAGGAACGATAGCCATTATTGGTTTTTAGAAGTAATGAGTGGACGTGGAGAATGTAATTTTCAACAAAAAATATTGCTTCCTGTCTATTCCATATCCTGCTGGTTTTTTGGAGTTGGCCAACCTTACTTTTCTTTTCAAATGCGCTTACTTCTTTTCTGCTTTCACTGTCTAGTTCCTTTTTCCCCCTTACTTTAATGATTTGACATCTCGAAATGATTGTTGGAGGAAGATTATTAACGGAACTGGCGGTTAGGATATAAAAAATATTTTTCTGAGGTTCTTCTAAATTCTTTAAAAACGCATTTAATGCTTCTGTTGACGCGGTATTCACATCTTTGATCAATATCCCGGTAGGGGCGTCGATTGAAAGCCTGGTAAAAGAACCCAACTCTCTTACATCTTTTATTTTAATCAAAGGATATTCTAGAAGCTTAACTTTTAATTTATTTATAAGCTTTTCGATTTTACTGTCTACTTCCTGCTGGTTATTGCCGATTAATAAATAAGCATGCATGCGAGAATAGTATTAAGCTACAAGCGATAAGGTGTCAAGCGGTTTAGTTTTGTTGTGTGAAGCACTTGATAGGAAAAGAGTATTCGGTCATAATTAATTCAAGGTGTTTTAAACACCTATTGATATTATGGCTGCCCAACCCACTACCACTAATGTAAACCCAAACGGCGAAACGGGCCAAACCTTGGCAGATATCTTAGTTGCTCAAAAAGCACTTGATGTGGGCCGCGCACAGCAAGTAAAAACAGCGGAAATTCAAACAGGAAAAACACAAGAGGAAATATTAAAAAGTCAAAATTTAGTTACCGAGGATGCGTTAGTTAAAGCAAAAGCATCTTTATACAATGTTCCCTATATTGACCTCGGGACGATCCCCGCCTCTCCGGAAGCCTTAGCGGTTTTACCTCAGGAAGTAGCCAACAAATTTAAGGCTTTTCCGATATCTGTAGATGCACCTTCCAAGCAAATGGCTTTGGCAATGGCAGACCCTCTTGATTTGACGGCAATAGAATTTATTGAGCAAAAGACTGGTCTTTCCGTGAAGCCTCATGCAGCCGAACTTTCAAAAATAGAACACGCTATATCGACTCGATACACATCTTCTCTGGCACAAGAAGTGACGGAAGCCTTAAAGGAAGTTGCTCCAGAAAAATCCCAGACGAAAACCCTTGAGGCCCAAAAGACTGGATTTATAAGAGAAGAAAGAGTATCAGAGATTGTTACCCATATTCTTGATTTTGCTATAAGGGCTAGGGCTTCGGACGTCCATATTGAATCTCAAGAGAAATCGACAAGGGTGCGTTATCGAATCGATGGGATTTTGCAGGAGAAACTAACTATTCCAAAAGCGCTCCATGATGCTCTTATTTCCAGGATAAAGATTCTATCGGGTATGAAAATTGATGAAAAAAGAGTTCCGCAAGATGGAAGGTTTAGCTTCAAAGGCGGAGACGAAGAAGTTGATTTGCGTGTATCTTCTTTGCCTTCCACCTGGGGCGAGAAAATCGTAATGAGGCTTCTTAAAAAAACAGGAGGGATTCCTGACCTACCTGATCTGGGCCTTCGCGGTCGTGGTTTAAAAAATCTTGAAGACGCAATATTGAGGCCTCACGGAATTGTTTTGATTTGTGGACCGACTGGCTCTGGTAAAACAACGACGCTTTATTCAATTATTCAAAGAATTAATACTTCAAAAATTAACATAATGACACTAGAAGATCCGATTGAATATAAAATTCCAGGCGTTAATCAGGTGCAAGTAAATCCAGCGGCAGGACTTACTTTTGCATCCGGCTTGAGATCATTTTTGAGACAAGATCCAAACGTTATTTTAGTTGGAGAGGTACGAGACCAAGAAACTGCAGATTTAGCGATTCAGGCATCATTAACTGGACACTTGGTTTTTTCAACGCTTCATACAAATGACGCATCCGGTGCGCTCCCCCGGCTTTTGGATATGCATGCAGAACCATATCTTTTGGCTTCTTCGATGACAGCTGTTGTAGCTCAAAGAGTAGTCAGAAAAATACACGATAAATGTAAAGTAGCTTATGATGCGGATCCTAAGATTGTCAGTGAAATTAAGGGGGTTCTTGGAAATCTTTGGCCTGATGGTAAAGCAGTAAAGCTTTATAAAGGCAAGGGGTGTGCAGAATGCAATAATTCGGGTTACTACGGAAGAGTTGGTATTTTTGAAGTGCTGTCTATCACGGAAAAGATCAGTAGATTGATTTTGGAACGCTCCCCTGCATCTGGGATAGAAAAGCAAGCAAGAGAAGAAGGAATGATAACACTCAAACAAGATGGATTCCTGAAAGTATTAGAAGGAATAACCACACTGGAAGAAACATTAAGAGTGGCACAAGATTAACAGTATGGGTATAAAAGAATTATTACAATTAACGGTTGAAAGGAAGGCTTCTGACCTTCATATTGTCGCAAACATTCCTCCGACACTTCGTATAGATGGTGCCTTGGCTCCCGTTCCCAACGAGGCGATATTAACACCGGAGATAATCGGTAGCTTTTTGAAGGAAATATTATCTAATGAACGTCTTGAGAGATTAACAGTTAATAAAGAGCTTGATTTTTCGCTATCTTTTAGCGAAAAGGCGCGTTTCAGGGTGAATGCTTATACACAAAAAGGAACCTACGCTCTAGCTTTTCGAAGGATTCCTTTGGAGATTCCCGACATAGATACGCTTGGTTTACCCAAAATCCTCCACAGCTTCACTCGCTTGAGGCAAGGTCTTGTTTTAGTAACTGGACCTACTGGGCATGGAAAATCAACGACATTGGCGGCTATGTTAAATGAGATAAATAAGACGAGAGCCACCCACATAGTAACCATAGAAGATCCAGTTGAATTTATATTCCGGCCTGATAAATCAATTATTTCTCAAAGAGAGATGGGCTCAGATACACACTCTTGGCAGGTGGCTTTAAGATCGGTATTGCGAGAAGATCCGGATGTGGTTTTGGTTGGTGAGATGCGAGATCACGAAACGATTGCATCAGCGCTAACCGTTGCCGAAACAGGACATTTAGTATTCGCGACACTGCATACAAATTCGGCCGCCCAAACAATTGATAGAATAGTTGATGTTTTTCCAGAAGAACAACAGGGACAGGTACGCCTACAGCTTTCCAATGTACTTGAAGCAGTTTTTTCAATGCGTCTTGTCCCCGCAATTGCTGGTGGAAGAGTTGTCGGGTATGAGATAATGCTCGGAACTTCAGCTATAAAAACATCTATTCGTGAAGGGAAATCGCACCAAATCGAATCTATTCTGCAAACCTCACAAGAGGCAGGGATGAATACTCTAGAAGTTTCTTTAGCTGCTTTTGTACGTTCGGGACACGTTACCCTTGAGACAGCACAGAGTTTTTCGCTCAGGCCTGAAGAATTAAATCGTTTAGTCAGAAATACCGCTCCAATGCAAAGCCTGAAACGATGAAATGAAAAGATATATTTACAAGGCAAAGGACAAGACAGGAAAGCTGGTTACAGGCGAAGTTGAAGCCTCTAATGACAAACACGCGGCCAAACTTGTTCGAGGAAAAGGGTTAATCGTAATTTCCATAAAATTAAGAAGAGAAAATCCTCTCAATATATTGAGGACCTTTAAAGATAGAATTACTCCTTCCGATATTGCCACTTTTACACGACAACTTTCCACAATGGTAAATGCCGGATTACCAATTACAGAAGCTCTTCTGATTTTAAGGTCGCAAGTAAAAGGTTCTATGCAAAAAATGACGGCTCAGGTCCTTGCCGATGTGGAAGGAGGCGAATCTCTCTCTGTGGCGATAGGAAGACATTCAAAAGCTTTCTCCCCCACTTACATTGCGCTTGTAAAATCAGGTGAAGTAGGTGGAGTTATGGATGAGGTTCTACTAAGGCTTGCCGACTCAATGGAAAAACAACAGGAGTTTAAAGGAAAAGTAAAAGGGGCTCTAATTTACCCAGCCATTATTGTTGGCGGAATGGTTGTTGTTGGTTTCGTTATGATGATATTTGTAATTCCCAGATTGACTTCCCTTTATGAGGAATTTGACGCTGAGCTTCCAATGGCTACGCAAATTTTAATTGGTCTTTCCACTTTTCTTATGCACTTTTGGCCTTTGCTTTTGGTTTTAGGCGGATTTGCTGTATACGGTCTTTCTCTCTACAGAAAAACACCTGCCGGTCGTAAAAAAACAGATGAGCTGTTGTTTAAACTCCCGATTTTTGGAGATTTACAACGTGAGGTTATCTTAACAGAATTGACAAGAACACTCAGTCTTATGGTTGGGTCTGGTGTATCCATACTAGAAGCACTAAATATTTCGGCAGGTGTGGTTGGAAATGTTGTTATTTCAGATGCTTTGAAAGATTCTGCAAAACAGGTAGAAAAAGGATTTCCCGTTGCGTTTTCTTTTGCTAAGCATCCCGAGGCTTTCCCTTATCTTTTATCTCAAATGGTTGCCGTTGGAGAGGAAACAGGGAAAATGGACGAAGTTCTAAAAAAGGTCAGTCATGTTTTTGAAGTAGAATCTGACCAAAAAGTAAAAACGTTAACGGCTGCTATCGAGCCTTTGGTTATGGTTTTGTTGGGGCTTGGGGTAGGATTTTTGGTAATCGCCATTATCTTGCCGATATACAACCTGACAAGCCAGTTTTAATAACTTGACAGTATGTTTGGTTTAACTAATACTAAAATAGTGAGCATAAAAGGAGGTGAGAAAATTTGAATACCCGAGATTTAAAAAGAAACTTAGGTTTTACGTTGGTTGAGCTTTTGATCGTAATCGGTCTTTTGGGCGCTATAGCCATGATCGTGATTGCTGCCATAAACCCAATTGAACAAGCCAACCGCGCCAGAGATACAAGATTCAAAGCAGATTCGGCCCAGTTGATTTCGGCAGTGGACAGATACTTCGCCGCAAGACAAGAATTTCCATGGGTAACATCAGGAAGTGCTTTAGATAATGATGCTTCTTACGGATTTGTTAGTGCCGGAGATGAAGGAATTGGTATTTGTGGAGCTGATTGCACCGTTGATGGTGTGTTACTTGAGAACGATGAGTTGAAATCAGAATTTAGAAATAGGGATTTTATTGACAATCACTCAGGAACTGATGATTCTAAAAAGCTATTTATAGGCAAAGAACAAGGTACATCAGAATCAGTATATTCTTGTTTCATTCCCGCAGCTAAAGCGACACGCCAAACGGCAGTTGCTGACGCCGAGGTTTTTACAATTAACCCAGCAGACGGATCAAGAAGCGCAACAACAGCGTGTGACGCAGATGATGCTAACTGGATAACAAACGGTTGTTTCACTTGTGTGCCGTAATAAATGGAGCTAGCTTTTCTAGCTCCATGGGTATTGGAAGATAGAATTTAGTTTATGGTTTTTTTATTGGTTATATATGGTCTTGTCGCTGGTTCATTTCTGACCGCTTATACTTATCGATTGCCGTTGGGTAAGTCGATAAAAAAAGGCAGGTCGATTTGTCCGAACTGCAAAAAGAAAATTGCTTGGTATGACAACGTTCCCCTGTTGTCTTTTCTTATGCTTAAAGGTAAATGTAGGAGATGCGACAGAAAAATTTCTTCTAGATATCCAGTGATTGAACTGATGTCGGCAGTGGGTTTTGTCGGAATTTATTATTTGCTGGCTGCGTGTGGAAGCACTTCCCCACTCTCCTCGAATCTTATTTGTTCTTGGCAGACAGAATTAGGAATTTTGAGTTTGCCATTTATGCTTCTACTTTTTTTGATTGTTTTAATGATATTTATAATTGATTTGGAAAAAAGGATAATTCCAGATGAGTTGAGTCTTTTTGGACTGGTTTTTGTTTTTCTAAGTCTATTGCTAATTAATCCTTCCAGCTTATATGTTCACTTATTGTCGGGTTTTAGTGCAGGGGTGTTTTTGCTTTCAATATATATTTTGACTTCAGGGAAAGGAATGGGCTTAGGAGATGTAAAACTTGCCTTATTTATAGGGACCTTGTTGGGCTGGCCATGGGTGGTTGTGTGGCTTTTCGGGGCTTTCTTGACAGGTGCTATGGCTGGAATCATACTGGTATTAATCAAAAAGATTTCCTTTGGCAAACAGATTGCCTTCGGGCCATTTTTGATTTTGTCCTTAGTAATTATTCTGATTTGGGGAGAAATTTTGCTTAAATTGTATTTGTTTTACTAAAATATATAAGAATGAGCAGCCTTAAAAGAAAAGTGAATGCTTCTGGAGTAACACTTGTTGAGCTTCTTGTTGTTGTATCGATCCTCGTATTTCTTATGGCCGTTATAATGTGGTATTTCAGAAACCAGATATTTAAAGGAAATGATGCTAAAAGAAAGGGAGACATTCATAATATTCAAGTGGCTGTTGAAGAATACGAAAAGGACAATAACTGCTATCCCCTTCCCTCACTCGTTGTTTGCATTCCAGAGGACACCGGCCTGAAGCCTTATTTGTCAAAAGTTCCCTGTGATCCCATGACTAACGCTTCTTATTTTTACGAACATGAAGATTCAAGTTGTCCTTCATGGTATAGGATATATACGAATCTTGATAATTTAACAGACATAGATATAAATGAAGAATGCGGTCCTGATTATTCCTTTAATTTTTACGAAAGTAGTCCCAATGCTCCCGATCCAGATTGTGTAGAGATTGGTAGTGGCGGCGGTGGAACAGGAGAGGATTTTTATGGTTGTTTTGGCGGGGTGTGTCAGCCGATAAATTGGGACCCTTCGCGTCCTGGCCCAGAGTGTGATCCAAACTATGGTAGCGGTACATGCTACGGTCAATGCACGAATCCCGATACTGGTCAGCCCCAAAACGAATGTCAATCATGGAATTAAGATGAAATCTTTTAGTAAAAATGAGATCCTTGGGATACTTATAATCTTGACCCTAATTCTTACAGCTTCGCTTTACAATTTCAGAATATCATTAAGGCGCGCTAGAGATGCTCAGCGAAAGGCTGATTTAGGACAAATTGCGGATGCTATTGGGGCATTTCAAAACGATTTTGGTTTTTACCCGCCCTCTCTTGATGGAAAAATTGTTGCTTGTAAAAAAGATGGGGTAGATAACTACACAGAGTATAAAAATTCGCTTATATCTAAAGATAAGGAAATTGATTTGTTTGAAATATACGCTCCTTGTGAGTGGGGCAAGGATTCTTTATCTGATGTCTTTGACCCCGAGTACCCCCCCTATGTCAATACATTGCCATCAGATCCTCAAAGTTCCATGGGTGCATACTATACCTACATTTCAAACGAGAACAGGTTTCAGCTCTACGCCGGCTTGGAAGGAAAAGATGAGGATGATGCTCAGTCCGTGATCGCGGAAAGAGATATATCATGCGGAGTCCGCATTTGTGATTTTGGGAGAGCATCTGGAGCAACACCACTTGAAAAAAGTATAGAAGAATACGAAAATGAACTATTGCAGGAAAAAGCAAAATGAAAAATAAAGGATTTACTTTAGTTGAACTGTTAGTAGTCATGGCAATTTTAGGAGTGTTGGTTACTTTGGTAGCGGGGGGCTTTCGTACGGCCCAGATGAGAGGAAGAGACGGCAAGAGAAAGTCAGACTTGAAAGAAATAGCAAATTCGTTAGAAGTTTTTTATTCAGATCATGGTGAATATCCTGACGCAAATGGAGTGCAAATTCAAGCTTGTCAATATGATCCTGCTTTGGGCTCTGGTGATTGCACCTGGGGAGTTAGTGAGTTCACAGACGGTGTGACAGTATATTTCAAAACCTTACCGGAGGACCCTGTTTCTTCCCATAATTATGTTTATCGTGTTCAACTGATTACAGATAACGCTAATAACCAAAAATTCCAGCTCTTTGCTAGATTGGAAAATCCAGAAGATCAAAATTGTCTTGGTGGAGACTGTGCCAATCCGCCAGTTACTCACTCTTGTGGGGCGCAGACATGTAATTTTGCGGTAACAAGCTCAAATACTACGCCGACAGAGTAGTTTAGTGCTATATTTAAAGTAGATGAATAAAACAAGAAAAGGCTTCACTTTGATAGAGCTTTTAGTTGTAATTTCCTTGTTAGGGCTTCTAGCGGCATTAGCTCTAGTTTCCTATACTGGTACTCAAAAACAAGCTAGGGATACACAAAGAAAATCTGATACGAGACAATATCAAAATTCATTGGAGATATTTGCCAACAAATACGACGGTATTTATCTTTCATATGGTTCAGCTGCTTCGGTTAACGCAACAATTCTTTGTACCCCCTTAGGATTGGGTACAAATTGTCCCGACGATCCTAGAATAGATGAAGGTCAAAGTTCATATCAATTTTCTGCCGATGGTCCAGGCGACGGAACAGTATCTGCAACACAATATGTTTTATGGGCAGAATTGGAGAATACAAGCGAGTATTGGATAGTTTGCTCTAATGGGATGGCAGGTACGAACGATTTATCCGGAGGGTTCCCTGTGGGAGGGACTTGCCCACTTTAAGATTAAATGAAATATTATACGAAGAAAAAACAAACAGGTTTTACTTTAATTGAATTACTTGTCGTTGTTTCACTAATCGGAGTTTTGGCGACACTGGTACTTGCCAACCTAAATGCAGCAAGGCAGCGAGGGAGAGATGCCCAAAGGAAAAGTGATTTAAGAAATATTCAAACAGCCCTTAGGCTTTACTACAATGATTACGACAAATATCCTGCCAACATGGCATCAAATATCGCCGGTTGCGGGGCACTCGGAGAAAGTATTTGTATTTGGGGTGATGACCCCTTTGAATCGGGTATTCAAACATATATGTCAACTCTTCCTGACGATCCCCTCCCCGATGTTTCGTATAGCTATCAACAAATAGATGCCGATAATTATACTTTGACAGCTTGTCTTGAGAACGCAAGTGATGAAAAAGGACAGGTATCTGTAGATTGTACAACGGGTTGGGAGTATACAGTTCAGCCATGAAGATTAAAAATAGAATAAAAGGGTTTACTTTAATTGAGTTGCTTGTAGTGATTTCTATTATCGGGATCTTGGTCGGATTATCGATTTTTGGTTTACAGTCTGCCCGAGAATCTTCAAGAAACAGTAATAGAAAAGCAGACCTAGAACTAATACGTTCTGGAATAGAAATATATAAAGCAGATTGCGGTAGTTATCCTGTCGCACTTGGTTCTTCACTCGAAGGGTCACAAACATCAGGTAATACTTGCCTAACTTCAACAACTTACATTGCAGAAGTGCCGACAGATCCACTGCCGCTAAGGACTTACTACTATTCGTCGGATGGACTTACGTATGAACTTTGTGCGGCTCTAGAAGATGATGGCACTGATACTTGTAGTGGAAGTTGTGGAGAAACTTGCACCTATCAGGTTGTAAACCCCTAAGACAATACATTTCTTGAAAATAGATGATTAGTGCTAAATTGATAGTGTATAGTGATAACAAAGCATGCTGAAACCTGCTCCCCCAGTACTTGTCCGTCAAAGAAAGATTAATTTATCAGGTTATACCTTAATTGAAATATTGGTGGGCATGTCGATAATCGGTCTTATTTTCAGCTTTGGCTATATAAGTTACAGGGATTTTGCTAGAAGACAGGCACTTGTTGGTAGCGCCAGGCGTTTGAAAGCAGATTTAAGCTTGGCTCAAGAGCAGGCATTGTCAGGGAAAAAGCCTGCGTCCGTAGCCTGTAGCGGAGAGGGATCATTAAATGGCTATGATTTTTTTGTGGACTCAGCCACTTCATATATCATTCAGGCAAATTGTATTGGCGGATTGGTTGAAGACAAAGCTGTAGAGATGACTTCAGAGATATCTTTGACGGCAGTCCCTAATCGTTTCACATTCAAAGTTATAGGTAAAGGAACAAGTCTTGCTGACCCGGCTATTCTTACGCTGACTCAAACAGCAACAGGAAATACCCAAGTCATTACGGTTAGTCCCGAGGGTGAAATAAAATGAAAAAAAATAATAGCGGACAATCCCTATTTGAAGTTGTTTTGGCTCTAGGCTTGGCAACATTAATAATGGTCGCCCTAGTTGCTTTAGTTACAAGTTCAATTAGAAATTCGGGTTATTCAAGAAATAAAACATACGCTACTCGCTACACCCAAGAAGCTTCTGAATGGGTAAGGGGGCAAAGAGACGAGGGCTGGGACGTTTTTAGTACCAATTTTATTATCTGTCCGACTCCGCCTCATACTCAATGTTTAGATGCTCTTGTCTGGGGGGATTGCGGTACCTGTGACGAAACGGAATATATTGAAAACCTATTTAAAAGAGAAATATCCTTTTCCGACATTGAGGTGGATAGCGTAACAGTTGAAATAACAACGTATTGGACAGATACGCAGGGTATCCATGAAGTGCGGAATAACACAATTTTGACGGATTGGAGAAATGTATTTTAGAAAATGAACAAAAAGATAACAGTTAAAGGGGCTCAAGGGTTTAGCCTTCTTGAAATATTGGTGGTGATTACTGTTTTTTCGATTTTAGCCATATTGACAACACAAGCAGTACTTTTAACACTAAGAGGATCTAAAAAGAGTGAATCATTAACAAAAGTTCGCGGAAACGTTGATTACTCTCTGGCCATAATCGAAAGAAATATTCGCAACGCCGAATCAATAATAGATTGTTCCGACACGGAGACAGACATTATTTCTTACCTAGATGAAAATGGTGTTGCGACTTCATTTTCTTGCGGTACTGATGAAGATGGCGGGTATATTGCCTCGGCTTCAGGAAGACTAACCAACAGCGAAGTGGATGTTGCAGGCTGCAGTTTTGTGTGTGAGGATGCAGTCGGTGAAACAAATCCGGCGGTAATTATTTCCATTAGCGCACACGATGCCAATTTGAGTGCCATGGAAGGTGGAGAAGTTACGATTTCAACTAAAATATTTTTACGTACTTATTAGTTGTTTAATTGATTTAATTTACACATCTTGTTAGACTGAATTTGTATGGATTTTCTGCCTATTAAAGCAAAGATTAAGAGATACCAAAGTGGTCAAGCTTTACTTCTTGTGCTTCTTTCAATGGCTGTGGTTTTAACAATAGTTCTTTCTGTGCTTTCTCGCACGATAACGGATATTACGGTAACCACCAAAGAAGAAGAAGCATTAAGGGCTTTTGCTGCCGCAGAGGCAGGGGTAGAAAAGGCTTTAATAATTGGCAACAATGCAGGAGAGTTTGGAGATGGTGCCAGTTTCAACGCCACGGTTAGCAATTTTGGGGAAGGTCAATTAGAGTATGTGTATCCCGAAAAATTATTATCTGGGGAGACGGCTGTAGTTTGGTTCATAGATCATGATGAAGATGATGGAACTTTAACCTGCGACACGGGTGAATGTTTTACAGGGAGTATTATGAAGGTTTGTTGGGGAGAGCCAGGAACAGCTCCTGATTCCAATACGACGCCGGCAATAGAAACAAGTATTTTCTATGCCGAAACTCCAGGAGACTACTCTACTCTTATGATTGCTCGTGATGCACGAGACCCTAATTCAGCCCGAAGGGAAACAAACAAATTTCAAGCTGATGGATTCGGCACAGATTGTGTAATTGATGGCAAAGAATTTGCTTTTCGAAAAATTATTGATTTTGGTACTGACTTAGGTATTCCGATCTCAGCATATGGCAGCCAAAATGGATTGCAATTTGCCAAAATTCGTATTCTTTATAATACAGACCTGGCTCACACATTAGGCGTGGATGTATCAGCTTCTGGCAATAATTTGCCATCACAAGGAGTAAGAATCGAATCGGCGGGCTCTTCCGGTGAAGCCAACCGAAGAATCGAAGTTTTTCAAACCTTCGGCGAGCTCCCCCCAATCTTTGATGCTGTGTTGTTTAGCCCAGGAGGAATTGTTAAATGAGCGTAGGACTCGACATTGGTTCAAAGACAATAAAGATGGTGGAATTGGCCAAGGATGGTGGAAAGTGGAAGCTTAGAAGCTCAGGTGTTGTTGGATATTCAGGAAACCCGATAGAACACATGCAGGACGAAAAAGAATTAACGGCTCTTTCGGGGTTAATACGAAAATTACACAAAGAATCAAATGTTTCATCAAAAGACATATCAATTGCTTTACCCGAACCTCAAGTTTTTACTCGAACTATAAAGTTCCCACTCTTAACTGATCAGGAGGTGGCCTCAGCCGTAAAATGGGAGGCAGAACAATATATTCCTATTCCAATTAACGAGGCAATAATTCAACATCAAGTGTTGGAGAGAAGAGAAAATACTTCTCCTCCGGAAGTTTTAGCTTTACTTGTTGCAGCCCCAAGAATACTTGTAGAAAAATATGTGAAAGTTGCCCAAATGGCTGGATTAACCGTATCCGCCGTCGAAACGGAACTTGTGTCTTTGGTGAGAGCGTTGGCACCCGTCGATCAAACTGTTCTTTTGGTTGATTTTGGGGCAAGATCAACGGATATTGCGATAGCAAAAAACGGATTGCTTTCTTTTTCTCGTTCAATACCGACGGCCGGTGAAGCATTTACTCGCGCTGTTGCACAATCTCTCGGAGTTGACCCCAAGCAAGCAGAAGAATATAAAAAAACGTATGGTCTTTCCGGAAATCAACTTGAGGGTAAAATAAGTGGGGCGCTAGGCCCTGTTTTTAGGTTAGTGGCGGAGGAAATTAAGAAGGCGATTCAATTTTACCAAACTGAGGAAAAAGGTGATTCTCCACAAACAGTAGTTCTTTCTGGGGGTACGGCTGGTTTACCGGAAGCCATTTCTACCCTCTCAAAAAGTTTAAACTTGGAGGTTGTTGTTGGGAATCCCTTTGCTAAAATATTACTTGATCCTGAAACGGCCAAAAAAATAGCCCCATATGCTCCCTTGTACTCGATTGCTTTAGGATTAGCACTAGGAGGAGAATAAAATATGCCTGCCATAAATCTTCTACCAACGGACCTTTCGCCTAAAAGCTCAATAGCGAAAGCATCGCAAATTATTAAAAATGCAAGTATTGTAGGACTGGTCTTGGTGATAGTTTCTGCCGTTGGAATAATTGCATTTTTAGTCATTACTTCTTTTCAAATAAGAAATTCAAATATTCAACAAGATCAGCTAAAAGCTGGTATAAAATCTCTTGAACAAACCGAGCAAAGGCTTGTATTAACAAAAGACAGATTAAAATATGCAAGTGAAGTCTTAGGGAAGGAAACGGCTGTGGGTGCAATAGAGGATTTAGATTTACTCTTTTCTACCCTCCCTGAAGAGGTTGAGATAAGAGAGGCGCAGGTTGCAGCAGCCAAGACAGAAATATCGATTGTGGCAAAAAGCTCATCTGGTCTTACAAAAACGTTGGCCTCATTACTGGCAACTGACTATTATGAAAACATTAAACTTACGTCGTTTGCATTTAACATAAATGCAGGTTATATAGTGAGTGTTAGTCTTTCAAAGTAAAAATTATTGAAATGGCAATTATAAGTTCAAAAGACACAGCTTTTATTCCGCAAAAAATGAAAGTGATGTTGTTGCCATTGGGCTTACTTTCGGCAATGGTCATATTGGTAATAGTAATATTTAAAGTTGGCATAGGTAGAATTAGTACTCAAAGGGTTGAGTTTCAAAAAGCAACCAAAAACGAAACAATCCTTAGTCAAAAGCAGCAAGTTTTACAAACTATTGAAAGCAATATTTTGTCATATGCGGACACAGCGATTATAGCGATGCCGGACAAGAATCCGTCATTAGTAGCACTTTCACAGCTGAAAAATTTAGCTGAAAAAAGTGCATTAAATATAGGCAGCATTGAAATTGGGGGGGAAACAAAAGGCAAATCTGGCCCTTCTAAAACAACGATTTCATTTGAAGTGGAAGGTACGTTGTCTCAAGTTCTAAATTATCTTATCTCAACTGAAAGCTTTGCACCTCTTTCTGTTATTGACCGAGTAGAAATTGCGCAGGCAGGAGGAGTGATAAGGGCTAGTGTCGATTTAGCTGTTTTTTGGGCACCGCTGCCGACAAAACTTCCAGCGATTTCCGAACCAGTACAAGAATTATCAGCGGGTGAAACAGGTTTAATTACGGAACTTTCAGGTCTTGAACAGCCGCTCTTTACCCAGATATTACCGGCTGCCCCATCAGCAAGAATTGACCCGTTTGCGTATTAGAAAAAGCTGAGAAGTTATTCTTTTTCTGTAACAGAAATATTTACACCTTTTTTTTCGATAGTGGCACGGACCTTAAGTAGGTTTCTGATGGCTTTTATTGTTTTCCCGCCTTTTCCGATAACTAAACCAAAAAATGAAGGGTCTATTTTGACTTCAAAATCACTACGATCAGCTTCTTGGCTTTCCTCGATTTCAAAGTCTTTGTTTCCAACAATACCGCCGATTAAAAAATCTAGTAAGTCGCGCATATTATTTTTCCTTAAGTAGCTTCTCAACTGCTTGTGATATTTGTGCTCCCTTTTTAACCCAATCATCTATCTTTTTTGTATCAATTTTTTTAACATCTTTAGCGGGATGCCAAAAACCAATGATATCGAGAGGCTTACCGCCTCTTTTTCGTTTTGTGTCTATTGCCACAATCCTATAAAAAGGATTGTTTTTGGCTCCACCTCTAGCTAGTCTGATCTTTACCATAGTGTTCGATTTTACTTACTTTCAGGCTAATTTACAAGGCTATAAGCAATAAAGCATTCTTATGATGCGTTATTTAATACATTTTCAGCCGCTGCCTGAGCCGCGCTACTTTTATTTTTACCAGTGCCTTGACCTTTACGCTTCCCAGCAACCAGTACCTCGACAATAAAATTTTTATTATGATCAGGGCCTGACGCTTTAATTACTTTATATATTGGGGCAGGATGTCCCTGGGATTGAACGTACTCCTGTAGTCTACTTTTGGCATCTTTTAAAGGTTTGGATATTTTTTCAGGAACCTCAGACAGAAGATGTTCTTTTATGAATTCATATACAGTGTCCATACCTTGATCAAGAAAAAGTGCGCCAATAACAGCTTCTAATGTATCAGCAAGGAGAGAACTGTTCTTTCTACCTCCACCATCTTCTTCCCCGCGAGAAAGATATATTTTTTCTCCGATGCCTAATTTTTCAGCAACATGAGCAAGATTTTTTGTATTTACGAGATTAGACCTAAGAGTGGTCAAATACCCTTCTTCTTTGTTTGGAAACGTGAGGTAAATTTCTCTGGAAACGATGAATTCTAAAATAGCGTCTCCTAAAAATTCAAGCCTTTCATTACTTTTTCGTTTGTTTTTATTTTCATTAACCCAAGATTTGTGCGTGAAAGCCTGTTCTAGAAGTTCCTGATCTTTAAATACTTTTGTTAATTTCTCTGCCTGTGTCAATTTAGCTCCTCCTGAGAAACAATGTTTTCTACTAAATCTCCGACACTTTCCATTTCCATTAAGTCCAGTCTGGTGGTGTCAAAGCCGGCTAGGTTAAGTTTTTCCACAAAATCAGCAAAATCTGTCGCCGACATGTGTATATCATTCTTGAATCTGTCCTCACTACTTAACTCTTCCTCGTCAACACCAATATGTTCGGCTAGGATAGATTTTATCTTTTGAGAAATGTCTTTTGCTTTTTCAGTCATCTTTTTTGGTTTTTACTTCAACTTTGTCCTTATAAATTGTACCGAGAACACCATTAACAAAGGAAGGAGAGCTTTCACTTCCAAACTGTTTGGCGATCTCAACTGCTTCGTCAATAACAACCTTAGGCGGCGTTTTTGTGTTCTCAAGCTCATAGATAGCCAGCCGCAGCATGGCAAGGTCTATTTTATTTAGTTTGTCTACTGGCCAAACTGGGGCCGCTTCCTGTATCTTTTTGTCAGTTTTACCTTTCTGAGAAAGAACCTTTTTAGCTAGATCTGGCACATTTTCTTGAGGGGCAAAACTTTCTGCAAATAGAGCTTTAACTGTTTGAATTCGCTTTAAATGTCTCGGGTCTTTGGCAGTCTTCATCGATTAGGTATGACTTATGCTTTATCTGTATGATGATGTCCACAAGAAGGGCAAGCCCTGTGCGACTCTTTTAAAGAGTTACAAGAAGGACAACGCGAAAGTTTCGGTAGAATTGCCTTTTTTGGCCCTCGCCTGATGCTACTTCTGCTTCTGGTATGTTTTTTCTTTGGTACCGGTGCCATAACTTAGGTAGTTTAACCTATATCACATGCCTGTTTCAATAAAGAAAATTTAATTGGTTAAAATCTTTCCTTTGTTAAATCGCGACGAAAGTTTTTTATATTTCTTGGGATTTTTAAAAACCTTCTGCGCAAGACCTTTGGTAATTATAATTAGCTCCGTGTCTTGCCAGGAAGCAATTTTAAGTTCTGGGAATCCGTGTTGTTTGGTACCGAAGATTTCTCCTGGGCCACGCAACTTCAAATCCAATTCTGCCAATTCGAATCCGGACATAGTTATTTTAAGAGCATTCAGTCTGGCTTGCACTTTGGGAGATTTAGTTTCGGCAAAAAGAAGACAGTATGATTCTTTCTCTCCCCTACCGATTCTGCCTCGCAATTGGTGTAGCTGGGCTAAACCAAAACGTTCGGCTGCCTCAATTAGCATGATTGTCGCAGCTGGAACATCAATGCCCACCTCAACGACTGGTGTGGAAACTAGAATGTCGGTTGAGCCTTTTTTAAATAAATCAATGACCTTGTTTTTATCCTTTGTTTTCAGTCTTCCATGAAGAAGCCCGATTGATAATTTTGGAAATATTTTCTTTATCGCTTTGTATTCGGACGTTGCTGCTTTAATCTGCTTCATCGTTTCTTTTTCAGACTCTTCTATTAATGGAACAATCACGAACACTTGTGCCTGATTTTCATTGATTTGTTCTCCAACCCACTGATACGCAGATTCGCGCTTCTGTGGAGGGATGGTCCATGTTTTTATTGGTTTTCTGCCTTTAGGAAGTTCGGTCAAAGTTGATAGGTCGAGATCGCCATAAAAAGTCAAAGCAATTGTGCGCGGGATAGGAGTGGCCGTCATTGTTAATATGTGCGGCGCAGTAGACTTGTTTCCTGACTTTCTTATTAAGCGGGCCCTTTGTTTGACTCCGAATTTATGTTGTTCGTCAATAACAACCAAAGCAACATTGGCTAAATCTAGTTTTTTGTGAAGCAACGCATGTGTGCCGACAAAAATATCCGATCGGCCAAAGTCTTTCTTTATTCCATCTGAGGTTATAAGGCTAATGCGTACTTTGAAAGGTGAAAACATTTGTTTGAGTGTTTTGAAGTGTTGCTCAGCTAATATTTGTGTGGGCGCCATAAAGACGGTTTGGTGCTCATTCAGAAAACAGGCAAAGGCCGCAATGGCCGCAACCACTGTTTTTCCAGAACCGACATCTCCCTCCAAAAGCCTATTCATTGGATTGTCTTTGCCTAAATCATCGAGGATTTCTTTTACGGCATCATCCTGAGAAGCGGTTAGTTTAAAGGGAAGCTTTTTAAGAAATTTTGAAGTATCTTTAATTTTTACACTTAATCGAAAACTGGCTTTGTTTTGTTCCCACTTTTTCTTTTTCCAAAGACTATTGAGTTGAATACGTAGAAGTTCGTCAAAGGCTAAACGTTTTTTCCCTTCCTCTACTTCCTCTAGCGTTTTTGGAAAATGGACACTGCTGATTGCAGATGACAAATCGACGAGATTTAAATTTTTCAATATGGATGTTGGCAGGTTGTCCTCAATATTATTTTGAACTTGATCAAATCCAAAGGCAATTTTCCCCCTCATCCACTTAGAGCTAATACCTGATGTTTCCGGATAAATAGGGACAAGCCTACCCGTATGAAGAGATTTCTTATTTCCAAGAACCTTTTCGTACTCTGGAGATATCAGGGCTATTTTTCTTCCGAACCAATCGACCTTTCCTGCCAACGATACGATTGTTCCCTCTGGAAGATTTCTTACTAAAAAGGGTTGATTAAACCAAATAGCTTCTATTTCACCTGTCGAATCCTTTACCTTAGCGGCTTGTATTTTTGTACCTTTTTTTGTGTAAATATTATCCATTGATACTATTTGCCCTCTTAAGGTCACGGTTTCGCCTGGTCGAACATTCCTGATTTCGGAAGTCAATCTAAAGTCTAAATATCTTGAGGGAACGTGGTGTAGTAAGTCGCCAATAGTATTAATATCGAGTCGTTTTAGTCTAGAAACATAGACAGGGCCGACTAATGGTAATTCGGAAGCTGGTGTGTTTAAATCCATAAGACAATTCAATATTACACTCAAATATATTAAAAGGCGTATAGCAATGGAAGAAGTGAACTAGCGAGAAGAGCTACTCCAGCCAAGATTATGAGAAATGTAAAGAGCTTTTTTTGTTTTTTGGTGACCATCATTTTTCTACAATATAAAAATCTTTTTTACCAAACTTAATTTTTTCTCCGCCTTTTAACATGATTGATGGATTTTTAATAGTTCGGCTGTTTATGTCGACCGCACCTGCCGCAATAAGTCTCTTTACTTCAGAGGCACTATAGCCAGAAGCTTTGACAAGCACTTGGACCAGCATGCCCTTTTCAATAGCTGTTTTATATTCCGGTGACTTTTTTCTAAAGGTCGTATCAAAATATTCTTGAGATGGCTTTGCCTGTTTGCCGTAGAGCTGCTCAACGACATCATAGGCAAGTAAATTTTTAACAACCAAAGGTTTTTTCTTGAGGGTTTCCAAAGGAAGGTCTGTTAATAGCTCTACACCCAATTCAAGTAAGTTGTCCGGAAGAGCCATAATTTGTCCAAAAATGTCGTTTGGAGTGTCGTTAATGTTTATTACGTTTCCCTCGCTTTTACCCATTTTCTCACCCGATGGATCTGTTAGCAATTTCATTGTAAGAACAAATTTTTCTTTATTCTTTAGAGCTTTCATTAAGTTTCTGCCGGCAAGCATATTAAATAGTTGGTCACTTCCGCCTATTTCCAAATCAACGTCCATAGCGACGCAGTCATAGCCCTGCATTAGTGGGTAGAAAAACTCATGAAGATGAATGGGTTTGTTTTTCTTAATTCTATCTTGAAAGAAGTCGCGTTCGAGCATCTGTTGAACTGTAAAATTGGAGGCAAGTTCGACCACTTCCTCAAAGGAAAGTTTTGACAGCCACTCAGAATTAAATAGAACCTTGGCGGCATTTGATCCTGTGAACTTTAAAGTTTTCCCTACTTGTTGAGTGTATTCTTTTGCATTTTTGCGGGCCTGCTCTTTGCTCATTTTTTTTCTTGCAGCGCTTTTATCCGTTGGGTCGCCGATCATCCCTGTAAAATCACCAATCAGAAATATTACTTGATGTCCCAATTGTTGAAACTGAGCAAGCTTTCTTATGCCAATCCAATTACCGATGTGAAGATTTTTACTGGAAGGGTCGAATCCTTGATAGAGAGTTATCTTCTTTTTGGCCATCAGGGAAGCCAATCCTTCTTTGGTGGGTAAAATATTGGCCACACCTCTTGTTAATACCTTTTCAATTTCTTTGTCTTTCTCGGACATGATATCTATTTTATCCTGCAAAACTTGCTTGGTCAAAGCCTGTTAATTTAATGATGTGCAGTATTTTGCTACAATAACTATATATTATGGCAAGGTGGAAACGGACTTTAAATAGAAGAAGGTTGAGGCGATCAACTGGCTTGCGTTCACAAAGGGTAATTAAAAGTAAAAAGATTGCCCTTTGGTCTAGATATGCATTTATTGGTGTTGCTGTCTTGTTGGTTATTTCGTTTATTGCCATTCCCCTATTTGCCTTTAACCTCCCCTCCCCAGATAAAATTGTAAGAAGGGACGGTTTCTCGACAAAGATTTTAGATAGAAATGGCGAAGTTTTATATGATATTTTTGTCGACGAAAGAAGAACTCCTGTTGAACTGGACGATATTCCTCTTTTTCTAAGGCAGGCCACGATTGCCATTGAAGATAAGAACTTCTATGAACACAAAGGCTTTGACCCTACAGGATTTTTTAGAGCAATACTTAATATTGTTTTTCGGGGCAGAATTCAAGGTGGCTCAACATTAACACAGCAGCTTGTCAAGAACGCATTGCTTTCTCCGGAGAGAACAATTTTTAGGAAAGTCAGGGAGTTTTTATTATCGATTCAAATCGAAAGGAAATATTCGAAGGACGAGATACTTAAAATGTATTTAAACGAGGTTCCCTATGGTGGGACGGCCTTCGGTGTTGAAACTGCCGCTGAAACATATTATGGCAAAAAAGTAAAAGATTTAAACTTAGTTGAATCGGCAATTTTGGCGGGACTGCCGCAAAGACCTTCCGCATATTCCCCATATTCTTCAACTCCGGATGCATATATAGGTAGAACAGAGCAGGTGCTAAGGAGAATGAGAGAGGATGACTATATTACAAAGGAACAAGAGGAGTCAGCTTTAGGTGAAATTGAGAATGTGAAATTTCAAGAACGTGGAGCAAGTTTTAAAGCACCGCATTTTGTTCAATATGTACAGAAAATTCTAGAAGATAGATATGGAGAAAATGTAGTTGAACAAGGTGGCTTGAAGGTGACCACCACTCTTGATTTGGAACTTCAGGAAAGTGCAGAAGATACGGTTAAAGAAGAAATAGATAAAGTAACAGGACTTAAGATTTCTAATGGAGCAGCTGTTGTTTTGGACCCTGAAACGGGAGAAATCCTCGCCATGGTTGGTTCGCGCGGATTTAGCGACCCTGACATTGATGGTCAAGTAAATGTCACGACTCGATTAAGACAGCCCGGCTCTGCAATTAAGCCAATTACCTACCTTACTGCGTTTAAGGAAGGATACACTGCTTCGTCGCTTATCATGGATGTGCCAACAACTTTTCCGGGTGGCATTGGCCAACCTGATTATGAGCCAGTCAATTATGACGGTGAATATAGAGGTCCAATGCAGCTGCGGTACACCCTAGGCAATTCGATTAACGTTGCTGCCGTAAAAGTGCTTGCCCTTGTGGGGATAAAAGATACCTTGCAAACTGCCTATGATTTGGGAATTACTTCTCTTAAGCCTACCAATGAAATGATGAACAAAGTAGGTCTTTCTTTGACGCTTGGCGGTGGTGAAGTAAAACTGCTAGAACTTACTGGGGCATATTCTACATTTATGAATGGTGGGCATGTAGTTGAGCCTGTTGGCATACTTAAAGTAGAAGATAAGGATGGTAAGGTACTGGAGGAACATGAACCCGAAAAGGGGAAAAGGGTGATTTCAGAGGAGTTAGCATATATGATTTTTGATATTTTATCGGATAACAGTGCGAGAACTGAGATTTTCGGGACAAATTCACTTCTCAATATTCCTGGCCGCGACATTGCTGTAAAAACCGGAACAACAAACGACAAGAGAGACAATTGGACTGTAGGCGGAGGTCCACAGGCTGTGGTTGGTGTTTGGGTGGGTAATAATGATAACTCACCGATGCTTCAAGTTGCTTCGGGAGTAACCGGTGCTTCCCCTATTTGGAGAAGGATAGTTATGGCCGCACTTCAAGGAAAATCTAATACTAGCCCGGAGGTTCCTTCAGGAATTATAACTGCGGCTGTTGACACAATATCGGGTTATAGAGCTCATGATGGCTTTCCTTCAAGGATAGAACAATTTATTAAAGGAACGGAACCTGGAGAAGATCCGATCCATGCTAAGTTGAAGGTTTGCAAGACTGATGGGAAACTGGCAACCCCAAGTGATGTTGCCGCTGGCAATTATGATGAAAAGGAATATTTTGTATTTAAGGAAGAAGACCCTACGGCCGGTTCAGGAGGTACTAACCGTTGGCAAGAAGGAATCAATGAATGGTTATCCTCTCAAGGGGATGGACGGTACCACCCCCCATCCGACTATTGTGGCACATCAAATCCTGTAAACGTTGAATTTGTAAATCCTACCGACAGATCTTCAAATTTGCCGAACAAATTCACAATTGAAGTTCGGGCCGACTCTACAGCCAATATTGTTCAAATCGAACTTGAGGTTGATGGAACTAAGGTAAGAACATTTACGGGTCCACCTTTTAAACACGAAGTGGATCTTGCAGATGGGGTACATAAACTAAGGGCCAAGGCAAGAGACGAAAAAGGGAAGGAATCAGATAGAACGATTACAATCGGAGTTAACGTCACCTGGGATTTTTCTCCTACACCCATCCCCACTGCTGCTCCATGAGGGCATACAAAGGCTGACTAGTCCTTTGTCCTTGCTCCAAATTTTTCTCTCAGGCCACTAACAACCTTGTTTCTTATTATTTCTACATCCTTGTTATTAAGAGTTTTTTCCGGATGTTGATACCATAATCTGAATGTGTGCGAGTCTTTGTAGATTGTAACTAGCTCTACTTTAACGAGATTTTTATGAGCGGATTCTATAAAAGCAGCAACTTCTCCTATCCTCGTTTTTGAAGGGAGTACAAGTGTCATGTCCTCAATTTGTGCAGGGTATTTCGGGATGGTTGTATAAGGGGTAATTGCTAAACTTATTTTTTTTAGAAGACCTAAATCAAATTCATAATATATCGAACTTTCTTCCAAAACACCTAGTTGTCCAATTTTTACATTATTTGATTTAATGATACTTCTTTTTGAGGCCGAAAATACTTTTCCGTCTTCTACAACAAACTTAACATCGGCATTCAATTTTTCGAGGAGTGCTTCAATGATACCTTTGGCTTCTCTGTAATTAGTATTCGCAAATATGCCGGCGAGGATCATTTTTTCATCGGGCAACATATTTTTTCTTGGAAGATAGGCGTTGGCTATTTCAAACAAGTGAAAGGGTTCTTTCTCGCCGGTGTTTTCCTTAAGAGCTTTAATAAGAGAAGGCATAAGCGAAGTTCTCATAAAAGAAGATTCTTTTCCTAAAGGGTTTTTTAACTTGAGTGCTCCTGTTTCCACTGAACTTTCGGGTACTGTAGACAAAGTATAGGCTTCTACCCCTCCCCAGCCTGAAAGCAAGTTTTTAATGTTGTCTTCAAAATCAAACGGAGCATCTACTAATGGGTCAGGAATGGCGCCAGTCATGAGGCTGCTTGGCAGATTGTGGTATCCATAAAGTCTGGCTACCTCTTCCAAAATGTCTTCGGCTAAGAATATATCATTGGCTCGAAAAGAAGGAACTAGGGTTTCAAGTTTTTTCCCATTCCACGAGGTTTCAAATCCAAGAAGGTTCAGATATTTTGAGATTTCACTTTTTGATAATTTAATTCCAAGTCTCTTCTCAAAAAACGTAAGGGTTGTTATAACTCTTCTTGCTTTATATGGCTTAGGATAGATATCAAGGACTGTATTTTCAGGTTTGCCACCAGTTAGCTTAACAAAAAGGTCAATTCCCCGTTTTATTCCTAGGCCGACAAGTTCAGTATCTAAGCCTTTTTCAAATAGCACGGCCGCCTCGGTTCTTTGAGCCAAATTCATGTATGTCTTCCTGATATTGACTGGATTGTATGTTTGCACAAAAAGGAGTACGTTTTTCGTACTGGAATCGACAGCACTATTTTGTCCTCCCATTATTCCAGCTAGATCAATAAGCCTTCCCTCTCCGTCTTCAATAACGATATCTCCACCCGGCAATTGGTGAGTTTTTCCGTCTAAGGTGGTTAGTTTTTCACCTTTCTTGCTTGCTCTTAATATCATTTTTGAACCTCGAATTTTATCGTAGTCAAAGGTGTGAACTGGTTGGCCAATTTCATGCATGATGTAGTTGGAAATATCAACAATGTTGTTGATGGGCCTCTCCCCAACGGCCATCAGCCTTTCTTTTATATAGTCCGGCGATGGTTTTATCTTTACATTTTTGATCAGAACCGCGGCGAAGCGCAGACAAAGCTTGGGGTCGATTTTTACATCCAGGTATTTAACTTTACGAGCAAAGCTCTGTTTTGATTTTGTTCTCAGGGGTAATAACTTGGCTTGTATTTTAAATCTTGGCAATATTGCGGCTGCTTCTCTGGCGATTCCGTAAATACCAGCTGTATCAACTCTATTTGTGGTGATTTCGATATGGTAAAGGAAGTCGCCACTCCCTCTTTCTATTTTGTCTACAGAGGGACCGGATAGAGACAAACTTCGAGCCAATGCTTTAGGCGAAGCGGTTGTTTTAAGATAATCTTTCAGCCAGTTGTCGGAAACGATAATATCCATTTTAGAATTGCCTTAAAAATTTCAAATCAGGACTGTATAAAAGTCTTATATCTCCTATTTCAAGACCAGCTTTCATCATAAATGTTCTTTCTACTCCCCAACCGAAAGCAAAGCCGGTATATTTATTGGGATCAATTTTCCCGTTTTTTAGTACATTCGGGTGAACCATTCCGGCGCCTCCGAGTTCGAGCCAGCCTTCCTTGCAGAGCTTGCACCCATTACCCTTACAGACACCGCAACTGATATCCACTTCAAATGAAGGCTCCGTAAATTGAAAATGGTGGGGTCTTAATCTGGTTTTCCTATCTTTGCCAAAAAAATTCCTGGCGAAGTAATCTAAGGTGCCTTTAAGATGAGCAACTGATATTCCCTCATCTATCACCAAGCCTTCAAACTGATGAAACATGGGAACATGACTAACATCTGATTGCCTCCGATAGTTTTTAGCAATATTTAGCATGCGTATCGGAGGTTTCTTGACTCTCATCATTTCTCGAACTTGCCCAGAGGATGTGTGGGGTGTTAATACCATTAGACCATATTTGGAATGCGGTGGCGTATCAATAAAGAATGTTTCCCAGTCGTCTCGTGCAGGGTGATCCCTGGGTATATTAAGAGACTCGAAAGCATACCAATCCCATTCAACCTCCGGATATCTTACTCTGACGAAGCCTATTTTTTCAAAAGTACTGCTGATTTCCCGAATTGCTTGGGTGATTAGATGCAGGTGTCCGATTGTGGGCTTCTTGCCAGGTATGCTTGCATCAAACCAGTCCCTGGCTGATTCCTTTAGAGTATTCTTTTGAGTGGCGAGGGCATCGAGGATTGTATTTTTGACTTCGTTTATTAAGCCTCCTGCTTGCTTTTTTTCACTAATGGAAAGATCCTTAATTTTCTTAATTAATGTTGTTAATTTACCGTTTCGGCCCAAGTAGGCGATTTTTAATTCCTCTAGTTCGTTTATGTTTCCTGCATCAACTATTTGCGCTAAAGCTTCGTTTTTAACATCAAGCATGATGGAAGTGAATTTATTTATGTTTTCTATTCCTTTTTGCATATACTTTATCTATAAAAAAACTCCCCGAGTGGAGAGTTGCGTACAAGATTTGCCAATCTCCACAGATTACTTCATTCTAAAGTAAAAACTGATGGAGAAAAAGTTTTTCATCAAGGTTATTTTATAGCGTCAACAATTTTTTTGAAAGTTGCTGAATCATGAACGGCTATATCAGCAAGGATTTTTCTATCTAATTCAATCTTGTTCTTTATCAGTCCGGCAATTAGTTTGCTATACGAAAGATCATGCTCTCTTGCGGCCGCATTTATTCTTTTAATCCACAAACTTCTTAAGTCTCTTTTTTTCAGTTTTCTTCCAATAAAGGCATATTGTCCAGCATGAAGAAGTGCTTCTTTAGCGGTTTTGACACGCCTGCTTCTAGCATGTTTAAAGCCTTTGGCGGCTTTTTTAACTTTCCTATGTCTTTTTGCAGATATACTTTTTACTCTTGGCATATTAATTACCTTCCTTTACCTAATGCTTTTTTAATTCTTTTGGCATAGGATTTTTTAGTCTCAACAGTTCTTCTTAAGGCCCTTTTTCGGCTACTAGACTTTTTTTCATTTAAATGACGGGCAAATGACCGCCTTCTCATGACTTTGCCTGTTTTTGTAACTCTGAACCTTTTTGTGATTGATTTTCTAGTTTTTTGTTTTGGCATCTTTTTTAGTTTCTTTAGTTACCTTCTTGGTTTCTTTCTTATTCCCCTTGGCTTTAGGCTTAGGAGAAGCTTTTTCCTTTTTCTTCGTTCCCCCTGCAATCGGTGATATTATCATAATTAAGTGTCTTCCTAGAAATTTGGGACTCATATCTATACCGACACGGCCTTTTAGATCATCTAGTAATCTTTCAAACAACTTATACCCAAATTGTTTGCTTCCCATTTGCCTACCCTTAAATTTGACAACAACTTTAATCTTGCTTTTATCGTCTAAAAACTCTTTAATTCGTATCAAACGAGTGTTGTAATCTGCCTCTCCAATAAAAGGTGAGAACCTTATTTCCTTTTGCTCTGAAGCTTTAGTCTTTTTCTTCTGAGCTTTTTGCTTTTTCAATTCTTCGTATTTAAATTTGCCTATATCAACGATCCTTGCAACAGGTGGTTTGGCATATGGAGCTATTTCTACTAAATCAAGCCCTTCTTTTTTAGCTAAAGCTAGGGCTTTATTGATATCAATTACTCCAAGTTGTTTACCACCGCTCCCGATTACTCTCACCTCCGGGGCGCGTATCTGCTCATTGGTTCGCCAGTATATATTTTTTCTTCTCAACTTATACGCACAAATTGTAACACTATTAAAGCTGTACCACAATTACAAAATTACAGCTTTAGTGATTTCTCTTCAATAGTTTTTTTCACTCTTTCAATAAATGTTTTTAAGGATATTGCACCAAGATCTTTTTCTGTACGCAATCGCAAAGAAACTTTTTTGTTTTTTTCTTCTTTGTCGCCAAGGACAAGCATGTAGGGAACTTTTTCAAGTTGAGCATTTCTTATCTTGGCCGGTAAAGTCTCATTTCTTTCATCGATTTCAACCCTAATATCCTCAGCCATTAATTCTTCGGCGATTGTCTTTGCGTATTTAAGATTACGATCAGTAATCGGTAATATTTTAGCTTGAACGGGAGAAAGCCAGACAGGGAAGGCACCAGCATAATGCTCAATCAAAACCATTAAAAACCTTTCAGGCGAACCAATAATTGCCCTGTGAAGCATGACTGGCCTTTTTTCTTTGCCGTCTTTGTCTACATATTTCAACTTGAATCTTTCAGGCATGAAATAATCAATCTGGATAGTGGATAATTGCCACTCGCGACCTAGAGAATCGGTTGCTAATAGATCCATTTTGGGTGCATAGAACGCAGCTTCTCCCGGAGCATCAAAGTGTTCAATTTTATTTCTCTCCATAATTTTCTCTGCCCATTCTTCTACTTTCTTCCAAGTCTTTGGATCGCCGATGTAATCTTTTGGTTTTTTTGGGTCTCTTGTTGAAAGCCTGTAGCGATATTTAAATCCATACACAGACATAACCTCCTTGATCATTTGAAGCATTGTGTCAATCTCATCATCTACTTGGTCTTCCCTGCAGAAGACATGGCAATCATCCTGGGAAAAGGCTCTTGTTCTAGCTAGTCCTGACAACTCTCCTGGCTTTTCATCTCTATACAGCATGGCAAAATCAGTTATTCTAAGTGGAAGTTCTCGATAGCTTCTTGGCTTGCTTGCATATATCTGGGTATGTTGTGGACAATTCATTGGTTTTAGGAAAAACTCTTCATCTGTATGATTAGAAACAACCTTAAACATACCTTCTTTGTATTTGTCGTAATGGCCAGATGTTTTGAATAGTTCTGCTTTGGCAAATTGAGGAGTCCAAACCTGATGATACCCCTGCTTTGATTGAATGCTTTCTACATGCTCATTAACTAAAAGTCTTAACATTCCTCCTTTGGGTGTATATAAAGGAAGGCCTGGGCCAACTAAATCAGAAAATGTAAAAAGATCTAACTCTTTGCCTATTTTTCTGTGGTCTCTTCTTCTGGCTTCCTCAAGCATTGAAAGATACTTGTCCAATTCCTTTTGGGTGGGAAATACGGTTCCATAAATCCTGGTAAGCATTTTGTTTTTTTCGTCTCCCCGCCAATAAGCACCAGCAACAGACAAGAGTTTAAAAGGGCCTATATCTCCTGTCGATGATACATGGGGGCCAGCACACAAATCTACGAACTCATCTGCCGTCCAATATACAGTTGCCTTTTCTTTGCGTTCTTCAATTTCATCAAGCCATTCTTGCTTGTATTCGTTTCCCTCAAAAAGTTTTTTCGCTTCTGAAACAGAAATAATTTTCTTTTTGAAGGGAAGGTCCTTTTTGATAATATTTTTCATCTCCGCCTCTATCTTTGCGAAACTATCTTCGGAGATTTTACCCTCATAGTCGAAGTCGAAATAGAAGCCATCTTCAGTGGCTGGGCCCATGGCCATTTTTAGACCTGGATACAGTTTCAACATTGTTTGGGTCAAGACATGCTCGGCACTGTGGCGCATTGCCCAAAGTTGTTGTTCTTTTTTAGATAAACTATTTAGTTTTTTGTCTTGTACCTCTGACATGTTTTTATTGTACCTCAAGAGGTCATTGAGGGAAAACGGGAGTTCTTTTAGCTAATTGGGAAAGAGTTGCTTCCACAACTGAGGCGATCCAGTCCCCTATCACTGGCAGTCCGCCTAAACTTCTAAGGATAATAACTAGAATGGTAGATATTATGACAAAGCCAATGGTGACACCAAAAGCCCAGCCAATACCGCGAATTAAACCTTCCTTAAAGAGATTCGATTTATTAGACATTGATGGATTACAGGTAAATTAATCGTAACCAAATTACTAAAAAATTACAAGAATGGGAGAGGGTTGGATAAATTTCGAAATTGTGTAAATATTATTCCAAAAAAAAAGCCTCCATGCTTGTTCATTACATGAAGGCTTGTTAGAAGTTGAGTTGAGGGCAATTACTCAACCATAATACTCAATCCTTTGCGCGCAATTTGCATGTCTTGGTGTTCCGTCCCCCCACTGTAGCCTACGTATATTCCGCCCTCATCGGCTATGTTTTGAAAAAAGAACGCTAGGCCACCGTGATAATTTACTTCACCGTCTTTGGTCAGACGAGATTGGCTTCCGCTGTTTGTCTTCGTAGACAGCATAAAGGCCAACTTTGACATGGCTATCCCGAAATAGTTTTCTCCCTTGTCATCTCCACACCTATTGGGATCGGGGTCCCTTTCTAACGTGCTGACAACTACAAAGGCTACCCTTGGCATATCAACAAAAAAGGGATGAGCACATATAAAGGCGACACCTTGACGTAATCCCATTTCGACTGCCTTGACACGCATGTGTTGTAAGGCCCTATTCATGCGTTCATTGCTGTACCACGTTTCCTTCTTCTGCTGGGACATTCCTTCCTCCTTTAAAGAGCTAATTAATCTTACGACGGATGATATTTATGTGTGCAGGAAGACAATAATAGCAGAATAAGGGGAAACAAACAAAATTATGAGGTATTGTGGACCCGAGGGGATTCGAACCCCTGACCTCTTCCATGCCATGGAAGCGCGCTAGCCAACTGCGCCACGGGCCCATATTTTCTAAATTATATCAAATTTGCACGAAAGTGTTGAATAGAGCACCACTTATAATGTGCTGGATTGAATGGTATACAGTATTTGAGTCCTGTACGAGCGGGATTAGGAAATTGGTAAAATGCTTAGACAGGAAGCAGGCTTTTTTAAAGCTTGAAGGCTGCGATTTTGTTGTATAGAAGATATGACAAGATCGTTTGCCTATTTTATTGTCTATTGTTTAGAAGATGCAAGTGTGGACGGTACAGGATTCGAACCTGTGACCTCAGCAATGTCAATGCTGCGCTCTAACCAGCTGAGCTAACCGTCCTAGGGTTCAATTATATCATTATTAAGCTGATTTCATCGCCAAAGCTTTTAAGCAGTTTTCAGGAGAGTCGTCTTCGCAAGTGATGAAGATTGAATGCATGTGTTCATGATCTTTCTGATGAACCAGGAACTTCCCCTTTTTATCACAATAGTCACAACGAGTGTAATCATTTAGAGGAGCAGTTGATTGTATTTCAAAAATAGAGCTTTCGTTACCTATCCCAGAAGACGAAGTTTGCAGCCATCTCAAATAACTTCGAGACGTAAATTTCATTGCTTCTGCTGTGTTAAGGGCGGATTCTCTGTTTCTCATTTAGATTTTAAGAAGAAATTAACCAGCAGATCTTGATACATAATGATCTGCAGCCAGGAGGAATTTACCGCCATGCTTTTTGTAGTTAGCCCAATAATTCTTCTTTTGGGCTCTTTTGTTTGAACTTTGAAGCCATGTTTTTGCCTGACCAATGTTTTGTCTAAAGGATTTAATAAATTCAAGAAGTTTCTCAAAAAAGATTAAATGATAGACACCTGGTTCGATGGGGGCCTGCATGGTGGCTATTTGTACTTCTTCTGCCAATTCCTGGGTATTCTGGGCTAATGCGGCTACCTCTTCAATAACAGCTTGAAGTTGCATTTTCAATTCATTGCTTTTTCTTTCAGATCTTGTTTTTTCTTCTTGCCGAAGGTTTCTTTCAAGGGTGAGCTGCTTTTCCAAGATCATCGTTTGCTCTCGCCTACCAGAGTAAACATCTTCGAATTCAAGGGACTCACCAGGAGTTATGTCGCCTGAATATTTCTTTTCTGGCTTTCTGCCTAATAGTTGATTAATAAATTCTTGGGAAACCCCTTGGGCGAGGTCTTTCTTGAGGACCTTGCTTGTGTTGCCGCCAACATCTTTCAGGTTTTCAAGAACACTGGAACGCTTTATTGTTTTCTGAGATTTTTGGCTTTGTTTGTCGTTCATATATGTTTAATTTGCATTACACAAGAACGTTGCTTTGCGCTTGTATATTACAATAGGGCGCAAAGAGTATCAAGCGCGGCGCGCTTTTTCAAAACCGCTTCGATCATTGATTTTTGATCTGTGGATGGATGGGCATCTGGCTTATCTCCCTGAGAATATGCTTTTAAGGTTTGCTCTACATCTTCCTCTGATACTTTTATCTTTTCTTCAACGACGATTTTGCCTAAAATAAGGTCAAATCTGATTGCTTCCTTGGCTTGTTCTTCATAGTCTTTTCTTATCAAATCGGCTGTTTTTCCGATCGAAGACAGATATGATTCTAAGGTTAAACCGAGCTTTTCAATTCTTTGCAAAAGATCAGAAAGTCTTCTGTTAACTTCCTCATCAACTAGGGGTTTTGGGATGTCAATTTTAATACTTTCTCCAAGTATTTTGATTACTTTTTGCTCTTTTTCTTCTCTACTTAATACTTTCTTTTTAGCATCTTTCTTTTCACTCCCCTTTTGGTCTGGAGTCCAAATGGTGCTAGTCTTTGCCGCATCAGAAATAATCTTCTTGTAATTACCCAATTTAACCTCCGGCAATTCACAGGTTGTTCCTCTCACCTGCCAATTTTCGTCCTCATTGGCTGAGACAAGTTCTAACTTAGGATATATAGCCGGTCTTATTTTGTGTTCTGTAATAGCCTTGCCTAGAGGCTCTGGCAAAATGGCACGAAGAATATTTTCAATCAGAGTGTTTTGCGGAATGTGATCAAGCACTTTATCTAATGGAGCCATTCCTTTTCGAAAACCTGGTAATTCCAAATCTTTGCCAATATCTTTAGCAACCACTTCTCTGGTTTTCTTAATATCTTCAAAGGGTATGTTAAAAGTAATTTGGATAGTTCCGTCTTTGCTTTTGGCAACGGTGTAGCTAATCTTGTTTACTTTCTTTTTTACCTTCTTTGCTTTGGCTGTTTTGGTTGTCATTTGGTCAAAAAAACACGCTTTCTAAGCGTGGAACGTTGTTATTGTAACACAAACAAGCCTGAAATAATATTAACCCTTGTGCTGGGTTTTAAACGAAGTGCGCTTGAAAGTTGTTTTCGGTTTTTTCTTTCCAAACTGCTTACCCAAAAAGCTACTTGCCGTTCTAAATCCAGGACCTGGCGAATTGGGTTTTGCTTTTTTCTTTTGATATGATTTCATTTATATATTTAATTCCTTATTTAATATTTAAGCGGCCTTTCTTTGTCCTTTTTGTCTTTGTCACTTTCTTCTTCCTCTGCAGCTTCTTCATCTTCTAAGATGTCTTCTGTATCTTCTGATATTCCCTCAAAAATTACGTCTGGCAATTCTTCCTCAATATCGTCTTTAATCTCTTCAAGTTCTTCCAGGGCGTCCTCTAAATTTTCAAGAACTTCCTCAGTATCTTCTTCTTCGATAACAATTTCTACAGGCACGGTTACAGTTACCGTTTTGTCACTATCAGAGGTTGTGGGGTATGGGTCCACATAAGGCGTCGGAGAAGGTACCTGGTCCACCGTGGTGGGCGTAGATGCAAGGCTCTGTACCTCTGCCTGCTTCTCCTCAATTTCTGCCTGGTACTCCCCTATTTTACGTATAAGCTGGGCACCATTTTTTACATCTTTTCTGTTGAGAACCATACTTTGCGTTTGCTGAGCCTCAGCAACAAGCAATTGATAACCAACGGTTGAACCTTCTTTGTCTAAAAGCCTAACGGCTTCAGAATAACGTCTGTCTGTGAAGTTAACCGAAAAGGCGGTTGCGATTGGCGTGTTGGCGGTTAAAGCAAGGGCGACATCTTCGAAACTTGATTTAACTGAATAGAGACCGGTACCCGGCAAAGCATTCCAGCTTGCCAGTATTAATACTGAAGGAATAGAAAAAAAGAGAGCAAAGCCCGTCAATAAGGCACTAAAAAATTTCTTCATAGTATTAATTATGATAAATTTTTAATTCTTAGTCAAACTTAGTCTGAAGCTAGTCTATGAAGAAACCAAGAAACAAGAGAGAGGACAATCGAAGCTATTACGGCGGTTTGAAAACCAGATATTTCAAATCCTGGTACGAATCTGGCTGTTAGCCATAGCAAAGCGACATTGATCAAAAAGGCCGATATTCCAAACGATAATATTGAGACAGGAAGGGCTATTAGTTGCAATATTGGTCGGATAAAGGTGTTAACAACACCAATGACAATGGCAGCAACGATGGCGGCTACATAGCCAGTTAGAACAAAACCAGGCACAAGATATTCAACAACCAGAAGAGCGATAACGTTTATTCCAAGTCTGACAATAAGTTTCATTAATTAATAATGACGGAAAGAAGTATTTATTGTCAATTACCAAAGGGAAAATCGCAGTCCGTACGTGACTGCGATAATCCATATATTACGGTTATTCTGCCAATCTTTGGCCAAAACCTTTTTCGGATCCGTTTCTGCCGAATCCCCCATTACCTTCACCGTTCATTAGAGGTCCAGATTCGTCACAATTAACTTGTCTTTCCGCTCTGAACTGTAGGCGTCTTGCGATATCTTCATCGCTTAACCCCATTTCTTCCATTCTTTCTTGGGCTCTTACTTTCATATTTTCCTGAAGTGCTTCATGGCTTATGCCTTGCTCTTCAGCGATTTCTAGGAAAGTCTTTTCACCCAACTGACTTTTGAGATCTTCAACGCTCATGCCTAGGACTTCGGCTTTATTTGAAAACATTCTATCAAAACCAAAACCGTTGCCTGAGGCTGCGGAAGCTGTTCCAGCGGCGATAAGACCAGTGGTTAAGATTCCAGCGGCGATAAGACCCAATTTGTATGTCATCTTCATGTATTTCACCCCCCTTCTACGTATTAATACAACTGAAGATATAAAATATTACACAAATTAT